>Ga0207421_10003976_pt1 | contig 17342 bp, 17 predicted proteins | sample SodLakKL_010_SED_4_FD_187542 | JGI IMG/M metagenome (GOLD analysis project Ga0207421, IMG submission 187542) | Alkaline sediment microbial communities from Lake Tanatar, Kulunda Steppe, Russia - 8KL_010_SED (SPAdes) (version 2) | ecosystem: Environmental > Aquatic > Non-marine Saline and... | reverse complement strand
CCGTATAATCACCAGTATTACGTTGATTTTTTTGACCGTTTTGGATTTTATAAAGCTTCTGATCTTTTTTCATACAGGACAGATAAAGTTTCAAAAAATCTGTCAAAAGCTTGTGAAAACTCTTTGGAGGAGGAGCCTGGTATCAGGCTTATTAAAGCTAGCCGTAGTTATTTTATGAAAGTTATGTCAGGGTTTAAGAATGTTTATAATGAATCAATGGTAAACAACTGGGGCTATATACCTTTTACTGATGAAGAGTTTTATTATACTACCAGGAATCTTAAACCGGTAATCGATCCAGACCTTACCTGTGTGGCTGAATATAACGGCAAGGTAGCTGGATATGTCCTTGCTCTTCCTGATTACAATGTGATATTGAGAAAGTTAAACGGAAGGATTTTCCCATGGTTGCCATTTGTCTTTCTGCTAAACAGAAAAAAAATGGAAACCGTTCGTGTTATAGCTTTGGCTGTCAAGGAAGAGTTCAGGGGCACATTGTTAACAGCGCTTCTATATTTACAGCCAATCGCTACCGCCTTGAACAAGGGCTACAATAACGTTGAAGCTTCCTGGATACATGAAGACAATACCAAGATGATTAAGGCCCTGGAAAGAATGGAGTTTAAAAAGTGTTGTACATATCGTATTTATGATTATTCTATACCATAGGTTTCCCATAGGTTTCCAATAGGGTTTCATAGGTAATTCATAAATAACTTTCAAACGGGGGTAAACAGTTTAATGAAATGTTTGGTTACCGGCGCTACCGGATTTCTTGGAACAAACCTGGTGCATGAACTTGTAAAGAAAGACTGGAAAGTAAGGGCTTTGTATTACAGCGGAAAAGGTTTAAAATACATTTCTCCTTTGCCGGTTGAACTGGTGCAGGGTGATCTTACAAACCCCGGTGATGCAGAAAAGGCTGTTGAAGGAGTTGATGTAGTTTTTAACCTTGCCGGTGATACGTCGGCATGGAAAAAGGTTTTTGATCGGCAGTATAAGATAAATGTGGTAGGTCCGGTTAACCTGGCACATGCTTGCTGTAAACACGGGGTAAAAAGAGTGGTGCATACCAGCACAGTAAATACCCTCGGCTATAATCCTCATGGCATTGCTGATGAAACCTGGCCTCACTATAATTATACAGGGAAAGGCTACTATTATGCCGATACCAAAAGAGAAGGGGAAAAGAAAATACTGGAGTTTCAAGATAAAGGGCTGGAGGTGGTAGTGGTGTATCCGGGTGCAATAATAGGGCCTTACGATTTTAACTTTCAATATGGAAGGCTGTTTTTTGATTTGAGAGATAAAAAAATACCTGCCAATACCTCCGGGGGGTTAAGTTGCAGCCATGTAACTGAAGTGGCAAAAGCACATATTGCAGCAGCCATCAACGGAAAGCCCGGTGAAGGATATATTTGTGGTGGCATAAATACTACTCATAAAAAATTATTTGAAGTCATTGCCGCCAAAATGGGCGTAGAGGCACCCCGATATACTTTGCCTAAATGGGTGGTAGTACCTTATGGCTTTTTGATGGAGTCTATATCCATGTTTACCAATAAAGAGCCTTCTATTAATCCAGGGGTGGCCAGGCACATGTCTAATTTTGCCCATTATGATTCCTCAAAAGCAGTAAGGGAACTTGATTATAAAATAGTTTCTCTTCAAAAAATGGTAGATGGTTGTTACGACTGGTATGTAAAAGAAGGCTTTATCAAGTCATAAATTATATATGCCCGGGAAGTGGCTTATGAAAAAATCAACCGAGCAGAGATTGATATTTTTAGATATTTTAAGGGGTTTTTTTATTATATGCGTTTTGGTAATGCATGCCGCAGGTCATTTGCTATGGTGGTGTGATGAAACAGCAATTCCGGAGGATGCAATACCAATATGGGTAGTAGTTGTTTTTTTGCCGTTTTTGCTTATCGCTACCTGGGCTCCCATTTTTGCTTTAGTTTCCGGAGCATCTAATGGCTATGTTCAGTATAAAGCCATGTCAAAGCATAACCTGGCCTCAGACAACCCTTCCCCGCTAAATCATATTGTCAAAGGATTAATTTATAATGGTTTGGTGCTACAACTGGTTTCTATTATCCATAATACCATAATACATTTTGGTTATGATAATTGGGGCATTGAGGGTGCTCCACAGTTTGAAGTTCGTAGTTTGATTACCGGCTACCTGGAAACCGGGGTTTTACAATATCCATCAATAGAATTTTTATTTTATACCGATGCAATATCCCTAATAGGGACTACAAATATTACCATAGGTATACTATTGTTTTTCTTATGGAGAAATAACGGCTTTAAAAAGGTACGGCGAAATTTTCTTATTTTATTCGGCCTGGGGCTGGCGTGGCTTGCAGTTTCACCTGTTTTACAGGGCAAGTACGGCCAGCTTTTTTTTGAAAGGCTTGCTAATGCTGATACTATACCGGAGTATTTGTTATTGTTGCCCTTAAAATATCTTATAGGTCCACCTCATTCAACTTTTCCCAATGTTGCATTTGGAATTTTTGGTTTGATACTGGGATTGGCCATTGCACAAAAAATTAATTTAGCAATTATCAAAAAATATGGTTTTGCTTTTGGATTCGGGTTTATAGGTCTGGCATCATTATTATTGGTTAAATATAACCTGCTGGGCGGAAACCCCCTTTTATCTTCGGATTCCGTAGGCACATCACTGCCTGTACAGTTACACCTTTTGAATTTAGGTATAATGATACTATTATCCATTATCATCGCAATTAAAATGGATTATCAACTACCTGAAATAAGGCAAAGAAGGTCTGAAAAAACAGTTTTTATCCGCAGGTTTTCATTGCTCGCCATGACAATTTATATGTGTGAAAGTTTAATTCTGTCACTGGTAATGAAAATTTACGTTCCATTATGGGGCGATAACATACAATCACATCCAGTATTTTACCTTCTAATGATTGCTTTGCTTATAACTATCTCTATAGTCATATGGCATATTATACTGATTTACTGGGAAAAACGGAACTTTAAATATAGTTTTGAATGGTTTGTAGTTATAATAGTAGGAAGCCTTAGAGGAAAAACATCAGACCGGCTTAACGCGCAAAAAATTCTTAACAAGTAATCCGGAAGAAACCTGGATTTTAATGTTAACAACTCTTACATGCTTTACTTTTAAAGTAATTTTATGCTATACTCCCGGGAAAGTAACTGCTTTAGACTTTTTAATTTTTAGATAAAGTTTTTTCTTGTTTGAAGGAATAAAGCTTGCACAATAGAATATCTTTAGTGCTATTTATTAAATAAAACAAATATTATGAAATTAGAGGTGGAAAGTGAGAAAGGCTTACCTGAATGCTTTAAACCAGTTTTATTTTATAGGCCCCAGGAGGATAGAAGAAGCCCTGGATTACTTTGGATGTGCAGAAGATATCTGGAATGCCCCGGAGGAACAACTGAAAAAACTACCCCTGTGGGAAGGCCATGCCGGGGAATTCGTAGCCGGGCGCAGGCAAGTTGATATAAACCGTGAATGGAGCAAAATAGAAGAAAAAGGCATTAAAGTAATTGACCGGGAGGACTCCGGGTATCCCGGCTTGCTAAAGCAGATATATGATGCGCCGTTTTTACTTTACCTGGAGGGTGGCTTGCTTCCCGGGGAAGCCTGTGTATCCCTGGTGGGTAGCCGAAAAACTACCGCATACGGCCGGGAAATAGCCTACAACCTGGCTGCCGGGCTGGCTGCCAGGGGTATTACGGTAGTAAGCGGGATGGCACGGGGCATTGATACCCGGGTGCACCGGGGAGCGCTGGAAAAAGGGCGTACCGTGGCTGTCCTGGGATCGGGGCTGGACGTGGTGTATCCCCGGGAAAACCGGGATTTAAAAGAAGATATTAAACAGCAGGGTGCAGTGGTTTCCGAGTTTCCCCTGGGAACGGAACCGTTATCGTATAATTTCCCCCGGAGGAACCGAATAATAAGTGGCATGTCCCTGGGAACCGTAGTAGTGGAAGCGCCGGTAAAAAGCGGTGCGCTGATCACTGCCGATTTTGCCCTGGAACAGGGAAGGGAGGTATTTGCCGTCCCCGGAAGCATCCGCAGCCCTTACAGCAGGGGGTGCCATAAACTAATAAAAGAAGGTGCCAGGCTGGTGGAAGGGCTGGAAGATATCCTGGATGAGCTGGATATCTTCCTGGAAGGGGCAAAAGAGGACGGGAATAACCCGGTTTCAAAAGAAAATGATACTGGTACGGATAATTCGCCCGAAGAGGAAACCGTCCTTTTGGCGGTTCCTTTCGAGGCGGTGCATATGGATAAAATTATAGAAAAAACCGGATTTTCTGTTTCCCGGGCAGGAAACGCCCTGCTAAATTTAGAATTAAAAGGGTTAATAACGCAGCTACCCGGAAAATATTTTATGCGGAGGTAACTAACTAACTAACTTATTCTTTTTTATATTTAAGGAGGTTTAATGCAACATGAAAGAAAATTGCCTGGTTATCGTTGAGTCTCCGGCGAAAGCAAAAACCATAAGGCGTTTTTTGGGTAAAAACTACCAGGTAAAGGCCTCCATGGGCCACCTGATCGACCTTCCCCGTAGCCAGTTTGGTATAGATGTAAAAAACGATTTTAAACCAAAGTATATAACCATCCGGGGTAAGGGCGAGATACTCAAATCTCTCAAGGAAGCCAGGAAAAAGGCGGACCGCGTGTTCCTGGCCGCGGACCCGGACAGGGAAGGGGAAGCCATCTGCTGGCACTTGAGTAACGCCCTGGAGCTGGGGGATTCTCCTAACCGGATTGAATTCAACGAAATAACCAAAAACAAAGTAAAAGATGCAGTAAAGAATCCACGGTATATTGATCATAACCGTGTAGAAGCGCAGCAGGCCAGGAGAATACTGGACAGGATCGTGGGTTACCAGATAAGCCCGCTTCTGTGGAGAAAAGTAAAGAAAGGGTTAAGTGCCGGACGGGTGCAGTCTGTGGCGGTTCGGCTTATATGCGACCGGGAAAAAGAAATAAAGGATTTCAAGCCGGAAGAATACTGGACTATTGATGCCGACCTTAAAAAAGAAAACCAGGAAGTGTTTAAGGCCAGGTTGATAAGGTATCAAAACAAGAAGGTAAAGCTTCCTGCCCGGGGGGAAACAGATAAGGCGCTGGAGTACTTGAAGAAACAGAACTACGTGGTAAAGGAAGTAAACAAGAAGCAAAGGGAAAGAAAGCCTTCTGCCCCCTTTACTACAAGCTCTCTTCAGCAGGAAGCATCACAGCAGCTTTCATTTAATACCGGCAAAACCATGCGTGTAGCCCAGCAGCTGTATGAAGGTATCAACCTGGGAAGCGGCGAAGAGGGACTTATAACTTATATCAGGACGGATTCGGTAAGGGTTTCCGAAACGGCAGTAAACGAGTGCCTGGAACTTATAGAGAGAAAATTCGGCAAGGATTTCCGTCCCTCCACCCCCCATAAATACACTTCCAAAAAAGGACAGGATGCCCATGAAGCCATAAGGCCTACTTCAGTGGCCAGGGAGCCTGAAGAAATAAAATCCAAATTAAGCAGTGACCAGTATCGCCTGTATAAGCTTATCTGGAACCGTTTTGTTTCCAGCCAGATGTCTCCCGCGGTTATTGACCAGGTCCGGGCCGATATAGAAGCGGGGGAATATACTTTCCGGGCAACCGGTAGCCAGGTAAAGTTTCCCGGTTTTTTAATGCTTTACAGCGATAAAAAGCGGAGCGATGGCAGCGAGATGCTTCCCCGCCTGAGCGAAAACGAGGCGCTGGAAATGACTGAGCTTCACCCGGAGCAGCATTTTACCCAGCCTCCGCCCCGTTACAACGAGGCTTCCCTGGTTAAAATCCTGGAGAAAAAAGGGATAGGCAGGCCCAGCACGTATTCCCCCATTATTGAAACCATCCAGGCCCGGGGCTACGTGGTAAAAGAAGGGCGTGCTTTTATGCCTACTGAACTGGGCGGGATAGTGGTGGATCTATTGAGGGATTTTTTCCCTGACGTGGTAGATGTGGAATTTACCGCCCGCCTGGAAGAAAAACTGGATTACGTGGAAGAAGGCAAGATAAACGGGACCGACGTCTTAAAAGAATTTTATTCTTCTTTTGAAAAGCATTTAAAAAATGCGGAAGAAAAGATGAAGAAGGTGGAAGTGGAAGAAACCGAGAGCGAAGAAATTTGCCCGCACTGCGGGAAAAACCTGGTTTACAAACACGGCAGGTTTGGGCGTTTCCTGGCCTGTCCCGGCTTCCCGGATTGTAAATACACCAAGAACATAAAACAGGAAACAGGGGTCAAATGCCCCAAAGATGATGGAGACCTGGTAGTGCGGAAAACCAAAAAGGGAAGAGTATTTTATGGATGCAGCAATTACCCCGATTGCGATTACTCTATATGGCAGAAACCGCTTACGGAAAACTGCCCGGAATGTGGGCACTTCCTGGTAGCGGGGAGGGGTAAGAACGGAAAGAAAGAGTGCGGGAGCAGCGAGTGTTCCTACTCGGAGAAAACAGAAACTGTTAAATCTGGCAGGGGTGGTTAGAGCTCAGTATGAAAAATATACAAGCGGATATAGTAGTAGTTGGAGGAGGCCTGGCGGGTTCGGAAGCCGCATGGCAGGCGGCACGCAGGGGAGCCAGGGTAGCCCTTTACGAAATGAGGCCGGAGAAGATGACGCCTGCCCATTATACGGGGAAATTGGGCGAGCTGGTGTGCAGTAATTCGCTGCGGGCCAGGTCGTTGACCAATGCCGCCGGGGTGCTTAAGGAGGAATTAAATCAGCTGGATTCGTTAATCATGGCCTGCGCAAAAGAAGCGGAAGTTCCAGCCGGGGGGGCCCTGGCCGTGGACCGGGAAGAATTTTCCCGCCTGGTTACGGAAAAAATAGTGGAACATCCCTTGATTGACCTGTATAAAGAAGAGGTTGACCGGGTGCCAGATTTCAGGCCGGCGGTTATTGCCAGCGGGCCCCTGAGTTCGGAGGCGCTTGCCGCCCACTTGCGTGACTTGACCGGGGAAGAACACTTGTATTTTTTTGATGCGGCAGCTCCTATAATTACCGCAGAATCTATAGATTATAATATAGTGTTTATGGGTTCCCGCTACGACCAGGAATCTAAGGACTATATAAATTGTCCCATGGATAAAGAGCGTTACGAGAAATTTTGGGAAGAACTGGTGGGGGCGGAAAAGTATACTCCCCACGATTTTGAAAAAGAAGCTAAATTTTTTGAAGGCTGCGTCCCCATAGAAGAGCTGGCTTCGCGCGGGGTAAACACCATGCTGTTTGGGCCCTTGAAGCCGGTGGGTTTGACTGATCCTTCCACCGGGGAACAGCCTTACGCGGTGGTGCAGCTGAGATCGGACAATAAAGAGGCTACCTTGTACAACATGGTAGGTTTCCAGACCAGGTTGAAATGGCCGGAACAAAATAGAGTGTTCCGGTTAATACCAGGGCTGGAAAATGCCGATTTTATGCGTTACGGGATGATGCACCGCAATACTTTTATAAACGCTCCCCGGCTGTTGAAGCCTACTTACGAGCTAAAGGAGATGCCCGGAATATATGTGGCCGGGCAGTTGAGCGGAGTAGAAGGCTATATTGAGTCCACCGCTTCCGGGCTGGTGGCCGGCATTAATGCGTTTGCCCAACTTGAGGGGGCCGGAGAAGTAGTTTTCCCCCTGGAGACGGCAACCGGCGCTTTAAGCGGCTATATAACTTCCTCCAACCCGGAAAGCTTTCAGCCCATGAATATAAACTTCGGTATGTTTCCTCCACTGGAAACCAGGCTTCCCAAGAAACAAAAGAGGGAAAAGCAGGCGGAACGCTCCTTGAAAACCCTGGAAATATTCCTTAATAATTACCGCGGCTTGCTTGCATAAGCCCTACCAATGTGCTAATATTTTAAAAAGGGGAGAGATATGGAAAATTGGTTTAATGGTTATATTGATTACCTTTACGGGGAAAAAAACGTATCTCCGCATACCCTGGCAAGCTACCAGTCGGATATTGAGCAGTTTTACCGCTGCTGCAGGTCGCTGGGGGTATGTATAAGCCAGGTAGACAAGTTTATTCTCAGGCATTTCCTGGCTTATTTAGTGGAGAATAATTATAACCGCAAAACTGTGGCCAGGAAGCTTTCCGCGGTGCGCTCTTTTTTAAAATATTTGCAGCGAGAAGGTGTTATAGAAGGTTCCGTGTGGGCCCAGGTAGCTACTCCTAAAGCTCCCCGCGGTCTTCCCGGGTTTTTATATTACGGGGATGTGGCCGACCTGCTTTCTCTCCCGCCGGAGCATACCAGTACGGGCATTAGAGACAGGGCCATACTGGAGGTTATTTACGGCTGCGGGATAAGGATAGGGGAATTGACCATCCTGGAGCTTGGCGATGTGGATTTGGGACAACGCCTGTTAAAGGTAAAGGGAAAAAGGAAAAAAGAAAGGCTGCTTCCTTTAGGCCGCGAAGCTTTAAACTCGCTGCACAAATACCTGGAAGATTCGCGGCCGGTATTATTATCTAAGAGAAAGTTAAATAATAAGGCAGAAAGCTTTCTTTTTTTGAACAGCAGGGGGTATCCCCTGACGGACCGGGGGGCAAGGTGGGTGTTTGGCAGGTACATAAAACAGTTGAGCCGGGATAAGGGTGTAAGTCCGCATGCCTTGAGGCATTCTTTTGCTACCCACCTTTTGGAAAACGGTGCCGATCTGCGCGTAGTGCAGGAACTACTGGGGCACGCCAGCGTGTCTACTACCCAGGTTTATACTCATATTACCCGGGAACACCTGCGAAAAGTATACCACGAATCTCATCCCCGGGCTTGAAGGAGAGGTTGGAAACTAACGATTGGGCCGGGAAGTAAAAAGATATCATAAATCATAAATCATAAATCAAAAATTATAATGAACGAATTTATAATGAACAAAAGGGTGATATAAATAGAAACTTTTAAAGGTACTACCGTTATTGCCGTAAAGCGCGGGAATTCTGTTGCTATTGCCGGAGACGGCCAGGTTACGCTGGGTGATAATACTATTATCAAGCAGGGGGCCAGGAAAGTCAGGCGGCTGTATAACGATAATATAATTGCCGGTTTCGCAGGTTCCGTGGCTGATGCGCTTACCCTTTTTGAAAAATTTGAAGGCAAACTTGAGAGTTATCAGGGTAATATTCTAAGATCGGCGGTGGACCTGGCCAGGGACTGGCGGACCGACCGGGTTTTAAGAAGGCTGGAGGCTCTTCTGGTTGCAGCAGACAAAGAAAACCTGCTGATTATTTCCGGGACCGGGGAAGTGCTCGAGCCTGACGACAATATTGCCGCTGTAGGTTCGGGTTCCGCTTACGCGCATGCAGCGGCCAGGGCGCTTCTCGATCACACCAGCCTTTCCGCCATGGATGCGGCCAGGCAGTCTCTTTTAATTGCTTCTCAAATCTGTGTGTATACTAATGACAACATTAATACAGAGGAGCTGTAGGTTAATAATGTACACTGAAGAATTAACTCCCAGGGAGATTGTAGCTGAACTGGATAAATTTATAATTGGCCAGGAAGAAGCTAAAAAAAGCGTTGCAGTTGCAGTCCGCAACCGCTTCCGGCGCAAAATGTTGCCGGAAAGCCTGCAGGATGAAGTTATGCCAAAAAATATTATCATGATCGGCCCTACCGGGGTGGGTAAAACAGAAATAGCCAGGCGGTTATCCAGGCTGGTTAGCGCTCCTTTTGTCAAGGTAGAAGCTACCAAGTTTACCGAGGTAGGGTACGTGGGCCGCGATGTAGAATCCATTATAAGGGACCTGGTAGAGACCAGCATCAGGATGGTACAGACCGAGCGGATGAAAGAAGTTGAAGATAAGGCTTACCGGCAGGCGGAAGAAAGAATCATAGAAATAATGGCCCCTTATCCCAAGAAAGAAACGGATAAAAATAACCCGTTAAACATGTTGTTTGCCATCACCGGTAGTAAAGAAGAAGAGGAGGAAAAAGAAGAAGACGACAGAGAAAACGACTACCGGCAGAGAGTGGAACAGGTAAAAAAAGAAAGGGAGCTGATAAGAAAAAGATTGAAAAAAGGTTTGATAGAAGAAGAGATTATTGAGATAGAGGTGGAAGATAAAAAGCCTCCCATGCTGGAGGTGTTTTCTGGACAGAATATGGAAGAGATGGGGATCAATATGCAAGACCTGTTTGGCAATATGCTTCCCCGCAAAAAAAAGAAAAAAAAGGTCACGGTGCAGGAAGCCAGGAATATACTGCAGCAGGAAGAGGCCCAGAAAATGATCGACATGGATTCGGCAATAAACGAAGCAATTAGTAAAGCGGAGCAGCTGGGGATAGTGTTCCTGGACGAACTTGACAAAGTTGCCGGCAGCGAGGGAAACCAGGGGGCTGACGTCTCCCGTGAAGGAGTGCAGAGAGATATACTCCCTATAGTTGAAGGCTCTACGGTTATTACCAAATACGGGCCGGTTAAAACTGACCATATACTCTTTATTGCCTCGGGAGCATTTCATACCTCCAAACCTTCCGACCTTATACCCGAGTTGCAGGGGCGTTTTCCTATAAGGGTAGAGCTGCAGAGCCTGAACAAAGAGGATTTTATAAGGATTTTATCGGAAACCGACAATGCCCTGATAAAACAGTATACAGCACTTCTGGAAACGGAAGGTATAAATTTAAGTTTTGCAGAAGGCACCCTGGAAAAGATAGCGGAAATAGCATGCGAGCTTAACCAGGATATGGAAAATATAGGAGCCAGAAGGCTTCATACTATACTGGAGAAGATTTTTGAAGATATTTCTTTTGAAGCAACCGATTATGCACAAAAAGATGTTATAATTGATAAGGAATATGTGCAGAATAAATTAAAAAATATTGTAAAAAATAAAGATTTAAGTAAATATATATTATGATTTAACAGCAAACAAACACAATAATAAAGAAAGGGTGATTCGAGATGATATCATCTCCGCTGTTAGAAAAAACCAGACGAATCAACAGGATACTCCAGAAAACTGCAGGTCAGCATGTTGACTTTAATGAGGTGGCGGATGTTTTGAGAGATGTCATTAACGCCAATACTTATATTGCGGACCGCTCTGGAGAGATACTGGGTTACAGTCTGGTAGATGAGTTTGAGTGTGAGTTGATGGTGGAGGAGGTTTTAAAGGGCGGCTACTTTCCGGAAGACTACAACGAATTTCTATTAAAAGGGGAAGAGCCCCGGGTAAACCTGAGGCAGAAATCTAACGACTGTGTTTTCTTTGAATCCAAAAACTGCCTGTTTACCAACAAGATTACCACGGTGATTCCCATCGTTGGAGGGGGAAAGAGGCTGGGCACTTTACTGTTGGCCCGGTTTGCAGAACTTTTTGATGCTGAAGACATTATCCTGGCCGAAACAGGGGCTACAGTTGTAGGTATGGAAATACTGCGCTCCAAGGCGGAAAGAATTGAAGAAGAGGCCAGAAACAAGGCGGTAGTTCAGCTGGCTATAGCCACACTTTCTTATTCCGAGCTGGAAGCGGTAGAACACATATTTGAAGAGCTGGGGGGCAACGAAGGGCTGCTGGTAGCCAGTAAAATAGCCGACCAGCTGGAAATTACCAGGTCGGTAATAGTAAATGCTTTGCGCAAGTTTGAAAGTGCCGGGGTAATCGAGTCCCGTTCCCTGGGCATGAAAGGGACGTATATAAAAGTGCTGAACCCTTACCTGCAGGAATACTTGAAAAAATCGCAGATATCTTCTGCCTAGAACCGGGCAGGATAATACTGAATGGTAAAAATAGAGTAATTTTTAAAATTACTCTATTTTTTATTTACATAATATGTTAATATTGCTAGTTAAAAAAAACTATGCTATACTACCCATGGTGTATAATAACCAGATAATACTCACGCTTCTCGATTTTTGCTCAGGTGCTTTTTTAAAAAGTCTTGCAAAAAGATGAAGGGGCGGAGGCCAAACCAAAACAAAAGGAGAGATTGATTTGTCAGTAGTTACCATGAAGCAGCTCCTGGAAGCTGGAGTTCACTTTGGGCACCAGACGAGAAGATGGAACCCCAAGATGAAGAAGTATATCTTCACGGAGAGAAACGGCATTTACATTATTGACTTGCAGCAAACAGTTTCGCTGCTGGACCGCACTTACAACTACATCCGTGACCTGGCGGCGGAAGGTGGCCAGGTGCTTTTCGTTGGCACCAAGAAACAGGCTCAAGAATCCGTGGAGGTGGAAGCACAGAGGTGTGGTATGCCCTACGTAAACCAGAGGTGGCTGGGGGGCATGTTAACCAATTTTGCCACCATGCGCAAGCGAATTGACAGGCTGTTTGAACTGGAGAAAATGAAAGAAGACGGCACGTGGGAGGTTCTTCCTAAAAAAGAAGTAATCTACCTGGAAAGGGAAAAGGATAAACTTCTTAAATTCCTGGGCGGGATCAGGAATATGAAAAGGCTTCCCGATGCTGTTTATATTGTAGACCCGCGAAAGGAAAAAATTGCTGTAGCGGAATGCAGGAAGCTGGGTATCCCTATTATAGCCATTGTGGATACTAACTGCGATCCTGATGAAATAGAACACGTGATTCCCGGCAACGATGATGCCATAAGGGCGGTTAAACTGATTACCTCGATAATGGCCAATGCGGTGATGGAAGGCAGGCAGGCCGGCGGGGATTTCCTTCCGGATGAAGAAGAAGCCCTTACCGCTGATGGTGACAGCGATGGAGCTCAGCAGGAAGAAGTTAGCGAAGAAGAGGTAGAAGGGTTGTTTGAGGACGCCGAACCCGAAACGGGGGAAGCATCGGGAGAATCACCGGAAACAGGTGCAGCAGGGAATGAAAAAGAGGTAGAAGAAACTGCGGCGGAAGCAGACGAAGAACCAAAGGAAGAACCAAAGGAAGAACCAAAGGAAGAAAATGAGACATCAGCATCCGCTGAAGAAGAAGAAAAAGAGGAAAAAGAAGAAGCGGTGGAAAAGGAAGATGAAGCCTCTGAAGAGAAGACTGGTTAATGGCTTCAGCTGCAGCTTAGCCAGGGGCATTGCAGGAAAACTGGCTGTTTACCGGTGCGTAGCCGGCAGAACCGGAAAATTTCATAACAGGAGTGATAGATGTTGGAGATAGACGCCCAAAAAGTTAAAATGCTGAGGGAAAAATCGGGTGCGGGTATCATGGACTGCAAGGCGGCCCTGAAAGAAACCGGGGGTGATGAAGAAAAGGCCATGGAATGGCTCAGGGAAAAAGGTATGTCTACTGCCGCCAAAAAAGCAGGTCGTGAAGCCAAGGAAGGGATTATTGATTCTTATATACACCTGGGAGGAAAAGTGGGGGTACTGGTTGAAGTTAACTGTGAAACTGATTTTGTGGCCAAAAACGAGGAATTTCGTGGGTTTGTTCATGACCTGTGCCTGCAGGTAGCCGCTTCCAGGCCGCAATATATCAACAGAGAAGAAGTGCCCGGTGATTTGGTGGAGAAAGAAAAAGATTTTATAAGAAAACAGGCCCTGGCTGAAGGGAAGCCGGAAAAAGTGATAGATAAAATAGTAGAGGGTAGAATAGAAAAGTTTTACCAGGAACATTGCCTGATGGACCAGGCTTTCGTTAAAGATGAAGACAAAAGCGTCAGTGAAGTGCTTACAGAAACTATTGCCAAAGTTGGAGAGAACGTGGTTATAAGGCGTTTTGTTTGTTTTGAAGTGGGAGAAGAAGCTTAAACCCGGTTTGATCCACAAAACAGGAAGCATTTCAATACAGATCGGCTCAGGAGGAGAACCCCTTGCAGGAACCGGCATATAAAAGAGTGGTATTAAAACTCAGTGGAGAAGCTTTATCCGGAAACATAGGTTACGGTATAGATCACGCCATGATGGGTAATATTGCCGCCCAGGTGAAGCAGGTAAAGAGCTACGGCGTAGAGATAGCCATAGTGGTTGGGGGCGGTAATATCTGGAGGGGCGCTGAAGCGGAAGAAACCGGGATGGACAGGGCCACGGCTGACTACATGGGGATGCTGGCCACGGTACTTAATGCGCTGGCCCTGCAGGATGCCCTGGAGAGAAACGAAGTAGACACCCGCGTTCAGACAGCGCTGGAAATGCAGCAGGTTGCAGAACCCTATATACGCCGCAGGGCATTGCGGCACCTGGAAAAGGGAAGGGTAGTAATATTTGCTGGAGGAACCGGCAACCCGTTTTTTTCTACCGATACTTCTGCAGCCCTGCGAGCCACGGAAATTGATGCAGAAGTTATACTTTTGGCCAAAGGGAAGGTGGACGCGGTTTATGACGCTGATCCGCTGGTTGACCCCGGGGCAAAGAAGTACACCGAACTTAAATACCTGGAGGTTTTAAACAAGGGACTGGGGGTAATGGATGCCACGGCGGCTTCACTGTGCATGGATAACGGTATAAAAATCATAGTCTTTGGTCTTAACCAGTCGGGTAATATAGAAAGGGTTGTGCGGGGAGATAAAATAGGCACGATTATCATGTAGGTTCGTGGTGCAGTATTGTTATGTGGTCAGTATTGTTATAACGAAAGGGGGCTAGCAATTTGGAAGAAGAAGTATATTTAGAAGCGGAAGAAAAGATGAAAAAGGCTGTGTCAGCTTTCCAGCGTGAGCTTTCTACCCTGCGTGCCGGGAGAGCGTCCCCCGCGCTTGTGGATAAAATCGAGGTGGATTACTACGGTATACCCACCCCACTTAACCAGATTGCAAGTATTTCCGCTCCGGAGTCGAGGTTGCTGGTTATTCAACCGTGGGACAAAAACGTTATCAGCAATATTGAGAAAGCCATTCTCAAGTCTGACCTGGGCCTTAACCCCAATAATGACGGTAACGTGATTCGCCTCAGTTTTCCCCAGTTAACCGAGGAGCGGAGAAAAGAACTGGTTAAATTTGTACGTAAAAAAGCGGAAGAAGGAAAAGTGGCAGTACGCAATATCAGGAGGGAAGCCAACGACTCTTTAAAATCCATGGAGAAAAAAGGCGATATCTCCGAAGACGACTCGCGCCGTTTTCAAGACGAAATACAGAAGCTAACGGATAAATACATAGAAGAAGTAGATGAAGTGCTCCAAAATAAGGAAAAAGAGATACTGGAGGTTTAGTGCGGTGCAAAAAGTACCTCCTAAAGTTACCGCATACCCGTTGTCCTACGCGCTTAACAAGTTAGATAGGGCCGGTTATAAAGCTGTTTTACAAAAAACGTTACCTCCCAAGGCTCAAGAAATGGAAACAACCTGGAGGGTTATAAGGCAGAAAAGCTTGGGAAACCAGGAGATTGAGCTGCTTATAAGTAAACAATCTTGGTAAGGAGGTGAATAAACATGGCCTATCGTATCCTCGAAGAGGAGTGCACTGCATGCGGTTTGTGCGCCGATGCCTGCCCTTCCGGAGCAATTACCGAAGACGGCGAGGTTTTTGTAATCGATGCAGATGCCTGTGACGACTGTGGATCCTGTGTTGATGAGTGTGTTAACGAGGCTATTGTAGAAGCATAAAGTTACCCCCTTTTATCAGGGCTTATTATTGACTAATACACACGCATGTCACCGGGGGTAGGGAAATAGAATTTCAGTAGTTGGTAATTTTCTAAAAGCAATAAAAACTCCTGGTGTTCTTGTTTATAAAAGCGGTTGTTGGTTGGGTATCCCAATCGCCCCCGGTGTCATGGTGTGTACCTGTGCAGCTCTTTAAGGGGGTTTTTAAGTATTAAACCACACTGGCAAAAGTGAGAGAGCGATATGTCTTTAGAAAAATGTACTGCCCGGGAAAAAGAGATGCTTGGCTATATTAACTGGGAAAAGGTGCCTGGCCACGTGGCTTTTATAATGGACGGAAACGGCAGGTGGGCCCGGGAAAAAAAGATGCCCAGGGTTGAAGGACACAGGCAGGGAGTAGAGGCCCTGCGGGAAATAGTCTCTTTCAGCAGTGATATAAATCTCCGTGCAGTAACATTTTACGCTTTTTCTACGGAAAACTGGAGAAGGCCAAGTTCGGAAGTTGATTTTTTATTAAATTTGCCAGAAGTGTACCTGGAGAAGGACCTTCCTGAACTGGTAGAGAATAATATTAAGATAACGGCAACAGGTGAGATGGAAGGACTGCCCACTGGAACACGTTCGGCTATTGAAAAAGCCCTGGAAAAAACCAGCAAGAACACGGGAATGATACTAAACCTGGCGGTAAATTACGGGGGAAGGGCGGAAATATTAAGGGCGGTACGCATGATGGCGGAAAAAGCAAAGCAGGGGGAGTTATCCCCGGGGGAGATGGATGAAAAACTATTTGAGGGATATCTTTTTACTTCGCACCTGGAGGACCCGGATTTAATTATCCGGACCAGCGGGGAGCAGAGGATCAGCAATTTTTTATTGTGGCAGGCAGCCTACAGTGAATTTTGGTTCACTTCTATTTACTGGCCCGAATTTTCCAGGCTGCATCTCATAAAGGCCATACTGGAATACCAGCGCAGGAAAAGACGCTTCGGGGGAGTTCATACCTGATGTTGAGTGTTAACTATGCTGTTTAAGAGGATAATATCCGCTGCAGTGGGAATGCCCCTGGTACTGGCAATTGTTTACGCCGGGGATTTATGGTTTTTGGGCCTGGTGATGCTGGTTTCCCTGCTGGGGATGAAGGAATTATATGGCATACTAAAAAACCGTTATGAAGTTGATATTTTATATAAGATTATAAGCTACGCCGGAGTTGTTTCCCTTCTGTTAAACGCGTATTACCGGCACGGCGGGGGTGCGATAATAACTCTTTTTTTAATATTTGCTTTTTTTACCCTGGTTTTATTAGTCAAGTTTTCTAATACGGGGCTGGAAGAATTAACTCTTTCATTTTGGGGAATTATTTATGTAGGAGGTTTGCCCGGATTCTTAATCCTTCTAAGGGGAAATGAAGCGGGTTTGATGTTTATAGTATCTCTGCTGGCGGGTATATGGATATACGACACCCTGGCATATTTTACTGGATTGAAGTGGGGCAGGCATAAGATATCGGCGCAGTTAAGCCCCAAAAAATCTATAGAAGGCGCTGCAGGTGGTTCCCTGGGCGTAATTGCTGCAGCGGTGATTACGCACGTGTTTTGGGGGGCAAATTATCCGCTGGATTTTACCGGCCTTTTGGTTTTTGGGCTGATTATTACTGTGGGTGCCCCGCTGGGTGATTTTTTTGAGTCCGCGGTAAAGCGCAAACTGGAGGTCAAGGATACAGGAAGCATTATCCCCGGGCACGGGGGGATTTTGGACCGGGTTGATAGCCTGATATTTACGGCTCCGTTAATATATTTTTACCTGAAACTTTGGCTGTAGCCGG
>Ga0207421_10003975_pt1 | contig 17343 bp, 15 predicted proteins | sample SodLakKL_010_SED_4_FD_187542 | JGI IMG/M metagenome (GOLD analysis project Ga0207421, IMG submission 187542) | Alkaline sediment microbial communities from Lake Tanatar, Kulunda Steppe, Russia - 8KL_010_SED (SPAdes) (version 2) | ecosystem: Environmental > Aquatic > Non-marine Saline and... | reverse complement strand
CTCAGCCATTCTCTATTTTATCCTATATTCAAGCATAACACAAATTAACTGCTTATCAGGCGCCTCCTTTATTAAATATGACCAGACGAGGGACGGATAAGGCCTCTGCTTTAAAAAAATATTTTAGCAATTTAATTTAGCAGCTCTCGCCGGGCTCCGCTAAATAAAGAGGGGAGCAAAAACCAGAGAAACAATGGTCATCAGCTTGATCAGTATATTGAGAGAAGGTCCTGAGGTATCCTTAAAGGGATCGCCCACAGTATCACCCACCACAGAAGCAGCATGAGTTTCGGTGCCCTTGCCCCCATAATTGCCGGCTTCAATATATTTTTTGGCATTATCCCAGGCGCCTCCGGCATTGGCCATCATTATTGCCATCAGCACTCCAGCAGCCAGGGCTCCGGCCAGCAGACCTCCCAGAGCTTCAACATTCCAGAGGCCGACCAGAACAGGAACAACCACAGCCAGAAGTCCGGGAATAACCATTTCTCTCAGGGCACCCTTAGTGCTGATATCTATGCATTTTTTGTGGTCAGGTTTCATCTTGCCTTCCATGATTTCTGGATGTTCTTTAAACTGTCTTCTAACCTCTTCGATCATTCTAAAGGCTGCCCGCCCGACGGCCTCCATAGTCAGGGCAGAAAAGATAAAGGGCAGCATGGCTCCAATAAAGAGACCAGCAATTACATCGGGATTAGTCAAACTGATAACCTCCAGGCCAACTGCTTCCGAAAAGGCAGCAAAGAGCGAGAGAGCTGTCAGCGCTGCCGAGCCGATGGCAAAACCCTTGCCAATCGCAGCAGTGGTATTGCCGACAGAATCAAGCTCATCGGTTATCTCCCTGACCCCTGGATCAAGTTCGGCCATCTCAGCAATTCCTCCGGCATTGTCAGCAATGGGGCCGTAGGCATCAACTGAAAGTGTTATTCCGGTGGTGGAAAGCATGCCCACCGCCGAAAGGGCAATACCGTAAAGCCCGGCCAGATAATAGGAAAGCAGAATTGCCGCGGCAATCGAGATAATGGGGAATAATGTGCTCCGCATGCCAACAGCAATTCCGGCAATAATATTTGGAGCTGTCCCGGTCTGGGACTGCTCGGCAATTCCCTTAACAGGGGAATATTTATCCGAGGTATAATATTCTGTAATTCGTCCGATTATTATGCCGACCAGCAGACCCGCTGCCACCGCCCAGAAAGCACCTAAATCGGCCAGCAAAAAGTTTACCAGAAAGAATACCGCTGCCACTGTAAGGGCGGCTGCCACCAGGGTGCCTCTTTCCAGGGCCTTGGCAGGATCGCCATCTTTCCCGGTCCTGACAAAACGGGTGCCGATTATTGCTGCTATGATGCCGACTCCTGCAATCAAGAGAGGCAAAATTGTATGCTCGACACTGAGTGCCGTACCCAGCGTCATGGCAGCCACAATTGAACCAACATAGGATTCAAAGAGATCTGCCCCCATGCCGGCGACATCACCCACATTATCGCCGACATTATCAGCAATAACAGCCGGGTTGCGGGGATCATCCTCGGGAATTCCGGCTTCAACCTTGCCAACAAGGTCAGCTCCCACATCTGCTGCTTTGGTATAGATTCCCCCGCCTACCCTGGCAAAAAGGGCAATGGCACTGGCACCGAAGGCAAAACCCTGAATATACTGCACATCTTCAGTAAACAGTATGTATAATACTCCCAGGCCCAGGGTTCCCAGACCGACAACTGACATTCCCATTACCGAGCCGCCGGAAAAGGCCACCTTGAGAGCCTGATTAAGCGAGCTTCTGGCTGCCTGGGTGGTCCGGGCGTTGGCATGGGTGGCAATCTGCATTCCGATAAATCCTGCCAGCCCGGAAAAAATTGCCCCCAGTATAAAGGAGCTGGCGGTCTGCCAGCCTAAGGTGGGAAAAATAATAAAAGCTACCACAACCACAAAAATTGCTATCATGCTGTATTCTCTGCTTAAAAAGGCCATTGCTCCTTCATTTATCGAGCGAGATAGCTCCGCCATCCTGTCAGAGCCAGGATCTGCCTGAAGTACCTTTCTGGCCATGTACAGGGCAAAGAGCAGGGCCAAAATCCCTGCCAGCGGTATATATATTTCCATCTGTTATCCTCCTTGTATTTGTTTGAGGTATAAAAAGGAAAACAGCGGTCAAAGACCGCTCTTCCTTACCTGCACTGCTTATATTATTATATATTTTACAAAACTGCCAGCACCAGAGATAACACCATAAAAACAATTGCTGCTACCATGGTGGCCTTATTAATTTTTTCTTCCATTTTCCTGCCACCGGAACCGAAAAACTGGGTGGCACCACCATCAATAGCTCCGGAAAGCCCGGCACTTTTACCTGACTGCAGCAGCACTCCCACAATCACTGCCAGCGAAACAACCAGGTGAATTACTTTTAAAACAGTCAACTCTTTACACCTCCCGGAAAAAGGTAGTTATGATAAATTTAAAATAGCTGTCTCATCTTTAATTATTTTAACATACCTCAATTCAAAATACAATTATTGCGGCTAAAATTAATTTTTTTGTTCTTCTGGAATAAGTTGTAATTGAAAATGAGCTCTTTCTGTGTTATATTTATTATACGAAATTTCCTCTCTGTTTTAAAGTCCTTCTCACAGGTTCTGCTCAGTTTTAAATATCTGCCTTAATTATCTTTGTTCTAACTATCTGACCTTTAAATCTTTGAGCTTTAATTATCTTAGCCCTAACTATCTGAGTTTTTGGCTCTTTGAGCTTTAATTAACCAAACTTTACCCGGTTTTAAACTGAAATCAGCCGGGACAAATTTTTGCCCGTAATAATCCAGAGAATCACAGGCAGTCTTGCCTGACAATCAGCAAAAGTCTTCCTGCAAGGAGATGCAAATTTTATGTCCCAGCAAGATCATAATCTCAGGGAAAACCTCCAGAAAATCTGGCGGTCAGAGGAGCTTAATCGAGAGGAAAAGCTAATACTGGCCATCCTCTGGTCCCGAACTGATTCTCAGAACAGAATTATCGCTGACCCTGAGATAATGGCCAGAGAAACAGGCCTCAGGCCGGCAGAAATCAGCAGGATTTTAATAAAACTGGACCATACCAGCTGGCTGGAGCTGAAAGACAGCTCTACTACTGGAGAAGAACGGGATAATCTAACCGTGGAATTTACCGAACATAGCAGTGAGCAGAAAAAGAGAGTTAGCTCAAAATCAGAGGACCCTTCCTGGCAGTCAGAGAAGGGAGAGCTGACTGCCAAAGAAGAGCTGGTTTACTACTGGCAGAATCATTTTCCCGGCCGGCTGTTAACCCCGACTGAGTACAATCATCTTATCTCCTATCTGGAGAAGGGGATTGAACTGGAGCTGTTAGGCAAATTGATAGCCTATGCGGCTCAGCAGGCCCGGGGCAATCCGGTTTCCTATCTGAAAAAAATTCTGAATGACCTGCTGGAGAACGATGTCACCACCTGGAGAGAATATCAGAAGTCCTGGGAAGGAGAATTAAGTGATGGAGAAAAATCGCTTTCAGAGGATAATAGAGGAGAAGAGGAAAGAAAAAAGCTCGAAGATATCGAAGAGCTCGAAAAAAGAGGCTGGAACTGAACTCTCCCGGGATAAAATTATCAAGAGAATTTATGATCATATCATTAAACAGGCCAACATCGATCCCCTCTTCCAGGACTGCACTCTGGATAACTTCAAATGCAGTATCCTCTCTGAGCACAACCAGGAGATTGTTCAGAAGTTTTTTAAGTATGTCAGGGATATCTCCACCGCCATGAAATTACCTCAGTCGGTTTATCTTTTCAGCAGGTATCCCGGCATCGGCAAGACCCATCTGGCCGTTGCTGCTCTCAAAGAGGCTGCCCGGAAGATTGCCGAGGAGGAATATAAAAACAGAGAAACTGTCCGCCAGGGAATCTTCCCCTATCATCCCAACTGGGCACCTGTTTATTTTCTCAATGTTTCTGAAGGGCTCATGGATATAAAAAATGATATCGATGGGGGTGAGAAGGATTTCAGCCAGAGCCAGATCTATCAGAACGTTAAACTTTCCAGACTGGTGGTGCTGGATGATATCTTTAATGAAATTCGCTTTTCCCCCTTTGTGCTGGAAACTCTGCTCTACTGGGTGGATTACCGCTTGAAAAACAATCTGGCCACTATCTTTACCTCCAATCATAATTTTGAAATCTTTTTGAGCGAAGAAACCACTCCGGTGACCAACGAGAGGCTGAGAGCAGTGGCACGCAACACAGCTTCCCGGGTCAGCAAGATGGTTCAGGGCTATAAGCTGGCCCTTGACAGCTCACCCCAGACCGATTACCGCAGAAAGTATTAGGTTTTCAAAGTTAATATAAAGATTAATAGAGATTTAAAATAATGGTTTAAAAAAGTTAAACAGAGGTTTAAATAAAGGTTTAAATAAAGATACAAATATAAATATCAGGTTTATTATTGGGTAAATTATAAGATTTATTTTATGATTTAATCATGGTGGTTATTGTGTTTGTTTTAGGTTTATTTTAGGATTTATTTAAGTTTTATTTCAGGGTTATTTTTGGGTTATTTTAAATTTTAATTTAGGTTTTATTGCAATGTTTAGGTGAGTTTATTGCAGTGTTTTTTCAGGTTATAATCAGGTTATAATAATACAGCAGGGGGGAATTTGATGCTGATAGAACTATCAGGTGAAGGCCAATGTTGAGCAGGACTCAGACGGTGGAGAGACTGATCAGACTGCGGAGACAGCTCTCAGAAAGCAAGCAGAATTCCTTTCCCAGAATTACAGGTAAAAGTCCGGTAAGCAAACTGGACAGGCTGCTTTTGGATGTCATAGGTCCGCCCCGCTCTGCAGAGGATAGAATAATTGAGATAATCAATCTCTCCCTGCAGGAAAAAATCTCCCCTACCACTGCTTCCGTGGCCATTCAGGAACTGGCCAAGGAGCATCACGGTCCGGAGAAAACAGCCAGCCTCCGGCCGAAAAATATCACCTCCTTTAAAGCCAGCAGCCAGATCAGGGAGATGGAAAAACAGGGCTGGAATCAATAACAGCAGGCAGTAATATCAACCAGTAAAATATAATAATATTCCCGGCCGATCATAAGATATCTTTCAATCATATTATCCTATTTTTATTTATATTATTCTTTTTTTAGTATATTGTTCTTTTTATTGGTTATATCGCTCTTTTCTTTCAGGGGGAAATTACTTAATCTTTGGGGGAGCCTATTTAATCTTTGCTCAATAACTTACTTAAAAAACTATCTTCTCAGCAGGCAGAAAACCCCGGTCTCCCGGGGTTTTTCCTTTGCTGATTAATTATCACTGGAATATTTTAGAGATAGTTTTATAGTGAAATTTTGTCAATATATTTTAGTGAAAATACTTTAGTAAAAATGTTTCCGAGAAAATACTTTCAAGCAAGATATATTAGAGATTGAAGAAGGCATCCCGTCCGGCATACCGGGCAGTTTCTCCCAGCACCTCTTCAATTCTAATCAGCTGATTATACTTGGCCACTCTCTCAGAACGAGCCGGGGCACCGGTTTTAATCTGGCCTGCATTGACAGCTACCACCAGGTCAGAGATGGTGACATCCTCTGTTTCACCGGAACGGTGAGAGATAACTGACGTGAAGCCCGCCCGGCTGGCTGCCTGGATGGTTTCCAGGGTTTCAGTCAGGGTGCCTATCTGATTGACTTTTATCAATATCGAATTGCTGCATTTCTCTTCAATGCCGCGCTTAAGCCTTTCTTTATTGGTGACATAAAGGTCGTCACCTACCAGCTGGATTTTATCGCCCAGTCTGGCAGTTAACTGCTTCCAGCCTTCCCAGTCATCTTCATCCAGACCATCTTCAATCGAAATGATGGGATATTTTTCAACCAGCTCACTGTAAAAATCAACCATCTCGCTGGAGGATTTGGTCACTCCCTCTCCCCGGAGATGATATCTGCCATCTTCATATATTTCTGAAGCGGCGGCATCAAGCGCCAGCAAAATTTCCTCTTCCGGCTGATAGCCTGCTTCCTTCACGGCTTCCAGAATAACTTTAATCGCCTCTTCGTTGGAGGCCAGATCGGGAGCAAAACCGCCTTCATCACCTACTGAAGTGCTGAGACCCTTTTTCTGCAGCACCTTTTTCAGACTCTGATAGATCTCCGAGCCGATGCGGATCGCCTGCTTGAAGGAATCAGCAGCAACCGGCATGATCATAAACTCCTGAATGTCAACATTATTATCGGCATGCTCTCCTCCGTTAAGAATATTGAGCTGGGGCACCGGCAGAGTGTTGGCATTGACGCCGCCGATATAATTGAAAAGATAGCTATCCTGTGCCAGGGAAGCAGCCCGGGCTACTGCCAGAGAAACTCCCAGAATGGCATTGGCACCCAGATTGCCCTTGTTATCAGTTCCATCCAGGTCTTTCATGATTTGATCGATGAGATTTTGATTACGAGCATCATGTCCGATCAATTCCGGAGCAATTTTATTATTGACATTTTCTACAGCATCAAGCACGCCCTTACCGTGAAATCTTTCCTGGTCATCATCCCTTAACTCCACGGCTTCATGGGCCCCGGTGGAAGCTCCAGAAGGAACTGCCGCCCGGCCCATGGCTCCATTTTCCAGATAAACCTCTACTTCTATGGTGGGGTTGCCGCGGGAATCGAGCACCTCCCGGGCATAGATATCAGAAATCATTGTTTCCATTGACAATCACCTCTTTCAGTGTTGTTAAAATCTTGATCTTAAACTTTGCTCGGCTGCTCAGCTCAACCTCTTTGCCTGGTTGTTTTGCTCAACCTCTTTGCCTGGCTATTTTGCTCAGTTTCTTTTACTAAGCTGATCTGCTCAGTTATTTTGCTCTCAAGCTTTATTGCTTCCTGCCTGCCAGTCAGCTGCTGTCAGGCTGTTTTCTGCCTGTTATTCTTCCCTGATGAGGAGAGAGCTTCCAGTCATGGCTTCTGGCTGCTCCAGGCCTAGAATATCAAGCATCGTTGGAGCTATATCAGCCAGAATTCCCTCGCCAATCTTTACTCCTTCCGGACCTCCGATATAGGCCAGTGGAACCGGGTTTGAGGTGTGAGCGGTAAAGGGCTCGCCCTCGTCATCAAGCATCTGCTCGGCATTACCGTGATCGGCAGTCAGCAGAACCTGACCGCCCTTTTCCAGAATTGCCGGGACTATCCGGGAAACGCCTTCATCAACTGCTTCCACTGCCGCAACGGCAGCATCAAAGAAGCCTGTATGGCCGACCATATCACAGTTGGCATAGTTTAAAATTATCACATCGAAACTGTCCTCTTCCAGCAGTTCCAGCAGTCTCTCGGTGACCTCGGGAGCGCTCATCTCCGGTTTGAGATCATAGGTGGCAACTTCCTGAGGGGAGGGGATCAGCTCTCTTACTTCACCTGATAATGGTTCTTCTACACCGCCATTGAAAAAGTAGGTGACATGGGCATATTTTTCAGTTTCGGCAATTCTGAGCTGCTGGAGCTCATTCCGGCTCAAAATTTCTCCCAGGCCATCTTCAATCTCCTGGGGCTTGAAGGCCACCGGGAGATCAAACTCCTCATCATATTCAGTCATACAGACGTAATAGAGATCTTCAGGATGTGCTTCAGGCCGCTCAAATTTGTCGAAATCATCTAGAGCCAGGGCCTGGGTAATCTGACGGGCCCGATCTGCCCGGAAATTGAAGAATATAACCGAATCCTGATCCTTGATTGTTCCCTCAGGATTAACAACGGTGGGTTCAACAAACTCGTCATTTTCCTCCCGGGCATAGGCCTTCTCGACAGCTTCCAGGGCCGAATCAACCTGATGGCCTTCTCCCAGAACCAGAGCATTATAGGCCAGCTCGGTACGATCCCAGCGGTTATCGCGGTCCATGGTATAATAACGCCCGCTGACGGTGACAATCTCTCCCAGTCCAATCTCAGCTGTATATTCTTCCAACTCTTTAATATATTTTTTGGCGCTGCGGGGAGGTGTGTCCCGGCCATCGAGAATGGCATGAATTTTGACCCGGGAAATCCCGGCATCTTTAGCCATATCCAGCAGACCAAAGACATGCTTGATATGACTGTGGACACCGCCGTCTGAGAGCAGTCCAATCAGATGCAGGCTGCTGCTGTTTGCCTTGGCCTGCTGAGCTGCCTGCTGGATTTCCGGGTTGGTGAGAAGCTCTTCTTCTGCTACTGCCATATTTATTCTGGTAAAATCCTGATATACTATTCGACCTGCTCCCAGATTTAAATGTCCTACCTCGGAATTGCCCATCTGTCCCTCCGGCAGTCCAACTCCTTCTCCAGAGGCAGTGAGCTGGGCGGTGGGCCATTCAGCAAAAAGCTTATCGAGATAGGGAGTATCGGCTGCCAGGGTGGCAGCGCCCTCTTCTCTGGGAGCTATTCCATAGCCGTCCATTATGATTAGTGCTAGTGGTTTTGGTCTTCCCTTTGGCATTTTTTTATCACTCCTGCAAATGATTCTGCTTCCAGACTGGCACCGCCAACCAGGGCACCATCTATCTGCTCCTCTGCCATGAATTCTGCAATATTGTGGGGTTTAACGCTGCCTCCATACTGAACTCTAATCTCCTCTTCCCTGCCAGGGGCAATTTCAGCTATAACCTCACGAATCGCAGCTATAGTTTCAGCAGCATCTCCGGCGCTGGCGCTCTCCCCGGTTCCGATAGCCCAGAGCGGTTCATAGGCAATGGTAACCTCAGAAAGGCGGGAACTGTCCACCCCGGCCAGGGCAGCCTTAACCTGAAAGCTGACCTTCTCCCTGGTTTTGCCGTTCTCTCTTTCTTCCAGAGTTTCTCCCACGCAGATTATCGGTTTAAGACCTTCCTTCAGGGCCTTCTGTACCTTGCGGTTGACCTCCTGATCCGTTTCTTTGAAAATCTCCCGCCTTTCAGAATGCCCCAGGATTACATATTCTACACCCAGCTCCTGAAGCATGGCGGCAGATATTTCTCCGGTAAAGGCGCCGCTGGTCTCCCAGTGCATGTTCTGAGCACCGAGGCTGATCTCTGAATCGGCCAGCACTTCCTGAACGGCATCAAGATCTACTGCCGGGGGGCAGACGGCCATGTCGACTCCTGAGACCTCTGCCACCAGGTCCTTTAAGTTTTCTACCATTTCCCGGGCTTCAGCCGGGGTTTTATTCATCTTCCAGTTGCCTGCAATAAAGGGTTTACGCATTAGCTATCACTCCTCCAGATCATCCAGGGCTTCAATTCCCGGTAAAGGTTTGCCTTCAAAAAACTGAAGCGACGCTCCTCCACCGGTTGAGACATGGGAAACTTCATTTTCCACGCCTGCTTTCTTCACAGCAGCAGCCGATTCTCCTCCACCTACCACGGTATAACCGTCACTTTCGGCCAGAGCTTTAGCAACTGCCATGGTACCCTGGGCGAATTCATCTATCTCAAAAACTCCCACAGGTCCATTCCAGGTGATTGTCCTGCACTCACCAAGAACCTCCTGATATTTCTTGATTGTCTCCGGGCCGCCGCAGTCAACTATCTGCCAGCCTTCCGGCACTTCATCTATCTTAACTATTTTATGCGGACTGCCTGCTTCCAGTTTTTCTGCAACTACAACGTCAACGGGCAGAATGACTTCCTTGCCCTGAGATTCAGCTTCTTCCATAATTTCCCGGGCCAGGTCCACCATATCCTCTTCAACCAGTGAATTCCCTACCTGATAACCTTTGGCCAGCAGGAAGGTGTTGGCAATGCCTCCGCCGAGAATCAGGTAATCACAGCGGGGCATAATATTTTTGATAACCGACATTTTATCAGAAACCTTGGCTCCCCCGATAATTGCAGCATAGGGCTTTTCGGGGTTTTCAATGGCTCTGGCCAGAGAATTTAACTCCCGCTGAATCAAAAAGCCTGCTCCCGAGGGCAGATATTCAGTTACTCCGGCAGTGGAAGCATGAGCCCGGTGGGCTGCACCAAAGGCATCATTGATATAAATATCGGCATTTTCAGCCAGCTGCCGGGAAAATTCAGGATCATTTTCCTTCTCCCCGGGATAGAAGCGGGTATTTTCCAAAAGCAGGACATCGCCATTCTCCAGCCGGGATACGGCTTCAGCCACCTCCGGACCGATGCAGTCATCGGCCTTTAAAACTTCTTTGCCCAGCTGATTGGCCAGTTCTTCCGCTACGGGGTCCATCCTGAGTTCATCCACAGCTTCTCCTCCAGGACGTCCCAGATGTGACATCAAAATAACTCTGGCTTCTTCTCTAATCAGATATTCAATAGTGGGCAGAGCTGCTTCTATTCTGGTATTATCGCCGACCTTACCTTCAGCCAGCGGCACATTGAAATCAACTCTGACAAGCACTCTTTTGCCCTTAAAATCAAAATCCTTGAGCGTTTTCTTGTTCATTTGTTATCCCCCCTGACTTTTAAATGCAGTTAAAACCGGAGCAGGCAGCCCGACGGGCCGCCTGCCCGGCAGCAGTTGTTATTTTACAGTCCTGCTTCCTTCATTTTCAGGGCCAGATCAACCAGCCTGACTGAATAACCCCATTCATTGTCATACCAGGCTATAACCTTAACCTGATTGCCACCGATTACTCTGGTGTGATGGGGATCATAGATCGAAGAATGAGGATCGCCAAAGATATCTCTCGATACCAGGGGATCCTTGGCATAGCCCAGAATTCCTTTAAGTTCACCTTCAGAGGCTTCCTTCATAGCTTTATCGATATCTTCTACAGTTACATCCTTCTCCAGATCAACGACCAGATCAATTACCGAGCCGGTTGGAGTGGGAACTCTGACAGCCATTCCATCCATCTTGCCCTCCAGCTGAGGCATGACATCGGAAATCGCCTTGGCTGCCCCGGTGGTGGTAGGTACAATATTTTCAGCTGCTGCCCGACCTCTGGTTATCTTCTTCCAGCTGTAGGGACCATCCAGAATATTCTGGGAGGAAGTATAGGCATGGATTGTTGTCATCAGACCCTTTTCAATGCCAAATTCTTTATCAAGGACATAGGCAACTGGAGCCAGACCGTTGGTGGTGCAGGATGCATTGGAAACAATATCATGTTTGGCCGGATCATATTCATCATCATTAACACCCAGCACGACGGTGAGATCTTCATTGTCAGCCGGAGCTGAAATGATAACTTTCTTGGCTCCTGCTTCCAGATGCTTTCTGGCATCTTCAGCATCGGTGAAAAGCCCGGTAGCTTCAATGACAACCTCGGCACCTAATTCTTTCCAGGGGAGATTGGCAGGATCCTTTTCTGAAGTGATTCTAATTTCCTTACCATCAACAATCAGACTGTCTTCGGTATAATCAACCTCTGCCTCCAGACGGCCAAAATTACTGTCATATTTCAAAAGATAGGCCAGAGTCTGAGGTTCAATCAGATCATTAACCCCTACAAATTCCACCTCATCATTATCAATTGCACTGCGCAGAACTCTCCTGCCGATAGCTCCAAATCCATTAATTCCAATCTTAACACTCATTTTATCAGCCTCCTGTTTTAATAATTAACAAATTATCTATTTAATCACCCTGCTCCTGCAGGGAGATTATCCTTCTGGCGGTATTTTCATCGGTGATCAAAACATCCTGATATTTAGGTGAGATAACCGCAGGAATGGCTCTGGCTTTATCTTCACCGCCTGCCACAGCTATTACCTTATCAATTCTATCCAGATCTTCCAGTCCCAGACCGACTGAAGGCGTGGAGTGCACAATCTCACCCCGGGCATCAAAGTAAAAGCCAAAGGCCTCACCGATAGCCCCCTTATCCTGCAGCCGGGAAATCTCTTCAGGGGATCTGCCCCGACGTTCTGCCATCACCTCTGCCTGACCCACTCCATGGATGAGAATATTAGCCTGGCAGAGCACCTCAAAGGTCCTCTGAATAGATGGTTCGTTTCTGATAGCAGCAATATTTTCCTCTCGCAAATTATCGGGAACCTGGAGCAGGCAGTATTTGCCTCCCAGTTTTTTGGCAATTGTTGAGGCAATGGTATTGGCCTGAATTTCTACTTCCTCTCCCAGACCTCCCCGACCGGGAACCACGGTGATGTCAAACTTTCTCTCCGGCTGATCAGGAACCATCTCCGCAACCCTGGCCATGGTATAGCCTCCGGTAATAGCCAGCACATCCCGGGGCTGAAGGAGATCAAGCAGATATCTGGCAGCTGTTCGTCCCAGTTCCATTAAAACACTGGAATGTTCCAGATTGCAGGGCACTATTATGACTTCAGGCAGCTTGAGAATTTCTTTCAACTTCCGCTCCAGATTGTAAAAGCCTTTAATCTCTTTGATATATCTCTCCAGCTCTGCCAGAAAATCTTCCCCGCCGGCTGTCAATTCTGCCCCGGCTCTGCTGACCTTAATCAGCTTCCTATCAGTCAAAAATTCCAGCTGATTCCGGACCAGTCTTTCGCTTAGTTCGAGATCTTCAGCAATAGCCCGGCGGCCAATCGGCCCTTCATTATATATCTTATGGAGAATTGAGTATCTGGTTTCGGCCAGCTCAATAACTTCCGGGACTATCTTTCTCTGGATTTTGAAGAGGTACTCCATGTTTACCACCATTCTCTGTTTGACTTATTAAGTTTCTTCTGTAATTATCGGGATTATTTTTGCCCCGCAGGTACAAATATGTCCCAATGCCGGCAAAAAAATTTCCTTCCAACTTTTCAGTGCTAATTATAATATAAGTCTGGTAAAAATGCAAGCCTGAAAAGAAAATTATTTAGGGCTCCATTTTTAAAGAAATTAACCTGGACTCCATTTTTTCCGTTGAACAGAAGAAGGAATATTAAGAGATCGCCGGTACTTGGCGATTGTCCGTCGGGAGATGCTCAGTCCCTCATTTTTCTCCAGGAGAGCAGCCAGCGAGCTGTCACTTAGGGGAGAATTACTCTCTTCCTGAGAGATATACTCCACAATTAAAGCCTTGATGCTGGCCGAGGCTACATTACCCACTCCACTGGCAAATAAAAACTTCATGGTGAAAAGTCCGCAGGGAGTCTGAATGTATTTACCCCTGACCGCCCGACTGACAGTGCTTTCATGCATTTCGATGGCTTCGGCTACCTCCCGCATCGAGAGAGGTTTTAAATATCTGATACCCTTCTCCAAAAATTCCCTCTGTTTCTGAACCAGCACTTCACCAATTTTTACCAGGGTCATCCTCCGGTTTTCAATCGCCTTGATCAGCCAGAGAGCTGATTTAAATTTATCCTGCAGATATTCTCCTGTTTCATCACTGGAATTCTGCCGCAGCATTTCATAGTAACGGGGATTGATATGAATGGTGGGCTGATAGCTGTTATTCAGTTCCACACGATACTGCCCCTGATGTTTTCTAATAATCATATCGGGGCTGAGGTAATGGGTCTTGCGCTGAGAACTGTGATAGGCTTCAGCAGGACGGGGCTGAAGGTTCTTGATCTGCTGCATAGCAGTCAGAATATCCTGGGGCTCGGCTCCCAGCTCGCTGCAGAGCTGGTCCAGAGAGATATTTTCTATCTTCTCCCAGTAACCGGTGATAATCCTGGCAGCCAGATTGGTCTCGACACCCAGGCTTTCCAGCTGAATCAGGAGAGCCTCTTTGACATTGCGGGAAGCTATCCCTGCCGGGTCCAGTTTTTGAATTTTCAGCAGCACCTGCTGTACAAAGCTTACCTTCTGCTGCAGCTGGCCGGCTATCTCCTCCAGAGAAATGTCTAGCAGCCCCTCTTCGGTAAGATTATTAATAATGCAGCAGCCAACCTCCATCTCCTCCTCGGCCAGCACCTCGCAGAGCTGACTTTCCAGATGTTCTAAGAGTTTGGGCTGATAGGCGGTAAAGCTTTCGAAGCTTTCGCCCCTTCCCCCGCTGACGCCGGCAGACTTCTGCCCGGGATAGCCGTCATAATGGTCCTCCAGCCTGGTCTCCCACTCCTGATCTTCCTCCTGATCCAGCATGGGATTTTCTGCCAGCTGGTTGGTGAGATACTCCGCCAGCTCCTGGTTATTATATTGCAGAAGCTCAATGGCCATCTTCAGCCGGGGTGTCATTATTAATTCCTGTTTTTGTTCCAGTTCCAGATTCATTCCCAGATCCATTAATTATCTCTCCTGATATCCCGGGCTATTTTTTTCAGCCGCCGGAAGCGGTGATTAACCCCGGATTTGCTCAAAGTTGGAGTTAATTTCTGCCCCAGTTCCTTTAAGCTGGCATAGGGATACCTCCGTCTTAATTTGGCAATTTCCCGGAGGCTGTCAGAAACATTCTCCAGGCCGATATTTTTCTCGACTAAATCGATATCCTCCAGCTGATCCAGGGCAGCTTCAATTGTTTTATCCAGATTGGCGGTTTCAAAATTTAATCTCCTGTTTACATCGCCTTTTACTTCTTTGATAATGCTGGCATGCTCCAGTTTAAGTTGAGCCTGCTGGGCGCCGATCAAATTCAGCAGGGAAATTATTTTTTTATACTCTTTAAGATATACCATATATTTCTCCTGATGTTCAATCATCTGGCTGGAGATAGCAAAAATCTCCAGCAGCTGAATCAGATCTTCAGCCTGAGAACGATAATCACAGCGAAATTCCAGATGATATTCACTGCTGGGATGATTGATTGAGCCTCCACCGATAAACATACCCCGGAGATAGGCCTGACCGACCTCGCCGCGAACCAGAAATTCACTGCTGATGCTGAAATCGAGGGAGCTGTCCTCTGAAAGAATTCCCAGATCCTTTAGCAAAGCTGAAAGCTCCTCCTGAGGTGGAATGTGGAGCATATAGCTCTGACTCTTCTCCAGCCGGGAGGGTTGAAAAACTCTGATCTCTACCTGAAGCTCATACTCCTTTTTTAACCAGGTATAGATCATCCGGGCCAGATCACCGTATCTCAGCTTCAACTTCACTGCCATCTCCCCGCTGGAAATACTGATAGATCCGGTCATCCTGAGCAGGGCAGCCAGTTCAGCCCTTCTGGCCTGCCTGCTTTTATTCTTGTATCTGATTAATTCATGCTTAACCTCATCGGTAAAGGACATGCTGTCAGCCTCCCAAAATCTCAGTCTTCCAACAGATCCAGCACCACTTCAGCCAGGCGGTCTGGATCATGGCGAAGATAGCTATCCTTCTGCTGCAGCAGAAGGTTCTCCTCTTTAATCTTAACTCCCAGTTTCTTAAGCTTCCGGTGGTCAACGCTGACAGGGAAGGCCCCCTCAGCTTCATAACGGCGGGCAAGTTCCTCTGCGGCCTCCTCTCTGTTAACTATAATCCAGTCGAAAAAATTATTCCCCACATGCCGGTAGATTGCCTGGAGATGATCGGAAGCTGAGTAATCCACTGTTTCTCCCGGCTGGGTCATAATATTGCAGATATAAACCTTGAGAGCAGAACTTTCCTTGATAGCTGTCAGCAGATCAGGCACCAGCAGGTTGGGCAGAATGCTGGTATAGAGGCTGCCGGGTCCCACCACAATAATCTCTGCCTCTTTTATCGCTCTGAGAGCTTCAGATGTAGCCGGGCAGTTTTCAGGCTCCAGAAAAACCTGAGAGATTTTTTTGTTCTGCAGGGGGATGATTGACTCGCCCAGCTGACAGGAATCGTCGGCAAAAACTGCTCCCAGCCTGACATCCTGACTGGTTGCCGGCAAAACCTCTCCTCTGATGGCCAGAACCTTACTGGATTCTCTGACAGCGGCTTTGAAATCGCCGAGCACCTCATTCATGGAAGCAATAAAGAGATTGCCGAAGCTGTGGCCTACCAGATGCCCCTCACTGCTGAAACGATACTGAAAGAGATCCTCCATCAGGGGCTCGGTATCTGCCAGAGCTACCAGACAGTTCCTGATATCGCCGGGTGGAGGCATATTAAGTTCATCCCTGAGTTTGCCTGAACTCCCGCCATCATCGGCTACCGTTACTACTGCCGTAACATTACTGGTATAAAATTTTATTCCCCGCAAAAAGTTTGCCAGTCCGGTGCCCCCGCCCAGGGCTACCACCTTTGATCCTTTCTTGAGCTTTTCCTCCTGATAGAGGTGTTCAACCAGTTCATCCTCTTCCCGGCTGATTCTGCTGATGGTCTGTTTGAGCGCCATTATTACCAGAAAGAGACCCAGACCAATTATTCCCAGACCCAAAAGCAGAGAGGCGGGAAAGGCCGGACCGCTTAAAAACCTCAGCCAGAGGGCAATTTCTCCCTGAAAAAATCCCAGAAAATAGCTGCTGAAGATGAAAAGCAGACCAAGATTTACCACGATTAATCCCAGCAGCAGCATAAAAATCCAGCGTTTTAACCTGATTCCCGGATAGAACCATTTCCAGATCTTCACATTAAACCCCCTGCCTGTTATTTATTGATGTCACGATGTTCAACATTGACCCTGTATCCCTGACTGGTTAGAAAATCTCGGAGACGCAGTGCTGAAGCCACCGAGCGGTGTTTGCCTCCAGTGCAGCCGATAGCTATCAGCAGATGACTTTTGCCCTCTTTGATATATTCCGGCAGAAGAAATTTCATCAGCGGAAAAAATTTATTATAAAATTTGTTGGCCACCGGCCACTGAAAAATATACTCCTGAACCTCCTGCTGCTCCCCGGTTTTTTCTCTGAGCGAATCAACATAATGAGGATTGGGCATAAAGCGCACATCAAAGACAGAATCGGCATCCAGGGGAAGACCGTATTTAAAACCAAAGGAGATGATGGCGATCGACATTCCCGGATAACCATTATCTGAAACGGCATAGTAGCGGTCAAGCTCTTTTTGAAAACTGTTGACTGAAAGCTCAGAGGTATCAAGCACCAGGCTGGCTCTGCCCTTCAGTTCATCCAGCATTTCCCTCTCCTTCTCTATGGCATCGAGCAGCCTGCCCTCACTCTTCAGAGGGTGACGGCGGCGGGTCTCTTTAAACCGCCGGACCAGTGTTTCGTCGCTGGCATTTAAAAATAAAATTTCATATTTGAAGTCCTCTTCATCCAGCTCTTTAAGAGAGGAATAGAGTGCCTGAAAAAAATCCCTTCCCCTGATATCGCTGACCACGGCTATTTTATCCTTGCTGGAGCGCTGACAGAGGTCAGCAAACTTGGTTATTAAAGCCGGGGGCAGATTATCGACACAGAAAAAACCCCGATCCTCAAAATGGTCTAGAGCCAGCGATTTTCCTGCACCTGACATACCGGTAATAATTAAAAATTTCATTATATCAACCTTTCTGTAAACCGGAAAAGCTTCCTGCAAACCGGAATATTCTCCTTAATTCCAGGGTATCTTCATTTATAATTTTATCTTAAATTGCTGCTAAAGTAAAAAAATAAGGTTTGATACTAAGTTTCT
>Ga0207421_10003973_pt1 | contig 17346 bp, 14 predicted proteins | sample SodLakKL_010_SED_4_FD_187542 | JGI IMG/M metagenome (GOLD analysis project Ga0207421, IMG submission 187542) | Alkaline sediment microbial communities from Lake Tanatar, Kulunda Steppe, Russia - 8KL_010_SED (SPAdes) (version 2) | ecosystem: Environmental > Aquatic > Non-marine Saline and... | reverse complement strand
AGCCTATGATCTGATAGAATTACCGGGACCATTTACAGAGAGGGGTTTAAGAGGATAGGAGCTTTTGCCGGCGCACCGTGATATCGAGCGAATGCTCCTTTGAATGAGAATATGAACGTACGAAATGTACCGGACCTACCTACCATGCAGCGCAATCCCGATCCCATCGCGTATCAGCGCGTGGTTGTCGATGACGACGGAATGCCCGTCGATTATGTCTTCGTGGATGTGAATGCGGCTTTCGAATCGATGAGTGGACGCACACGCAAACAGCTTCTCGGGAAGCGGGCCACGGACGTCTTCGGCGAAATCCGGGGTGCCGCCATCGACTGGATTGGTACGCTGGGATACGTGGCCGCAACGGGAGAGTCTCTCCGATTCGAAGGCCAGCCGGAACCGTTTCCCGGGCAATACGAGGTAGCGGTCTGCAGGTTGGACGGAGACCATGTCTTGACCCTATTTCGGGAGAAGGGCTTCAAAAGCGATGAGGCAAAAGCCTTCGAAGTCCTGCTCCGCCAGCTGCAGCAGGACATGGACACCTCTTCAGGCGACCCCGACTTCCAGAGCATGACGGATGATCTCCTCGCGTTGTCGGGCGCCGAGTTCGTCGCCTTGAATATCTACGAGGACGACGGCAGCAAGACGATTACCCGCGCCATTTCGGGCGTACACCGGACCATCCGCAGGGCATCGGAGATCATGGGTTTCGAACTGGTGGGGAAGGCCTGGGATGTGATACCGGAGAGGGCCCAGTCCATCCGGGATGGACGCCTGATACGATTCGACAACCTCTACGAGTCGGCTTCCGGGGCCGTCCCCCGATGGGCCGCGAACGTCCTTGAGAAGTTGTTCGACCTGGGCGCGGTATACGTCGTCGAACTGGCGCACGATGGACAATCGATCGGCGACTTCATCCTATTCATGGGCAGGGACAAGATGCTCAACGCGCGATCGCTGATCGAATTGTATGCGAATCAGTCCGGTGTGATTATCCTGCGCAATCGCGCCGAACGCAGTCTCCGGAGTCGAGAACAGCAGTTCCGCACCCTGGCGGAAAACTCGCCAGACGTCATCACCCGTGTCGACCGCCAGTGTCGGCGCCTTTATACGAATGCGGCGGCCGAAAGGGTCCTGGGACATCATCCGGATGAATTGATCGGGCGGACGAATGGCGAGGTGGGCATTGAAGATACGATGACGACCGCGTGGGAAGGGGCGATTCACGGGGTATTCGCGACGGGTCGCGCGCGATCCGTGGAACTATCCAGTTCGAGCGACGGCGACACCAGGCACTACCTCATTCGATTGGCCCCCGAATTCGATGATACGGGAGATGTTGCCACGGTCCTGAGCGTTTCTCGCGATATTACCGAGCGCAAGCGTACCGAGGACCATATTCGCTGGATGAGCTTCCACGACAGTCTTACGGGCCTGTATAATCGCCGGTTCTTGGATGAGGAAATGCGGCGCCTGGATACCCATCGCAAGCGTCCCCTGAGCCTCATCATGGCCGACGTCAATGGTTTGAAGCTCGTCAACGATGCCTACGGGCATAGCGCGGGCGATGAGCTGCTGAAGCGGGTTGCGGAGATTTTCCGGCGAGCATGCCGAAAAGAAGACATCCTGGGGCGCTGGGGTGGTGATGAGTTCTTCGTTTTGCTTCCACAAACCGACTCCCGGGCGGCGGGGTCATTGTGCGCACGCATCACACAGCTTTCGGAGGGCACCTATACGGATCGGGGCATCCCGATCTCCGTCACACTGGGCCATGCGACGAAAACGCATCCGGATGAGGAGCTGGACATGATCATTGCGCACGCCGAGGACGCGATGTACAAGGAGAAGCTTCTCGCGAGTAGAGCACACAGGAACGCGTTGATCGACGCACTCCTCGAAAGCCTTGCCGAGAAGAGCTGCGAAACGAGAGAGCACATTGGGCGGATGCGCCGAAATGCCGGGATGATCGCGGAAAAGCTCGCGCTCTCCCCACCGGAACGGGATCGGCTTCTCCTGGCGATCGATCTGCACGACGTGGGCCAGATCTCCGTGCCAAAGGAGATCCTGCTGAAGCCGGGCGCACTGACCGAGAAAGAGTGGCAGATAATCAAGAAGCATCCCGAGAATGGATATCGCATCGCCCGATCGGGCGACGACCTGGCGCACGTGGCCGAGGCCATCTTGCACCATCATGAGCGATGGGACGGTACCGGTTATCCGCTCGGCCTCGAGGGGGAATCGATTCCCATCGAATCGCGCGTCATCGCCGTCGCCGATGCCTTCGATGCCATGACGCATGCGCGTCCCTACCGGCCTGCAGTTTCCACCGATGAAGCCGTACGGGAACTCGAGGATTTCGCGGGCTCACGATTTGACCCCGAAGTGGTGCGGGTGTTCGTGGCGTGCCTCCGCGATGCGGGCCGGGGAGAGGCAATCGAAGAGGAGTGATGTCCGCCACCGCCACCCCGATGCAATCGGCGATGCGATGCTGCGCATCTTTGGCATACGATCTCCCGGATGGGTGTGCGGGGGCCAATCCGTATCCGTGATACGGGCCGGCACGGAGTCCCCGGGGACAGTAGAATGTCGCATCCCACGGATACTGCCGGGGTCTGTTTTTCGTCGATGAGCCAGGGATCGGGGTCGATTCAATCATCGACTCACTTCCAGGTCGGACCGGTATAAGCCCTTTCGGCGTCCCCACATCATCCGGCGCGGCCGTCACGCCGCATCCGGGTTCCAGCGACATGACAATTGGACCAAGGTATGCGTTTTCGACCGAGGAGACGGCTGCGCCACCGGGAAAGAAGTCCAATACGGTCTTTGCCAAATCGGAGCACGGTGCCCAGGGAAGCGATACATTGGCCCGCATCGTCGGTCGCAACCCGTTTCTTGGTACACGTATGCCGTCCACCCGAAACCATTTCCCGACCCTCGCCGTCGTGTCCGGCCGGGCACGCGCGAAGGAGTTCCCCGTTGTGCATCGAGGAAAGGAGATCGCAATGCGCCTTCGCAGGGACATATTCTATCGCATGGACGATGAACTGAATGGTGAGCGCGCGCAGGACATCGTCGACGCTCTGACACGATTTTATCGATCCCCGGGTTCCAAGGGATACCACCTCGCGACCGATTTCATCGAAGAGCAGTTGAAAGACCTAAACCTATCCGACGTGCGGCGGGAAACATATCCGTTGGATGGCGAGACCGCTTTCGCCAACCGAAAGACTCCCCTGGCGTGGGAACCCATCGGCGCGGAACTGACCATGGTAAGCCCGCGGGTTCGCCACCTGGTCAGCTACGATGAGGCGCCCAGCTGCATCGCCTGGTGGTCGGGATCGACCGCGCCGGGCGGGAGTGAATACGAGGTCGTCGACGTCGGTACCGGGGAAAGCGAAACGGACTACGAAGGCAAGGATGTCGCAGGCAGGGTCGTCTTCCTCCGGGATACGGGGCGCCGGGAGACGTGGGAACAGGCGGCGCGCCTCGCCTCGCAGCACGGGGCTGCCGGAATCATCAACGACTATATCCTCGACCATACCCCACCGGCGCGTACGCCGGAGACGGTGCCGGACGCGGTGCAGCTACAGCGACTCCGGGTCGACCGACCCGAGGTATGGGCCCTCTCGATCAATCATCATGCATCGCGAATCCTCTCGGCCGCACTCGCGGAAGGGCCGGTCCGAATACGGGCGGATGTGCAGGCCCGAAGTTTCGTCGGCGAAGGCGTAAACCTCACGGCGACGATCGCCGGATCCGAGATGCCACAGGAGAGCGTCTACTTCGTCAGCCACACGACATCCGGTACCAAGCCGGGCGCCAACTGCGCGGCCGGTGCCGCCCTATCGGTTGAGGTCGCGCGTACGATACAAACCCTGATCGATGCCGGGAAATTGCCCCGCCCCAGGCGCAGCATCAAGTTCCTTTGGAATATCGAGGGAATGGGAAGTCACTTTCTCTTCGATCAACATCCCGGGGAAGTGGAGGGGATTATTGCCGGGTTTAACTACTGTAGCCCGGGCCACGATCAACACAAGCTGAACAGTTCGCTGATGTTCTATCGCGTGCCGGACTCCGTTCCCTCGTTCGTGAATGATTTGTGCTCGGATCTCATCGAGGAAAGCCCCAAGGAAGCCCACTGGGTGTTCAAGCCGGATCGCGAGATCCCCCTCGTGCGGCTGAAAGAAATGCCCTACACACCCTGGAGCGACAACCACCGCTGGAATGAAAAGGGCATCCCCACGGTGCTCCTGATGTCGTGGCCGGACCGCTACTTTCATACGCAACTTCTGCGTGCCGATTGCACCGATCCCGCCGTCATGAAACGCGCCGGACTGGTCTCCGCCGTACCGGCGTACCTGCTGGCCGACGCCGATGCGAGTACCGCCGAGGAGATCCTCTTGCGCCTGCGGGCACGGGGCCTCAACCGCATCAACGGCCTGGTCCCGCGCTTTTTGCGGCAGCGGAGGGACCTCGAGGTCCACGATGATCCGGACGCCGTGCAGGCGGCGTACGATCGGACCCTCCGGGACCTGGATTACCTGGTCAAACGGGATCTGCAGGCGGCGGACACCCTGCACCGCCTGGTGGCGCATGATCCGGATGACGTGCGAGAACGATTGTCCGAACAACTCACCGCGTTCGAAGACAGCTTGAAGGAGGCCGCGCGGGTGGAGCGCACGAGGATTGCCTCCCACCGCCCGGCCGTGCCAACCCCTTGGGGGGAAGAGGATGAAGCGGTTGATGCCGCGTGGATCCCGAAGAAAGTGCCGGGGGCCACGGGACCGGGACTCGTGGAATGTCCACACCAACGGCGCGTGGAGATGGCCGCCGAGATCGCCCAAACCGATCCCACCGTGACCTTTGAAACGTTGCGGCCGGTGGGCGATGAGCTGTGGTTTCTCATCGATGGTGCGCGCACCCTCGGGGATATCCGGGATGCCATCTGTTATGAGTTCGATGTAGAGATCCCGCAGGCTTATATCAACGAGCTGGTGATGCAACTGGTGGACGGGGGGCGCGTCACCCTGGCGTAGGTCCGCTCGTGCGGCAGGAGGATCGACCGGGCTCGCCAACATCTATACGTTCGCGAAGGACGCCGGGTTCGCGCCTTGCGTTGTCGCAGTCTCTCACTCCCCGGAGAAGGCGCCAACCGGGGAGCCGAGTATCACGTGTCCGCCCGGATAGGGTGCGGACTGGAGGGGATGGAGCCGTGGTGAAGAATGTCGTGAAGCGAAAGATACGCGCAGGGGAGGCCACCGTGGGCAACTGGGTGAGCCTGCCCTCGCCCTCGATCGTCGAAATCCTGGCGGAAATCGGGATGGATTGGCTGGTCCTCGATACCGAACACGGGCCCTTCGGGGAGGAGATCCTCGAGGACATGATGCGCGCACTGCGCGGCACGGGGGTGGTCCCCATCGTCCGCGTGGCGGAGACCGATCCCGCCCTGATCAAAAAGGCCCTCGACCGCGGTGCACAGGGAATCATCTGTCCCCTGGTGAACTCGGCGGAAGAGGCCCGGTTGGCGGTGTCTGCCTGCAAGTACCCGCCCGAGGGCATAAGGGGTGTCGCCGGAACCCGGGCCAGCGACTATGGCCGGAACCTGGATACGTACTTCCGCACGTGGAACGAAGAGGTGCTGGTGATTTGCCAGATCGAGACACGTGCGGCGCTCGAGAACGTGGAGGAGATCGCGGCGGTGCCCGGGGTCGACATGCTCTTCGTCGGACCCTTCGACCTGTCGGCCAACCTCGGTGTGTTCGGCGACATCGGGTCTTCTGTGGTCCAGCAGGCCATCGAGCGCGTGGTCTCGGTCGCCGCCTCCGCCGGCCGTGCGGTGGGTTACTACGCGAGCGATGCCGAAGAGGCGCGTCGGCAGATCCGTCGCGGCATGCACTTTGTCGCGGTGGGCAGCGAGGTGCGATTCCTGTCCGTGGCCGCCGAGGCGGCGTATCGCCGCATATGGGAGGAGTAGAGGATTCGTTCCGTCATTGATCCCGTTGCCGGTGGACGCGGTTGCCCTCCGAGGGAGGGGTCGCGCGGCCGATATCAACCTGCAACGGCCCATCCGCACGGCGGAGGGAGGAATGGAGGGTCTCATGCGCGCAAGGGTGCAGGTGCAAGAAGTAGAGCAGAGGCGCGAGCGGCCGAGGGATGAAGACCTCGGTTTCGGCAAGGTTTTCACCGATCACATGTTCTTGATGGATTACGTCGTCGGCAGGGGCTGGTATGATCCGCGCATCGTCCCCTACGGGCCGTTGGCACTGCCCCCGGGGGCCGCCGTGCTCCATTACGCCCAGACGATCTTCGAGGGATTGAAGGCCTACGCTACCGACGATGGACGGGTGCTGCTCTTTCGGCCACGCGAAAACGCCCGCCGCTTGAATGTTTCGGCGCGCCGTCTCTGCATGCCGCAACTCGATGGAGAGGACTTCGTAGAAGCCATTCGTATCCTCGTGGATTTCGAGCGGCGATGGGTTCCCTCGGCCGAGGGGACATCACTGTATATCCGGCCCCTCTATTTTGCCACGGAGGAGAACCTTTCCCTGAAGCCCTCGGCCACGTACACCTTCGCCATCATCCTCTCCCCGGTCGGGTCGTATTATCCCCGGGGGATGTCGCCGACGAGGATATTCGTAGAACCCGAGCACATCCGTGCGGCACCGGGAGGGGTGGGCGCAGCCAAGACCGGTGGCAACTACGCCCGCTGCCTCCAGGCCGAAGCCCGCGCATCCGAGCTGGGATACGACCAGGTGCTCTGGCTGGATGGGCGAGAGAAACGGTACGTGGAGGAGGTGGGGGCGATGAACGTGTTCTTCCGCATCGGGGATACCGTCGTGACGCCCCCTCTGACCGGTACGATCCTCCCGGGCGTGACCCGGGATTCGGTGCTACATCTGCTCGAGGAATGGGGGGTTGACGCACAGGTGCGGCGTATCCCGCTCGCGGAAATCGCCGATGCCTGCGAAGCGGGTGGATTGCAGGAGGCGTTCGGTGTGGGAACGGCCGCCGTGATCTCCCCGATCGGGGAACTCCGGTGGGGCGACATGCAACTCAAGATCAGCGCGGGTCGCACGGGCCCGCTCACGACCAGGCTCTACGAGACCCTGGTCGGCATACAGAGGGGCAATCTCGAGGACCGTTTCGGTTGGACGGAAGAGGTCCCGAGGATCCTGGCATAGGCCGCCCGTACCATGCGTGACGCGTGCGTGGTGGAGGGTGCGGGGAACACGGGTATGCCCGGGGTCATTGCTTCCCGGGATGAAGGAGCGGGCGTTCGGAAACGGACGGGAAGGGGATGATGTGATCATGGGTGTATTGTTTGACAATGCCACCATCGTGACGATGAATGCGGACCGGGATATTCTCCACGACGCCGCCATGTACGTCGACGAGGATCGGATCATCGAGATTGGAGACGCGCGGGAACTCAAGGAAAAGTACGCGGCCACCGCTGACAGGGTTATCGATGCCAAGGATAAGGTGCTGTTTCCCGGTTTCATCAACACGCATAGCCACTCCGTGGCGCTTTCGTGCCGTGGCCGGGCCGAGGATGTCAGCAACTGGGATGCCATCTGGGGCGTGATGGGAAGCATCCGGGACAACATGACCGGCGACGACTGCTATGTATCGTCGCGACTGGCGTACGTGGAGATGCTAAAGTCGGGTATCACCACCGTGGCCGACAGTGGTGCGCACATGCTCCGGGTGGGCGAGGCCGCGATCGAAACGGGCATTCGGGCCTTCCTGCACCAGGGCTTCCGGGATGCCGATATCGCGGTGCTTCGCGATGAAGGGCGCTACGAATACGCCATGGAACGCGGCATGCGGGGGCTACAGGAGGCGGTGGATCTGGTGGAGAGCATGCACGGTCGCGAGGATGGCCGCATCCGATGCCTGCTGGGTCCACAGACCATCGATACGGTATCGCCGGAGCTTCTACGGGCCACGCGCAAAGAGGCGGATCGCCTCGGCGTCGGCGTGACCATACACCTGTCGCAAAACGAAAAAGAGCCCAAGCAATCGCTGGAGGCCTGGGGAGATCTGCCGGGCCCGGTCATGGAAAAGGCCGGGTTCCTGGGGCCGGATTTCATCGGCGCGCATGCCATCTTCCTGGAGGATGCGGATATTGCCGCCCTGGCGAGAAACGGGTGCTCGATTTCCCACAACCCCCAGATCAATGCGAAGCGGGCACATATCGCCCCGGTATCGGACATGATCGAGGCGGGCATCAACGTGGGATTGGGTTCGGACAACATGTTCTATGACATGCTCGAGGTGATCAAGACGGCGGGGATCGTCTGGCGGCTGCGGGTCAAGGATCCGACCGTACCGGATCCCGCCACGGTCGTCGAGATGGCGACCATCAACGGTGCAAGCGCCCTCGGTATCGATGACGTCGTCGGGTCTCTCGAGGAAGGGAAAGTCGCCGACGTGGTCATGGTCAACTATGCCCGTGCCCGGTATACGCCGCGGGTGAGGGAGAACGTGCTTTCGAACCTGGTGCACTTCGGCGCGGCCGATGATGTCGCATTGACCATGGTGGGCGGACGCGTTCTCGTAGACGACCATCGCTTCGTCGGCGGCAATGAGCAGACCATCCTCGAGGAAGCGCAGCAGTCGGGTACGGAAGTGTGGGCCCGCGCAAAGGCCGAGTGGCAGCAGAGAATGACCGGGAAGTAATGCGGGTGACCCCGCCCGTTTTGGATCGCCGTGGGCGATCGACCCGCGCTGGATCCCGGGGTAAGCTGGAATCGATGAGCGCGCATGGTCCGTCCGGGTTGATGGGGATGGGCCATGCGCATAGCGCACCCGGGAGGGCCTTTGGGCGAATGATGTGAACTGAAGCGCGACCGGGACGCTTCGGTCTGATCGAGCATCCATATACTCGATCCACCCGGTCGGCGTTAGCCGGTCTTCGCGGGTGCAAATCCCCACCACCACAGTAACCGGGTGACGATCGCCCCGAAGAGGCCGACGCCACCGACTAACCAGAATCCCCACGAGAGGCTGAAGACATCGCTGATGGTGCCAGTGAACACCGGGCCCGCGACCATCCCCAGACCGTAGATGGCCTGGAAGAAGCCCATGGCGGAAGCCCGCCTGTCTTCGCGCACCGACTTAATGCTCAGGCCCATCAATAGCGGGAGGATCAACCCGGTGGCAAACCCCCCGATCGCCTGGCTGACATACAGCCAGGGCAGTGATGTGATGAAGGGGATCACGAGGCAGGATGCGGCCAGGACCGCGAACGCGCCCGCCAGCGTTCGCCGCTCCCCGAAATGTTGTGCAAAGAACGAGCCACTGAGGGCAGCTGCCACCACCCGGGGTAGCGTGGTGATGGTCGTAAGCAGGCCCAGTCCGAAGGCACTCGCCCCGATGCGCTCGGCGGCGATGGGGGTAAACCCGTAGACGGTGGCAAACGTAATCAGCTGTGCCAGGATGGCCAGGAAAGAGACCAGCAGCAGTCCCCGGTCGCGGCCTACGGATAGGGATTCGTTCAGCGGGGTCGGCTCCCGTTCCGTTCTCCGTTCCAGTACGGCGAGCGAGAGGACCAATCCCAGGGTGCCGCCGGCCATGGCCACCAGGAACGGGGCCGCCCGCCCGAACTGCTCGGCAGCGCTTCCCCCGAGCATCATGGCGGTCATTTGCCCGATGGCGTTGAATGCGCTGAGATAGCCGATAGCGCGGGGAGCCTCTTCCGGTGGGAAATAGCTGGAAAACAGTACGGCATACACGACCCACGTCGCCGCCGCGACGCCGGTCAGCGCGCGAAAAACCAGCAGCATGTTCGGGCTCGGATACAGCCACATGCCCAGGGCCCCGACGACGGCGATGGCCAGGCCCGCGGTCACGAAGGGGCGCCGCCGGTTGATCCTGTCGGAGAAGATGCCCAGGGGGATGCGCAGTAGCATCTGCGTGAATCCGTAGGATCCGAGGATCAGTCCCACCATCCGGTGGGTGGCCCCGAGCGAAGTCGCGTACCCGGGCAGGGTAGGCACGTAGGCATAAAGCGAAAACCAGTAAAGGCTGGTCACCAGGCAGAAAAGTCCGATGTGGAATCGCTTTGTATTCATGACCCTCTCCATTCCGCTCGCCTTCTACTCTATGGCATCTCCTCATTGGTCGTGAAGCCGTCCCGAGGTAGGCCTCGGGTTCGACGCGTGGGGAGCCCGATGCATCCAGGTCTCCAAGAATTAGGCAAGAGGTGATGTGCAGATATGCGTGCGATGGGAAAGGACTTAGTCCCACCGAGGCTCCTACCGGTATGCGCGATCGGCCTGCTCCTGGTGATTCTCGGTTCGGGGACGGTTCTCGCCGCCGCCCCCGTCGAGGCCGAGGATCTCCTTCCCCGCTACGAGCATTATCGCTGGTGATATCTGCATGCGACGGAGGATATGCACGAGATGACGGAGGAGGAGATCGTGCGTCGAGAGGAAGAGATGGTATACCGGGTCGAAGGGGCATCCTATGAGGATCCCGATCTTGGGACAGGTGAGCAAACCAAACCGGCGTATTCTCCCTCCGATACCGGGTGCAGTCTGACGTGATCATCCGCGAGATGGAGGCAGAAGTCGCGCCCTGCGATGCGCACGGGAAGGTGGAGATCATTCGCGCACCGATCACCGCCGGGGCACACTGGACGCAGGAAGTCTCAAATGATGGGGAAGATTGAACGCTGCGATGCACAATCGAGACCATCGAGGGGCATCCCGGCGAGCGGATCGTGACCGTCTTGTACGAGGAAGTGGACGGTTCCTACCGGGTACGAAGGAAAATCCAGGAACATGTCGGCGTGCTGATGGACACCCTGGATCGCGGCGTGCATAGACCGAGCGATGCCGTACGCCTGGAAGGGGATTTCGAGGATCGTTTGCTGCAGGATACGTTCGACGATGGACTCGAACCCTTCGAACGCGTGGAGGATTTCGACGACAAGCGAACGCTGCTGGAGTACCTGGCCGAAATTGCGTCTGAGGACCTGGCGGCATACCACGTCGATGCCTTCCACGAGGAGCGTCCCGGGGGACTGTACCTGGTTCCCCGCGATGGGCCGATCTTGCTCGAGGAAGACGAGGATTATGTCCTTCGGGTCATCAGCCCGGAAACCAAGGTTCTCACCCGAGCCACTGGTCGGATCTCGCCGGAGACTATACCTTGATGGTCACCTATCGATTCGTGTCTGGGCGATGGATCATGTACGACCGCGCAGTGGAGGTGGATGAATAAGACTGTACCGACGTGCACCAAGTAGGGGCCGCGGGCCCGCGCGGCCCACGATTCTTTCGGGTGGCAGTGCGCCTCGCGGTAGGCTGCTCGGCAGTGCCCGTGCGCCGACTCGCGCGGTGTCGGGTCGCAATCGCACGCATCCCCGAAGCGATGGTGGTATACGGAGCGTCGGTGCCCATCGGCGCCCCTTATTCTTGGTGTACCCGGTATGCCCTTTGAGTTGGCTGAACCTCCCGTTTGTGCCCTACTCGCAAATCGAAACGGTGCACGGGATTTAGGGCGAATAATGCGTAACCGGGGCGAGATTTAACCCGCGCCGTCGGCGAGGTTATAGACCGCGTCGGGTTTTGTGTCCAAAGGAGTACGCAGCTCTCGGGGGCTACTTTGCACTGTCTCGGCACTCCGATATAGGATAAGCTTCGTGTGCGTGGAACATGCTGCGGTGACGGCCCGGGAGCGCGGGCGGGGAATGCCGCCCCCCGCGATCATTGCTGAGGAGGCGTGCGCCATGGCCCATGATCCGCCCGGCCGGCGCAATGCGTATCCGGTGCCCGATTCGAGAAATGGACACGCGATAATACCGATGGCTTGGACGTGATGGGGTTCACATGAAGCGTTTGCGTACGTTTTTCGAAAATGATCGCCAGCTTCTGACCATGACGGGAATCGTGGTGCTACACGTGACGTCCATGATCATGATGCGCCAATTGGTGCCCCTTTACCTCGAAAATATTGGGGCGTCGGCCGGGGTCGTGGGCGTCATCACCGCGTCGTTTTCGTTCTTGCCCCTGGTGGTTGCGCTGCCCGGTGGCCTGGCCACCGATGCGCTCGGATACCGCGGGGTCATGGTCTCCGGCGCGCTTTGCCTCGGTGTCGCGACCGCGATCCTGTCCACGATGCCCTCCCTGGCCGTGGTGACGTTTAGCCAATTGCTCGCCGGGCTCGGGCATATACTGGTCCTGGTGTCATGCCAGGCCTACGTGGCCACCATGAGTAGCGACGCCCACCGGGCACGCAATTTCGCCATCTTCTTCTCTGGTCCGCCCATAGGGTTTCTCGTGGGTCCACCCCTCGCGGGCTTGCTCAAGGACGTGGTGGGGTTCTCCCCGGCATTTTTGGCCAGCATGGCGTTCTCCGCAACCGTCGCCATGGCGTCCCTGCGGGTGGAAGAATTGAAACGGCCCGAGTCGGACATCTGGAGATTCGGCAGCCGCATGCGGGAACAGCTTGCCGAGACGTTGGTGCAGAGCATCCAGCTTATGCGGCATCGGGTCTTTCAGATCGCGCTGCTCGTCAGCATGGTGGTCCTGATGGTGCTCACACTCCGCACGAGTTTTCTCCCGATCTTTTTGGAGGAGATCGGGCACTCGGCCTTTCACATCGGGCTGATCATCGCCATGATCTCGGTGATGTCACTGGTCCTACGGCCCTTCATGGGGCGAATCCTCGACTCCATCGGGCCGCAGGCCCTGCTATTTATCGCCTTTTCCACCGGCGCTGTGGGCCTGCTCACCATGGCGCTCTTTGAGACTCTCGCCATGTCGCTTTTGGGGGCGGCGCTGTTCGGCGTCACACCGGCGTTTGTCATGCCGGTGAGCATGAGCCTCATGTCCGAGCATGCGCCCTCGGATTCGCAGGGTATGGTCATGGGACTTCGTCAGACGATTAACCCCCTGGGGCTCATCGCCGGGCCCCTCGTCTTCGGAGGGGTAACCACCTACGGGGGCACGCCGATGACCCTGGTGGTATCGGGGATACTCTTCCTCGTCCTGGGGGTCGTCCTGGTCGTGGCGCGTCCGCTTCGATCCGTGGATCCCGGGGCCTAGCCGGCGGATCGACTTGGCACGGGACACCGGGGATCCGCTGGGATCGACATGGGTGTCGTCACGAAATCTCGCGGGCTTCGCCCGCAGCGGGTGCCCGTCGCGCGCGGTGCAAAGAGAACAGCAGCGCACCCAGGATGCTGAGACTGCCGAAGATCAGCCAGCTGAGCCGGTAATCCCCACTCGCGTCGGCGAGGTAGCCGAAGGCGGGTGGGCCGATCAGCATCCCGACCCGGGTGAAGAGGAGGGCCAGGCCCGTCGCCACGCCGGCCCGCTCGCGCCCCGCCATTTCCCCGACGGCCACGAAGACCACCGAAAACCAGCCGAGCACGGAGAGTCCGACGAGGAGAGACAGCCCGTACAGTACGACGAGGGAAGGCTGCGTCGCGTAAATGGCCGCGGCGGTGAGAAGGTGGAGGCCTCCCATCACGAACCCGACCAGGAGCATCGCGCCGGTGCGTTCGCCCCCGAATACCGAATCCGATAACCAGCCCCACACCGGTCGCCCCACCAGCCCGCCGATGTGCAGTATTCCGAGCCCGAGCCCGGCCGCCCGCGGATCCAGGCCGAGGTCCCCGGTCAGAAAGATCACGTAGTGGGCGACGGTGGCGATGGCGACGATGGCGAAAAGGGAGGCAAGCAGATATACGCACAGCAGGCGAAAGTCCCGCAGGAGTCCCTTTACCTCTGTCAGCAAGTCGGAAAAGCCGAGCTTCTGCGAGGGTGGAGAGACTTTCGAGCGGTCATCGAAGGTGAGCAGGATGAGGAATGCGACGGCCAGCGCAACGACGGCGGTACCCTGGACGGTTATCCGCCACCCGATCTGCGCACCGATTATGGGCAACAGGCTTGCGCCCACGAAACCGCCCACGCCGACGCCCGAGTGCATGATCCCGAGGCTCAATGCGCGTTGGCGCGGGGGCACCAGGGTGAGGACGCTCTTGTTGATCGAGGGCGTGATGAGCCCGAAACCCACGCCCCCGAGCGCGGCCATGACCAGCAACCTGTTGAAGGAGGTGGTGATCCCGTAGGAGTATACCGCGATACTCATGGCGGCGAGCCCGATCAGGATTCCACGTTTCGAACCGAGTCGGTCCACCAGGGCGCCGGTGAATATGGCGAGCCCGGCGGCCCCGAGAAAGAAGGCGGTAGAATAGGTGCCCACCTGTGTCCGGGTCAGGGCGAACTCCTCCCGCACCAGCGGCAGCAGGGACAGGAAACCATCGTGATTGAGGCTCATCGCCAGAAACGGCAGGGTGAGTATTGCGATCAGGATTTTCAGCGACGGGGTGTCCGGCTTGGCTTCGTGGGACAAGATCGTAGCGCCTCCGGTCTGGTGTTTTTTCGCGTTCGGGGGCTATGTTGTGCGCTCTCCACCCGAACATGCCTTCATGGTCGGCGGCCACACCACAGCGTATCAGCTCCATTATGCAGGCTCACGTGCCAATGTCCACCCCGTTTCGATCCATGGCGGTCTATTGTGGGCGCCCGGCGGCTTCGGAAAAGCGGTATCACGGGAGGCGATCGCGTTGGTTGGGTTACCCGGGGCGCAAGGGGGAGAGAGGGATGGCGCGTGTTTTCGAGAATCGTTCTACCATGGAAACATGCCATCCACCGTCACGGCGTATCGTAGTCGATAGGCACCGCGCCTGGAGGACGGTGCATCCCGCGGGTGGAAAAGGTGGCTGGCGGTCGGGGCAACGGGTGACGCCTCGGCGAGGCGTGGTTTTCGGAAAGAGAGCGATCAAGTCTTGGATAACATCCCCACCGCTGCGATCCTTTGGCATATTGCGGTGACCGTGGCGGTCACGCTTTGGCTCATACACGCCCTGCGCGGATACCCCTACGCCCGGGGGTTGAAGCTTTTCGTCGTACTCTATCTCGCGGGGCAGGCGGTCGGTTACGGTTTGGGTGTCGAGCCGCTCAAGGCGGTCATTCCCTCCACCGGCCAGGCCGGGGACGGCGTGCAATACCAGATCGTCACGAGCACACTGCTGCCCATGCTGGTCGCTTTTGCCGTGGATGCCCTCATGCGGAGAGTGCTTCGCTGGCGGGGTGAGAATGTGTCCGGCGGGGAATCCTAGTCGCACGAGCCTATGCCCGTTTTGGCCGTAGTGAACGCCATCGCTGGGCAGAGGAGTGTGCCCCGTACCGGGAGAATGCGAAGAACAATGGAATGGAAAAGGGAGGCGAACTGATGTCAGAGTACCAATGGCCCCGGGATCAGTTTTATCGGTTGCGTTGCGAGAAAGCGGCCCGCTCACTGCAGGAGCGCGGGTTCTCGACCATCGTCGCGGAAGATAGGGAAGACGCCGCGGAACAGATACTGGCCGCGATCGGTGCAAAAGATCGCGTCGGGATCCCCGGCACGGTTACGGTGCGGGAGCTCGACCTGGTCCGGCGCCTTTCGGCGCGCGGCAACGAGGTAATCGAACACTGGTTGCCGGACGCCTCGGCGGAAGAGGTTCGCCGCCAGCGGCTCGGGCAGCTGACTTCGGACGTGCTGCTCACCAGTACCAATGCCCTCACCCTCGAAGGCGAGCTGGTGAATATCGACGGGACCGGGAACCGGGTGGCGGCGATGGTGTTCGGTCCGCAGCGCGTGATCGTGGTGGCCGGCGCGAACAAGATTGCCCACGATATCCCGGAAGCCCTCGAGCGCAGCAAGCGGATCGCCGGGCCCATCAACGCCATGCGGCTGGGCCTCGATAAACCGTGCGCCAAGGCGGGGTATTGCGTGGAGTGTGCGCCCTCGACCACCATATGCGCGATCACGGTAATCATGGAGCGGGCACCCTCGGATACGGACATGCTGGTGGTACTCGTTCCCGAGGACCTGGGATACTAGGCGACGCGATGTACCCACACCGGGGTAACGGAAAAATCACCGTGAGAAAGGTGCGTGCATGAGATGGCGAAGCTTCACCTGTTTCCAAACGAGCGGGTCCATCGGCGCTGGAACCGGGACCTGGAACCGGCATTAGCCGTATCGGCCGGGGATAGCGTGTACTATGAGACCCGGGATGCGGCCGATCTTCAGATCACCCCGGACTCGACGAGTGCCGACCTGGCCAGGCTGGACTGGGGCGGATTCTATCCGCTGGCCGGACCCCTTTATGTGGAGGGGGCGGAACCCGGGGATACCCTGGTGGTGGACATCCTCGATGTGCAGCATCGGGGATGGGGTTGGACGGCCATCCTGCCGGATCTTGGGGTCTTGCCCGACGAGTTCCCCGATCCAACGCTTCGGATCTGGCAGGTGTGCGATCCGAACTACGCGTACATGGATGACTTCGCCCGCGTCCCGCTGGCGCCGTTCGCCGGCACCATGGGCGTGGCTGCCGATGTCGAGGGCGATCTGGAGCCCATGCCGCCCCGGCACGTCGGGGGGAACATGGATGCGCGACATCTCACGGCCGGCTCGACCCTCTACCTCCCGGTGGAAGTCGCGGGTGGCCTGTTCTCCATCGGTGATGGCCACCTTGCCCAGGGTGACGGCGAGGTGTGTGTGTCCGCCATCGAGGGGCCCTTGGGAATCACGTGCCGCTTCGACGTCTTGAAGGACCACCCGATCGCCACACCCGAGTTCGAAACGCCCCCGGGCGCTCTCACGCCGAGCGCGGACACGGCCGGATACTTCGCCACGATGGGCGTGGCCGATGACCTCATGGTCGCCACGCGGTCCGCCGTGCGGAACATGGTGGCTCGGCTCGTCTCGCTCTACGGGTGTTCCCGGGTAGACGCCTACATGCTTTGCAGCGTCGCGGGAGATCTCAAGATCACCGAGGTCGTGGACCCCAACTGGATCGTTTCGCTCTATCTACCTTACAGCGTGTTACGCAAAGATCATCGGCGGCCGCCGCGCCTTTCGGAAATGGATCGCTAGGACGAGGCTGCGGTTGTGCGACCGGATTCCCGGGTATGATCAAGCTGTCCGACCCCGGGGCGATTGGCTCCGGGGCGGGAAATCCCCCGCATACGTGCGGATGAGGTGGTACACTTGTTCAAAAGTTCCGTAACCATTATGCACGTGATGGGCATTCCCATCCGTTTACACGTGAGTTTTCTCGTGGTGTTGCCGTTCCTGGCCGTGGTCATCGGCAATAACATCGGGGTGATCTCGGAGATGGCCGGTGTCGAGGCGGGCCTTCTCGCCGCCCATCCCTTCACCCTGGGATTCGTGCTCGCGGTCCTCCTGTTCACCAGCGTGGCCCTGCACGAACTGGCCCACTCGGTGGTGGCCATGCGACAGGGCATGGAGATTCACGCCATCACGCTGATGTTGCTCGGCGGTGTC
>Ga0207421_10003972_pt1 | contig 17347 bp, 19 predicted proteins | sample SodLakKL_010_SED_4_FD_187542 | JGI IMG/M metagenome (GOLD analysis project Ga0207421, IMG submission 187542) | Alkaline sediment microbial communities from Lake Tanatar, Kulunda Steppe, Russia - 8KL_010_SED (SPAdes) (version 2) | ecosystem: Environmental > Aquatic > Non-marine Saline and... | reverse complement strand
CAGGGCGATGGGGATGGCCATGGAAAGATCGGCCTCACGATCCACATAGACATGGCAGACGCCCTTGTAGTGCTTCAGAACGGGCATGCGGGCGTGGGCCGTCACAAAACGAATGAGCTCCTCCCCGCCCCTCGGGATCATCACGTCGATGTGTTCTTCCAGCTGAAGCATGTCGAGCACCGCCTGCCGGTCAGTGGTCCCCACCAGCTGCAGGGACTCCCCGGGCAATCCCGAGTCCCGAAGGGCCTGCTGAAGGATGGACGCCAGGCATTGATTGGAGTGAAAGGCCTCTGAACCTCCCCGCAAGATGACGGCGTTGCCGGCCTTGAGACACAGTGCCGCCGCGTCCACCGTCACGTTGGGCCGGGATTCGTAGACGATTCCGATGACCCCCAGAGGAATGCGCATGCGTCCCACCTGCAATCCATTGGGGCGTGTCCACATGCGCGTGATCTCTCCCACCGGGTCTGGAAGAGCCGCCACCTCGCGCAAACCCGCCACCATTTCATCCAATACTTTGTCGCTCAGGACCAGGCGGTCCACCTTGGCGCCCGAAAGGCCTTTTTCCCGCGCCGCTTCAATGTCCTTCCGGTTGGCCGCCTCGATGGCCCGCCGTTCTTTATGGAGGGCCCCGGCCATGTTTTCCAGAGCCATCCTTTTGGGCTCGCTCCTCGCCTTGGCCAGCTGGTGCGCCGCACCGCGAGCCATTTTTCCCATGTTCAGCATCACATCAAGCATTGGATCCTCCATCCCCTGTCCCTTGCATCAATTCTTCGGAAAGAACGAAATTGTTCCGGTGTATCACTTCATCAAAGGGCTTCAACCCCAGAATGGCCGCGATTTCCTCCGTGTGGCGCCCCTTGATTCGTTCGATTTCGGCCGCCTTGTAATTGCTGAGCCCCACTCCCACCACACGGCCCCCTTCATCCACACAACGCACGGGAGACCCCATGCCGAAATTCCCCCTGACGGCCAAAACACCGATGGGCAGCAGGGACTTGCCCCCGCGGGAGAGGGCCTTGACGGCCCCCGCATCCAGGACAAGGTCTCCCGAAGGTTTGGGAAGGTTGGCGAGCCAGATTTTTTTGCCCTGATACATGCGGCCCCTGGGGATGAAAGCGGTTCCAAGTTCCTCCCCTTCCATGAGCCTCAATAGCACATCCCGCTCTCTGCCGGGGGCAATGATCATGGGGATTCCCGAGGCCAGGCATTTCCTGGCCGCATTGATCTTGCTGAGCATTCCGCCCGTTCCCACAGCCCCCGGGCGGGGTGTGGCACATTCGATGATGCGCGCGTCCACCTTGTGGAGGACGGGAATGAGCCTGGCCGAGGCATTCACCCGGGGATCACAGTCGTAAAGGCCTTCCGTGTCCGTGAGGTTGACCACCAGATCTGCGCCAATGAGCCCGGCCATGAGAGCCGACAGCTGATCATTGTCGCCGAACTTGATCTCCTCCACCACCACCGTGTCATTCTCATTGATGATGGGCAGAATGCCCCAGTCCAGGAGCGTCTCCAGAGCGTTGCGGGCGTTGAGGTAGCGGTGACGGTGCGCAAGGTCTTCACTGGTGAGGAGGACCTGAGCCACAAGGAGGTCGTACTTGTCAAAGGCCTGCTCCCAGGCCTCCATGAGAACACCCTGCCCCACAGCCGCGCTGGCTTGTTTGTGGGGAATGTTCCGTGGGCGTTCCTTCAGTCCGATTTTCCTGACACCCGAAGCAACGGCGCCCGAAGAAACAATGATGATTTTCCGGTCTTTGTCCCTCAGGCGCAATTCCGCCACCTGATCACTCAGCCGATGGATCATGACGCGGTTCAGTCCCCGCTCGGTCGTGAGAACACCGCTTCCCACCTTGATCACCAGCCGGCGGCAGCGGTCAAAAAAATCCTTGCGGTCCGGAAAACCCAAGATCAATCCTCCCCTTCTCTCCACTCCCTCAAGCTTTCGTCCCGGGATACGGGTGACCAGCGCTCAGGCCCCTTTTCTCTCTCTTCCTGTTCCCCGAAAAGCTTCTGCACCATCAGGCGAAGCAGCTCCTGCAGGTTTTTCCTGCTGAGAGCGGACACGGGAAGCACCGGCCAGCCTTCCTTCCCATACGTGCGCACGACCCCGTTCACCCACTGATCATCGTGGACGAGATCCACCTTGCTGAGAACAATGATTCGTGACTTCCTGGCCATTTCGGGAGAATAGGCCCTCAGTTCTTTCTCGATTGTTTCATAGGGTTCCAGAATATTCTCCCCGGGCAGCTGACTCACGTCAACGAGGTGCACAAGGACCCTGGTCCGCTCGATGTGGCGCAAAAATCTCACTCCAAGACCAGCCCCCTGGTGGGCGTCCTCGATGAGACCGGGAATGTCGGCCACCACAAAAGAGGGCGCATCTCCATACTGCACCACTCCCAGGTTGGGGACAAGGGTGGTGAAGGGATAATCGGCGATCTTTGGTTTCGCTGCGGAAATGGCCGCAATCAAGGTGGATTTGCCCGCATTGGGAAGCCCCACAAGCCCCACATCCGCCAGCAGCTTCAGTTCCAAAAGCACCTCCCGGTACTCCCCCTCCTCACCATCCTCCGCATGACGTGGCACCTGCCGGGTGGAAGACACGAAGCGCGCGTTGCCCCTGCCTCCATTCCCCCCTTTAGCCGCCACCCACCTTTCCCCCGGTTCACTCAAGTCCGCAAGCACATCCCCACTGTGCAGGTCTTTCACAACGGTCCCCGGGGGAACCTCAAGGACCAGGTCCTCCCCTCCTCTGCCGTGCCGGTTCTGACCGGAACCGTGCCTTCCGTTGGGCGCCCTGAAAAGGTGGCGATAGCGAAAGTCGAGAAGGGTGTGCTTCCTGGTGGTGACCTGGAAAACAACGTCCCCCCCCCGGCCGCCGTCACCCCCGTCAGGCCCCCCGTAAGGAACATATTTTTCGCGGCGAAAACTCACGCACCCGTGTCCGCCGTTTCCTGCCTGGATCCTCACCTTCACTTCGTCCACAAACTTCATGGTGACCACCGCCATTTTCAGGGCCCCATGCCGGGACCCCGGTTCAGCTGCTCAAAGGTTCAACTGCTCACGTCTCTTTTCAGTGCAGACCTTCCCGAAAAAACACCACAAACGCAACCCCCTGAAAACAGAAAAACTTCACACCCCGCCTTTCCCCCTGAACGGCGACTCCGCCAAGGCCCGCACCCACCCCAAAAGGGAGAGGACGGGCTCCATGCTTCCATGGAAACTGGCTGGCGCAAAAGGGAGCGAAACGGAATGTGAAGTATTCAGACGATTCCCTGAAATTTCTCCGCCGAGAGATCAGAGACACCCCCCTCCATTGAAAGAGGGGGCATTCATGGGCTACAGATGCTCGGGAACAGGATAAACACTGATTTTCTGACGCAACTTGTCCTTGTGTTCAAAGGCCACCACCCCATCCACGAGGGCGAAAAGGGTGTAATCACGTCCGAGCCCCACATTTTTTCCCGGATGGAACTTGGTGCCCAACTGGCGAACGATGATGTTTCCGGCGCGAACGAATTCGCCGCCGTACTTCTTGACTCCCCGCCTCTGTCCGGCGCTGTCACGTCCATTTCGAGAACTGCCGCCCGCTTTTTTATGTGCCATGGATATTCACCTCCACTTCATTGGCTCAAGTGTGCAGAAACCGCTTCGCAAGCCTCGCCGGCAGCCTGGCGCCGCCCCTTTCCCCTAGGCTTCCTTTTCGATTCCCTCAATGCGAACCGCCGTGTAATACTGGCGGTGGCCCTGCTTCTTCCTGCAGTCTTTTCTCCGCTTGGATTTGAAAACGATGATCTTCCTGTGCCGATCCTGTTCCACAATCTTGCCCTTGACGGTCACACCGGACACCAGAGGTTTTCCCACTTCCACCTGTTCGCCATCGCTGTAGAGAAGAACATCCTGAAGATCCACCGCTTCTCCCACTGCACCGGGAAGCTTTTCCAGCTTCAGCACTTTCCCCGGTTTGGCCTCGTATTGCTTACCCCCTGACCTGATCACTGCGTACATAAAAAAACCTCCGCCTCTCATTATCTCGTTCTGGGCCCCACCGGTTCACAGCATTTCTCGGTGAACGCAAGACAAAAAAAGCGGCCATGGAGACCGCCTCCGCGAGGGATGCCCGCCTGGCCCGGCTTCACATGGTTGCGTAAATGCCTTGCTTAACCAACATCTCCTGGTATTCTCTAAGCTTCTCGCAGTTGTCGAGACACTTGTTTTTGTCTTCAGCAGCGCGATCGCAATTGATGCACGGGCTTTTCAACATTTCATCTCTCCTGGTCCGGGTGAAATACTTGAAACGCTTTTTAATACTTGACATCCAACGAATCTGTCAAGTTGTTTTTTCGGCGGCAGGGCTCGCGGTTCCGGGCATTGGCGTGGTGCACTGCACCAAAACCACCCGTTCCACAAATGAGCACCACGGCGCCGTGAATCACCTTCCCGGGAACTTCCACCAGAAGATTCCCCGGAAAAACCACAGAAAACCATTCGGGCACAACCAGACTTGAAGTTGACAGTGACCCGGAAAAAAAGTAGTTTTCATTTTTGATCACGGAGCAGTTTCAATGGCAATGATCCCTCATTTTCCCCAAATACAGGTGACCTCATGTTTCTCATCAGCAACCTACTCCTTGGCGTGGCCAAAATCCTTTCCATTGCCCTCAACCTCTATATGTGGGTCATCATCGCCCGCGCCATTCTGTCCTGGATCAACCCCGATCCCTACAACCCCATTGTGAGGTTTCTCTACAACATCACCGAACCCGTGCTGCACGCTGTTCGAAGCAGAATCCCGGCGTCTTTCGGGGGAATCGACTTCTCCCCGCTCATCGTCCTCCTGGCCATCGTTTTCCTGGACAATGTTGTGGTGTCCTCCCTCATTTCCATGGCCCATCGCATGGCAGGATGAGCCCTTCCCCCGCTTGTCAAAAGCTGCAGTCCCTGTGCAGCCCTTCAGTGATGGCGGTTTTTCGGGAGAGGCCCCGCAGGACCCGAAGAACCCGGGGGCCCTTGACCGGTCCACCGCCATGGCCTCTTTCAGGTTCCGGGGGGAATGCCTTCTGCCTTCCCCCGCCAGCATTCAGGTGAAACGCACCAAAACAAAAAAGGAAGAACGGTGACCATCAGCAAAGAACTTCTGGACATTCTCGCCTGCCCCAAGTGCAAGGGGCCCGTTGCGCTCAACAAGACCCAGGACGGACTCATGTGCGATCAATGCAAACTCCTCTATGAAATCCGGGAAGGAATTCCCATCATGCTCATGGACGAAGCCAAACCCCTGCAAGATCAATAGACCCTTTTTCAAACATCATGCAAAATGCCCCCCTGAACCTTTCGGCGGAACTGAAGTCCCGGCTCCTGGCAGCCATAGAGAGTTTTCCGGCCCTCTGCATCCTCACCGTGGGAGACATCATGCTGGACCGGTTCATCTGGGGCGAAGTGAACCGCATTTCCCCAGAAGCGCCTGTCCCCGTGGTGGAAGTGCTGGAAGAAACCCGGCTTCTGGGGGGTTGCGCCAACGTGGCCCACAATGTGGCGGCCCTGGGGGGGCAGGTACTCGCTGCCGGCGTGCTGGGAGAAGACCCCGCGGGCCATTCCCTGCTCCACCTCTTTCACCGGCTGGGTGCCTCCACGGAAGGACTCATCATCGAGCCCCAGAGACACACCACCACCAAAACCCGCATCATCGCGAGAAATCAGCAGGTCGTTCGCTTTGACCGGGAAGACCGCACGCCCATAAAACCAGGCTCTCTCCATAACATTGAGGCTTTCATCGAAAAAAGCCTGGCACGCATTCATGGCATCGTGGTGTCCGATTATGCCAAGGGGGTCATCACGCTTCCCTTCATGGACAGACTGAGAGTTCAGGCGGGCAAACGGGCCATTCCCGTGATGGTGGACCCCAAAGTGGAACATGTGGACCTGTACGGGAATGTGGCCGTCATCACGCCCAACCACCTGGAAGCATCCCAGATGGCCCAGGTGCGAATCACCTGCGAGGAAAGCCTGCTCAGGGCAGGACGGCAACTCATGGAAAGACTCGCGTGCCACTCCGTGCTCATCACACGGGGAAAAGAGGGCATGACCCTTTTTCTTCAGGATGGCACCGTGGACCACATCCCCACCGTGGCCCGGCGTGTTTTCGACGTCACGGGAGCGGGAGACACGGTCATCGCAACCCTGAGCCTCGCCATGGCCGCAGGGCTCAACTCCAGGGAAGGGGCCATTCTGGCCAACGCAGCGGCGGGCATCGTGGTGGGGGAAGTGGGAACCAGCGTCGTCACCAGAGATCAGCTTTTGAGCGCCGTCAATGGGCACTGAACCCGTTCTTGCAGTTCCTGGAAAGGCGGCCCCTCTGCACCGTTCCCAAACCCGGACATTTCCATGAGCGACCCCAGAGAACCGGCTCCCGCCAAACTCATTGCAGGTCTCCTTTTTTGCAGCTTCCACGAGCAAGAACAGGTGCTTCAGCGCATGACTCGACGATGGGGCCCCCTGGACCTGCTCACGGAGCCCGAGCCCTTCACCTACACCCGTTACTACGAGCGGGAAATGGGAAAGGAAATCTATCGCCGGACGGCAAGTTTCCTCGAACTCGTTCCCGTGGAAGAGCTTGTGTCCATCAAGCTCTTCACCAACGAACTGGAAAAGGAGTTCTCCCGGGAAGGCAGCCGGCGGGTGAACATCGACCCGGGCCTTCTCAGCGAGGAGCGGATCATTCTGGCCACGGGCAAAAACTTCACGCACCGCGTTCACCTCAGAAAGGGCATCTATGCCGACCTGACCCTCATCTATCAGAAGGGAAACTACCAGGAACTGCCCTGGACTTACCCGGACTACAAAAGTCCGCTGCTTCTCCACTTTTTCAATGCCACACGGCAGAAGCTCATCTTCCAGCGCAGCGGCCACATTCCACAACACCTCACCCACGCAGGAGACAGCACTTGATTCATAGCATGACAGCCTTCGGGCGCTCCAGGAAGGAGGACGAAAAGGCAGGATATGCAGCCACCGTGGAGATCAGATGCCTCAACGGCAAGAACCTGGACACGGTGTTGCGCCTTCCCAGAAACTTTTTCCCCTTCGAAGACCCCCTTCGAAAGCTGGTGGCGGGAAAGCTGCGACGAGGCAGGGTGGAAGTCTACGTGCAGGTGGAAGCAACCCGCGTGGAACTGAAGGCCTCTCACGTCAACTTTGAACTGGCCGCCTTTTACTGGAAGCAACTCCTGACGCTGCAGGAACAGCTGACCGGCGCCGACGCTCCGAGGCTGGAGCACGTTCTTCGAATACCCAATGTTTTTGAGCCTCAGGAGATGACCGCGGACTCGGGCGAACTGGGACAACTCATTCTGAAAACCGCGGAGGAAGCTCTCGACGAAGTTCTCAGGATGCGCCTCCTGGAAGGACAGGCCCTGGGCGAAGATTGTCGAAATTGCCTGGGAAACCTCAGGACCGAACTCGCCGGCATCAACTCCAGAAAGGATTCGGTGGTCGAAGAGTACCAAAAACGGTTGAGAGAAAGAATTCAGGAACTCTTGGGGGACACCCTCATGGACGAAAACCGCTTTGTCCAGGAAGTGGCCACCATGGCCGAACGAATGGACATCAACGAGGAAATCGTCCGCCTGAACAGCCACTTTGACCAACTGGAAAACCTCCTGGCGGGCGTTCACGCCGCGGAAGGAAGAAAGCTGGATTTTCTGGCCCAGGAGATGCACCGCGAAGCCAACACCATAGGCAGCAAGACGGGGGACCTGGAAACCCTTCACGCCGTGGTGCGCATGAAGAGCGAAATCGCCAGGCTGAAAGAGCAAATACAGAATGTGGAGTAGGGTCCCGGTGTGGAATGGGGAAGGAAGCCATTGAAAAAAACCTGCATGAGTGCGGCTGCCGGGCAAAATCCATGAAGAACGGGCCGCCAAAACCAGAACAACCAAGTGAGGTCTCAGATGGATTTGAAGTTGCTCAACATTGGATTTGGAAACACCGTGCTGGTGAGTCGGGTGGTGGCCATCGTTTCACCCGCCTCTGCCCCCATGAAGCGTCTCAAGGAGGACGCCAAACTTGCCAACAAGCTCATCGATGCCACCATGGGGCGCCGCACCCGGTCCATCATCATCACGGACAGTGACCATGTGATCCTCTCGGGCGTGCAGGCCGAAACCATCGCCCAGAGACTGCTCATGGACAATAGCCCCAAGGATGTGAATCTCACCAAAGGGGAAAAAGAGTGAGCCTATGAGCCAAAGATTCGAGAGGGGCCAGCTGTACGTGGTTTCAGCTCCCTCGGGAGTCGGCAAAACCACCCTCATTCGCCACCTCCTGACGAAGCTGCCCTTTGTGCGCTTTTCCGTTTCCTGCACGACCCGTCCTCCCAGATCCGGGGAGACCCCCGGTACGGACTACCATTTTCTGAGCAGGGAGGAGTTTCAGCGGGGAATCCGTGAGCAGCGCTTTCTGGAATGGGCCGCGGTGCATGACGCCTATTATGGCACGGACGGAGACCAGGTGGCCCGGTGGCTGGAGGAGGGCTGGGATGTGCTCCTGGACATCGATGTGCAGGGCGCCCGCCAGATTCGATGCCTGCGGCCTCAGTGCCTCACCATCTTCATCCTTCCCCCTTCCATGGAAACCCTGAAAGAACGGCTGCTGAAGCGGGGCAGCGAGTCGCCGGATCAACTGGAAAAGCGGCTGTCGGCGGCTCAGCAGGAAATCATGGAGGCACCCTGGTACGACTTCATCATCGTCAACGACCTTCTCCATGAAGCGCAGGCGGACCTGGAGGCCATCTTTCGCGCCCAGCGCTGCCGGCGGATTTTTCAAAGCCGGAGGATCTCTCCCTTTCTTGCCCTGGACGAACCCTGATTTCAGGAGGCCCTCTGCCATGGAAATCCTTCGGGCTCAAAACCACCCGCCCCGCACAGTTCATTTCGTTTCGGGACTGAACGAGAATGCCCCTGCATACCGAACGGGACATAGCCAGAACGGCTTTTTTCCCCCCATTGCCGGGAGGTGCCGGGAGGGATGAAAGACAAGAGAAAGAGCAGCAAAACGGGGAAAGAACAACGGGAGCAGCTGTGGATCTGCGGCGTAAACCCAGTTCGGGAAGCTCTGAACAGTCCGGGCATGTCCATGGAAGAAATCCTCCTGGCCCGATCCGATGCCCTGGCCCGGGAAATCTCGGAAATGGGAGCGAAGCGCTCCATTCCCGTTCACTTCCAAGGCAAGGACCATCTCACCAGGACCGTGGGCCACGCTCATCACCAGGGAGTGGCCGCCCGCATGGAGAAGTTTCCCTATGGCTCCCTGGAGGGTTTCCTGCACTCGCCTTCCCAGGAACGGGAACCCCTTGTGATTCTGGACTCCATTCAGGACCCTCAAAACCTGGGGGCCCTCATACGCAGCGCCTGCTTTTTGGGAGCCAAAGGGATTGTGATCCCCACGGACCGCAGCGCGGGTGTGACCGCCGCGGCCATGAAGGTGGCCGCCGGCGGGGCCTCCTACCTTCCCGTCCTTCAGGTGGTCAACCTGGCGCGCGCACTGGAACAGCTGAAGGAAGCGGGCCTTTGGGTCATGGGCATGACTCTGGCCCCTTCTCAAATGATCTACCAGGTGGACCTCACCGTGCCCCTGGCTCTGGTGGTGGGCAATGAACACAGGGGCATTCGGCCCCTTGTGCTGAAAAAGTGCGACCTCCTGGTGAACATCCCTCCCCAGGGCCCCCTGGAATCCCTCAACGCCGCCGCCGCGGGAACCATTGCCCTGGCGGAAGTTCAACGCCAGAGACTCATGGGGTTTTCAAAGGCCTGACCCCAAACAAGGCCGTTCCCACACGAATGAGGGTCGCCCCTTCTTCGATGGCCACCTGAAAATCATGGCTCATGCCCATGGACAGCTCCTTCAGATCTTCCGGGTTTTGCGACCGGTCCCTGATCCCATCGAGCAGCTCTCTCATCCTCTGAAAAAAAGGCCGCACTTCCTCCGGATCTTCCCGGTAGGGAGGCAGGGTCATGAGCCCTTGAACATGAAGGCCTTCCATGCGGGAAACTTCCCTGTGAAGGGTTGTGAGTTCATGGGGTTGAACACCGCTTTTGCTGGATTCATCCCCCACATTCACCTGAAGGAGAACGGCAATTTTCCGGTCCAGCCTTCGTGCCGCCTTGTTGAGTTCCCGGGCCAGGCTCAAACGATCCAACGTGTGAATGAGCTGAAAGATGCCCGCGGCGAACCTGGCCTTATTGGACTGAAGGTGGCCGATGAAATGCCATTCCAGGGGCAAATCCTTCAGAAGCTCCATTTTTTTCATGGCTTCCTGAACATAATTCTCCCCCAATATGCCAACGCCCGCTTCAACGCCTTCACGAATGCTCTCCGAAGAAACGGTCTTGGTCACACCAATCAATCGAACATGGGAAATGCTTCTGCCCGAACGTTGGCACGCTTCAGCCATCCTTTGCTGGATCACCCACAGGTTTTCCTTGATGCTCTCCTGCATGACCTCCATCCTCGCCTTGTCAGTGGACGCGATCAAAATCCCTTGGGAGCCCCCGCACCCACTTCCTTCGCGGGCTCAATCACCCCATGGTCCATGAGGCACTCGAGCGCTTCAGCCAGGGGCAGACCCACCACGTTGGTGTAGCTCCCTTCTATGGCGCGCACCATGAAAGCCCCGGGTCCCTGTATGCCATAAGCACCCGCCTTGTCCAGACACTCACCCGTTCGCACGTAAGCGGCCATTTCCGCCCCTGAAAGAGTCTTGAAGCGCACCCCCGTGGTCACGGCGGACACCTGCTCCACACCCCGCTCAGCGTGCTTGAGGCAAAAGGCGCTGGTGACCTGGTGCTTCTTTCCACTGAGGGCCTTGAGCATCTCCATGGCCTGTGCCTCATTGCGTGGCTTGCCGAAGACTTTCCCCCCCAAGACCACGATGGTGTCCGCAGCCAGAACCCAGGAAGCTTTTCTGGACCGGGATACCGCCTTCGCCTTTTCAAGAGCCCAGTGCTGCACCAGCCGCAACGGGCTGTCCGCAGGACCTTCCGACTCGTCGATGCTGCTGGGCACCACTTCCACTCGTATGCCCACGGAACCCAGAAGCTCCAATCGCCGGGGCGAGGCGGAAGCAAGGATCAGGGGCTCAAGGTTTTCATAGAGACCTTCGGACATGGCATTTTTTTCTTTTGTGTTGGAAGATCAACAGGAAGAGGGTATCTCCAGGCCAAAAAGGGAGCACGCGTTCCTCGTTGTGCCCCGGGCAACCTCCTCCAGGGAAACCTTGCGCAGCTGGGCCACTTTTTGAGCGGTGTGATGAACGTAGGAGGGCTCGTTCACTTTTCCCCGGTGAGGCACGGGCGTGAGGTAAGGCGCGTCTGTTTCCAGGAGCAGACGGTCCAGGGGAGCTTTGCGCACCACCTCCTGAAGATCATGGGCCTTGGGATAGGTGACCACCCCCGGTACGGAGAGATAAAAGCCCAGGTCAAGACACCGGCGGGCCACCGGCCAGTCCCCTGAAAAGCAGTGCAGCACTCCTCCCTTCAAGGATTTCCCCTGCGAAGCGATCACATCAAAAAACTCCTGAAAGGCGTCACGGATGTGAAAGACAACGGGCAGCTGAACGGCGGAAGCCACTTCCAGCTGAGCCTTGAAACATTCCTTCTGCACCGGCCTGGGACGGCGGTCCCGAAAGAAATCCAGCCCCATCTCTCCCAGGGCCACCACTTTGGGCTTCCCGCTGAGGGCCTTCATGTGATCCAGTGTGCTGGAATCCATGGAAAGGGCATCGTGGGGATGCACACCCACCGTTGCATGAATCTCCTCGTGAACCTCGGCCAGCTGGATGGATTTGGCGCTGCTGGAAAGGTCTGTTCCGATGGTGATGATCCGGTGTACGCCCACCTGGTGAGCCCGCTGCAAAAAATAAGGGACATTCTCGCTGAACTGAGGAAAGTCCAAATGGGCGTGAGTGTCAATGAGCATGAAAACCTCGCTTCTTCAACGCCATGACCGGGGCACACGCTGCCCCTCTCCTGACAAGCCCTCGGCTGAAGGCCGGCACAAGTCATGGCAGGAGTCTTGGAAATAGGGGAACATTTCAAAAAATCCAAAGGCCTGGCGAAGGCTTCAAAACACAGGATCCTTTTGTCTTGATCGCGCAGGACCATGCAACTATAATCATGTTTTAAAAAAATCCAAAACAGACTTTCGGCTGAGGCGGCAAACCATCCAGCGGGGGAAAGCGAGTCTGCGTGGAAATGGGGCGCTGCAAAGGGGGAAGAGAACTCCTCAAATGTTTTTCCATGAACATCAACGAGACACCCCTCCCCCTTCAGGCCCTTCCAGGGACAAGCTCTCAACCGTTCTTTGTTCACACCACCTGAAACATTCACACACAATGGGAATTTTTTAATGAAAAAGACGGGCATTGCTTTCCTGACGGCCATATCCCTTATCATGTTCAGCCATGTGCACGCAAGCTGGGCGGAAACAGTCTACAACATCAGCTCCGGCGATGTTCCCATTCGCTCGACTCCCGAGGCCACGGGGAATGTTTTTGGCAGCATCTCTCCGGGAGACCCCGTGGAGATTCGGCAAGCCAACCGCTGGGTGCTCATTGAGTTTCAGGACGATTCGGGCAACTCCCGCAGAGGATGGGTGGATTCCATACTGCTGGGCCCCAGGCCGCCCGAGGGGATCCTGGTCAAGCAGCTGGAAGAGGAGAACACCAGCTTGAAGGCCACTCTCAGTTCCCTTCAGAGCGAACGCAGTGACCTGGTGGAAACGGAAAAACTCCTCACGGAAAAACTTGCCACCATGGAAAGCGACTACGAGGAGCTGAAAAGCGGCGCCGCCGATTACCTTCAGCTCAAGGGTGAGCATGAAACCACCCTTGTGGCCCTGGCGCAGCTGCAGGAGGACTTTGAAACCCTCAGCCAGGAAAATGAAAGCCTCAAAATCTCCCAGCGCATCAAATGGTTCGGAGCCGGCGGCCTCGTGTTGCTCGTGGGCTGGTTCATGGGATGGCTCAATGGAAGGCACCAGAAACGCAAAAAATCCACCTATTTCATGTGACCTTTCCTTCCACGGGTCAATATGGAAATGACGGCCTTCCGAGGCCTGTCAGCCCTTGTTGACAAAACTTGGAGCAGTGTGGTATGCACACGAAATTCCGGAAGGCAGCCCCCGTAGCTCAGGCGGATAGAGCACGAGATTCCTAATCTCGGTGCCAGAGGTTCGAGTCCTCTCGGGGGCACCAGTCAAATCAAAGGGTTACGTCGCCATTAGATGTGGCCTTTTTTTGTTTCATCCATGCTCCACCCCATCTATAATATTTCGTTTGCATGAATCCATTGAAATTCACATGGCATGGATCGGGCATCTGATGATGGCAGGGTTTGTGAAATATCTTTTCAGATTCAAATCATTCCCTATTATCATGACAGTTAGCCGCTTGGACCTTTTTCCGGGGGCGGTTTGCCCACCGCATATTCCAGCCCTTTGCACCTTGCGGCAGGTGCAGCCAGGGATATTCTGATTTCCTTTTCTAACAAAACAGATCCCTCCTCAAAGCTGAAAGGAAAAACCCATGGAAGAGAATATCTACGAGCACTCCCACAACATATCCGAAGACGAGGTGATCAAAAGGCTGGAAACGGACCCTAAAAAGGGACTGGACACGGAGGAGGTGAAGAGGCGCCAGGAACGATTCGGCCCCAACCTCATCGCCACAAAAAAGGAAAAGGGCCCTATCATACGGTTCCTTTTACAGTTCCACCAGCCCCTCATCTACATCCTCCTGGCTGCAGCCCTCGTCACCGCCCTTCTGGAGGAATGGGTGGACTCGGGAGTCATCATGGGCGTTGTTCTCATCAACGCGGCCATAGGGTTCATTCAGGAGTCCAAGGCCCTCAAGGCGCTGGAAGCCCTCGCCCGCACCATGGTGACGGAAGCCACCGTCATACGGGACGGAGAAAAACAGCGCATATCCGCAGAGGAGATCGTGCCCGGTGACATCGTGCAACTTCAGTCGGGAGACAAGGCTCCCGCGGACATGCGCCTCATTCGGGTTCGGGATCTGCAGGTGGATGAATCCGCCCTCACAGGGGAATCGGTTCCCGTCCACAAGAAGCTGGAAGTTCTGGATGAGGACACGGTCGTCGGTGATCGGATCAATATGGCCTATGCCTCCACCGTGGCCACCTACGGCCATGGAGTGGCCGTCGTGGTGGCCACAGGCACAAAGACGGAAATGGGGCGCATCTCTGAACTCATTTCCGAGACGGAACAGCTCCAGACGCCCCTGACCAAGAAAATCGCCCACTTCAGCCACGTGCTGCTCTATGTCATCCTTTCCCTTGCGGCGTTGACGGTGGTCGTGGGGATTCTGCAGGGCCAGGAATGGCTCGACATGTTTCTGGCAGCGGTGGCTCTGGCGGTTGCCGCCATCCCCGAAGGGCTTCCCGCCACCATGAGCATCACTCTGGCCATCGGCGTCTCCCGCATGGCCCGCCGCCGGGCCATCATTCGAAAGCTGCCCGCTGTGGAGACCCTTGGAAGCACCACCGTGATCTGCTCCGACAAGACAGGAACTCTCACAGAAAATCAAATGACCGTGCAGGAAATATGGGCGGGTCGCCGGAGCTTCCGGGTCACGGGCAGCGGCTACGACCCTTCGGGGGAGATTTTGCTGGATGACGAAGAGGTGAACGCCTCGGATTTCAACGCTCTCATGGAATGCCTCAGGGCCGGTGTTCTCTGCAATGACAGCCGCATCTACGAAGAGGAAGAACAGTGGAAAATACAGGGCGATCCCACGGAGGGAGCGCTCATCGCCTCGGGGATCAAGGGTGGACTTTCCCTGGAAGCGGTGCAAAAAGAACACCCCAGGCTGGACACCATCCCCTTTGAGTCGGAGCAGCAGTACATGGGAACCTTGAACGAGGACGGTTCCCGGAACACTCCCATAGCCTTTGCGAAGGGTTCCCTGGAGAAAATTCTCGACATATGCGACTCCTTGATGGATGCGGATGGCAACAGCGTGGAGCTGGACGCCGACGAGATCATGAAGATCAGCGACAAGATGGCCTCCAGGGGACTGCGGGTGATCGCCTTTGCCAAAAAAGAGATGAAGGGCGGAAAGGAGAGCCTGGAACATGCTGACCTGGAGTCGGGACTGACTTTTCTGGGCCTGCAGGGCATGATCGATCCGCCTCGCTCCGAAGCCATCGCATCCGTCAAGGCCTGCCACTCTGCGGGCATCAGGGTCAAAATGATCACGGGAGACCATGCCATAACCGCTTCGGCAATCGCCCGGCAAATTGGAATCATTTCCTCCAGCAAAGCCGCACAGCGGGCGCAGGCGGCCCTGACGGGCAAAGAGCTGGCGAAAGTTTCAGAGGAAGACCTTCCCGCCACGGCGGAAGAAAAGGACGTTTTTGCCAGGGTCGCCCCGGAGCAAAAACTCCACCTGGTCAAGGCCCTTCAGTCCCGCGGCCATGTGGTGGCCATGACCGGTGACGGCGTGAACGATGCCCCCGCCCTCAAAAGAGCCGACATCGGCATTGCCATGGGACAGGCGGGAACGGATGCGGCCAAGGAATCCTCGGACATGATCCTCACGGATGACAATTTCGCCAGCATCGAGGCCGCCGTGAAAGAGGGCCGGGGCGTCTTCGACAACCTCACCAAGTTCATCGTGTACATTCTTCCCACCAATGCCGGTCAAGGACTGGTGATTCTTGGAGCCGTTCTGGCCAACATGACGCTGCCCATTCTTCCCGTTCAGGCTCTCTGGATCAACATGACCACCGCTGTACTCCTTGGGCTCATGCTCGCCTTTGAACCCAAGGAGCCGGGGATCATGTCCCGTGCGCCCCGGGAACCGGACACGCCCATTCTCACGGGCACACTCAGCGGAAGAATCTTGCTCATTTCCGCCATGCTGCTCATTGGCGCTTTTGGTCTCTTTCAATACGAACTGTCCATTGGCTCCTCCCTTGACGCAGCGCGCACAACCGCCGTCAATGTCTTCATCGTCGGCCAGACCTTTTACCTGTTCAACTGCCGATCACTCCACAGGTCCATGTTTTCCCTTGGAATCTTCTCCAACCCCTGGATTTTTGTGGGCTCCGCACTCATGATCACCCTGCAGCTCCTCTACACCTACGCGCCTTTCATGAACACCCTGTTCAGCGCCGCTCCCACCACCCTCGAATCCTGGGGCCGGGTGGTGGCCGTGGGCTTGACCATCTACTTTGTGGTGGGCACGGAAAAATGGATTCGAAACATCGTGCGGAGAAGACAGGAGAAGGTGGAAAGCCTGGAGGAAATCAAAAAGTCCGTGGACTCCATGGCGGAAGTGCTGGAAGAAGTCCGGACACGCCTGGAAAAGATGGAAAAGAATGACAAGCGTTCATAACGTCAAAAGGAAATTCCCTTGGAAAACACGCAACAGATTGCGGGACTGGTCATTTTTCTGTCCCTCACTTCCCTCACGGTCTACCTCAACGTGAGGAGAAAGATTTCCGATCTCATGGCTGCCGCCCTTCTTGTTTTCACTCTTCTTTCCTCGGGGGCGGTGGCCAACGCTGACCGCCTTTGGGGCGGCACCCTGAATGCATCGGGCATGGAAAATTATGAAAGGGAAATGACTCGAATCCAAGAAGAAGCCATGGCAGGTCTGCTGGCTGAATGGAACACACGGAAGGATGAACTGGCCAGGCTGTCTGCAGAAATCAACGCCTCCTCGGAAACGTTCCGGAAGGAACGGGAAGCCATGGATTCAGCCCTGGAGGATTCGCGCCAGATGATGGCGGACCGCCGGGAGTGGCAAAGCCAGATGCTGGAATTTCAAAACTTCGCGCAGGCCTCACAGGACGAGTTGATGGCCATTCACAACGTCACAGCCCAAATCGCCCTGGTGCTCACGCGGCTCATTTACCTGCAGGTGGAGGGAAACAGGCATCTGCCCCTGAACCAGGAAAACCCCCTGCGCCAGCAAGTGCTGGACGGCCTCGATGAACTGGTTTCCCTGGCCATTCCCGATCCTCTTCACCGGGAAGCATTCGTGGAGGAGGTCATAGAATCCGTTCACGAGGGACAGGCATGGATGACGGGAAATTGACATTCGCAAAGGGCGGATGGGTTTGAGCAAATCCTTGAAACACCCATGGGAAACACACAGGGAAACACACAGGCGCCGGGACGGGCATTCACCAGGAGGGCCTCTCCCCAGTGCTGTTGACTCACTGTTTCAACCAGTGCAACAGCACCTTTACGTCATTCCCGTACGTCATTCCCGTACGTCATTCCCGTACGTCATTCCCGTACGTCATTCCCGTACGTCATTCCC
>Ga0207421_10003971_pt1 | contig 17351 bp, 12 predicted proteins | sample SodLakKL_010_SED_4_FD_187542 | JGI IMG/M metagenome (GOLD analysis project Ga0207421, IMG submission 187542) | Alkaline sediment microbial communities from Lake Tanatar, Kulunda Steppe, Russia - 8KL_010_SED (SPAdes) (version 2) | ecosystem: Environmental > Aquatic > Non-marine Saline and... | reverse complement strand
TGATGCCGTTGGGGCAGCCGAAACGGCGGAAACCGCTATTCGGTCGGTGCGCCGCGACGGCCTGGTGGTGCTTGTAGGTAATGTGTCGCCTTCCATCAGCGTCCCGCTCCAGTATATCGTGAACCGCCAGATCGCGTTGAAGGGATCGTGTGCATCATCGGGGGAGTATCCGGCATGTCTTGAGTTGGTGCAGCGTGGTGAAGTAGACTTGCAAACCATAATGAGTGAGAAGATCTCGCTCGACGACGCACCCCAATGGTTTGAGCGTCTGTATAAGGGAGACCCCGACACCTTGAAAGTCATTATCAACCCGTAACCGGCGTTGAAGATACGACCGGAGTGAATATCCAAACGGAGGTAAATCATGGGAAAGACTATTTTGATCACCGGCGCGAGCACCGGAATAGGGGCCGCAGCAGCGCGCACCCTTGCGGAAGGCAACACGATCTTCGTGCATTACAACAGCTCGGAGCAGCCGGCGCGTGAAGTTGCCGAGTCGGTGAGCGCCGCGGGCGGCACCGCGCATTTGATCCGCGCCGACCTGAGCACGCGCGAGGGGTGTGTTTCTCTGGTTGAAACGCTACACACTCACACCTCGGCCCTCGATGCGCTGATCAACAACGCCGGCGGATTGATTCGCCGTAACCCGATTGCGGATGGCCTCGAGTGGGAGCTGATGGACGAGACGTTCCGGCTAAACACTTTCTCGAGTATGCTGCTCACGTCGCTGTGCCTGCCGCTGCTTCGAAAAGGCAGCGACCCGTGCGTTATCAACATGACCTCGATTGCCGCGCGCCACGGCGCCCCGTCGGCCACGATCTACGGCGCCTGTAAAGGAGCGTTAGACTCGTTCACACGCGGGGCTGCGGCCGAGCTCGCACCGGAGATCCGCGTAAACGCGATCGCGCCCGGCGTGATCGAGACGCCGTTTCACGACAAAGTATCGACACCGGAGCGCATGAAACAGTTCGAAGAGAAATGTCCGCTGAAGCGCAACGGTAGTGCCGAACACATCGCCTCGGCGGTCCGCTTTATACTCGAGAACGACTTCCTCACCGGTGAAACGATAGATGTGAACGGCGGCATGTTTATGCGGTAGGGCGGTCGGCGCGGACAGCCCTACCGCGGCCCGGTAGCCGCAGCTCTTTCCCGGCGAAGCAGGCGCGCCGAGCGGTCGCGGCACCGCGGCCGACCGGCGGCGCGGCGCCCATTGCAGAATCTACGCAGAACGTAATTGCCAATCGCGTCGACCTCGTCTCACGAACTATAGACGAGCTGCAGAACTTGATTGACGGCAGACGTCTGACGTGTTACCCTTCCGGTGGCGGTGCACCGCAATCGGAGAGGGTGATGAACATCAGGGACGAGATCGATGTCAAGAAGCGCCGGGTTCGCGAGCTGCTTGAAGCGCGCGACCTGGACGCAATCTATCTGAAGACGCAGAGCAATTTCTCATGGCTGACCGGCGGCGGGCAGAACGTTGTCGGGATCGCGGTGGAGCTGGGGGTCGCCGGGCTACTCATTACTCGGGAGCGTGAGTACGCGATCTGCAACAATATTGAGGCGCCACGGATGGCGCGAGAGGAGCTACTGGAAGAATTAGGATTTGAGCTTCATTCGTTTCAGTGGTATGACGACCGCGAGCATCAGCTGGTCCATGAACTCGCAGGAGGAACACGGGTGGGGGCCGACTTCGGCTTTCCGGGAACTGAGAACGTTGGACCGCAGGTTGCGCGGCTGCGCTTTGCTCTGCTGCCGAGTGAGGTAGAGCGCTATAAGGAGCTCGGTCATCTGACTTCGCAGGCTATAGAGCAGACAGCCGAAACGGTGCGGCCCGGCGACAAGGAATGTGCGGTGATCGGGAGGCTGGCGGAGCGCTTGTGGGCCAATCGCCTCGACTACATCACGACGTTCTGTGCCGCCGACGAGCGAATTGCGGAATACCGCCATCCCATCGCGACCGAACGTAAGATTGATAAACGGGCAATGCTGTGTGTCAACGCACGAAAGTGGGGGCTCATCGTGTCTCTCACGCGCTTCGTGCAGTTCGAACCGGTTTCCGACCATCTAAGAACGATTTATGACGCCAACGTGCAGATCGACTGCACGCTGATGGCGCACACCGTCCCGGACCGACCGGTGAGAGAGGCGTTCAATATGGGTGTGGATGAGTATCGGCGACTTGGTTTTCCCGATGAGTACAAGCTGCATCACCAAGGCGGCGCGATCGGGTACGCCGGGCGAGACTACAAGGTCAATTTCGCCACTGAAGAGACCGTTGCGCCCAACCAGGCGTTCGCCTGGAATCCTTCGATTACCGGGGCCAAGAGTGAGGACACCATGCTTGCAACTGCGGAAGGGCCGGTGCTGCTCTCGATGCCGGTGTCGTTCCCGGTGCTGGAGATGAAGGTGGGCGGATTTACCTTTGCACGACCCGACATTCTTGTCTTGTCGTAGAATATCAGTTCCCGGATTAAGGAGGAGCGAAGAGATGGCGGGGGAAAGAAAGCTCGTTAAGGTTTGTTTTGTAGGGATGGCTCTTGTGGTGCTGTTCCCGGCGATTGTGTTTGCGGGCGGAGCAGGTGAGGCTGAGATTGAGGACGAGTATCCGACGCGTGAGATTGAGCTCATGGTTCCGTGGGGTGCAGGTGGTGCAACAGATATCGTTTTCCGCACGTTTGCAAGCGTAGTACCGGAGTACCTCGGCAGTTCGATAATCATCGACAACAAGCCCGGAGGTGCGGCGGTGCCGGGCTACACCGAAGCGCTGCAGCGCCGCGGCGACGGGTATTACTTCGTGGCGTGGGCTACTCCGTCGATTACGGTTACCCACATGCGCGAGACGCCTTTCACCGCCGAAAGCTTCGAGCCGGTGATCAATCTGGTTTCCGCGCCGATCTGGATTCTCGTGCCCGGAGACTCGCCGTACGAGTCGCTGCCCGATCTCATTGAGGATGCCCAAAATCGACCGGGAGAGGTTAACCTCGGAAACGCGGGTGCAGGCGGTGGGACGCACATGATCGCGCTGGCATTCGAGCAAGAGGCCGACGTGTCTTTCAACCACGTTCCGCACGACGGCGGCGGGCCGGCGGTTACGGCCGCAGTAGGCGGCCATGTGGATGCAATCAGCGTTGGGCCGCCGGAAGGGGTGTCCCAGTTGGAAAGCGGTGATCTGCGGTGTCTGGCCGTGTTCTCCCCGGAGCGCGTTTCGCACTTTCCGGACTACCCAACTGCGCGCGAGCAGGGCGTGGATTTTACCCTCGGTCAGTGGCGTGGTATCGCTGCGCCGGCGGACACGCCGCGTGAGTATATCGATCATGTCCACGATGCGTTTCGAGCGGCTATGGAGGATGAGACCTTCCTCAAGCTCGCGGAAGACGCCGGATTGCTGCTTGATTACATGGGAACTGAGGAGTTTACCGCGTGGGTGAAGGAGCAAGACGCGTTTTACGAAGATCTGATTCGCACTCACGGTCTCGGTGAGCGGTATTGACCTTCAGGAGGCCTGCGAATGCAGGCCTCACCATCATTTCGGTCTATTGCGTGGGGGCAGTCGCTGGGTATGGAAAAATCAGACAGCGCCAGGTCGGATATTGTATTCGGAGCCATCTTTCTCGGCCTGGCTGTTTTCACGCTGTTCATGAGCTCACAGCTTATTGAACGCGTGCAAGCGGGGCTTTCAATCCGAACCTTCCCAAACTTCGTCGGCGTGGGTATGGCCGTACTTGCGCTTGTGTTGCTGGCGAAAGGCGTGCGAGCGATGAGGGAGGAGCACAGGACGAGCGAGCACCGGGGAGCCTCCGGCAGGGAGGCCGCCGCGGAGCGGTCGCTTCGGGATCTGTTTCAGCCCTCGTTTGTGTTGCGCGGTCTTGGATTCGCGGTGTTGGGGGTGGTGTACACGCAGGTAATCAGACAGGTCGGCTACGTTGTGGCGACGCCGCCTCTCATTTTCTGTGCGATGCTGCTCTACGGCGAAAAGAAGTGGTATCGGCTTGTTCTCATTCCGATTATCGTAACTGCGGTGCTGTTTCATCTGTTCCGTACGTTCTTCAGAGTACCGCTGCCTCGTGCCGGGTTGTGGTAGGGCAGGCGCGGAGTTTCTATGGCTGCGTTTCTTGAAGCGCTCACGTTCGTCGTGACGCCTTTCAACTTCTTGTTGCTGTTCATAGGGGTCTCCGGTGGGATCGTGGTCGGGGCTCTCCCGGGACTAACAGGCTCGGTCGGCATCATCCTGCTGTTGCCGTTTCTCTTTTACGTGAGCTCGGCAAATGCGCTGATCATGCTGAGCGGCATGTTTTGCGGTGCAATCTACGGCGGTGCAATTTCCGCAATCCTCCTCGCGACACCCGGGACGCCGTCAGCGGCGGCGACGATGCTCGACGGCTACCCGCTGGCGCAGAAGGGCGAGGCCGGAAAGGCAATCGGCGTGGCGACGATTGCCTCCACCGCCGGCGGCATAATATCGATGATATTCCTGATTCTGGTAGCGCCTCAGCTGGCGAGATTTGCGCTGCGGTTCGGCGCACCCGAGTACTTCGCTCTGATGGTGTTCGGGCTGACGATCATCGCAAGCGTTTCCTCGGCTTCACTGGTCAAAGGGCTGCTCGCCGGTTTCTTCGGGCTTCTGGTGGCGACAGTGGGGCTCGACCCGCTCATGGGTTATTCGCGCTTTACCTTTGGGGTGCCGCGGCTTCTGACCGGTTTCCCGATGCTGCCGGTTCTGATCGGCGTATTCGCGATCTCGCAGCTGCTGGTGCAGCTCGAGAAGGTAGGAAAGCAAGTGGTCCTGCCGGAGCAGCGTCTTACAAAGGTGCTTCCCAGTCGGAGCGAGCTGAAGAGCCTGGCCCGGGTAATCATTCCGACCTCCTTGCTCGGCACCTTTATCGGGCTGATCCCCGGTACCGGCGGCGCAATCGCCTCGTTTTGGGCTTACAGCGAAGCGAAACGGTTCTCCAAAGAGCCGGAGACCTTTGGTACCGGAAATATCCTCGGGATCGCCGCACCGGAGGCTGCGAACAACGGCACTACCGGCGGCGCGCTTGTGCCGCTGCTGACTCTCGGCATACCGGGAGATGTGGTGACCGCCGTTATGCTCGGGGCACTGCTCGTGGTCGGGATCCGTCCCGGCCCGATGTTGTTTCGGGAGCATCCGGAGGTCATCAACTCGTTGTTTGTGGCGCTGTTGTTCGCTCAGGTGCTCATTCTGGTGCTTGGGTTGTTAAGCGTTCGGGTATTGCCGAAGGTTCTCAAAACCCCGAGCTCAATACTGTTCCCGATCATTCTATCACTGTGTTTCATTGGGGCGTTTTCGCTCAACAACAGCCCGTATGACATGCTGATCGCTCTGGTTTTCGGGTTCATCGGCTATTTCTTGAACAAGCACGGGTTTCCCCCGGCTCCTCTCATTCTCGGGGTGATTCTGGGGCCGCTCGCTGAAGGGCACCTCGGCCGCGCGCTGGTCACTTCGCGTGGGGACTGGAGCATTCTCTTTCGCCCACCGATAACAACGGCGTTCTATATCCTGGCGGCGCTGTCGATCATATACTCGTTGCGGGGTTCGAAGCTGGTTGCAACTCGCGTCGGAACGCCGAAAAGCACGGCCGGTAGTGCGGAAGATACGGACCCTACGGACTGAAACAAACATTGAAACACAACGCAGGGGGTGCACTGTGAGTTACGGGATTGGGATTGTCGGCACGGGAATGATTGCGCGGCATCACGCGCGGGCGATTGCGGAGCTCGAAGGCGCACACCTTGCCGCAGTGACGAGCCGCTCCGAGGGACGAGCGCAGGCACTTGCCGGCGAGCTGGGGTGCAAGGGCTACGGCGATATTGCGGCGATGCTCGATGACCCCGATGTCCAGATCGTTTCGATATGCACCCCATCCGGTGCGCACCTCGAGCCGGCGCTCGCCGCCGCCGAGGCCGGCCGGCACATTATGATCGAGAAGCCGATTGAAATCACCTTAGAGCGCTGCGACGCAGTTATCGAAGCGGCGGCCAAACATGGGGTGCAGCTCGCAGGGATATTCCAATCGCGGTTTTTTGAGGCCGCGCGGGAGGTCAAGCAGGCGATAGAGGCCGGCCGGTTCGGCAAGATGGTGCTGGCCGACGCGTATGTCAAATGGTACCGGCCTCAGGAGTACTATAGTCAGGGCGGATGGAAGGGCACGAAGCGGTTTGACGGCGGCGGCGCGCTCATGAACCAGTCGATCCACGCCGTGGACTTGCTTCTATGGTTCGCGGGGCCGGTGGCGTCGGTGCAGGCGTATTGTGGTGTTCGAGGGCACGAAGGCATTGAGGTGGAAGACACCGCCGTTGCGGTGTTGCAGTTCGAGAGCGGGGCTATGGGGGTGCTCGAAGGCTCTACCGCCGTGTACCCGGGATTCCTGAAGCGCCTCGAGATCTCGGGGACAAGTGGATCGGCGATACTCGAAGAAGAGGACCTCAAAGCCTGGAGCTTCAGCGACGAAACTCCCGAGGATGAGGAGATCCGGAGCAGGTTCGGCGCAGCGACCAAGACCGGCGGCGGTGCATCGGACCCGGGTGCAATCGGGCTCGAAGGCCACAGGAAACAGTTCCAGCAGTTCGTGGATGCTGTAAGGACGGGGAGTCCGGTGGCACTTAACGGCGAGGAGGCACGCAAAGCGGTAGCGCTTATTCTTTCGGTCTACCAAAGTGCCGCCGACGGGTGTCCGGTCGCTGTGCCGCGCTGACGTGGTCGCGGTCCTGTAGGTTGTCCCGTAGGCCATGGTGTAGGCCGCAGGTGGCGGTCGAATCGGCCGGCAGGTGGCGTTACTCTCGCTTAGGCCCGATGGCGGTGGTAGTCGCAGTGGCGGTTGCAGCGGCGGTTGCAGTGACGGGGTGCTGCCGGGAGGGGCTTAACCGCCGAGTGTCGCCGGGGCGTTTGCGGCGCGCTCGTCGACCGTGTCCGAGGCGTTTCTCTGCTTCGCGGCGCTGCGAGCGCGGCTGCGTTCAAGGTGATTGCGCATCGCGTTCTCGGCGCCGGCTGGGTCGCCCCGGCGAATTGCCTCGAAGATAGCGTAGTGCTCTTCTAAGGCCGCGCCATGGTCACGGCTGGTTCGGCGGGCGCTGTCGTAGGTGCGGATTATTGAGTCCATGATGATCGGTATGATTCGCATGATGACGGCGTTCTTGCTCGCTTGGGCGATACTACGATGAAACTCCAGCTCAACACTCATGCTGACCTTGCCTTCGTCGACAATCTGCTGCATGTCGGCAAGGTGTGTCCTGATCGCTTCGATATCACCGGAGTCCGCATTCGCTGCCGCCAACCGTGCCACTCCGGGCTCGATGATCAGCCGAGCCTCGAGGAGTGACGGCTTCAGGGCTTCCGCAGGGAGCTGGTTCAGGCCTAAGGGGTCGGTTTCAACTCCGGGGTTGTCGGCGACAAAGGTGCCGCGCCCGTGCTCTACTTTGAGGACGTTGCGTGAGACCAGGGAGCGAATCGCCTCCCTGATCGTGGGACGGCTGAGACCGAAAAGCTGCGTCAGCTGCACCTCGCTCGGCAGTTTGTCCCCGGGTTTCAGCCGACGTTCCTGGATCAACATCATGATATGGTCGGCAACTTCGTGGCTCAACCGGGCGCTGTTTCCAATTTTTCGGTACATATCAGACAGTATACGCTATACCGTAACAGGAAGGAAAGACTGACGTCGGACAACCTGTGCAAACGGTATCGAAACGATGTCAATTAAGGCTCACGCCCGCGCCGGCGCTCACGCCCGCCCACGCGCCCGTGCGCCGCGAGGCCCACGCCCACACGCCCACGCGCCCACACGCCCACGCGCCGCGAGGCCCACGCCCACACGCCGACACGCGGTCATGTCAGTCGCCGGTCCCGCCGTCCAGAGAGTTGTTTCGTGCCTCGCTGATGCTCAGATTGAGCTCGAACCCGATCAGCAGTACCACCGAGTTTGCGTAGATCCAGAGCAGCAGCACGATGATTGTTCCCAACGAGCCGAACACCGCGTTCCAACGGCTGATGTTAGAGAGGTAGATGTTGAACCCGGCGTTCACGACGAGGATCGCGATTGTTGTGAGCAGCGACCCGGGCGAAACGAAGCCGGCACGCGCCTCTTTCCCGGGTGCCCAGTAGAATAAGATCGAGACCGCGAGCAACACCATCACGCCGACCACCGACAGGCGCGCGAGCGTCAGCAGAAGCGTGTAGCCGCCGCTCGGCAGCAGCTCGAGCTCCGAGAGGCGACTCAGCACAACGCCGCCTGCGATCTGCGCCACGCTCGCGGCAAGCACCAGCGACCCAAACAGAACCACGAGCCCCACGCTCACCAACCACTGCCGCGGGCGCGAATGGGTATCAAAGTCATGGTAGCTCGCGTCGAACGAGCGGATGATCCCGAGAACTCCGCGCGTCGCCATATAGAGCGAGAACACGAACGTAACCGACACCAGCCCGGTTCTCCGCTGGGTGACTACATCGCGTATGGTCTGCTCGACGAAAACCGCGAGTTCATCCGGGAACGCGCCGGTGATGAGCTCAAACACCTGCTCTTGAAACCCGGTGATCGGGATATAGGGGATAAGGGCCACCACAAACAGGACCGCGGGAAAGAGGCTCAGAAAGAAGCGGTACGCGATGCTCGCCGCCCGCGTGCTGATTGCCCCGTTGCGCAGACCCAGTACGAAAAAGCGTCCCACATCATAGAGAGACAGCCCTTTGAAACCGGGAAGGATCACCCGTCGGCTCAGTTCTATGAGGCTCTCGATTGGCGGCAACTGCTGCAGGCGCTCAATAATCTGCGACATGTAACGCTCGTTATGTCCCTCACCGACAGTATCCCTCACCGACAGTATCACATCTCCGCGAGAAACGTCACGCCGCTATCGGCGTGGGTGTGGGAAGCCGGCGTGGGTGTGGGAAGCCGGCGTGGGTGTGGCAGCCGGTGTGGAAAGGCCCGGAGGTGTCCCGGCAAGGACTTGGCGGTGCCTCGGGCGCACCCCGCCTACGGCGGGGCCGGGCGTGCTGCGGGCTCCGCGCGTGAATCGGCGCGCTACTGTCGTGCGCGCGCCTCGCGCTCCGGTACGGCTGCGGGCTGCGGCGCCAACCTGCCTTTGTCTGCGGCGCGCCCGCCCCGCTTCCCGTTATTTCGGCCACTCTGCGCCTGCCGTCTCAGCCCTCCGCCGCACTGGGAGCCGCCCGTCGCTCCGCTCCGGCCGGCTCCCACCCTCCGCATCCCTTGCGCAACGGCAACGGTACGGTGCGCCTCTCCCAACCGGCTTGCCACCGGCTGAAGAGGCCTTGTCGACGGATACAAGCGTGCGACGGGGCGCACCCGTGATCGCCCAACCTCTCACGTCTTCATTCGGTTGCCGTGGTAGCGGGCAACGCCGAGTTTGCTGCCGATATCTGGGTTCGCTCGATCGAGCTGTATAGGTTAGTTAGATCTTCTTTTAAGGCGCCGCTTTTCGACCATCTCTGGCTCTGGTTGAATGCTGTTTTACATTGAACTATGATGTGTAGCATGAACCGCACAAGCATGCATGGTGTTTCCAATAAATTGACCGCCCCGCTCTTGGCGATCCTAGCCGTCGCGATGGGTTTTCTGGTGTACTCCGGGGCAACGGACTTCCGTGACGAAGTTACTCGGCAAGAGGAAATCGCCATGAGAAGCAGAACCGCGGATATGATCGTGTATCTAGAAAGCAACCTGCGGAATCAGCGAAATCTGGGGGCGTCTTTGGGCCACGTCACGGAGGTTCGGCAGCTACTGATGGGGCAAACCGACGCCGAGGCGGCGAACGTGGTGATCGCGGGAATAATGGAAGCCAACGACCATGTGATGGGGATTCGCGTCATTGACCAAGACGGCATAATCATTGGTTCCAGCGACACCGGCATCGGTACCGATCTCGCTGACCGCGACTACTTTCAAGCCGCCGTCGGAGGCGACCAGATCGTCTCCGAGATTAATACAAGCAGAGTCACCGGGAGTATGTTCTACGCCGTTGCGTCCCCAACGTATTCTGATGGCCAAATAGTAGGGGTAGTATCACTCGTAATCGATTGGGGACTGGTGGTGGGCGACATCGTATCGGAAGACGGGCGAACCGACGCCTCCGCCGCCACCTTGATCATCGATGAACAGGGTAGAATCGTCGCCCAGGAGAACGTCCCCGATCTCGAGCTTCTGGAGGATACGGTCGACGTGATGCCGTTCGGTGCGGACGTCCGCGCAGCTCGCGAGGGTCTGATACGGACTCAGGATCTGTGGGTAGCGTTCGAAACGCTCGGCACCACCGATTGGAAGGTGCTGGTTTTCGATGACGAGCGGGTGGTTCTGAGTGCGGTTCGGGCAAACCAAAGAAAGAACATTGTGATCCTAGTAGGTGCGCTGATCGTGGTCGCGTTGTTTGTCAGGGTCTTCACCAACAGGGTTGTAGCTCGGCCCTTTGGTCAAGTCGCGACGCGGCTTCAGGAGATCTCTCAGGGCGAAGCCGACCTGACCGCGCAGCTTCGAGTGTCGAGCAACGCCGAGGCGGAGCACCTCGCAAACGGATTCAACGAGTTCACCGCGGGGCTTAGAAAGATAGTGGTCGCTATTCGGGAGGCTACCGAGTCGCTTTCCGAGGTCGGAAGCGAGTTATCGGCGAACATGGAGGAGACTTCATCGGCTATCACCGAGATCTCGGCGAATATCAACAGCCTCAACGAACAGGTCACCAACCAATCGGCAGGCGTAACCGAGATAACCTCAACGATCGAAGAGATCTCGCGCAACATTGAAGGCTTGAGCGGTCAGATTGAGAATCAATCGACGGCGGTGACCCAAAGCAGTTCCGCAATAGAGCAGATGATATCCAATATTCAGTCGGTGGCCTCCACCGTCGAGAAAAACGCAGAGGCGTTCGTCCAGCTTACCGCCGCCGCTGAAACCGGGAGCAGCAAGCTCAGTGGCATGGTTGAGCTCAACAGGTCGATCGCGGGCAAGAGTGACGGGCTGCAGGAAGCGAGTGCAATCATTCAAAACATCGCAAGCCAAACGAACTTGCTCTCGATGAACGCAGCGATCGAGGCGGCTCATGCCGGGGAACGCGGGAAGGGCTTTGCGGTAGTTGCGGACGAGATACGAAAGCTCGCCGAAGAGACCGCCGAACAATCCGGCACCATCGGGCGCGAGTTGACCGAGATTAACCGTTCCATCCAACAAGTAGCGGGCGCCGCTGATGAGGCGCAGGCTGCGTTCTCTACAGTGCAGGAACTCATAGCGCAGGTCAGTCAAATGGAGCAAGAGATCAAGCACGCGATGGAGGAGCAAAGCTCGGGAAGCTCACAAGTGCTCGAGGCTATCGGGCAGATAAACACCATCACCAACGAGGTTCGCGGCGGATCACAAGAGATAACGCAGGCGAGCTCGGCGATACTCGAGGAGATGGTTCGCATACAAGGCATCACCCAAGAACTCAGCAACGGCATGCAGGAGATGAACACCGGCTCAACCGAGATACAGCAGGCGATCAGCGCGGTAGAGGCGTTGAGCAACCGCAACAAGGAAACGATCGAGACCGTCAACGCCGAGCTCGATCGTTTCACGATCTGAACGACAATGCTGTTCCGTTAATGCATTCGCCGTGTGACGACGATCTGCGCACAACCGACGATCCGCGCACAACAGTGAATACTTCTGGCGAGTATCAGTACAACTGGGCGACGTATACTCGCTTACCGCTATAGCAGTACCGCCCCGATTATGCCGAACAGCATCAACGGTATGTTGAAGTGCAGGAACGTCGGAACACAGGTGTCCCAGATGTGATCGTGCTGCCCGTCCACATCGAGACCTGCGGTCGGCCCGAGAGTGCTGTCGGAAGCGGGTGAACCCGCGTCACCTAAGGCCGCAGCGGTGCCGATGAGCAGAATCGTTGCCGCCGTGCTGAACTCGAGGCTCATAGCCATCGGTACGTAGATTGCCGCAATGATCGGGATCGTGCCGAATGAAGTGCCGAGACCCATCGTAATGAACAAGCCGATCACAATCATCGCGGTTGCGCCCAGCAGCTGACTACCGCCGAACAACGCTCCGGCAGTCTCTACCAGCGGCTCGACCGCGCCGGTCTCCCGGATAACCTCTCCGTATCCGGCCGCCACCAACATGACGAACGCGATGAACCCCATCATGCCGATACCACTGTGAATCATCTCGTCCAGATCCGACCATTTGATAGCTCCGCCGATCACTATAATCGCAATACCCAGAATCGCCCCGATATGCAGTGAGCCGATCGGACTGACCTGAATCGCCAGAGCGGAGAGCGCACCCACGAGCGCAATCCAGTGCTTGCGGGTCATGTGCTCAGCGACAGCTTCCTCAGCAGGCGCGTGAATGTTCGCCGGCTCGCGCTCTTCGTATTCGCGCTCCTTACGATACGTGAAGAAGATCGCTACGAGGAGCCCAAGCAGCATGGCCAATCCCGCAATCCACATGACATGCCAAACCTCGCCCTGCGCGACTGTCAGCCCGTTCTCCGCCATCTGGTCGGTCATGATTCCATGAAAGATCCAACCGTACCCCACCGGAAGAGCGACGTACGGGGCCTTGAGGCCGAAGGTCAACGCCGTCGCAGCGGCGCGTCGGTCGAGTCTGAGTTTGTTCATCACCACCAGCAGGGGCGGGACGAGGATGGGGATGAAGGCGATGTGAACCGGGATCAGGTTCTGAGAGAGCGACGCGACCGCAGCAATGATCAACAGCATCATACCGCGCCTGTCCTTGACGACCCCGAGAATTTTGCGCGTGAGAATCACGGCAATCCCGGTCTTGTGCAGCGTTGCCGCAAGCGCACCGAGCAAGATATAACTCAAGGCCGTACTCGAGTTACCCCCCATGCCGCCAATGAGTGTGCTCATCGTTTCTCCGAGCGGCATTCCGGCAAGAAGACCACCGGCCAAAGCCGCAATGATCAGCGACAGCAGGACGTTCAACTTCGCGAGACACAGGCCGACCATGATGATGACCGACAGAAACACCGGATTTGTCAGCATACAAGCTCCAATTCTTGAGATGTAGTTCTATGAAATGAGTGAGAAAGGCCGATTATACCTTATTTCGTGGCCGCCGGCTACAAGAAATTGCCCCCAAATCGACTCCACGCTTGTCGCGCTCGACGGGGTGTGGTTGCACAACGCAAAGCCGCTGCACTGCAAGCGCCGCAATCACCGCGAGCATCGTGAGGGAAAGACCACCTACCTATCACAGCGCGAGCACCCCGGTGATCGCGAACCCGGGATCACACCGTGACTTGGAGAGCCGGAATCACCACGGCATTTCGTTTCCGCGGTAATCCATATAGACAGGGCTAGCGGCCGACAACCTCGAGATGAGTTCCATCATGCTCGCAACCGATTCCTCTACCGTAAGCGGAGCACCGGAACCTGCCAGTTCGGTACGCACCCAGCCGGGGTGTAGGGCCGCGATCAAGACGCCTTCGGGTTTGCAGTGAAACGTCAGTAGTTTGGTGAGCATGTTGAGCCCGGCTTTTGAGACGCAGTAAGGGACGCCTCGGCCGCCTCCCTGGCCTGCAATGCTGCCGGCGCTGGAACTCATCATGATCACCTTTGGGGCCGCGCTCTTGCGGAGCAACGGAAACAGGGCGCGCGTGACCCTCACCGGGCCGAGTGTGTTCACATTGAAGACTTCCTGCATGTCCCGGGTGTCAATGTCTTCAATCGCACGCTCGTCCGGCGCTTTGGCGATTCCGGCGTTGTTGATGAGAACGTCGACGGCATCGACGGTTTCTTCGATTCGCCGGCGTGCCTGCTCAACCGAGTCGTCATCCGCAACGTCCATCGCTACGATATGTGCACGGTCGGGGTACTCCGATGCAAGCGCGCGAGCGGTGTCGGTGTCCGGGTCCCGTACGGCCGCGATCACGGTGTGCCCGTGTTCAAGATACGCGCGCGCAAAGCCGTTGCCGATACCTCGCGACGCGCCTGTGATGCATACAGTTGCCATAACTCCGACCTCCTCGCTCCGGAATAGTACCTGCCGGAATCATACCTGAGGCTCGAGAGTTCTCCAAGTGGCGGTGCCGGCAGCGGCAGCATATCGTCATGGCGTGTTACTCGAAGTCTCGGGCCGTCCCTTCGGCTTCATCGTGTGATCTTTTACAGCGAACTTATCCGCTGCTCACTCTGTCACTTTTCTCGAGTTTCGTGTAGAATGCAAGCAAATGTTCGCTGTTGCAAAAATAGTTCTCATCGCCTATTTCCTCAGTTTTCCGATTTTCGCCGCGTTCGGGGAGGGCTTCTTCCTCGAGAATCAGCGGCCGAGATTTAACAGCATCACGCAGTCGGACGGCCTGCCAAATAACTCGGTCTCGTCGATCTTCCAGGATCGCCGCGGCCTGATGTGGTTCGGCACACAGAGCGGGCTGGTGCAGTACGACGGACACAGCTTTCGTACGTTCCGCAATGAACCGTTCGTTACCTCGTCCTTGCCGCATGATTTGGTACAGACAAGCTACTACGACGACGCAACCGACACCATTTGGGTAGGCACCTACGCCGGGCTTGCTCGCTATCGCGATGGAAGTTCCGATTTTGAGTCTTTCATTCATGACCCCGAGCGCGAAGACTCACTGAGCGGCAACGTTGTGATCGCGATCAGCCGCGGCCCTGACGGTGACCTGTGGGTGGGAACCCAGAGCGGCCTCAATCGCATGCGCGAAGACGGCTCGTTCGAATTGATCCCTACGCGGCACAACGTCATCCGTGACCTCTTTCTGGATGCACAAGGCACGCTCTGGGTCGGCTCACTCGCCGGCCTCAGCCGCTGGGATCAAGAGGCCCAAGAGTTGGCGCCGATAGAAGACCTTGAAGCTGCTAACGTAATGGCGATTGACGAAATAGAATCGGGGGTGTTGGTGCTCGGCACCTGGGAAGTTGAAGGCTACGACGGCGGTGTAGTGGTGTTTAGCGAGAAGCACGGCGAGCTGAGGCGGCACCAATTTAGCACCAACACCATCTACACGGTTCTCGCGGCCTCGGACGGCTCTTTGTGGGCGGGCAGCTGGGGAGGAGGCCTTTTCGCCGTCGATAGGTCGGGAGAAACCCACGAGTTCACCCCGGAAACCGAGCCCAACCTTTCCGACCCGGTAATCTACTCGTTTCACGAGGATCGCTCCGGGGTGATCTGGGTGGGTACCAACGGCGGCGGGCTGCATTTTCTGAGCCCTCGACAGGGAAACTTTCGCGCTCACTATCACGACTCTGAGCGCGCGGGCTCGCTGCCGCGAGGGCGCGTGACGGAGCTCTTTCGCGACAGTCGCGGAACGTTGTGGGCCGGAACCTACGGCGGCGGGCTCGGCAGACTCGATCCCGGTAGCGATGAGTGGCAGGTCTACCGCGCCGAGTCCGAGTCCGGGTCCGCCGGTACGCCCCGATTGGCCGACAATATCGTGAACTCCATTACGGAGGATATCGACGGCTCCGTTTGGGTAGGCACCAACGGCGGGTTGCAACGCTTTCGCCGCGACCCCGACCGTTTCGAAGACTGGGACGAGGTCTTTCCGGAGCATCCTCTTACAGACAAGATCATCTACGCCGTGACCCGTGACCGAGAAGGGCGCTACTGGATTGGGACGTATCAATCCGGCATCACGCGCTACGATCCCTACAGCGAGGAAGCGGTCCGGTTCTGCGCGGCCGCCGGGTGCCCGCACAGCATCGGCGCCGATCTGATCTACGCGATCGAGGAATTGAGCGACGGACGGATATGGGTCGCCACCAACGGCGGGGTCAGCCGTTACGAACCCGAGACCGAGTCCTTCACCACGTTTCGCTACTCCTCGGACAACCGCCAAGGACTGAGCAACAACACCGTGCGTGCGATTCTCGAGGATCCCGAGTCTCCGGAACGCGTTTGGTTCGCGACGCTCGGCGGCGGCATTAATCGCTTCGACGCTGACACCGAAACCTTTACCCACATCACTGCGGCCGACGGATTGGTAAGTAACAAAATCGTGAGCCTGCTCGCGGGCCGTGACGGCAGAATCTGGGCCGGTACTCAGGAGGGGCTTGCCGCGTACGACCCGTCTTCCGGCATGATTCGTACAATCGACGAGCGTGATGGGCTGTTCGGTAATGAGTTTAACGCCGGGGCGTTGCGCGAGCCCGACGGTACGCTGCTGTTCGGCGGGTCGCACGGGATTACCCGCATCGATTCATCGCGAGCGAACCGTAACACCGCTCCACCCCCGGTTCAGATTACCGATGTACGCGTGTTTCAACACTCAATCGCCGAAGGACGTCTTTCGTTCAATGATGCCTCCGTTGAACTCGGGCCGTCCGACACCTTCGTGGAGTTTGAGTTCGCAGCGCTCGACTTTGAAGCGCCGAATCGAAACACGTATCGGTATCGCCTGGTAGGTTTCGACGATGATTGGGTTGATGTGGGTGCGCGCAATTTCACCTCGTACACCAATCTTCCGGCCGGCGAGTATCGGCTCGAGGTTTTGGCGGCCAACGCCCACGGCGTATGGAGCGAGACGCCGGCAACCCTCGCGCTTCGGGTTGTGGCGCCGTGGTATGCGCGGTGGTGGGCGATCATCTTGTATGTTGTGGCGTCGGTGCTGGTTGTGTACAGCATAGTGCGTGCCCGCGATGCCCGCATCCTTGCCGATAAGAACAAGGAGCTCAACCACGCTGTATCGCAACTTGCGGTTGCGAATGAAGAGCTCGAGCGTTTGAGCGTTCGCGACGCGCTCACCGATTGCTTCAATCGCCGTTATTTCGATGAAACGCTCAAGACCGAGTGGAACCGCGCCAGAAGAGCCGAGACTCCTTTAGGTCTTCTCATGGTAGACATAGACCGGTTCAAGGATTTCAACGACATTTATGGGCACGTACAGGGTGATCGCGTGCTTGCACGGGTTGCAGCCGCGATGAGGGCTCAGGTAAACCGCAGTACCGACTTTGTGGCGCGCTATGGTGGTGAAGAGTTCGTGGTGGTGCTGTATCAAACCGATCGTGAAGGCGCGCTAAGCGTGGGTGAAGGTATACGGCGTGCTGTAGAGAACGCGGAGCTCGGCGTCAACGGTGTAGGTGTCACGGTGAGCGTCGGCGTAGCCGGTGTGATCCCCAGTGATGAGCACGCCGTTTCGCTGGTGCAGGCCGCCGACGCAGCCTTGTACGCGGCTAAGAGAGCCGGACGAAACTGCGTGGTGGTGGATAATTTCGAGGGCAACTACGCGCAACAGCCTCCGGTAAGCAATTAGGCTGGTGCCTATATTAGTACGCGTGGTGCGAGGGGCGCTCACCCGGCCGCGTGCCCGCTTCGAGGTTTAACTCTAAACCGTGAGCTTAGGTTTGA
>Ga0207421_10003970_pt1 | contig 17352 bp, 20 predicted proteins | sample SodLakKL_010_SED_4_FD_187542 | JGI IMG/M metagenome (GOLD analysis project Ga0207421, IMG submission 187542) | Alkaline sediment microbial communities from Lake Tanatar, Kulunda Steppe, Russia - 8KL_010_SED (SPAdes) (version 2) | ecosystem: Environmental > Aquatic > Non-marine Saline and... | reverse complement strand
AAAGTTGACCGTTTCCAATCAAAAGCCTCGGCAATAATTTTGTTCGGTATTCCATGCCTAACCATTTCCAACAAAATCCATTCATCTTTTTTCAGCTTGTTAATAAGCCTGTCCAATTTTCTTGAACGGGATTTTTTTTCAATTGGTGGCTGTTTGGTTACAGGTAGTAAATTATATTCAACTTCATCAATGCTCACCTTTTTATTTCTCTCTTTATAGAGATCATATAAATGGTTTTTTGCACTTACATACCAATAACTAAATTCATTTTTTTTATCATATTTCTGAATGGTTTCATATGCATTGTGAGTAGCCTCGATGGCGTCTTCGTAACTCGCGTTGTGCTGTTTCATAAGGCGCCCCACAATCCGGTCAATGTTATTTTTTAGATCCTGCACGTTTCATTTTGTTCAAAAGTTTAACGTCAGTTCATGTTTCCGTGTCGGTTCCATTGGCTTGGGTTAAAAGTTTTTGGTAGTGGGCGTGGATGCTATTAAGCCAGTTTAAGGCTTCTATGTGCTTACTTTGCGGCGCCGGGGCTTCCGTGATATAGTGCTTCAGCTTAGCGTTGGCCTCGAGCATTTCCGCACTTTTTTTAATGTCGTTTGTCATAATCGCTAATATAGGTAAAGCGGTTAGAAATAAATAACGCGTATTTTTTATAGTTGAGTTGTGTTAATCCTGTGCCATGCCCCTGACTTTCTGACAAGATATTCATTGGCTGACGTGCTATACACAATTATCCCGTTTGGAATTGAGGGAAGATCGCCGAGAGCAGTTGCCGTCATGGAAGGCACTCTAAACGCCACACCATCAACCTTTACTATATCATCTTCTACCAAAAGCTCTGCGCTGTCGCTTTTTATCTTAATTCCTATGTCTGCAAAATCAGCGTCAAAAACAACGTGCCCCACATTTGTAGATGCATTCACCGACGTTCCTATTCTACCTATGCGCTGCATTCCCAGGACTGCGGTATTGTTATTATAAAGTGAGTAAGAAGCTTTTGTCGAGATATTAGAGCCGCCATACACTCCTATTCCGTCCGCGTTAAATTTAGTCTCCTCATTTTCTGTACGTAAAACACCACCCACCCCAATCGTTAAGATGTTGGAAATGGTAGCTTCACTTGCAAATATATTTTCTATAAAAGCGGCTTGAGCCGTGAGTTCATCAACAAAAGCCGTAGTGGCAGAAAGGGCATCCGTAAAAATTGTATTTGCTGCCAGGCTATCTGTGAATATCTGGTTCGCAGTCAAAACATTTATAAAAGCCGTATTGGCTGCCAGGGCGTCTGTAAATACCTCGTTTGCAACCAGGCTATCTGTAAATATCTGGCTCGCAACCAACTCATCGGCCAATATTTGACTCGCCGCCAAGGTTTCTATAAAAGCTGTGTTTGCAACCAGTTCATCAGTAAATACCTGGCTGGCTACCAGGGCCTCTACAAAAATTTCATTTGCAACCAGGCTATCTGTAAATATCTGGTTCGCAGTCAAAACATTTATAAAAGCCGTATTGGCTGCCAGGGTGTCTGTAAATACCTCGTTTGCAACCAGGCTATCAGTAAATATCTGGTTCGCAGTCAAAACATCTATAAAAGCCGTATTGGCCGCCAGGGTGTCTGTAAAGATTGTATTTGCGACCAGCTTGTCTACAAAAATCTGTTCACTAACCAGCACTTCAATAAACTCTCCCCGGTCTAACGGGTTGGCCAGAATATCATCTAACTGCGCGAGCTCGGCATTCAACTCCGGGAGAACCGTGCTGTTTAAGTTTGTGAGGGCCGCTTCATTCTCATTAATTTTTCCGTCAAGCCCGGGCAAGACCGCCGTGTTTAGCTGGTTCATGTGGCTGGTAAGCGCGCTTAAGTGGCCGCTTAAAGCCGGGAGCTTTGTCTCATTGAGAAAGGTGATATTGATGTTGAGTTGTTCCTGGGACGCCGCTAACCCGGGGAGCGCTGTATCATTTAAGTTTTTAAGATTGTTCTGTAGCTCCGGGAGCTTCTCATCTCTTAAGACGCCGAGCTGCTCATTTAGAATGGAATCCTCAACCTCTTCTTGCCCGGGAACCCGTACAATTATGGATCCGGCGGGCGCTACTATCAGCTGCGCTTCTACCTCTAAAGTGGTTTGCCCGGGCCCGCGGTCGGCGGTAACTGTTATAGGTATTACCCGCCGTGCTGACCGGACTATGATAAAATAGTCAACGCCTTTTTTAAGGCGCACGGTTAAGTCCACGGAAAACGCGGTATAGACCCCTTCCAGGTTTTGAATAATCCGGCCCAGTGAAAGCGCGGGGTCGTCAAAAAGATTAGGGTAAAGGTGCTCGGGGAAAGGTATAGTAATGAAAAAATCGCCCAGTGCCACAACCGAAACCGCTGCCTCTGCGCTGTATATCCCGGCCGTATTAATCGCTTTAATTCTGAATGTGGTTTCAGCGTATTCGATAAAGTCTAGTGTGAACTGGGTGGCGTTAACCTGGCCAATTACCTCTGCGGTTTCCCAGTCTGTCCCGTCTTTGCGGATTTCGTATTCCTTAATGTCGGGCTCTGGGTTGGCATCCCATTTTAGCCTGAATTGCGTGCGGTCAAATTCAGCGGTGAAACCGGTTACTGTCTCCGGTACGGTGTTTGCTATTACGGTCACCGGGTCGGACTCAACCCAGGCACTGGCCAGATCTCCGTTGCGGGCCCGGATTCTGCCCCGGTAGGTTGTCTGGTCCTCTACGTTGTGCACAGAAACCGTGCCCTCTGAAGCCTCAACGCTGGCAAATCCGCCCCAGATTACCCCGTCTTCGGCCCGTACTTCGGCGTCAATGTACTGGGTGGGCGCCCCTTGCCCTGGCTCAAAGTCAATTAAAATTCGCGGCTCCGGGCTGCGGTCCCCGGAAAGATAGAACGACGGGCCGTCAGCGCGTATCCCGGTAATCGTAGGGGCCGGCGGACGGATCCCAGGCTCAATGGGGGGCTGGGTGATGTTGCTGTCAAAATCTGGTATGGGTCCGGTATCCGCGCCGTAAATTTCAGGCGCCGCGTCAACCAGCGTTATCCGGGCTGAAAAATCAGACTGCGGCTCAACGCCCAATACTTTTAAAGCCTGGGTTTCCGTACCCGCTTCGCCGAACATAAACAAGTCCCCCGGGGCCACAGATAAAGCTTCGGTAGTGGTCACCGTGGTCTGCTCTCCGGCCTGGGTCTCCACCAGGGCTGTCTGCGTCGCCCCAGAACTGCTCCGGACCCGGATGTTGTATGTTTTACCGGCCTCCATGATTACGGCCTCATCCAGGGCAATCTGGGAGCCTGAAACTGATTTTACCCGGCCGGATTTTAGCCCCCAGAGCGTGATGTCGTGGGTGGCCAGAACCATATCCCCGCGCTCGCATACCAGGTTCTCCAGGTCGGCTTCAATAACGTACCGCTCGGGGCGCAGCCGGGCCTCGGCCAGTCGGAACCGGCCCTCACGCCAGGCGTGCTCCCAGTTGGTGACTCCTTCCAGGTCCAGTAGCTCAAATTTAGTAGCCGGCTCCGTGCCCGCTACTTCGCCGTTCAGGCTGTATCCGTCGTCATAAACAACGGCCTCATCGGTCTGCCAGTCGGCCTCGGGATTTACAAAATTAACCCTCAGCGCGTGGGGCACGTCCGGGAATAGCCGGGTAGATGAAAAGTTCCAGCTGTTCCGGGGCGTGAAATGCTGCACTGGTGTGGTTTTCTCATCGTCCTGGATAATCGTGTAGGTGCCGTCTGAAATGGCCAGCGCCCCGCGGGCCGTGGAGCCCACAATGGCTGCGCTCTGTATAACGGTCCGGGGGGAGTCAAAAACAATATTACAGAACCGGTTATCGGCTGCGCTGGCGTCCGCAAAGCTTTTAAATGAAGCGCTGTTCAACCGGCTTTTCGGAATAGGCCGGGCATTTTGGCCCCCGGTTAAAATGTCCGCCATAATCCAGGCCGGGTTGCTGGTTATGGCTCCGCCTGTCCCCGCGCCGGTGGCCGGGTTGAATACGGGCTCGCTCCAGGCCGCGCCGTCATAAACGGCCAGCCGGCTTTCAGCAACCACGGAGAAGTTATCCAGAATACCGGAAATCTGATCGGTAGCCTTAATGCGCAGCCCGATCTGCACCACGCCGGGCATGTTAGTGGGCTCTTCGTGGATAATGGTGCGCAGGGCGGTCCAGTTTGCAAGCTCAAATATTTGCGTGTCCTCTTCCTGGGGCCGCGAGGCTACCCGGGTGATGCGAACCTCATATTGCCCGGGTTCAACCATCCAGGAAAGTCCTACGCGCAGCGTCTCTCGTTTATCCGAGAGCGCTCTGTAGGTTTGATCGGTAGCCCGGTATAAAAATTTACTGGAGCCCCGGTTCCGGGTAGTGCGCCCGCCGTCGGTAATCTCATTCGCCGGGCCGCCGATATTTTCCCATGCTGTTTCCCCTACCAGGCGCAGCTCAATGCGAAAGTCTACGCTGTGCTGGCCGGCGAATTTATTCGGGCCGGCAACAAAAAGCCCCTGGGGGAATGTCAAATCTATGCTAATTTCTTCCGCGTCCGGGGCCGTTGTTCGTATCGCGCTGTCGTCGTCCTCGGTAAAAGATGCCCCGGGGTCCTGCTGGTTTACCTGGCTGGCGTATAGCTCCGGCTGTTCAGCTACATCGATCTCTAAATTTTGGAACGCTTCGTTGGGCGTGAATTTATTATCCGCATCAAAGCTCCCGACTATCGTGTCCCCGATCTTGGGCTCCGAGAGGTGCAGCGGCCCTTCGCCGAGCACAAAAAGTAAGCGCAGAAACTGCTCATTGGCTACAATTTCGGTATAAGGCCGGGCGCTCATCGGCGGGTAGATTTTCCGCTTGCCGTATACCCGGGGGACCGTGCCGTAAGGCGTGATCTGATTCCGGGATCCGGTAAGCGCTCCCAGCCGGTTGAATGCGTCGCCTGCGGCGTCACTGGCTGAAAAACTGGCCGGCGACGGGGGGATAAGTGCGTTCACGCCGATACTGGCTCCGACGCTGGCCGCTGTCGTGATGCCGATCTGCGCCCAGGAGCTCATGCCTTTTGTGGCAAATGCTGCAGCAACCTGAACGGCTAAAATAATCCCGGTGCGCGTCAGATCTTTTCTGGACTCGCGGTCCCCCATAGGGACGACGGTCATGCTTATGAAGTCGCCCTCGCGGATAACCGCGTCCTCGACCCGGAGCCCGTTTACCTCGGTGTAGATATTTTCCGATAGCGTGAAATGGTCCGATAGCCTCCCCCCGGCCGGCAAGCTGCAGGAGAACGTTCGGCGGGTAACCGGGTTTAGCCGGCAAACTAAAAAAGCTTTACTCATACCTGTACCCCCCGGCAATCCGGTTTCTCCAGCGTGTGTGGTCCAGGCTTTCTATGCAGGAGTCTACCCCGGACCGCGCATGTAGCAGCCGGTTTCCGGATAAGTAGATGCCCACGTGGCATTCTTTGCCGGCCATGCGAATAACAATCACATCGCCGGGCTCAAATTTGGCCACAGGGGTCCAATGTATCTTTTGGCGGCTGATTATGCTGCTTATAGCTTCGGTGTCCGTCTCGCTGGCGTAGGACGCGTACATTGGTAAATCTATGCCCAGCTTATCCTGGTACCAGAGCCGCACCAGCCCCCAACAATCACAGCCGGCAAATGTCCGGCCTAAAGCTTTAAACGGAACGCCTATAAATTTGTCTATGCTCAAAACAGCCCCGCTGCGGTTCGTGGGTTTAGGTTATACTTGGGGAACCCTTCATTTAAAAAATCTTCATCGTAGCTAAGCCGGCCGGTAACCGTTCCGGCGTCATAGGAAAACTGGCGCAGCGCAAAATTCATAGGCCCCAGTTCGATGGTGTCCGGGGAGTCAGCCAGCACAATTTTTACCGTAATCAGCGGGGCCGTATTCAGCCCGCGCACCGCCTGGATAATCCGGCGGTCGGTATTGTCCAGAACAATCTGGCCGGCCGGCACATTATCCTCGACGTCCTCGGGCAGCCGGAATGTAAAACCTGCGGGCTCGTAGGATTGCCCGCCATGGGTAAGGGGCCGCGTATCATTTACAAAACGCAGCGGCGCGCTGATGCCGGGGTGGGCGATTTCGACCAGGGTTAAAAATACCTGGTCCGTTGATTCGGCCATCATTGCCGCGAGGGCGGTAGCTGAGACTTGTCTGGGCATTATGGTATCTTTTTAAGTTGAATGCTTACATCGAGAATGCGGTCCGCGTTTGCCGGGGCTCCGGTGATAATCCGGGCGTCCGGCGGCGCGTTAAATTGGAATTGTTCCAGGTTCCCGGAAACCGGATCGCTCATGTCAAAGTCCACAGTGGTGTTGTATAGCGTCATCAGGTCTGCGTACTGGCTCCCCTCCATGCGCAGGGTGAATGTATAGAAAACCGCGGACGCTGTAAACCTTCGCCGGACTTTTCCCGGGCCGGTATCCATATCCGACCGCAAAAAAGCATCTTGCACAGCCACGTCCATGGGTGCGGGTAAAGGGGGTAAACTTGCGGGCCATACTGCCATGATTAGCCTCTTCGTGCTGGGTTTCGGTTGATGTTAAAATTCTTTTTCATGGTGCGGTCCAGGCGCCCGGTATTCATCAGGCCCTCCACGGTTTCTTTAATGGTGGCTGTGATCTGGATACCGTCCATGGTTTCCCGCTGCTGGATGTCTACGTCCGCCCCGGTATGGTTTTCTACATTGATCTGGATATTGGTTTTAAGCTCTGGCTCCGCGCGCCGGGTTTCGTGTATAGCCGGGGCCAGGATTTCATGCCGTGAGTCGCGGCGGGTCTCGGTAGAACTGGATGAAAATATTTTCGTTAAGCTTTTCTCTAACGATTCGGTATGCCGTTCTACTAATTCCTGCTGCGTGCTGCGGAACGGGTCCCCGGTTGACGGGGCCGCTTTTTGGGTTTGCCGCTGGCTGAGCCCGGTACTGCGCGGGCGGTTTATGATATTGTTAACCGTTATGCCGGAACCGCGCGTATCTGCTTGCGGCCGCATTTTTTCGATGATCCGCTCTGTGGACCCACCCGCAAAATCAATTTCAGAAACCGAGGCCGCAAGTTTCTGAGATACTTTCCCGGAAGACCCCGCGGAGGGTAATACTTTGGCGATCTCCTGGGCGATTTTTTCTTCATCAAGCAGCTTAGAAAAGTCTTTCATCGCCAGGAGGTTATCGTCCGGGTGGAACCGCACAATAGTCCCGTTGCTTTGAATCAGCGCGTCATCTACTGATTCGGTTGTAGCTGATCCGCCAGATCCGCCAGACCCAATGCCGGAAATGGCCCCGCTGAGCCCGTCAGCCAGGCGCCCGGTGACAAGCGTCCGGGTTGTAATCCGCAAAATATCATTTAAAATACCCTGGAGCAGTTCACTAAACCCTTTCCAGGATACAATGGCCTGCTCGGCGGCGCTGGAAAATGTGAAGCCTAAGTCCTGGGCAGCCCGGTCTAATTTACGGGTCTGCGTTTCAATGCCGCGCATCCGGCTAATGGTAGCCTCAAGTTGTTTGATATAGCGTTGCAAGGCTTCCCGTTTCTCCGGGTCGGCCGTGGTTTCCATGGCCTCGTTTAAGCCGTGCAGCGCCGCTTCAGCTGCCCGGATGGATGTTGGGTACCCGGAGAGAATGGTGTCAATCGCGCCCAGGTCCAGAATAAATTCTTCGCCGACCTTAGCGCCGCGCATCAGCTCTATAAGCTCCTGCAGATGGCTCATGTACACCAGGAGCTCATCGCGGCGGTCCTGGGAGGTGGCTTCGCTGAACGCCTTTTCAAGCTTCTGCATGGCCTCTTCAGCCTGGCTGATGGACGCCGGGAAGCCCAGCATGATCTGATCGATCAGCTCCAGAGGCTGGATATTTTGTTGGGCCTGCTCGAATGTATCAAACAGGTTCTCTGCGACCCGGATGGTTTGCCTGGCGCCCTGGGTGTTCTCATCCCTGGCCTGGGTATTCTTTTCAATTTCCTGGGTGTATTTTGCGGTCAGCCCGATAGACTCCCGGAGTGCGTCGATTTCGCGCTCCAGTCCCGGGATGCGTTCCTGTCCTACCGTGCCGCGGCTGGCGCGGGTTTGGGTTAGCCGGTTCTCCAGGCGGTTCAGGTCCATAATGACTTCGCGCTGGCGCTCCAAATCGGCCAGCAGTTTTTCAGATTCTTTAGCCTGTCCGAAGCCTTGGAAGTCCGGGAATTGCTGAAGCGCTGCGCGCCCGCCTCGGGACTCCAGTACCCGCCGGTAGTTTTCTTCTTCTTTGCGCAGCTTGCTAACCTCTTCCCGGGTGATCGCGATGGCGTTCTGGGTGGAGTCCATCATCTTTTGCAGGCTCAGCCCCTCGAGCTGTTTGCGGGCCTCTTCCAGGGTTTTATTCTGCTCGGCCAGTGCCTCAGAGAATTCGTTGGTTGCCCCGGTTGCCTGCCTGGAAGAAGAAATGTATTTCCCGGCCAGGAGTGCTGCCAGGGAGCCCCCAACCGTAAGCGCCGCGCCCCAGGGGGTGGCGATCATGGCCAGGCGAAGCATGCCGAATAGCCGGATTAAATTGGGCAGCGTCCGGATCAGCCGCCCGACAATGCTAACCACTGGGCCGGCAACAACGGCAAATAGGCCGAACCGTACAATATTCCGCTGGGTTTGCTCGTCCATGCCGGCCAGCGCTTCTGCGCCCGCCTGGACCGACTCCGCCAGCTGCTTCATCATGGGCAGGGCCGAGTCTCGCATGGATACCATTGCGACTTCCAGGGAAGCTTTGGCGCGGTCCCATTGCAGTTGCGCCGTGTCACCGACCGTTTGAAATCCTTCATCTACAATTCCGTGGCCCTCGGCGATATCCTGTAAGATTTGTGCGTAGGCTTCGCCCTGCACGCCAGCGGTGCCGAGAACATTTGATAGCGCCCGTACATTCGGGATAATCGTTGCCAGGGCTTCATCCTGGCCCTCAAATGTCTCCATAAGCAGCCGCATGGTTTCGGCCAGCCCTTGCGTGCGAACCATTCGCCGGAGCCCCTCGAAAGAAAGCCCGACACTTTCCAGGGCTTCTGCGGCCTGGCTGGATGGCATGATGAGCGTCTGCAGCACGCCCCGGAGACCGGTGACCGCTTCTTCTGCGCTCACGCCCAGCCGGGTGAAGGTCGCAACGTTGGCGCCAATTTCTTCAAATGTGACCCCGAGCTGCGCGCCCAGGCCGATTACCCGGCCGATTACCGGGGCCAGACTGGCGGCCTCCAGGTTACCGGCCCGGACCGTGCTGGCCAGGATATCAGTTGCCCGGGCGGCCGTAATATTCTCAGCCCCGTAGGCCTGGATGACCGCAGTCGTCGCCTGCGCAATGGACCGGGTCTCCCCAAGGCCGATGGCGGATGCTTTCGCCGCGCGTTCCAACACGCTCATGGCCTCTGCGCCCCGGGCGCCGGCACTGGTTACGGTGAAGAGCGCCTGGGCCAGCTCCATGGGTCCCCGGCCGGATACCTGGGAAAGGGCCAGCATCTGGGTTTCCATGCCCGCCAGCTCGGTTTTTGAAATGCCTACAAGCGTATTAATTTTGGTGAGCTCAGCTTCAAACTTCATCCCGGTTTGGGCGATCTTTGCCCCCAGGGCAATAAGCGGCAAGCCGATAAACATAGAAAGATTGCGCCCGACGTTTTGCACGGTCCGCCCGAAACGGTCAAATTGCTGGGCGGATATGCGCATCTGTCCGTCAACCTGCCGGGAAGATGTCCGCAGGCTAAGCATGCCGCGCTCGGCGGTTTTCCCGGCCCGGGTGAACCCGTGCAGGGCCCGTTCTCCTTCGCGGAGCTGGGTGCTGTCAATTTCGACGGCTAACCGGGCTAAGTCTACGCTCATTTATTCCTGGATTTTAAATATTCAAAGTCTGCTTTTTTAATCAGTGAGATTTCAAAAGCTGTTGGCGCTGTCCCGGTAATGCGCGCCCAGGACTCGATCTCGCGGTAGCTAATCGGCCCGTCTGTCCTGGTATTGTGCAGCTCTAAATACCAGTCCCAAACGTGCGCAACTACCTCGGGGAACGGGTCCCCTGCAAGCTGGTCGGGCGCGCTCCCGGTTTGCTTCCAAATAGCGTCTAAATGCTCGCGCCATGTCAGCTTGGACTCTCCCATGGGGGAGCTAAGCCAGAATTCATGCCGGGCGGCGTCGATGAACTGCTCGGCTACTTTCCCAGGAAATTTGCCCGCTCGTTGAAAAACTCCTCAACTTGCTCGCGAATCCAGGGGAGTCTGGTATATACTTTCCGGATATTTTCCGGGGTACATTCCAGCTCTTCGTCGCCAAATGCCACGCCTGACCAGTCTACGGTGGCCGCAACATTCACGGCCATGGCCTGTTCTTCAACCTGCTCAATAGAAATGGTAGCTTTTTTGCTGCGCATGCCTTCGGCCAGTCGTTTATTGGTCCAGGCGCGCTCCACAGATTTTACAGCTTTAGAATCCGGTCCGTGGAGGGTAATTGTAACCGCGACCCCGTCCTCGTCGCGCAGCACCTGCCCGGTCCCCGGGTGAACAATTTCAAGTGTTGCGGTTTGATTTTCGGGGTCAACGGTGAATTGGCTTAAGTCCATTATGCTTCGGTTATGATGATTGATGTTGCGTCCCCTGCGGCGTATAGCCCTTCAAAAGAGCAGGATACGTCGATCACATTGTCATTGTTTTGCGGGGCCCCGGAATTGTATTTCAATTTCGGGATCTCAAATGCCAGGGTGCCTGCGCCGTCGGGGTTGGTGAAGGTTATCTTTAGCGAGGAGTCCGTTTCGTTTTCAAACTTCTGGAACAGGGCCAGTGAATCAAAGCGCGCGGTCAGCGTTCCAGTTACCTGGAGCTGCCCGTCGACCGGTGCGTCTCCGCCGGCTTTACCCAGCAGCGCGCCGACTGTTTTGTTTGCGTTGATGGCCAGCTCGATGCTGGTAGCGTTGCCGATAACCGCACCGCCCTCTTCGATAACCGCGTTCCCGAGCCCGTCAAACGGCGCATGGGTGGCTACGTCAGCCGGTGCTCCGAGTGTAGCGGCCGCAGACTCAAAGTCCATGCCGACCAGCTCCCAGCTCCCGGAAATGATCCCGGTGGGATTCATGGTAAGGCTTAGCTGCGAGGGTGCAACGCCTCGGCCGTGGATATACCGGTCAGCGGCGATCCGCTGCTCAATAGTAAAGGTTTTCACAGCCGTCCCAGCCTTCAGTACGCCGGTAGACCAGGTGCCGGAAAGTAAGGCCTCCAGCCAGTCATTGTAGGCTTCATAGGAAAGTTCAAACGGGACCGACCCGCCAACGCTCCGCAGCCCGTGTCGCACGTGCTCGCGCTGCCTGTGGGCCAGCACTTCTTCGCTCTCGAGAAGTGCTTTTGACGGCGAAAGACCGAGGGGGTTAGTGGTGCGTAGCTTCAGCATGCTCGGGGTCGCGGGTGTAACCCCGGGCTCTGCTTCTGCCACATATGAAATGTAAGATTGTTGATAAATTGCGTTAGCCATGGGTAGCCTCGGGTTTTAAATATTGGTTTGGTGTGTGCGGTATTCTACGCGGACCGGGATAATGCTCCAGACCGTTTCTGGAATCATCTGCAATATAGATGATTTTTCGAGTTTAATGCCCGCTAATATTTGGGCGGGTTTAAAGTGTTCTTTGATGTCATCTGCCAAATCCTCTCCCAGGCGGACTGGGAGCCCCGTGGGCATGAAAACGTCCAGCTGATAAATCCCGGTGGCCGTGCGTTCGCCGTTGGCGCTCAGGATCTCGGTATTCTGCATAAGGGTCTCCCTGATATACAACGCTTCTTCTCGGCCCTCGGGCGCGGGCGGTGTAAAGGGTTGCCCCTGCCAGTTGACCGGGGGGAGGTCCGCGATAACCATTAAATGGGTGCGCAAGGCCGTCCGGATTACAGCGCTTCGCGTGCTCATGGGTGCCCCCGCTTAGCTTCGGACCCAGCTTCCTGGATGATCTGCGGGAACCGCTGAAGGGTTTTATCAACCATGCCGTTTGGGGCTTGCTGGCTGCTGCCCTTATCCAGGTACTGGATGTAGTTTACATTGTTTGAAAGGAAGATCCGGTCGCCGGCTTTTACCTCGCGGATCTTGCTATTGTGAGAACTCAAAATGGCCCCCAGGGAAAGGTCGCTGCTAAGCGCTTCGTTTACAATTTCGTTAATGCCCACGCTCCATCCGCCCCGGGCCGTTCCGGTATCAACCGGGGTGGACATCACCAGGCCTTTGTCAATATCCAGGCAAAGCTTCTGCACAAATACGGTTTCGCGGCCGCGGATTTTATCTGCAAATTTTTCAATAGAAAGACTAAAAGACCGGCTCATGTTACCCCCCGAGCATGTTAAGGATTAAGGTGAAAATGATGGCGCCAAGGGTACCGCTTACCGCGGCTCCGCCGATAGCTACAAAAATAACTTTGTCGATACGTGTACTCACCTTGGCTACGTCTCCCGCCAGGGTAGCTTGTCGTTCCTGCAGCGCAGCCACTTTCTTTTTGTTGTATGCAATTTTTTGACTGTGGCCCCAAATGCCCCGGGACTCCAGGCCCAGCGCACCAATATCCGCCTCGGTTTTCCAAGCCCGGAATTCAGCGAAGCCGTCCCGCATCTCAACGCGCAGCTGGTGTATTTCATTTTTCAGAGCGCTAATTTCTTGTTCAGGCATCAGAATAAATTTTTGATTTCCAGGATGAATTTATCGGGTAGCACGTCATAAATCATTTCCATCGCGATGCGGCTTTCTGTCACGTCTACGTGCCCGTCACGGTCGATATCTCTGAATCCAATACCAGGGGCGATGCAGCCTTGTAGCTGCCGGTGAAAGTTAGCCACGTGAACCATAATATCTGTGCGCCCGGGAACATTTAAAACCACAATAGAGCTGCCGCGCTCGGGGTGCTTATACCGGATGGCCCGATACCGCCCTTCGGGGACGCATGAAACATTGCGCCGGTTGTCTTTCCAGGGCAGTTCCAGGCAAGTGAAGCGTTGTACTTCGCCGCAGCCTAAAATTTTCAATTCCCCCAGCGTCTGGGTGTCATCTTGTGAAATCCGCTGAATAAGTACTTTCATAGCTCACCTTTTATCGTCCAGGTCGCTCCGGCAGGGTCCCGGGATGGTACCCCGGTTACTGTGTATGAAACGCCTTCAATTGTAACTTTATCGCCCGCCCGGGGCGCCGTGCCCAGGGGTTTGGCTATAATTAATATTTTGCGGTGCTTTTCATGCACCAATCCGGTTGCTTTTAGCTCGTCTGCGTACTCAGAAACAATGCCCTCGGAGGTATATGTTTCGGTGGTCCCGTCTATCCAGTTATCGCCGGCGATGGGGTCATACTCCCCGGGAGTTTTCCGGGTCAGCGTAACCGGCAGCAATTGCCCGGCGAAATTCTCGGCAACCAGCCCTGCGATATCCAGCCCAAATAATTTCATTATACACGCCTCAAATCTCGGTGACGCGCCGCGGGCGCGGTCAGGTTTGTCAGCACACGCACCAGGTAACTAAATGCCCGGGTAGTATCTGCGCCCTCGGTGAATTCAATTTCTACCACATCGGCTTTAAGCCGTTTAATGGCTCCGGACTGGTCAACAACGGGCTCCAGCTCTTCGGTTGCCGCGTGCTTTGCCAGCCAGGCTGTGGCGCTTTTAACCTCAAAAGGGATGCCCTCGCGCAGCCGGCCTTCGCGGTCGATGGCGTCAACTCGGGGCCATGCCAGTTTCTGGGTGTCCTCGGCCACTGACCCCACCCACCTGAAAGATGGATCGATGTACTCGGTTGCCCGGATCAGGGCGGATGTTTTTTCGGGCTCGGAAAGCGCAGCCCAGTCGGCGTCGTTCCGGTCAGCCCAGAACGCGTCAGCCTCGGCCAGGGTGATGTATGACTTATCCGTCAGCGGCATCGTCCTCGTCCTCGTTAGGTTCGGGTTCGTCTGAAGCTATATCTATAACTTCAACCGGGCAAATGCCCCGGTAGCGGCTTTCCAGCTGTTTGTGGTTGCCGATAATAATTATTTTATCCGCGCCGTGGTACGTGCTCGCACCGGGCCGGATAAACCCAACTGGGCCGGTGAGGTTTTCAGCCGCGGCGTCTGCCTGGTTCTGGTTTGCTTTGGACGCAATAATGATCGTCATGCTAAATCCAGTTTTGCTTGTTCTTCCCGGGCTTTTTCTTCATCCTGAATCTTTTTACCGTTGCTTAGCTCCCACCAGCCTCCTGGCTTAGAAATGGGGTACTCAGTTTCTTCAGCTTCTTCAGCTTCTTCAGCTTCTTCAGCTTCTTCAGCTTCTTCAGCTTCTTCGGTTTCTTTCGCAGCTTTTTTTGCTGCTTTTTCGTCAGCTTTTCGGCGTTTGATTAAGCTCTCGGGCTGCTTACCGTGAACTTGAAAATAGCGGATTTCCGCAAGGGTGGGTCGTGTCATGGCATGTGTAGGATTAGGTTAAAAATAAGGGGGCGCTACGTCCCCCTTTATTTCGTTTAGCCGTTCGTTTTAAGGAAGGCTATGGGTACTTGCTTTCGCTCTGGGTACACGCGGTTCCAGTTCAGCGCATTTGCCAGCTCGGCGTCCGTTGGGGACTTGCCGACCATTGCCTCAGATGTCCATTCAAAGCCGAATGGGTGGAGCACGGTATGCCGGCGAGAATACAAGATCTCTTCGCCTTCGCCGTTACCTTTATCCGGGTGCCGCTCAACTTCGGAAGGGGTTTTAGGCGTTGCCTCGGCGTAGCCCACTGCCCCGGTTCCAAACAGGATCGAGGTGTAGGTCAGCCTCTCTGCCCCGGCAACTACCGGGAGGCCGTCGTCTACAATCACGCGCAGATCACCAAACATCGGGATCCGTGCATTGGCCTCGGACTCGGGGATGAACTCAATGGCGTCATTCTCAAGCAGGGTGCCGTAAACACCGGAGTGCATGGCAATTGCCTGGAGGTCATTGAGCGCATCGCCAGAAGTCAGCCGGGCGCGGGTGATGTTTGTATGAGAAACTTTATCAGCCGCCTCAACTGTGCTGGCGGCGTCAGTAGCCACGCTGTGCACCATATCGGCGTCGTCATTGGCTTCGTTATCAGCCAGTACGCCGTTAAGCGTGTTGATAATCATTTTCTGGTATTCCCGGCTCCAGTACCCGCCGATTGTATTCGCAAGCTGCGCGAGAGGATCACGCGGATCAGTCAACGCCGCGGCCAGATCCATCTGCGCCCAGGAGTTGTTCATGAAATGCTTGATCGCTTTCTCGACATCTTTCGAGATTTTATTCGGGGTGGATGTTTCGCCTGGATCATCAGAGCCGATGTTCCGGGTACCGCCCAAAGGGCGCAGCTTCGGAACTTCAATGATGGAGCCCGGTCCGGACGCAAATTGCGTCAGCAGCGGGTCAGAGCGCAGAACGCCTGAATTCCAAAAAGCTGAAAGGATTTTCGTTTGGAGTAGAGATTGCCGGTCAAACGGGCCCGGGACGTAAATATCGGAAATTCTGGTAGTAGCCATTAGTAAGGCCTCCTATTCGTTAGGTTTCGGTTGTTGGTTTCCTTCGTCTCCGCGTCACGCTGCAAGAGAAGCAGTAACCCAATCGCCGGATCACCCTGCACGATAAAAGGGCTTAGTAAGTAATAGCAATATAGCGATACCAAGCTAAATAAAAAATAAAAAGCCCGGAACGTGTTTTACGCTCCGGGCTTAAATCGCAAATTGCGTCAGGGGAGTAACGCAAATTCACGTTTAAATGTCTACGCCCGCGGCCTGCGCGAGTGCCTTGGCCCGGGTCATATCCGTAGCCTCAAGCTCGCCCTGGCGGGTCACGTTCCATGTGTCTTTCTTGTACGGGTTGCCTGCATTGTCGCCGGTCTTGCCATTGTTGCGAGAATCGCCCCCGGTGTTGTCTGGGGCTGGGATGTAGTGCTTAGCTACGTCCGCTGCGGCCAGCTTCGCCAGGACTTCTTTGGCGCCGTCTGCGTCTTTCAGATCGCCGCCCACAACCGTGTACTGCCCGCCGTCCTCGGTTACCTCAATGGAGTCTACCAGGGTGCGCAGCTTGGCAAAGTCCGGATCTTGTGGGTCCTTAAGTGCCCGCAGAAAATCGTTGAGCCTCCGGGAGTCTTCAAAGCCGAATTTCTCGGATAGCATTTTACGTTTCCAGGATTCTTTCACATAGTCCCGGGCTTTCTGCTCGGCCTGGTCGATATCCTGCTGGGCTTTGGTCAGCTTCTCCTGATACTGCGCTTCGAGTTCGGCCTGCTTGGCCCGGACTTTATCAGAAACCTTTTTATCAAAATCGCCCTCACCCGGGTCCGCGTCGGGGTCGTAGTCCTTAAGCTTATCCCATTTGTTCAGGTCCACGTTTTTGTACTTGGCCAGGTCTTTTTCCAGGTCTTCGTTGATGTCCCGCTGTTTCTGCAGGGCCGTCTTTACCCGGTCTACATCGTCCTGGGTTTTGATCCCGTCGCCGGTTACCTGCAGGTACCAGGCGCCGTCTTTTTCTTTGTAGAATTGCGCCGCCCCCTCTGGGATGGCGTCTTTAGAAGTGTATTTATAAACTAGTTGCATTATGCTTGTTTTAAGTGTTTAGAGTGGCCTGTAATTAGGGTAGATATAGCCTTGCTGCCCGGCCAGGTGGTCCGCTACCTGCCTCTCGGGTAGGTCCGCCCGGTTCGCGTTCTCAATTTGCTCCTCGGATAGCCCGGTGCTTTTCAAGTGTTCAACAGCCTGATCCCAGGAGCGGACGCTATCCACGGGCTCGATTTCCCGGGCAAAATTTTCATTGTTGTTGTCGGTTGCCCAACGGTCTTCAATCTTCATAGTAGCAATGTAAGCGGTTTAGTCTAAATAAAAAATATTTTTATACCTCAGCCAATTTAATCAAAACATCCCCGCCGGGTGTTTCGCCCCGGGACAGCACCCGGAATTTTGTGCCGGCGTTAAAAAGGATTTCTTTTTCATGGCCGACAACTGACAGCGAGTCAATATGCGTTCCGTTGCGGCCGAGAATTTCAAACAGCACACTTCTCCCTTCAGTACCAAACTCCGTAAATTCAAGCGCTTTGGTCCGCTCTAAGCTGGTACTTGTAAACGCGTCCATAGTCACAAACCCGTCTTTTTTAAACTGGGCCAGCACGTTGTCAGACAATCTTGTGCCCCGGTAAGAAAGGCCTTCATAGCCGGGCGCCTCGCCCAGTAGCTGCTTAAGCCTGGAAATATCGTCTTTAGTCCACTCAAGCCCTCGCGCTGAAAGATTAGACGGGGTTTCCCCACGCAGCATTTTGTTCCAGTTTACATACCCATCCGCTGTATAATCACTAACAACGCGCCGGCTATCCTGAGGCAGCCCGTTAAGGTACCCTCTGGCTTGCTCCTGGTGTACATTAAAATCATCAGTCCGAGGCCC
>Ga0207421_10003969_pt1 | contig 17356 bp, 21 predicted proteins | sample SodLakKL_010_SED_4_FD_187542 | JGI IMG/M metagenome (GOLD analysis project Ga0207421, IMG submission 187542) | Alkaline sediment microbial communities from Lake Tanatar, Kulunda Steppe, Russia - 8KL_010_SED (SPAdes) (version 2) | ecosystem: Environmental > Aquatic > Non-marine Saline and... | reverse complement strand
ACGGCATCGTCGCCTACGACGTCCAGACCGGTGAGATCGCCGGCTTCAAGGCGAACCAGGGCGTCGTCCTCGCGACCGGCGGCCCCGGGCAGGCCTTCGACCACACCACCAACGCCGTCTCCTGTACCGGCGACGGCCCGGCGATCGCCTACCGTGCGGGCGTTCCCCTGGAGGACATGGAGTTCATCCAGTTTCACCCGACCTCGCTGCCTTCGACGGGTGTGCTCATCTCCGAAGGGGTCCGTGGCGAGGGTGGCATCCTCTACAACGAGGACGGCGAGCGGTTTATGTTCGAGTACGGCTACGCGAACAACTCCGGCGAGCTCGCCTCCCGTGACGTCGTCTCCCGCGCCGAACTGACCGAGGTCAACGAGGGCCGCGGTGTCAAAGACGAGTACGTCCACCTGGACATGCGCCACCTCGGTGAGGAGCGTATTCTCGACCGTCTGGAAAACATCTTGCACCTCGCGGAGGACTTCGAGGGCGTCGACGGTCTCGAGGAACCCATGCCGGTCAAACCCGGCCAACACTACGCGATGGGCGGCATCGAGACCGACGAGAACGGCCAGACCTGTATCGACGGCCTGTACGCGGCCGGCGAGTGTGCCTGTGTCTCCGTCCACGGCAGTAACCGGCTCGGTGGCAACGCACTGCCCGAACTCATCGTCTTCGGCAAACGCGCCGGTGCCCACGCCGCGGGCAAGGACTTAGGCGAGGCCGAGATCCGGACCGGCTACGCCGAGGACGTCGAGGACGAGACCGAAACCGAGCTACCCGTCCAGCCCGGCGAGGCCGGCATCGACCCCGCGACGGGCGAACCCGTCGCCGACGGCTCCGGACAGATCGCCGACGCCGAGGAGGCCGTCGAGCGCGCCCTCGAGGCGGAACGCGACCGCGTCGAACACCTGATGGAGAAAGACGACGGCATCCAGCACTCGGAGATCCGCGCGAAACTCCAGAAGGCGATGACCGACTACGTCAACGTCTTCCGGACCGAGGAGGGAGTCAAGCGCGCACTCGAGGTCATCCGCGAGTGTCGCGAGATGTACCAGGACGTCTACGTCGCCGACCCGTCGAGGACGTTCAACACCGACCTCCAGCAGACGATCGAGACGCGAAACCTCTTGGACGTCGCCGAGACGATCGCACTCGGCGCGCTCGTGCGCAAGGAGTTCCGCGGTGCCCACTGGCGCAAGGAACACCAGGAACGCCGTGACGAGGAGTGGCTCAAACACACGATGATCTCCTGGAACGGCGGCAAACCGTCGATCTGGTACCGGCCGGTCATCCTCGAGGGCGAGGACAAAAAGTACGAGCCGAAAGTCCGCAGCTACTGACACTGCCGGAGGAAGACCCTCGCGGGTTTTCACCGCCAGTATGTTATCTACTCGTCCGCCGGGGGCGTTTATCTGCCTTTTCTGATAGTGTTGTGAGTCTCCGTCCGTCCATCGCTCGAGTCCGATCGCCGTCACTGGAACGCGTCCAGAACGTCGATGCCAACGTCGACGTGATCGATCAGCTTGTAGCCGAGATAGATCCCGACGATTCCCATGAGGCCGGGAAGTTCCGGCGGCGCGGGGATCGGAATCTGGATGAACCTGAACACCGCGCCGGTCACGAGTCCAGTCAGGAGTGCGAAGCCGGTCATCTGGAGAGACATACCCGACTAGTATCCGGCGAGTACGAAAACCGTACTGGGTTTTTCGACTATCGTCGTAGAGAGGTTTTAATATCGTCGATGCAGATACCGTCGAGTATGTCCTCGGAACCGCGACACACCGACGTATCGGTCCCGGAAAACCTCGAATCGGCCCGGGCGAAACTCGTCTACGTCTATCTCGCCGCCCGCGAGAAAGCGAGTGCAGACGAGATCTGTACGGACCTCGAGCTCGATAAGGGTGCAGTGCTCTCGATCGTCGGCACACTCCGAAAGTACGGCCACGTCGAACTCGAGGAGGGCTATTATACGACAAGTTGAGCTACCCACCGCTAGCCGTGGGGTCTCTCCTGTCTTTCGATAAAGAGCCGCCAGAGTTTTCCGCCAGTACTAGAGTTCGATCCGTTCGACCAGCTGTTGGCGGTTCTCGTTCGTGTTGACCGCGACGATCCGGACGAGGTCCTCGAGGCCCGAACTCTCGAGTTTCGCCTTCAGGAGGTTGTCGACCTGGTAGACGCCGGCGGCGTTGGTCATCTCTATTTCGACCAACACCGGGCGACTCTCGCCTTCGTGGAGCGAGACGCGGTTTATCGCCTGACTCGAGAGGGTGTTGATCCCGCGTCCGCCCTGTTCGTAGGGGATCCGCGAGCGCCCGCGTTCCATGTCCAGGGCGTCGGCGACGCGGATGACCCCGGCCTCGGTCGTCAACGGGGTCTCCGCACGGTGGTGACAGAGGATCGCGTGGAGGACTTCGCCTTTCACCCGGACGACGTCGCCGACGTCGTAGAACTCCGGGAGCACCCGATCGAGGAGGTCGGCAGCCAGGGGAATCGAGTAGTAGGCGTGGCGGTCGCGGTGGACGACGTGTCCGACGTCGTGGAGGATGGCGGCGAGGGCGACGATCACCGCTTCGTCTTCCTCGGCCAGTTCCTGCTGGCGTGCGCCGTTGAAATCGACGTCGCCGGCTTTGAGGAGGTCGTACAGACAGAGTGCACGGTTGCGGACGATGTCGATGTGTTTCGTCCCGTGATCGTTGTACCCCTTGCGGTCGACGGCGTTTACGTTCTGGGCTTCGAGGTACGCCGTGATCTCCTCGTCGGCGTCGACGTACGCCAGGACCTGGTTTAGTTTCCCGTCGGGGAAGTTGTGCTCGGCATCCGGAGAGTAACGCCGGATCCCCTCAGGGGGTTCAGAATCCGTCATAACCGAACCGTCGACTGCAGGCCAAAAAAACGCTCCGCCGGGGCCCTTTCAGGCCGCGTCGGCGACGGCTTCCTCGACTTCGTCGTAGTCGGGTTCGACGCCGGGGTCGTCACTGACCCACGAGTAGGTGATCTCGCCGTCGCCGTCGACGACGAACACGGAACGCTTGGCGACGCCGTAGACGCCGAGATCCGCGAAGTCCATGCTGAGGTCGTAGTCGTCGATGATCTCCTTCTCGAAGTCACTCACGAGGGCGAACTCGAGGTCGTTCTGTTCGCGGAACTCGTTGAGCGAGAACGGGGAGTCGACGCTGACGCCGTAGACCGCGGCGTCCAGGTCGTCGAAAGTCGAGAGGCGGTCCTGGAAGGCACACATCTCGGTCGTACAGACGCTGGTGAACGCGCCGGGGAAGAAAGCGAGGACGACGGGGGCGTCCTCCTCGAGGGCCTCAGAGAGGGTGAGGGAGTCGACGTCGCCGTTTGCGAGCGGTGCGGTAAAGTCGGGTGCGGTGTCACCGGGTTCTACCATCACCCGTCTTTGTACACTCGGGGGGAAGACAGTTTCGCTCGCGGGAATTTTCCCGTCGTGGCGGCCCAGCGGGGCCCAACGAGCAAAAAGGTTATAATTGGCAGCGGGTAAGCCACGCATAGAGATGGTAGCCGAAATCGCACCGCTGTTCATCCCCGGTGTCCCCGGGGGTCCGGAACTCCTGATCATCCTCTTCATCGCCATCCTGCTTTTCGGGGCCAACAAGATCCCGAAGCTGGCACGGTCGACCGGCGAGGCAATGGGTGAATTTCAGAAGGGACGAGAGAAAGTCGAAACCGAACTCGAGGAGATGCGTGAATCGGGGAGTTACGACGACCTGGACGACGAGGACGACGAGGACTTCGTCGACACCGACTCACTGGCCTCCGAGGGGGAGACCGAAACGGAATCGAGCTGAGCTTCTTTCTAGGGGCGTGTGGCCTAGCGGATAGGGCAGGAGGTTCCTAACCTTCTGATCGCGGGTTCGAATCCCGTCACGCCCGTGCAACGAGACGGCGAGCGCAGCGAGCCGTCGAGTGAACCGGACTCGCGGATCCACATCAACAACGTTTTCGATAGCAGTACCGTCCCGGACAGTATGTACGAAGTGTTAGTGCCCGTCGACTCCGACCTCGAGCGCGCTCGGGCGGCGATGGAGGCGGCCGCGTCGTTGCCCAAGGCCGACCAAGCGGTCCAGGTGACGGTTCTCAACGTCGAAAAGGAACTGGACGTCGTCGACGCGGAAGGTGGAACGGCACGGTCGGGGGAGTGGTACGACCCGACGGACTTCCCCCAAAGCGTCGAGCAAGCACGGGAGTTCTTCGAGGACGCCGGGATCTCCGTCGAGACGCGCCGGGAGCACGCAGACCCCGCCGAGAGTATCCTCGAGGTCGCGGAGGAACTCGGGGTGGATCTGATCGTGATGTCGGGACGGACGCGGACGCCGGCGGGGAAAGTGTTGTTCGGGAGCGTCACGCAGTCGGTGTTGCTCAACGCCGACGTGCCGGTGACGGTCACCACGCGGTGACCGGTCGGTGAGCCGTCCGAGCCCTCGAGAGTTTCGTTCGCCGAGAGAACTCCCGGTTGTCGACACTGTTGGCCTCGGGAGACGGTTCAGTCACCCGAGATAGACGTTTTACCGTATAAGGGTGTACACTCCCTGATGTCGACTATCGCCGAACTCCGTCTGTCCGCGACGGATACGGCCCTCGAAGGTACCTTCGAGTCCGCCCCCGAGGCGACGGTTCGCCTCGAGTCCGCCGTCTCGAACTCGGTACCGTGTCTGTGGATCGAAGACGTCGACCGGCGAACGATCGCGGAGGCGTTCGCGGCCGACCCGGAAGTGGAGTCGACGCGGTTACTCGTCGAGACCGACGAGCGACTGCTGTACGACGTGACGTTCACCGAGGCGGTCACACGGACGTGTGAGACGCTCCTCGCCGAGGGTGGAACGGTACTCGATGCGTGGGGGTCTTCGGGCTGGTGGCACCTCCGGATGCGCTTTGACGCCCGGGAGGACCTGGCTCGAACCCACGATCGGCTCTCGGAGATCGGGATCCGCGCCGACGTCCGGCGCGTCTCGGAGTTGACCGACGAGGCGATCGCCCACACTCGGTTGACACCCCAACAACGGGAGGCGCTCGCGGCCGCGTTCGAGCGTGGGTACTTCGAGATCCCACGGGAGGTCTCGATGGAGGAACTCGCCGGCGAACTCGAGATCTCCCACCAGGCGCTCTCAGAGCGCCTCAGGCGAGCCTACGAGACGCTCGTGGACGCGGAACTCGAGGTGACAGGCGGGAGACAGCGCGGTCAGGGCCGGGACGCCTCGAGGTCGTCGAACGAACACACGCGGTAATCGCCGAGTACACACTGGCCGCGCCGATCGTGGCCGAGGCGTTCGACGTGAACGGCGTCGATGCCGGCGTTCCAGGCGGCTCCGACGTCGTTGGGACCGTCACCGGCGAGGATCCCCCGGTGGCCGCTGTCGCCGACCTCGAGGTCGGTGATCACCCGTTCGACCGGCTCCGGATCGGGTTTCCAGCCGGTCTCCTCGGTACAACAGAGGATAACGTCGAACCAGTCGCCGATGTCGAGGGTCTCTAAGACCGGCTCACAGAGGAACTGCTGGCAGTGGGTGACGAGGCCGACGGGGACCTCGAGGTCGGCGACGAACTCGGCGTCGGGGTGGAGGTAGGTCTGTTCTGCGCGGACGAGTGGGTCCTCTTCGCCGTGGAAGACGTCCCAAAACGTCCCGGGGTCGACCCCCCACTCTCTGAGTTGGTAGTCCCGCGAGCCGGTCAGTCCGTGCCAGATGATCTCGGCTTCACGGTCCGTGAACCGCCGACCGAGTCGGTCGCCGACCCGGTCGAAGACCTCGCGGGTGTACGACCACTCGACGTCGACGAGGGTGCCATCGAGGTCGAGTAGCCAGTAGTCGTATCCGGAAACCATGTGGGACAGGCGTGTACGCGATTCGAGAGTAAGTGCCTATCGCCTGTACTCCCCGGGTGAGGCGATCTTCACACGGTTCCGTCCGATGGTATCAGGCGGTCCGTTCGGCCTCGAGCAGCTCCGCCATCTCGATGTCCTTGTCGGTGACGCCGCCTTCCTCGTGGCTCGTGAGTTCGATCTCGACTTCCTTATACCGGATAGTGATCTCGGGGTGGTGAAACTGTGCTTCGGCGATCTCGCCGACCATCTGTGCGAAGTTGACTCCGCGGAGGTAGTCGTCGAACTCGTAGACGCGGACGATCTCATCGCCGTCGTGGTTCCATTCGTCCGGAAGCAGGTCGGCGATCTCCTCGTCTGTAAGTAGATCTGCCATACTCGTCTCGAGGAAAGCCAGCTAGATAACGGTTGTGCTAACGGCATGGACTCGAGGAATTAACCCCAACGCGGGGCGGTTCGGGGGGGTCAGTCGTCCTCGAGCGTGCCGACGACATCCTCACCGCCGCCCGGCTCGGTGATCGCCGACGGGAACTCGGGGCCAAAGTCGGGATCGAACAGACACAGGGCGGTGTTGATCGTCTGCCAGTCGTCCTCGACGGCGGCCTCCCGTAAGCTCTTGGTCGGGGGTGCGAGCAACTGGTTGACCAGCGCGTCGGCCATCGATCGGACGACTGCCACCTGTTCTTCGGAGAGGTCACCGTTGGCCTCGAGACGCGAGATGGCGGTCTCGAGTTCCCGTGACTTGATCCGCTCTGCGCTTTCGTACATCGCGGCGATGACCGCGTCGGCGCGGGTGCGTTTGTACTGTTCACACAGCAGTTCGTACTCCCGGTCGATCATCTCCTCGACGTCCGCGGCGGCTTTCGCCCGCTGTTTGCGGGTCCGGCGGGTCACGGCCTCGAGGTCGTCCATGTCATAGAGGATCACGTCCGGGAGGTCGGCGACGTCGGGGTCGACGTCACGTGGCTGGCCGAGGTCGACGACGGTCTGCCGGCGGTCGCCGAGTTCTCCGGGACCGAGGAGTGGCTCCTTGCTCCCGGTGGCGGCGACGACGACCGCAGAGCGGTCGGTGACGGCCTCGAGGTCCTCGAGTGTGACGGCTTTCCCGGAGACCTCGAGGTCCGAGACGATCTCACGTGCCGTCGCGCGCGTCCGGTTTGCGACGATCACCTCCCCTGCACCGTGGTCGGCTAAGCTCTTCGCGGCGAGTTCGCCCATCTCGCCGGCACCGACGACGAGCGCGGTCGATCCCTCGACGCCGACGGTCTCGGCGACGAGTTTCGCCGCGGCGGAGCCAAGCGAGACGACCCCCTCGTTGATCCCCGTCTCGGTGCGGGCACGCTCGCCGACGTGGAGCGCTTTCGTGACGGCGATCTCGAGCATCGAGCCGATCCCGCCGGCGGTCCGGGCGTCCTCGTAGGCGTCTCTGACCTGACCGATGATCTGGTCTTCGCCGAGGACGACCGACTCGAGACCCGCGGCGACGGCGAGGAGGTGGCGAAGGCTCCCGTCGTGGCCGTCGATGACGACCGCGTCGGAGTCGACGTCGGCGAAGAACTCCGCGAGGACGACTTCGCCGACGGCTCGGTCGGGTGTGACGACGTACGCCTCGACGCGGTTACACGTCGAGATTACCAGCGCCTCCTCGACTTCGGGTCGGGAGAGCAACTCGGCGACACCGATCCGTTGGCTGTCGGGGCTGGCGACGGCGAGGTCGTCGACGCTCGCGCTGTCGTGGGTCACCCGGGCGCAGGTGACGACACCAGCGTCGATCACGCCGTCTTCCCCCCCGTAGACGGTCTTGTGGCGAACACGTCCTCGATCACTTTCGATGGGTTGGAAGTGGCCATACCTAAACTTGTCTTATCGTTCGGAGCGTCCACGGTTGTCGAATCCACACGCCGGTCGGACGGTTCCCCCTCGGTTTGGACTCACGCGACCGGCCGGTCACTGCCCGAGAGTCGGGACTGACAGGACATAAATCACCGGTTGAATCTCGCCGGGTAGGAACTCGGTGGAGTTTCGAGGCCCCACTCGATATCCCGTTTTACGCTGAAAAACCCAGACTACGGGGTCGGCGGTCCGGAACGTCAAGAAGCCGAATAACCCGATACCCCACGACGCGGATGTGGACGGCATTATTCTTGAGGAACGCGACCGTATCCGCGAGGACATCGGTACCGGCAGTCAGTTCCAGCAGTGGGTCTACGCGACGTTCGTGGAGTCGAACCGTCAGTCGCCCTCGACGCCGGTGACCTCGTAGCCGAGGTCGCGAACGTCCTCGAGGATCGCCCCGTGGTCCGCACTCGCCTCGTAGTAGATCACGATGTCGAAGGTACCCTCCCGGAGCAGTTGCTGGCACTCCCAGACGAACTCCTCGCCCTCCAGGGTCAGTCCCTGGTGTTGGTTCGAGGAGAAGTCGGTGTCGTCGTTGCCCGAGTGGACGTAACAGTCGGCCGGGTCGTGGCCGGCGTGTTCGGCGATGATATCACCGACGTCGATCGTCGCCTGCATCATCTTGACGTCCTCCCGGCCGTCGTAGTCGGTGTGAACGATCACCCCGTTGAGTTCGATATCGCCGGGTTCGAGTAACGCCTTCGTCCGCCGGTAGAGGTCCTCGTCGATAACGTCTGCCATCGCTCGAGGCGAGAACGTCCGGACGGATAGCCGTCACGGTTCGCGTCGGGGTGGCCGTCTCTCCCCGCTTGAAGACACAAAAGACACATGACAGTTGCTGTCCTCACGTCGGGTAATGAAACAGTGGCTTCAGGCGACGGGTCGGTCGGCCTACGAGCGACTGCTCTCCCGGGAGGTGTCGGGTGCACCGACCCACGTCGCGGTCATCCAGGACGGGAATCGCCGGTACGCGCGCCACCACGGCGAGGACGCGTCCGACGGCCACCGGGCAGGCGCGAAGACCACAGAACGCGTCCTCGAGTGGTGTCAGGACGTCGGCGTCGAGGAACTCACGCTGTATGCCTTTTCGACGGAGAACTTCGACCGACCGCCGGAAGAACGGGAGGCGCTGTTCGATCTGCTCTGTGAGAAACTCCGTGAGTTCGCCGACAGCGATCGGGTCCACGACAACGGGGTGTGTATCCGTGTCCTCGGCGACGTCGACTTGCTCCCCGAGCGGGTCCGGGAGGCGATCGAATACGCCGAGTCACGGACGCGTGGGTACGACCGGTTCGTCCTCAACGTCGCACTCGCCTACGGGGGGCGAAACGAGTTGCTCTGTGCGGCCCGTAGCGTCGCCCGTGACGTGGACCGGGGCGAACTGTCGCCCGAAGACGTCGACGTCGAGACCCTCGAGTCGCGGCTGTACGACCGGCCCGTCCGGGACGTCGATCTCATCATCCGGACCGGGGGGGACGAACGCACCTCGAACTTCCTGCCCTGGCACGCGAACGGCAACGAGGCCGCCGTGTTCTTCTGTACGCCCTACTGGCCGGAGTTCTCCAAAGCCGACTTCCTTCGGGGTATCCGGACCTACGAACACCGCGCACAGTCCTGGCGGCGCACCCGGGCACGCCGAGCACTCGCCTTGCTCCGGGCGGTGAGCGAACCGGAACTGGCCGAAGCACGCTCCGTTCTCAGGCGGTTCCGTGACTCGCTTCCGACCCGCGAGCGTCCCGACGGAGACGAACTCGAGGGCGGCGAGTCGAGTCGACCCGCGGACTGATCAGTCGTCGGCAGCCGCGGCTTCGACGCTCGAGTCCGCCCGCTCTACGTCTTCCAGGTACTCGTCGGCGTCCATCGCGGCCTTACAGCCCATACCTGCTGCCGTCACGGCCTGCTGGTAGTGGTAGTCGACGACGTCGCCAGCGCCGAAGATACCGGGGACGTCGGTTTCCGTCTGGTCGCCGCCGTCGCCGCCTTTCGTCCGGAGATAGCCCTCCTCGTCGGTCACGACGCCAGTGCCCTCGAGGTACGCCGTGTTGGGCGTGTGACCGATCGCGAGGAAGACCGCGCCGACGTCGAACTCGAACTCCTCGGTCCCGGGATCGTCGAGGCGGTCGGTGGGGTGGCCCTGCTCGTTTTCGACGAGGGTGACGTGGTCGACGCCGTCCTCGGGGCTGCCGTGGATCTCGATCAGTTCGGTGTTTTTCATGATCTCGATCTCGCCGTCTTCGACTTTCTCGTGGACGCGGTCGATCCAGTACCCCTCGGCCCGGAACTCCTCGCGACGGTGGACGAGGTAGACGGTGTCGGCGAACTTGGTAAGGAACGTCGCCTCCTCTAAGGCGGCGTCACCGCCGCCGACGACGAGCATGTCCTCGTCGCGGAAGAACGCGCCGTCACAGGTCGCACAGGTCGAAACGCCGTAGCCGAGGAGTTCGTCCTCGCCGGGGACGTCGAGGGTGCGAGCGCTCGCGCCCGAGGCAGCGATGACGGCGTCGGCCGTGTAGACGTCGCCGTTTTGCAGTTCGACACGGAACGGCCGCTGTGAGGAGTCGACGTTCTCGACCATCCCGTTTTCGATCGTCGCGCCGAACTGCCTCGCCTGGGATTTCATGTCGGTGACCAGCTCCGGCCCGCTGATCCCCTCGGGGAAGCCGGGGTAGTTCGCGACGTCCGTGGTGAGCGTGAGCTGGCCGCCGGGTTCGTCGCCCTCGATGACCAGTGGCTCGTTGTTCGCCCGGCCGGCGTAGATCGCCGCCGTGAGCCCGGCGATCCCGGTTCCGGCGATGAGCAGTTTGCGGTGTTCGACCACGTCGTCGGAGACCTCTTCGGTGGACTGGTCGCTCATAGTATCGCATTCGGAGACGCGGGCTATACGCCTTACGCTCGGGAATCGGGAGTACCGGTGTAGCGGGAACCGTGCCGGCCCATCGGTACCCGTTCCGGCCGTGGGTTTTGTTCGACCGACGAACCAGACGGTATATTTCTCCTCTGTTCATAGAGGGTGGTGTGCCCAGGAGTTTACGCTCGATCGCCCTCGTCATCGTGGCATTCGCTCTCATTGTCGGCGGTGCCGGCCTGTTCGTCGTCGACGCCGGCGAAGCCGACCACGAGCCGGTCAACTTCGATTACACCGTCTCGATGGGACTGGCACTCGAAGACGAGTTCGACATCGAAGGGGACGTGCAGTTGCCACAGACACAGGTGTTTTACTCCCAGTATCAGTACGTCGTCGGCTACTACGGCGTCGAGATGTTCGTCGAGACCCAACGGCAAGACGGACACGAACAACGCTTTGGCTACCCGCTCACGATCCTCGTGACCGACTACAGCGGAACCGATCCCGGGTTGACGGCGGAGGGGTATCCCGCGACCGACGACCCCACCGACTGGACCGACGCCGAGGATGCGGTCTTCGTCGTCGGCAGCGATGCCAAGACGCCACAGGGGGAGACGGTCGTCCCCTTCTCCGAACCGGAAGACGCCGAGGCGTTCGCCGGGGAGTACGGCGGCGAGGTGATGAGCTGGACGGAGGTCCTCGAGACCGACTTCGGGGTCGACGACGCCGAGGTCGTTCGCGACCGGTTCGATGACCAGATGCAGTGGGCCGACGGGTTAGTCGCCGACTCCCGACCGTTGCTCGATCGAGACGAACGCCCCGTCTCCGTCGAGGTCGGAAGCGAGGACGGCCCCGAGACGGTCGGGGAGGCGATCGAGGAGGCCGACAACGGAACGACCGTCGTCGTCCCCGAGGGGACGTACAACGAGACGGTCGAGATCGACAAACCGATCACGCTCGCCGGCGAGGGCGCGACACTCGATGGCGACGGTAACGAGACCGTCGCTACGCTCACCGCCGATCGTGCCGCGATCACCGGCTTCGATATTACCGGTGTCGGTGGTGCGATCAGGGACGACGAGGACGAGTTCGACGGCGACGGGGACGTCCACGCAAGCGACCCGGACGACATCCCGGACGATTGGGAGGACGCCGTCGAAATCGAGTACGGGAACGCCGACTCCGGCATCGAGGCGTCCGGTGCGCAGGGGGCCCTGATCGAGGACGTCCGGATCGACACGCCGGCCAACGGCGTGTTCTTGAACAGGAGCCCCGACAGCGTCGTCCGGTCGGTCGATATCGAGGGGGCAGACGACTGGCAGGGTGGCTTTATGGGTGTGCTCGCGATGTACTCACCCAGCGTGGTCGAGGAATCGGAGATCGTCGGCGGCAGGGACGGTGTCTACACCCACCAGGCCGACGGGATCGTCATCCGTGACAACGAACTGCGCGACGGACGCTTTGGCATTCACTTCATGTACACGTCCGACTCGACGGTCGCCGACAACGAGGTCGAAGATCAAGACAGGGTCGGGTTCTACGTCATGACCGGCCCGGAACGGAACGCGATCGTCGGAAACACCTTCCGGGACAACCCGATCGGGCTCATTCCCGGCGGGACGGACTCGTACGTCGCAGATAACCTCCTCGAGGGCAACGACCTCGGGATCAGAGCCGACGCGGCCAATACGATCTACGAGGGCAACGTCCTGGCCGGGAACATCGAGGGGCTGAACGCCGACGCCGTCCTCCCGACCAACCGCGTCGTCGACAACGACTTCGTCGGGAACGGCCAGCACGCACACACCACCTTCGGCCCGCTGCGGATCTACACACACGACGGGACGGGCAACTACTGGCACGGTGCCATCGGTGAGCCCACCGGACCGACCCTCGATCGGTCCTACTCCCCGACCGACGGAGTCGATCAGCGTCTCCACTACGTCGACGGCACCCCCAACCTCGCCCGTTCGTCGGCGCTCGACGCCGTCGCCGGCCTCGAGGCGAGCGTCCCGGGTGCCAGATCCGGCAGCATCACCGACACCGCCCCGCTGTGTGAACCCGCGAACCCCGACCTACTCGCCCAATCGGAGTGGGAGTGGGTCACAGAAGAGACCAACTGCGGTACGGACACGAACCCATGACAGGACAACCACCGATACTCAGAGCAGAGAACGTCGACCAATCCTACGGGGACGTCTCGGTACTCGAGGACGTCTCCCTCACGATCGAACCGGGCGAAGTGACCGCGCTAATCGGGCCCAACGGCGCCGGGAAGTCGACCCTGATCGGCGTCCTCACCGGCCTGTTAGAACCCACCGATGGGGCCGTCCACTACAACGGTCCCGAAACCGCCCGGCCGATCGGCTACCTCCCACAGCATCCGGAGTTTCGGCCGGACTTCACCGTCCAGGAGACCCTCTCGTTTTACGCCTCGCTGGTCGGGGACGACGAGACCGAAGCGTTAGACCACCTCGAGCAGGTCGGCCTCGAGGACGCCGCCGACCGGAACGTCGAGGCGCTGTCGGGCGGGATGACCCGCCTCGTCGGCATCGCCCAGGCGACGATCGGCGATCCGCCGGTCGTGGTCCTAGACGAGCCCGGAAGCGGCCTCGACCCGGGGATGAGCCTCCACGTCTACGACGTCGCCGGTTCGATCACCGAGACCGGTGCCGCCGTTCTCCTGAGTTCACACGACCTCGCACTCGTCGAACGAAACGCCGACAGGGTCGTCCTGATCGACGAGGGACAGATCAAAGAGACCGGCACGCCCGCGGAGATCTGCCGGCGACTCGAGGCCGACTCGCTTTTCGACGCCTTCGAGGCATCGACCGTCGCCGAGGCCGGTACCGTCCGCGTCCAGGGTGATACCGCATGAGCGGGGAAACCGGACGTGGCGACGGGATGGCCGCCGGCACGGCCGAGGAAGCCGCCGTGAGCGTCGACACCGACGCACGGATCACGCCCGACGCGAGTCATCTCCTGCGAACGATCTTCGCGCGTGAACTCCGGACCGTCGTCCGGACCCGCACGTTCCTCTTGCTCGGGTTCGCGCTCACCGCCGTCTTGCTCGGTGCCGCCTGGGTCGGTGGTGGTCTGGGTGCGGGGTACGTCGCGACCACCGTCGACCTGCTTACCCCCCTCGAGTTGCTCGTCCCGATCGTCGCGGTCGCTTTCGGCTACCGGGCCGTCCTCGGCGACGAACGTCGGGGGGAACTGGACGTCCTCGAGACCTATCCGGTAAAAGCCTGGCAGATCGTCGTGGGCGTCTACCTCGGGCGGGCCGTCGGCCTGATCGCCGCCGTCCTCGTCCCACTCGGGTTCGTCGGCGGAGCGATCGCGCTCAGTGATACCGACGCCTCGCCGATCTACGCGACCCACGGCGGCGCGGACTCGCCGATCCTGTTCGTGCGGCTGATCGTCCTCGCGATCCTCTTCGCGCTGGTCGTTCTCGCGGTCGCGATCGCGATCTCGGCGGTCGCAAGCGCCGCAAGAAGCGCGTTAGCGCTCGCCGTGGTCGCGCTGGTCGTCTTGCTGGTCGGCCTGGACTTGCTCCTGGTCTACGGGCTCTCGACCGGGTTCCTGGCCGAAACCAGCCTGCTACATGCACTCGCGCTCAGCCCACTGAGTGCGTTCCGGGGGCTGGTCCTCGAGAGCGTCGTCGTCGTCGCCGCGGGCACCGGCCCGGAGACGGCAGCACCCATCGCGAGTATCGCCGGGTTACTCGTCTGGGGGCTCGCCTCGCTCGCGGTCGCCACCTGGAGCGTCGGGCGGCCCTGACCTCGACCGATATCGGTTAATAAACAGACCGTCTCACTCGAGTATCGCCCACAGCGCCTCGAGGTCTCCCTCGAAGCCCTCGAGCAGCCGTCGAACCTCCTCGCGGGTTTCCGCGTCGACGCGGACGTGGACCATTCCTTCCTCGGGTTGGCCGTAGACGACGCTTGCGCCCTCCGGGGCGGCGACGATCGCCGGCAGCGCGAGCAGGTCTTCCTCGCCGTCGACGAGGACGGTGGTCGGCACCTCGGCGTCGAGAGCCTCACGAAACGCCTCCAGAGCCGCTTTTGTGATCGTCGCTGGCGGGTTCTCGACCTCGAGGCCCGCCCCCGTCGCGACCACCTCGCGGATCTCCTCGTCGACGGCCTCGCGTTTCGTCCGGCCGTCGACGATGGCGACGTCCGGGTCGCGGTCGGCCTCGAGGACGTGGTAGGTGACGACGTCGCCGACGGTGATCAGCGGGCCGCAGACGGCCTCGAGGAGGGTCTCGGCGTCGGTCTCGACGGGTCCGAAGGGATCTTTGAGGTCGTCGCGACGCTCGTCGGGCAGAACCAGCAACGACTCGTCGGCGCTCGAGGAGTCGTCTGTTCGAGTCACGTCAGCGGACCTTCAGCGCGTAGGCTCCCGGTTCGGTGACTTGCATCTCCGTGGCGATCTCGCTTTCCTCGGGGTGGGAGATGACGACGTAGCCGGCCCAGTCTTCGGTCAGCGACGAGGAGCCACAGGACTCACAGGTGTTGGCGTCGGCGTCGTTTACCAGGTGACACTCCCGGCAGACGAGACGGTTCGATGCCATCTTATTCACCCGCCGTGGCTTCGCGTTTCTCGCGTTCTTCTTTCAGCCAGCCGTGTTTGCCGAGGCCGGGCTGTTTGGCCGTGAGGCCGATCTTCGAATCGCGTGGGTTGCGTTCGTCGATGCTTTTCGTGACGATCCGTGCGCGGACGGCGTCGTCGACGCCGAGTGCGCGGTCGGACTCGTTGGAAGCCAGCCGCTGGTTCTCGCCGTCGAAAGCGAGGTACTCGTCGGAGATCTGTGAGACGTGAAGCAATCCGTCGACCGGCCCGATGCCGACGAACGCACCGAACTCGACGGCTTCGACGACGGTGCCGTCGACGACTTCCTGCATCTGGGGGTCGAACGTGACGGCGTCGAACTCCGCCTCGTAGTAGACCCCCGGCCGGTTGGGCAGGACCGTCCCCTCGCCGATGTCGTGGACCTCGGTGACGGAGACGACGCTGCCGACCTGTTCGTCCATCCGGCCCTCGAGTTTCTCCTGAAGCAGTCGCTTCACGAGCTGTGGCGAGACGTCGCCGAGTTCCCGTGGCGGTACCTCCACCGTATCCTTCAATCTGACCCGTTTGTACATTCTATGGTTGAGTAACTGCGAGTTTGTTTCTCCCGCGTAATGCAATTACCGGTACGTTCTCCTCGAGAACACGGTCGCGAAGCGGGAGGTCGTTCGTGACGACGTACTCTGTGAGGCCCTCGCGGGCGAGTTCGACCAGTGCGTCGTCGGCGTAGGACGCTTCGGTATCGACGACCAGACAGCGGTCGGTCGCCAGGTCCCGTCCGACGTTCGCCGCGGTGCCCTCGGTCCCCCCTTTCTCCGACAGTCGCCGGAGTTCCTCGAGTACCGGCTGGGGGGTGACCGACTCGTAGGCGTCGAGGATCCTGTCGAGTTCCTCGAACAGCCGGACGTCGAGTTCGACCGGCATCATGAGCGCACTCGTGTCCAGGGCAATCCGCGAGGTCATCGATCAGTCTTTGAGCGTTCCGACGCCGATCAGTCGCCAGCGAGCGCCGATGCGGCGGTTGATCGCGATCTTCGAGCCAGGTTCGGCGGCGACCGGCCGCTTGAGACTCAGTTCACACTCATCGTCTCGAGCGGAGGTCACCGCACCGACGGTCGTCGCCGTGCCGATGGTCATCATCAGCGGTTCGCCGGTCGAGATGTCGTCGACCGTCTCGCCCTCCTCGGCACCGACGACCCGCTCGAGCAAGTCGACGTCCATGGTAAACGAGTCCCAGGTCGGCGGGAGCGTTCCGGGTGGCCCCGCGATCTGGCCGGCGAGTGCGTCGCCTTTCGTCAGGGCCGGATCGAGTGCGGTCCCGACACCGAGTAAGCCACCGGGGGTGGCGGTGTCGACGTTCTCACCGCCGGCCTGGAGGGATCGAACCGTCGTCCGGATCGGCTCGTAGCCGGTCTGACCGCCTTCCTCGACCTCTCGGCCGGGACGGATCTCGATTTCCTCACCGTCCTCGAGTTCGCCCTGAACCAGACTGCCCCCGAGGACGCCGCCGGTGAGCTCCTCCCAGGTCGTCCCCGGCTTGTTGATGTCGAAACTGCGGGCGACGAACATCCGCGGATCGGTGTCGGGATCCCGGTCGGGCGTGGGAATCTCCGCTTCGATCGCAGAGATGAGCAGATCCATGTTGACGTCCTGTCCGGCCGAGACCGGGACGACCGGGGCACCCTCCGCGACGGTCCCCTCGACGAACTCCTGGATCTGTTCGTAGTTGCGCCGGGCCCGGTCGGCGTCGACCAGGTCGACTTTGTTCTGGGCGATGACGATGTTCTCGATGCCGATGATGTCGAGTGCCATCAGGTGCTCTTCGGTCTGGGGCTGGGGGACGGACTCGCTCGCGCTGACGACCAGCACGGCCCCGTCCATCAGTGACGCCCCAGAGAGCATCGTCGCCATCAGGGTCTCGTGACCCGGCGCGTCGACGAACGAAACGGTCCGTACCGGTTCACTCGCTGAACCGTCCGGACACTCCTCTGTGACGGTGTAACACTCGGGCTCCTCGAGGTCGGGACACCGGCGTAGCGTCGCGTCAGCGTAGCCAAGACGGATCGAGATGCCGCGTTTCATCTCTTCGCTGTGTTGGTCCGTCCACGAACCGCTCAATGCCTGGACCAGCGTCGTTTTGCCGTGGTCGACGTGGCCGACGAGTCCGATGTTCACCTCCGGTTGTCGATTTCCTGCCATAAGACGATGAG
>Ga0207421_10003965_pt1 | contig 17375 bp, 10 predicted proteins | sample SodLakKL_010_SED_4_FD_187542 | JGI IMG/M metagenome (GOLD analysis project Ga0207421, IMG submission 187542) | Alkaline sediment microbial communities from Lake Tanatar, Kulunda Steppe, Russia - 8KL_010_SED (SPAdes) (version 2) | ecosystem: Environmental > Aquatic > Non-marine Saline and... | reverse complement strand
CGAGCCCGTAAGTGCTGGATTCATCTGACTAAAAAAAATATAAACAGATGACAGCTATGTTTGGAGTAACTGATTCAACCATTTATAAACCAAAACACAAAACACAAATGAAACAAAAAGTAACGTTTTTTTTCATGATGATTGCCCTGGCATTGCTTATCGCTCCAGGTACTGCAAATGCGCAGGCACCTGTAGGTGCTGCCTTTAACGGGGTGGTAACTGATTCTGAGGGTATGACGCTTCCCGGTGCGACAGTCATTGCCGTGCACGAGCCTTCAGGTACCGAATACGGCACGGTGACACGTCAGGATGGACGTTTTAACCTCCGCAACGTAAGGGTTGGCGGGCCATACACAGTGCGTGTCTCTTTCATTGGCTTCCGTTCGGCCGTGTATGAAGACATTATGTTGGAATTGGGCCAGGAGTACACGATCAACATCGAATTGGTCGATGAGGCTGTTGAGCTTGGTGAGGTGGCGGTGTTTGCGCAGCGCGATGCCCTCATCTCAGGTGACCGTACCGGCGCGCGCTCCAGGGTGAGCCGCGAGCAGCTCGACGCATTGCCTTCTATTAACCGGAGCATTCAGGACTATACGCGCCTGAGTCCACAAGTGAGTGGAAACAACATCGCCGGCCGCAGCGGACGCCGCAACGCCATTCACATTGACGGGGTGACCTTCGACGACCGCTTTGGACTGGGATCAGACGCCATCCCAACCATCGGCAACCCGATCTCCCTGGATGCCATCGAGGAATTCCAAGTCTCCATATCCCCATTCGATGTGCGTGAAGGTAACTTTACCGGTGGCGCCATCAATGCGGTGACCCGAAGCGGGACAAACGAGTTTGAAGGCTCGGCTTATTTCTATGGCCGTAACCAGGACCTTGTGAGTGGTGACCTTATGGGTGAAGAGCGGCCGATTGACGATTTTGACGAGTATCAGACCGGTTTGCGCCTGGGCGGACCCATCAGGGAAAACGAACTGTTCTTCTTTGTCAATGCGGAGGTCAAGCGGGAAAACAGCCCGATTTTTGATTACGAAGGGTCGCAGTTCAGGGGCGAGCGTGAAGAGCTGGATGAGATCATTCAAATTGCCAGGGACGTGTGGGGATACGACCCCGGTGACTACAGCCGGATGAGCCAGCGTACCGACGACTGGAAGATCTTCACCAAGCTCGACTGGAACATCTCCAACATCCACAGGCTTACCTATCAGCAAAACCTGGTCAACGGATACGATGACAGGGGCATTTCCAGGGGGTTCGACGCCTTTTCGCTTTCCAACCGCCAATACAGGCAGCGTGGTAACCAGAGCAACTTCTCCCTACAGCTTCACAGTGCCTGGTCTGAAAACCTGATCTCTGAAGCCAAGGTCGCCTATACGCGCCTCCGCCAGGAAGCAGATTATGGGGATGACCCCTTCCCCTCGGTAAGGGTGGAAACCCCGGGCGGCTATAACGTAGACTTTGGTGTAGAACGTTTCCGTCATGCCAATCAGCTCGACCAGGATTATTTTGAGTTCACTTTCAACATGACCTATTTTACCGGTGACCATACCCTCACCTTTGGCACCAACAATTACCTGAACTCCTTCAGGAACCTGTTCCTGCAGGATGCCCTTGGCACCTACACCTTCTCCAATGTTTTTGATGGGGACGATCTCGTACAAAGTGGCATTGAACGTTTTGCGATGGGTGCCCCCAACAGGTATCAATATAGCTATTCCACGGACGTGGATGCTTATGGCCGCCTTCCTGAAGCCAACTGGGGTTATAACACCTTTGCACTCTATGCACAGGATGAGTGGCGTCCGACACAAAACCTGACCCTGACACTGGGTTTGCGGGCTGACCTGACAGTATTTACAGATGACCCTCCAAGCAACCCCACATTTGCCCAGGACTTTGCCGGCTATGATACGGGCGAAGTGCCGGATCCAACCCTCCAGATCAACCCCCGCTTCGGGTTTAACTGGAATGATGGGGAAACCCAGATCCGCGGTGGCATTGGGCTCTTCTCAGGCGGCGAGCCGGGTGTGTGGCTTTCCAACCAATACAGCAACACCGGTGTAGATGTGGCCCGCCTGGATGTAAGAAGGAATTTTGAAGAAGGCTTCTTCAGTCCTGACAGCGACAATCAACCCTTGCCCGGTGCTGCAACAGGGCTGGACCCGATACAAACCACCGAGGTCAACATTACTGACCCTGACTTCAAAATCAACCAGATCCTTCGTACGAATCTGGCCGTGGAACAAAGGCTGCCATGGGACCTCATTGGCACCGTGGAATTCATTTACAGCAACAACTTGCATGACATCGATTACCAGAACCTGAACATTGGTCAACCGAACCCAAATGTCACCGTAACGGATGGCCGCCCATTCTTTGGACATGTGGAGATTGATGAAGATGGCAATGCACATTTTAGCGAAAGGCGTGCAAGTGATAACTTTACCAATGTGCTCCTCCTCACCAATACCGACGAAGGACACCAGTACAGCATCACTGGTCAGCTGCGCAAAGAGTTCAGCAGGGGATGGTTTGCAGATCTTTCCTACACCTTTGCTGATGGCAGATCAGTAAATGATGGTACCAGCAGCCGTGCCATCTCCAACTGGCAGTTTAACGAAGTACCTGGTGACCCCAATAATTCGCCGGCATACCGGTCAACGCACATCACGAGGCATCGTATCCTGGGTGTAGCTTCTTACCAGTTGCAGTATGGACGCCATGCGACCACCTTCTCCCTTATCTATGAAGGAAGGACCGGACGTCCGCACCACTACATCTATTTTACCCCGTTTTTCGTAGGATATAGCGCAAACGGCGATTACCGCGGATCCAATGACCTGGTATACGTACCCAACTCACCCGATGAGGTAAACCTCGTAAGCGACAACTGGGATGAGCTGGATGCCTTCATTCGTGCCAACCCCGGCTTGAACGACTTCCGTGGGGAGATCACTGAACGGGGTGCTGATATCCAGCCATGGGTGCACCACATGGATTTCCGCGTTTCACATCGGATACGCACTACCGGCAGACAGTCGCTGGAACTGACCCTGGATATTCTCAACTTCAACAACATGATTGGCAACATCCTTGGACAGGATTGGGGTATCGAGCGCATTGCCAGCTTTGGCGCCGTATCCGAAATCACCTTCCAGGGCTATGATGCCACGGAACTTGATGATGGCACCATCGAGCTGAAGCCGCGTATCAGCTTCGACCCCGACAGGGTACCTACCAACGAAGACCAGTTTAACGTACAGAACCTTCCATCCCGCTGGAGGGCTCAAATCGGTCTGCGTTATTCTTTCTAGAAACAAAGCCTTGATCAGATCATAAAAGCGAGAGCCGCAAGCAATATGCCTGCGGCTCTCTTAATATAAGGGCATGGCCGCAATCCCAAACAATCGTGTAATTCAACTTGGGCCATTGAATTCGCCTGGCTTGCAAGTGCCCGGTTCATTGGGTTTTAATGAGCTGGTTTACATGCTAGTGTCATGTCAACACTACTTTAGCCGGCCCAAGTCTTGAACTTTTTCCTCATCTCTGCAAAATAAAACCCTTACATAGCTAATGTTATGCGCGGTTTTTCTTTTTTGAGCTAAGAAAAAATCTCTGCGACTTATGCCACACAGTAGCATTGACATGACACTAGTCATTGACCCTGATCTCATAATCCATGTCAATCACCTGCTTATATATGTAGGATACCCCGCAATACTTTTCCCGGCTCAGGTTAACCGCCTTCTCCAGCTTGTCTTTGGGCAGATCTTTTCCGGTAAAGGCGTAGATCACCTTCATCTTTTCGTAGTGCTTGGGCGGCTCATCCGCTGCCTCAGCCTCGATGTGGATGTCGAAACCGTCAAAATCCACACGCATTTTCTTGAGGATGCCGATCACGTCCATGCCGGTGCAGCCCGCGAGGGCAGCCAGCATCAAAGGCTTGGGCCGTGGGCCCTGATCCTTGCCGCCCGCAGCCTCGGGTGCATCCATCGTCAGGCTGTGTCCGTTTACATCCGACTCAAAGACCATGTCTTTTTTCCAGCTAGTACTTACTTTGTGCTTCATGTGTTTATAATTTTTATGTTTCGGTCACCGAACAGGCGTAGATGTTGGTTAGCATGAAAAAATTGTCAAAATGTCAAAATGTCGAAAAGTCGAAAGGCCTGGAAGCGATCTTACGTCTTGCTGCTGTTAGAACCGTAATGTTCTTGCCATTCATTTGTGCATTTGACTATCCGTAATTTATCCTGTCCTCTGTTTAATAATTTAACCTGAAAGGTAAGAAATTCTTGGCGTTCAGAATAGGTTAAAAAAGAAATCCCGACTGTAAGCAGCCGGGATCGAGTATTATAAGGCTCTTGCGGAGAGAGAGGGATTCGAACCCCCGGAGGCTGTTACACCTCAACGGTTTTCAAGACCGCCGCAATCGACCACTCTGCCATCTCTCCGGTGCAAAATTAAGAAAAAAATGCAGGTGAAAAACAAAAAATCATGATTGCCTGCCTGCACGACCAAAATGCGTATTTTTGAAAACGGTTACATGCGTCGAATCCGCAGACCTTGGCCCAACGATCTTATATGCTATTTGCCAAATGCGCCTGACAGACCCGGACCTTTTGACCTTTCGACCTTTCGACTTTTAGACATTTTGTCCTTTCGCCCTTTTGTCTTTTTGTCCTTTAGTCATTCACAAAATATGCCCCATATGCATACACCACAAACCGCGGTAGTGATCCTGAACTGGAACGGCAAGCATCTTCTGGAGCGTTTCCTTCCCGGCATCATCGCGAATACGCCGGAAGGGGTGGAGCTGATCGTGGCTGACAATGCATCGGATGATGGGTCGGTCGCGTTCCTTGAAGCACACCATCCGCAGGTCCGGTTGATTCTGCTTGACAAAAATTATGGGTATGCCGGCGGGTATAACCGTGCCCTGGAGCAGGTGGACGCAAAATATTACGTTTTGCTCAACTCCGACATGCAAGTCACCGCCGGATGGCTCCAGCCCTGTATTGGCATGATGGAGGAAGATCACGGACTGGTGGCGGTCCAGCCTAAAATACGTTCACTGGAAAACCCGCAATACTTTGAACATGCGGGTGCAGCAGGCGGCTTTCTCGATCAATATGGCTTTCCCTTTTGCCGTGGCAGGATTTTTCAGACCGTGGAAAGGGATGAAGGGCAATATGATGACGCCGTGGACATTTTCTGGGCCAGCGGCGCAGCCCTTTTTGTCCGGTCAACTGCCTTCCATGAGGTCGGTGGCTTCGATGCCCGCTTCTTTGCGCACATGGAAGAGATAGACCTTTGCTGGCGTTTCCATCACCGGGGCTACCGTGTGCGCTACTGTCCACAATCCGTCCTCTATCACCTTGGCGGCGGATCCCTGCCGCCCTCCAGCCCGCGCAAAACCTACCTGAATTTCAGGAACAGCCTCTGGATGCTGGCAAAAAACCTTTCCGGACGAAAGTTCTGCAAGTTGATCCTTTTTAGGTATGCACTCGATGAGCTGGCTGCATTCCGCTTTCTGATCAAAGGGCAGGGAAAAAACCTGGTGGCCGTAGCCCGGGCATGGTATGCGCTGATTTCAAATAGAAAAGCACTTAGGAAGCATAGCCGGCATGTGCCCCGGGAAATGCCGAAGATGCTTTATCGGCATAGCATCGTGATCCAATACTATGTGTTGCGCAGGAAGTATTTCTCCGACCTTCGCTTCAGGGCTTCAACTGCCAGGAAGTAACTCCCCGCACCGAAGCCGGCAATGCTGCCGGCAGACTGGGCGGCAATGTGTGAGATCTTCCTAAAAGGCTCCCGGCGATCCACATTGCTCATGTGCACTTCGATGACAGGCACATCCACGGCAGCAACAGCATCCCCGATGGCTACCGACGTGTGCGTATAGCCCCCTGCATTCAGTATAATACCGGCATACTTTCCATCTGCATCCTGAATGCCGCCAATGATCTCTCCCTCCAGGTTGCTTTGTAAATAATCAATGGTGACCTCGGGGTGCAAGGCACGCAATTCCACCAGGATCTCTTCAAATGAAGCACTTCCGTAAACATCTGGCTGCCGCTTGCCGGTCAGGTTGAGGTTTGGTCCGTTGATGATCAGTATATGCATGGCTTTTTTCTGCAAAATACAATAAAAGGTCGAAAAGTCAAAATGTCGAAAGGTCGAAAAGTCGGGGTATGCATGGGGTTGGGATGGTTTGGTGTTCTTTGTGCTGCAAAGATGGTATTCTGAAGGGGAAAGGACAAGAGGACAAAAGGTCGAAAAGTCAAAATGTCGAAAGGTCGAAAAGTCGGGGTATGCATAGGGTTGGGATGGTTTGGTGTTCTTTGTGCTGCAAAGATGGTATTCTGAAAGGGAAAGGACAAGAGGACAAAAGGTCGAAAAGTCGAAAGGTCGAAAAGTCGGGGTGTGCGGTGGGTTAAAGGGTTTGGGTGTGTAAGGATTTTAAGGACAAGGTTTTATTGGGGTGAGGCATTTGTGTCCATTTGTGAAAGCATTTGTGTCCATTTGTGGATTATTTCTTGTGTTATCCCAAATTGAAATTTTGAAAAGAGGCATCGAAACATTTTCTTTTTTTGTAATTTTGTATTGCAATTCACAAATAGGGGTGCCCTAAACAAACGGGCTGAGATCAAACCCATTGAACCTGATCCGGGTAGTGCCGGCGAAGGGAAGGGATGCAAACAAATGACGGCTTTTTACTCCTATTTGCCGTTGATTGTTTCACACAGTTTAATTCATTTAATCATGCAAAAATTAGCATTACTGATGGCATTTTGCCTGATGTTACCAATGTATGCATCAGGCCAGCATGCAATCAGCGGTCGTGTGACCGACCGCGAAGAGGACAACACCCTGCCAGGGGCGCACGTGGTCATCGATGGCACGTATAAAGGGATGTTTACGGATCGCGATGGCACATTCCTTTTTGAGGACCTTGAACCTGGCGGGTATCTTGTGCGCATCAGCTTCATGGGTTACGACCCGGTTGAGAAGGAGGTGGACCTTGCCGAAGACAGCCACCTCGAAATTGAGATGCAGCGTCGCGTGACACTTACGGAAGAAGTAGTGGTTTCGGCCGTAAGGGCCGGGGGGCGTGCCCCGGTCACCTACACAAACATCTCGCGCGAGGACCTGGCACCGCGCAACCTGGGGCAGGACCTGCCGATGCTGCTCACCAACACACCTTCGCTGGTGGCCAGCTCCGATGCCGGATCCGGTGTCGGCTACACCTGGATGAACATCCGCGGAAGCGACCAGAGCCGGATCAACGTGACCATGAATGGCATTCCAGTCAATGATGCCGAATCGCATGGCGTATGGTGGGTGAACATGCCCGATATTGTATCTTCCGTGGACGATTTGCAGGTGCAGCGCGGCGTTGGCCTCAGCACGCATGGAGCCGGTGCCTTTGGCGCCACCATCAACCTGCAGTCGACTACCCTGAGGGACGAAACCTATGCCGAAGTCAACACATCTGCCGGCTCATTCAATACCCTGAAGAACACCGTTAGCTTTGGTACCGGCCTGATCAACGACAACTGGGCCTTCGACGGCCGGCTTTCCAGGATTGAGTCGGATGGCTATGTAGATCGGGCCAGCGCCGACCTGAAATCGTTTTACCTCTCCGGAGGATATTACGGTGCCAACACCATGGTAAAAGGCGTGGTTTTCTCAGGGCAGGAAACCACTTACCAGGCCTGGAACGGGGTGCCATCAGACATGCTGGAGCAAAACCGCACCTTCAACCCTTCCGGAATGTATACCGATCCCGATGGCAATACACAGTTTTATGACAATGAAACCGACAATTACCAGCAGGATCACTATCAGGTCCATGTGACCCACGACATCAGCCGCGGGTTGGTAGCTACGGGAGCCCTGCACTATACCAGGGGCCGCGGCTATTATGAACAATACCGGGAAGATGAGGCATTTAGCCGGTACGACCTGCCCAACGTGATGCTTGGGGATGAAGAGATCACCAGCAGCGACCTGGTTCGAAGAAGGTGGCTTGACAACCATTTCTATGGGCTTACCTACTCATTGAACTATAACAATTACAGTGGACTGGAAATGATTTTCGGTGGGGGATACAATGAATACGACGGCGATCATTATGGTGAAATCATCTGGGCAAGGCACGCCCAGCATGCCGACATCCGGCACCGCTATTATGACAACAACGGTTTCAAAAAGGACTTTAACAGCTTCCTGAAAACCAGTTACGACCTGACCCCCCAGCTGACTGCCTTTGCCGACATGCAGTACAGGTATGTTTCCTACAGCTTCCTTGGACAGGCCTGGGTGCACGAAGAGGTGGTTCCCCTGCAGCAGAAAGAGATCTTCCATTTCTTTAACCCCAAATTGGGTCTGAATTACGAATGGGGACCGCGGCATACCACCTATTTGTTTGGTGGGATCGGAAATCGCGAACCCGTTCGCCGTGATTTTACTGAATCTTCGCCGGAAAGCCGTCCAACACACGAAACACTCCGCAACATTGAGCTTGGGTATGCCTATCAGCGGACAAATGCCCGCTTCGGAGTGAATTTCTATCTGATGGACTACATCGACCAGCTCATTCTCACCGGCGAAATCAATGATGTGGGTGGCTTTTCCCGAACCAATATCGAAGAGAGCTATCGCATGGGAGTGGAGTTTGAGGGCAGGTACAGGTTCAACGACATCCTGGCCTGGTCTGGTAACCTTACCCTGAGCCGCAATAAGATCCCGGAATTTGAGGAGCATTCAGATAAGTATGATGCAGACTGGAACTGGATTGCCACAGATGTCAGGGTGTATGAAGACACCGACATCGCCTTTTCCCCTTCGGTCATTGCGTCGAGCCAGGTGCAACTTACTCCCGTAAAAAACTTTCACGTGCATTTGGATAGCAAATATGTGGGCGACCAGTATATTGACAATACCATGAGTGAAGACCGCATGCTGAACGCTTATTTTGTCAACGACCTTAGGCTGCAATATGTGATCAATGCACGGGCATTCAGGGAGCTGGAATTTATTTTCCAGGTGAATAACGTCTTTGATGTGCAATATGAGACCAATGCATGGGTATATAAAGGCGTTGTCGGCGATCAGGGGCTGGTCTCCATTGATGACGGGTTTTTTCCGCAGGCAGGAAGACATTTTATGGCAGGTATTAACCTGCGGTTTTAGTTTATCTGGCCGGGAGAAGTTCCCAAATGCTTAAGAATCTGTAACTTCTTTTCGCAAAATCACCTTTTCCGTTACAGAACCAATCCTTCTGACAGCATAGAAATTTCAGGGAAAATGTTAAAAATTTCCCTATGGGCTTCCTGTGTTGTAAATAATCTTTACTTTTGTGTGAAAGTTTAAGGCGTATATCTATAGATGAATAACAAAGCCATGGACATGCAAAAAGTATTGATTATTGATGACGACCCTGTGGTGGTGCAACTGGCATCAGGGATTCTCCGAAAAAAGGGATTTGAAGTGCACACTGCTAAAGAGGGCCAGGCTGGCTTGCAATTGCTGCAGGATAAAAATCCCGATATTGTGATTACGGATTATCAAATGCCCGGCATGAGTGGCATTGATGTATTGAGTAAGATCAGGGAGGTAGATGATACCATCCCGGTAATCATATTAACGGCATATGGAGATGCTTCGCTGACCATTCGTTCGATGAGAACGGGGGCGTTTGATTTTATTGAGAAGCCCATCAATCCGAAAGAGCTCTTGGAGGCGGTAAAAAACGGACTGCAGTCTTTACAGGCCGCCAAAAAAGAAGATCCGGATGATCCCGAAACTGCGCAAAGCAAACGGGATGAGAACCTGATGGTGGGCAAATCCCCGGCGATGCGTGAAATATTCAAGAACGTGGGCCGCTTTGCGCAAACCAGCGTGGGTGTGATCATTTCGGGTGAGACCGGTACGGGGAAAGAGCGACTGGCAAGGCTTATACACCATTCCGGCAGTCAGCAGGATGCCCCGCTGATTCAGCTCAGCTGCAAAAGCCTGGAGGAAAAACACCTGGAATACGCACGGAAGGTCATGACCGATTATGCTGACCAAAAAGTATCCGGCACGATCAGCGATGCCGGATTTGGCAGCATAATCCTTGATGAGGTGGGCATGCTGTCGGCCGACATGCAGGTGCGCCTGATGGACTATCTGAATGACCATTTTATGAAGGATGCAGACAAACAGCCCAGGTTGATTTCATTAACTACCCAGGACATCAATGGCTTGATCAATGAGGGGAAATTTTTGAAAGAACTTTATTACAAGCTTAAGGTTTTTTCCCTGCACATTCCACCCCTGCGTGAAAGGAAGGAAGACATCCCTGTACTTACCCGTCATTTGCTCCAGGAGCTCAATTCCCTGGTTAACAAAAATGTGCATCAGGTGGAAACGCGGGCAATCAAGCTCCTGCAGTCTTATGAATGGCCAGGCAATGTACAGGAACTGAAAAATGTGCTGATGCAAGCTGTGCTGCTTGCGCACGGAGAGGCGCTGGAGGCAAAATACATCCACCTGGAGGGCGTGTCTGAAGAACATGTCGCTGACGATATCCCCGACGAAATGCCCGTAAGCCTTGCTGAAGTGGAAAAAGCACATATCGCTAAGGTCCTTGCCTATGTGAAATGGAGTAAACAAAAAGCATCTTCCATCCTGGGCATTACCCGGCCTACGCTGAATGCCAAGATTGAAAAGTATGGACTGAAGCGCTAAGCAACGACACCAGTTTTCAAACTAGCGGCCTGGGCAGATTGACTGCTCAGGCCGTTTTTTATCGCTTAGCCACGTGTAAAGGATCTTTATAACCTATAGCGCTTTAAAAAATTAAATGAACCGCACATGACAGATTTTTTGACACTTAGAAAAATGATTATTGTCACTGGGTCCTGAGCGTAAGAAAGCTATTGGCTGTTGGCATGAAGCGGAAAACCAGCCATTTCGGGCTTTTGACATATTTCAAACAGAGTAACCGGGCATCCACGAGCTCAGCAAAGCCAAACTGCCATGCCAAAGAATTGACAAAAAGGAGGATTTTTATCACCCATAGGTTTTTCCTCAGCAAGCCTAAACTAAACCATCAGCGAACCTCTGCGAGAAACCGAATCCACAAAACATTGATTACCTGTATTCCCCTGAAAAGGGAATGCAGCGCATTATGGAGGACCGGATGCTTTATGCAGAGCATATACCTGGACAAAAACCGGTGCTTCATATCCGCTTTGCACACAAAAAAATGGTTGCTGCCAGGCCAATTAAGCGTAAAATATATTTACAAATAAAAAGACCAGGCAAAAAAATGCAACAAAAAAGTAAAAAATTAATCAAAAATATTTGCTATCTAAAAAATATTTACCATATTTGTCATGTAAAACAAGCAGAGGTAAATATATTTTTCAATGAAAGCACTGGCAATCACCATAATTTTTACAATCATTTTCGCACTTGGATTGGTACAGGATGTACAGGCGCAGGCAAGTGCAAGCGTTAGTTATACCATTGTCGTCACAGAAGACATGCTCGCTGGAAGGGGAAATGATCGCGGCATGGATATGGATCTGATAGAAGACCGGGAGCGTGCTCCGCAAACCTCCGTGGCTGTCCGCATGCACGACGTAAAAAATGCAAACCAGGAACTGCCTGCTTTTGAGGCAGACATCTCACCTGAAGACTCGCCTGCCATTGCCGGGATGCTTGCAGAAAACATGCAGCCCGTGGTTTCTCCTGAAGCAGAAACAGCCGATGTACAAACCGATCGCTATCAGGAAGAAGATGGAGAATACCTGGTGGTGATGGAATTTAACTAATGACCAGATAAAAGGAAGAAACCTTCACAAAAAATTTTGGTAACCACAAGCTTCGGTTTGTGGTTTTTTATTCGTGTTGAACCCCTTCGGGGTTCCGGGAGGGGGGAACGTTGCGCGTTCGGGATGATGCGCGGGGTGGTGAGGGTCCTTCGCTGTGCGTTCGAAATGGTGTGTGGGGGATCAGACAAGCGTCGGCTAGCTTTCGGCTTTTTTGTGGATGGCATAGTTATGCCATTTGTCAATGACGGTTTGCATGTCTTCGGCCAGCGGTGCGTCAAAATGCATGTACCTTCCGCTTACTGGATGTGTAAAACCGAGGGTTTTGGCATGCAACGCATGACGAGGCAACAGAGAGAAGCAGTTATTTACGAACTGTTTATATTTCGTGAAGGTCGTTCCTTTTAGGATCCTGTCTCCTCCGTAAGTGGCATCATTGAAAAGCGGGTGTTTTATGTACCTGAAGTGCGCCCTGATCTGGTGAGTGCGGCCGGTTTCGAGTTTGCATTCCACGAGGCTGACGTAACCAAAACGCTTAAGCACCCGATAGTGTGTTATGGCCGGTTTTCCGTAGGCGCCATCCGGAAAGACATCCATCACCTTCCTGTTTTTGAGGCTGCGGCCAATATGGCCGGTGATGGTCCCCTCATCTTCCTCAAAGTCTCCCCATACCAATGCGTGATAGATCCGGTCGATCTTGCGGTCGAAAAAGGCCTTGGCCAGCCTGGTCTGTACCATTTCCGTTTTGGCCACGAGCAGGAGCCCTGAAGTGTCTTTGTCGATGCGATGGACCAGGCCGGGTTTGACGGGCTCATCTTTTTGCACAGGCAAGTCCTTAAAATGGTGGACCAGGGCATTGACCAGTGTGCCGGTGTAATTGCCGTAACCAGGATGCACGACCATACCGGCCTCCTTGTTGATGATGATTAGGTGATCATCCTCATACACCACATGGATGGGGATGTTTTCGGGGATCAGCTCGATCTCACGGGGCGGGTGAGCCATCACGATGCTGATCTCATCCAGGGGCTTTACCTTGTAGTTGGGCTTGACAGGCTCCCCATTGACCAATATGTTTCCAGCCCTGGCCGTATTCTGGATCTTGTTGCGGCTGATGCCTTCTGTCCGGGCCTGTACGTACTTGTCGATGCGCATCAGCCCCTGGCCTTTGTCCACGACAAAGCGGTGATGTTCATACATCTCCTGGTTTTCGCTTTCATCCGGTCGGTCAGGCGCAGGATCTGCGTCCTGGTATGGGTTTTTTGTTGCCATCGTGTTATGTATGGTCGTGGGTCTCGCGGGGTCTCCCGGGGTCTCCCAGGGTTTCACCCCGGGTTGTCTCCCGGGGTTTCACTCCGGGTTATTCTCCCGGAGTTTCACTCCGGGTTATTCATGTTATACCACTTCGTGGTTTTGTGTGTGATGTGATAGGGCGTTGATTTGACGAGCTTCCTTTGTTTTGTATGGTCGCGCGTCTCATGGGGCCTCCCGGGGTTTCGCTGATGGGCCTCCCGGGGTTTCACCCCGGGTTATTCAGGGGTTTCACCCCGGGTTATTCAGGCTGCTCCGTTTCGTGTTCGGGGTGATAGGATTATCGTGCGATGATTAGTCGCAGGGTTTGGTGCCGGCCTTTTTGCGCATTACCTACACGCATCATATAGACCCCATTCTGAAGCGTTGAGATGTTGATTGATTCGCTGTATGGTTCTTCCTGCATAAGACGCCCCCGGACGTCAAAAATCCGGATGGTGGCCTCCTGTAAGCCATGTGAACCATCCGCGGCTTCAACCTGCAGCCAGTTGCCGGATACCGGGTTGGGATAGACATGCACCCAAGGCTCCCGCATGTCGCCGGGTTCTGCGACCCCTGTGGGGAAATCCCTATTCATGACAGGCCGGATCATCAGGGCTCCACTCATCTCCGATTGGAGCCACCCGTCACCGGAGTCATACCATAGCCGGTGTTGTATATTATTGCTTTTGTCGAAACCCACCACGATCGCATTTCTAAGTTCTACCGTGCCTGTCTGCCGGAGGCCCACATAAAAATGACCTTCTGCCACCACGTCGTTTTCCAGCTGATGGCGTATAAACGTTCCGTAGTTTGTGTCTTCTTCAATGAAGAGCTCGTCCGACTGGTATATGATATTTTCTGGATCGAGGCTGTCCCAGATGTATATTTGATACATCTGCTGAAAATCCTGGTTGTTGATGGTTTCCATCAGGAAGATATCCACGGCTTTGATGGTGTCGGCATGGGCAGCGTAAAACTGCAATGCCCTTCCCGGATCACTGCCCTTGGTAAGATGAACGAGTTCAGGGCTGCCATCATCGTAGGCGAAATAGTTTGCAAAATGTTGGTCATAAATCAGGGTGTCGTTGCGCGGAAAGTCATCGCCGTCGGCACCCTGCCGAAGTTTGTGGACTATTCGAAAATGCCTTTCTTCGGCTGGCGCAGTGGGCAGTGGGTTGGCAAGCACAATGGGGTTGGCGTGCGGTGCATAATCCTGGTATCCCTCTTCGGTGAAAGGATCGATGACCCAGGATCCACCGGAATAAGTCCGTATGGTTTGGCCGCCCTCGTCCTGTATCACATATTTATAATCATAATTATAGGATACTTCATCCAGGTTCGCTATGGAGACCTGGAAGTTGCTGCGCAAGGCACTTGCAGGATCAGCAATGTATTGCGACCAGGGCATGGCTGTCAGGTCCTGCAGCATGGATTGCGGGGGGGATACGAATGCAATGTCAAAATAGGAAGCGTCCGGCGTGCTTCGGTTGGCATCCAGGTACACATAGTCAATGTTCCATACATTGCCAGTGCCGGAATAGTTGGGAATGGTCAAGCCGGGGGCAAAGGAGGCAAAATTCCTGAAACGGAACTGGAATGCCTCATGAAAGTATTTTTCTTCCGTAATGGGAACTGCGACGCGCTTAAAATAGGGAAAGGTATCCCGGGAAAAGCTTTGCAGGGATTCACCCATTGCCGACCATTGGCTCTGCCACATCATTTCCTCCGCATCTTTCTTTTGCTCACCATTTTTATTGCGATCATTGTCCTGTTTTGCCGGCTGGCCATTTTCCGGCGGAAGGCGAAACTGCAACACCAGTGAGTCGTTGCTGGCGGGAGGTGCGCCTCGCCCCTGGGGCTGGTAATAAAATGTCAGCAGCAAAGAATCTGCCGGTGAATAATCGACCAATGATATCTTTCTTGATGTGAGGTGATCCGCTGCAAAAGGAATGTTATCTATGGTGGCATGTTCGTAAATCTTTCCAGTGGCATCCAGGATGTCAAAGGTAGCGACCCCATATGTTTTAGGGTGCACCGCAAAGCCCTTGTTGACAAATACATCCTGGTCGATCCATCTGGCGGGGTCCGGGTAGGGACCTGCATTGGTAAAGTCATCCCAGAAAGGCAGTCCCAGCACATCTTCTTTGGCAGCGAGGGCCACCCGCTGCGTGGATGCCGCTTCGTAGGATTTTTCCGGATTTTGTTGCATGGGTAGCAGAACCTCCTGGGCCTGCGCTTTTGTCATTCCCAGAAAGAGGACCAGGATCCAGGTTATGTGAATTGCCATAGGGTATTGCTGATTATAATTCATTGAACTCAGGCCCTTCTGCGTCGGAGGTGTCCTTCCGTTCATACCATACATCGATGCTCTCTCCTTTGGGGATGATCATGCCTTCCTGGTACTCCGGCTCCTGTCTGTACACTATTGCATCATCCCTTTCTGCACCTTCTTCGAATACTTCCATCCCAATTTCCAGCTCCAGCTTCAACAGGGTGTCTTCCACTTCCTCTGGTGTCATTCCAACAAGCTTGGGCATGGGCACTGAGAGCAGTTGCTCCAGGTATTCTTCGAAATCAAATTCGTCTGTCGATCTGAAAAAGAGATCCACATGGCTGCCGGCTTCCAGGTACTGGGTCTGTTCCAGCGGGTCTGGATCCTGGAGGTATACCTTCAGGTTTTCCTCGCTTTCGTCCATGATCACTTCTTCTCCCAGGTTCAGCCCGGCGCGGTTCAGTGTCCGGACAGCTTCATCTGGTCTCATGCCAATCACCAGGGGCACCATGGTGATGTTCTCACCGAGTCCCTCACCAAGTACCAGGTCGATAGCCGTGCCTTTCTGCACCGGTGTCCCGGGTTCAATCCGCCCTTCCTTGAATTTCTGTTTGAGGACGGCATCCCGGGCGATGTCAGGCTGATAGCTAAGCTGCCCCACTTCCAGCCCATGCGTTTCCAGGATGGTGATCGCCTGTCTGCGGCTCAGGTCGGTGAGATCGGGCATTTCTACCATCTCTGGCAGTACAGCTACCTTGGTAAGGTAAATCGTACGGTTGCGCTTCACCTCTGTTCCGCCTGCAGGATTTTGCCATGCAATGGTTCCCGGTTCGCTGTCCTGATCATAAATGGAGTCATTGACTACGTAACGAAGGTTGCGGGAAACGAGGATCTCCTGGGCTTCTTCAAGGCGATGTCCTTCCAGCTCAGGTACAGTGATCGTTCGCCCGTGAAGGGTATACAGATCCAGCAACTTGAGGGAGCCCCAGATAATGGCCACACCCAGTGCAGCAGCGATTACCAGTTGCCGCAAAAAAAAGCGACTGAAAACAAATTCCCATATTGTCATCTCTCGGTCTTTTAATCCCTTGCTCATCGTGCCAATCTGCAGACATGCCATGCTTCAGTCCCAGGTCTGCAGGCTTGCCATAAAGCTTCGCGCGCACATGACATGCAGCATCGGCAAAAATAATACAAAATCATGACCTGCAGGCATCCGCCCAATCGGATACTGACCGCTGATGACATTTCCATGCTGATCGCATTGCTGTGTGAATGTCAAAATCACACGGATGGTTTTGCCACATGGATGCCATTGCGGTGTTTATGACATCACCACCATGCTGATGCAATTGCCACTTAGTTTTAACGTCATAAATGCATTTTTATGTTTGACTGCCATACAAATGAGCAGTATTTTCCTGTATATTTGTTTTGCTTGCGACAAGACAATGGGTTCATCCCATTGCGGGGCAGGATGATGGGTTATTTTTGAAACTACGATGATATGGAAAAGAGAAATATTGCACTGATAGCAGGTGGTGACTCCGGCGAATATGTGATATCCATGGCCAGTGCAAAAATGATCAGTGAGAACCTGGATCCTTTACGATACCAGGTTTTTATCATCGTAATCAGAAACAGACGATGGGTGTGGAAGCGGTCGGATGGCAGTGAAAAGGAGGTGGATAAAAATGATTTTACCGTGCAGGATGCTGGCAGGAAGGTGCATTTCGACTGTGCTTTCATCACCATCCATGGTCCGCCGGGCGAGGATGGCAGGCTGCAGGGGTATTTTGACCTGCTGGACATTCCTTATACGACTGCTGGCGCATTGGCATCCGCGCTTACCTTTAATAAATTTTACTGCAACCAGGTGGTGGCGCATATGGGCTTTCCGGTAGCAAGGTCTGTCCGCTTGTTGCGCGGCCAATCCTATTCTCCGGGAGATGTATTGCGACATGTTACCCTTCCTG
>Ga0207421_10003964_pt1 | contig 17376 bp, 12 predicted proteins | sample SodLakKL_010_SED_4_FD_187542 | JGI IMG/M metagenome (GOLD analysis project Ga0207421, IMG submission 187542) | Alkaline sediment microbial communities from Lake Tanatar, Kulunda Steppe, Russia - 8KL_010_SED (SPAdes) (version 2) | ecosystem: Environmental > Aquatic > Non-marine Saline and... | reverse complement strand
ACATTTCAGATAAAAACGTTTTCATATGTTTTTAACAGTTCTTCCATTGGTTACACATAAAACACCAACATAAAATAAATCTTTGATTGTATTCCTAAATTAGTAAAAAATATTCATATTCAGGAATCAGTTTCATTCCCTTTGCTATTTTCACTATCGTTCACAGACTTTTTATTCCTAGATTTACCAAACTTCTTTTCAGCTCTCCGCTCCATGTATTTTTCCATATCACTGATCGTTTCTTTGAGTGAATTTCGTCTAGTAGAAAAAAAGCCAGTGTATGTAACATAATAGATAAATGTAAATAAGGCAGAGATCAACCAAATCGATACAGATACTCTTACAAGACCTGTAAATAGAATTAACCAATAAACCAAAATTCCTATAGTGATTATTATTTTCAAGTACTTTGACTTACTCATGGTTAATCAAAATATTCTTTTGATATATATCTATTCATCTACCTTTGGATTTAGCTCACATATTATAAGAACTTATATATAAGGCAAAAAATTCAGTTTTTTGGGATAAAATGAAAGAAAAAATCCTAAAAAAGGCAGAAAACTTAGAGAATTATATTGTTGAAAAAAGAAGAGATTTTCATAAACATCCAGAACTTAAGTTTGAAGAAGAAAGAACTTCATCTATAGTTAAAAATGAATTGGAAAGTATGGGATATGATATAGTAAAAACAGCTAAAACTGGCATTATTGGTTTACTTGGATCAAACAAAGATAAAAAAACTGTAGCTTTGAGAGCTGATATGGATGCACTTCCGTTACAAGAGGAGAATGAGGTGCCTTATCGATCCAAGATAGAAGGGAAGATGCATGCATGTGGTCATGATGCTCATACTGCCATGCTGTTAGGTGCTGCAAAGATACTCGCCGACATTAAAGATGATTTAAATGGAAATATCAAGTTGATTTTTCAACCTGCTGAAGAAGGGGATAGCGGGGCAAAGATGATCGTAGAAGAAGACGTATTAGGAGACATAGATACGATATTTGGGCTCCATGTTAATTCAGAAATACCTTCAGGTATAATAAGTACGAAAAAAGGTCCAATTATGGCTTCATCAGACGGTTTTAAGATAATCATCAAGGGCAATGGTGGACATTCCGCTCACCCTCATCATACTGACAATACCAATATAGCCGGTTTAGAAGTTATCAATGGATTAAATAAAATAGTTTCAAATAATATAGACCCAACAAAAGATGCCGTCCTAACCGTTCCTAAATTTAAAGGGAGTGATAAAGGAAACGTCATACCAGATAAGGTTGAAATAATAGGTAGCTTCAGAACATTTGATGAAGATGTTCGAGATACGATATTAAAAAGGATCCAGGACATATCAAAAAATTATTCTAAAGCATGGAATTGTCAGGCTGAGTTCATAATATTAGGTGTATCTTACCCACCCACGATAAATACTCAAAAGGAGACGGATTTTGCTATCAAAACTGCAAAAGAATTGAGTAAATTCGAAAAAGCAGAAAAAAAGTTATCATCAGAAGATTTTTCATTTTACCTGAAAAAATATCCAGGAACTTTTATATATCTTGGTATAGCCGATGAAAAGAAGGGGACCGATGTTTCCCATCATCATCCGAAATTTGATGTCGATGAGGATGTCCTTTATCTTGGTTCAGCTCTATATTCTCTTCTAGCTTATAGATATCTTGATATGTAAAAATCGATGATAATTAAAAAAGATAAGTCAAATGGAACTGTTGAAATATTAGAGTTAAGTATATAAATAGGTCCTATCGTCACGATACCCACATAGAAGTGAGATACATGTCAAAAAAACTAGATGAAATGTCGGATATGGAACATCCGATTTATTATAATTTTAGAGACGAGGAAGCAAAAAAATACTGGGATGGAGATAACTTCGGAGCTCCATCTAATTTTAAAGAATTAAAAAGAGTTCTTTTGCACAGACCTGGAGAAGAAGTTAACGTTGTTAAAGGAAATGAAAAACATTGGCGTTGGAAAGATAAGATAGACACCGAAGCTTTGAAGGAAGATTGGGATAGGTTCAAAAATGTTCTAGAAGAGGAAAACGTAGAGATCCATCTTCTCGGAGAAGCATATCCGAATAAACCTAAACAATATTTTATGAGAGACCAAGCTGTAATTACTAATGCCGGGGCAATAGTAAGTAGGATGGCGTTAACTGAAAGAAAAGGTGAAGAGAAACCCGTGATGAAGAAATTGCTCGAGTTAGATATCCCCATCATCTATACAGTTCATGGACCCGGGACTTTTGAAGGAGGTAACTTCATGTTCATAGACGAGGAGACCGCAGTGGTTGGCGAATCTATAAAGACAAATCCAGAGGGTATTAGACAGATAAGAAATGTTCTCGAAATACAAGGGATCGAAGTGCTGGAAGTTTCGGTTCCCTCGCATTTTAGAACCAGCGGCGGGTACGGTCACATCGATGGATTGCTTAGTATTTTAGATGAAGATCTAGCTGCAGTATTTCCAGAAGGATTACCCTACAAGTTCCTTGAATATCTAGCTGATAAAGGTTTTGATTTGATCGAATTACCTAGAGATGAAAGATCTCATCTTGGCGCTAATCTATTACCATTAGCTCCTAGAAAGACCATCGCGGTTGAAGGTAATGAAAAGATCAAGAAACTTTTAGAAGATCATGATGTTGAGGTCATCGATGTCGAAATGGAGGAGTTGATCAAAGGTGGTGGAGGACCTCGCTGCAGCACTCTCGAATTATTAAGAGAAGGATGACACAGGTTCCTAGTCTGAAGCGTAAACACCTTTCTAAAATCTCTTTTTTATTTTTCTTAAACTGTAAACGGTTTCAAAAATTTCAGTAAAGTATATCAACAACTTTAAATTAAGCGGTAGCCGAGGTATACAACATGTCAAAAAAACTAGATGAAATGTCGGATATGGAACATCCGATTTATTATAATTTTAGAGACGAAGAAGCAAAAAAATACTGGGATGGAAAAAACTTTGGAGTTACATCAAATTTTAAAGAATTAAAAAGAGTTCTTTTACACAGACCTGGAGAAGAAGTTAACGTTGTTAAAGGAAATGAAAAACATTGGCGTTGGAGAGGAAAGATTGATACTGATGTTTTAAAAGAAGATTGGGATAGATTGAAGAATACTTTCGAAGAAGAAGGAGTCCAAGTAGATCTTTTGGAGGATTTCTATCCGGATAAACCCTATCTATATTTTATGAGAGATCAAGCAGTAGTTACACCTGCAGGAGCGATAATAAGCAGGATGGCGTTAACTGAAAGAAAAGGTGAAGAGAAACCCGTGATGAAGAAATTGCTCGAGTTAGATATCCCCATTATCTACACGGTTCATGGATATGGGACTTTTGAAGGAGGAAACTTCATGTTCATAGACGATGAAACCGCAGTGGTTGGCGAATCTATAAAGACAAATCCAGAAGGTATCAGACAGATAAGAAATGTTCTCGAAATCCAAGGGATCGAAGTTCTAGAAGTTTCAGTTCCCTCGCATTTCAAAACAAGTGGTGGGTATGGTCATATCGATGGACTGCTTAGTATTTTAGATGAAGATCTAGCTGCAGTATTTCCCGAAGGATTGCCCTACAAGTTCCTCGAGTACCTCGCTGATAAAGGTTTTGATTTGATCGAATTGCCTAGAGATGAAAGATCTCATCTTGGCGCTAACCTTTTACCGATAGCTCCTAGAAAGACCATCGCAGTTGAAGGTAATGAAAAGATCAAGAAACTTTTAGAGGACCATGATGTTGAGGTAATAGATGTCAATCTCGAGGATCTTATAAAGGGTGGCGGTGGACCTCGCTGCAGTACTCTCGAATTATTAAGAGAATAAAGAACTACAAGAGGATATTATATGGCTGACGATAGGGTAGATATGGATAGATTGAACACATTCACACCTGAGAAAGGATATCTAGAGATAAACCGAAAGAACGATCTCGAATTCGATGGATTCGATTGTGTTGATTTGGCTAAAGAATTTGATACGCCTTTATATGTAATAAGTGAAAAAAGACTCAGACAAAATTTCAATAAAATATCTAGTACTTTCAAAAAAGCTTATGAAGATACAAAGATCGCATATGCATACAAAGCCAATCCTACAATGGGTGTAACTAAGATTTTAAAAGACGAGGGTGCCTTAGCTGAGGTCATATCCCTCGGTGAACTCATCTTGGCAGATATTGCTGGATTTGAAGGGCAGGACATAATATTTAACGGTGTAAATAAAGATATCAGGGGGATCCGTCTAGCCATAAAGATGGGGAGTCTGATCAATGTTGATTCTCTTGCTGAACTAGATATCATCGAAAGAGAGGCAAAAAAACTAGGTATCGATGCTAAGATCGGTATTCGGATCAATCCAGTAGTAAAAACCGGTACTTTAGCAGAATGGGAGACCGCTCTTGAATCTAGTAAATTCGGTATTAACATCGATAACGGATTGGAAGCATATAAGAAGGCAAAGCAATTAGATCATATAGATATCAGGGGTATTCATGCTCATATCGGGTCTCAAATAGAAGAAGTAAAACCATATAAAACAGCTGCCGAACGAGTGATGAACTTCTTGAATGAACTTAAAGCTGAATTGGGAATAGATATAGATGTACTCGACCTTGGAGGTGGTTTCCCACTTCCTCATCGCTATAAGGATATCCCTCCCATCAAAGAATATGCGGAAACGATAACAAAAGTGATCAAAGAAAAGGTGAACGAATTCGATCTACATAACCCTACATTGGTGTTAGAGCCAGGGGGTAGTATAGTTGGTGATACCAGCGTTCTTTTACTTAAAGTAGGAATAGTGAAAAATCGAGAAAATACCGTTGATTGGGCCTATGTTGATGGTGGAGCAAATATAATATTGAGAGCTACCCAGGGTTGGTATGTATATCAGATAGTCTGCTGTAATAAGATGGATGAGCCTAAAGAAGAAACCTACAATATAGGTGGACCATTATGTTACTCAGGTGATGTTCTTGGATATGACAGGGAGTTACCCAGACTTGAAGAAGGTGACATTTTGGGTCTATTGGACTGTGGGGCTTACACCATGTCGATTTTGAACCGATATAATTCTCATCCATTCCCAGCTATTGTCCTATTAGATAAGAAGGGTGAAGTAAAAGTCTTAAGGCAGAGAGAAACTTTCGCCAAACTTATCGATGGTGAACGGATCGTGCTATAAAATTCATAGACATATTGGATGATACGCATAAGGAAAGTATTAATATAGACCAAAGTAAAAAAGTGAACCACATGATAGAACAAAGTATACCGTTAATGAAGGATAAACATAACCATATATCTATATACTCTGCATTGGAAGAGTGTTTGGATATCCAGCACATAACCTCTAAGAAAAAAGCTTTAGAGATGATCGAAGATCAAGAAGATGAGATCTCTGTAATATTAGGGTGGAACAGTGGATTTTTTGATTTTGATAAAGATGAAATAGATAGACTACATCCTTTGATAATTTGCGATCTTTCTCTTCACGATATATTGATGAACCGACCAGCTGAAGAATATCTGATTGATAAATATCCTAGATTGGTAGAAAATCTAGATGATCAGAGATGGATCGAAAAGAATTTTTCGTATATTATGAAAGTACTAGTGTCTTTAAAATCTGTTACCGTTGAAAAAGTCAATTCATTTTACGATCGACTCCGGAAAAAGGGTGTACTCTATGTGGCAGATATGCTTTTACCTAATGAACATGCGTTGAACGTATTGAAAAGGTCTGACCTTAAAGATCACTTCGAAGCTTGGGCTGATCTCGAAACTTTTGAGAATTTAAAGGATTCTAGTAAAAAATATGTTAAGGGCATCAAGTTCTTTGTCGATGGTGCTATCGGAACCAGGACAGCTGCGATCAAAGAAAATTTCACAAATGGGAAGAAAGGAATGTTACTTTATGGCGGAAATGAATTGAAAGAGGAGTTGTCGATAAGAGTCGATAGAGGAAAACCTATGTCTATCCATACTATCGGTGATATCGCTACCGAAGAAGTAATCGACAAACTGATGGGATTCGAAAAAGAAGGGGTTCAGTTACCCTACATAAGAATGGAACACTGTCAATTCATAGACGAGGAGTATGCTGAAAAAGCAAAGGGATTGGGGATAAATCTTTGTATGCAGCCTACATTTAGTTTCGATTCTGTTTACTATAAAGACAGGCTCTCGAAAAAATACCTGAAAAAGAACAATCCATTTAGGATGTTGATCGACGATGTAGGATTCGAACCTGGAAAAGACCTATTCTTTGGATCCGATGGGATGCCACATGGTATCTACCCAGCACTGGATAGTTGTTTATTCCCCCCCCTTGAAAGTCAAAGATTAGATCTAGATGAATTTGTAAAAGCGTACTGTGTTGAAGGAAAGACTCATGGATATATCGATGTCGAAATAGATGAGAAGGAAAAAGATATCGATGCTAATGTTGTCCTAAAACGATAAAAGTTATTCACCAGATCCAAAATATGTATCGGCAATCAAATCATTCATATCAGTGCAAAAATTATTAATCAAAGGTTAATACTGGAGGTAAAATATTATGAAATCCAATACCTATAAAAAAGTAGATGAGCTTATTTTAGAAGAACTTAAAAATATCGTCGGTTCTAATTACGTGATCACTGATAAAGATAGTATGGTGGATTATAAAAAAGATCAATCTTCAAGCTTTTCAAAGGTGGAAAAGTATCCTGATGTTTTAATCAAACCTCGAACCACTGAAGAGATCTCAAAGATTGTCAGACTGGCCAACGAAAATATGATTCCGATAACACCTATGGGTGGAAAAACAGGCCTTGTTGGAGGAGCTATCCCTATCTATGGTGGGATCGCATTGTCACTTGAGAGAAAAAACAATGATATCTTGGTAGACGAGGAAAACATAATGGTTGAAGTTGATGCCGGAGTGACCATGGGTGATCTATACGAGGCAGTAGAGGAAAAAAATTTATCTCTACCTATACACCCGACCACTGAAGATTCTTTTGTGGGCGGGACTATTTCCACGAATGCCAGCGGAGAGAATTCTCTTAGGCATGGACTAATGAGAAATTATGTTAAAGGAATAGAGGTAGTTTTACCGAACGGAGAAGTCATCAATCTAGGTGGAAAAATACTAAAAAATAATACAGGATATTCTCTTCTTCACCTCATGATCGGTTCTGAGGGGACTTTAGGTATCATCACGAGAGCAACACTCAGACTATATCCACCTTCTGAAAAACCGCGATTTGTTATAGTTCCATTCAGCAAAAAGGAAGATGCCATCAAGGCGGTACCAGAGATAATAAAAAAAAGTATTTTGCCGGATGGTATAGAGTACCTAGAAAAAAAACCCATAGAAAACTCAGAAAAAGAAGCGAACATAAAATGGCCGGTAGAAAAGGGAGAAGCAACCCTAATGATATCCATATCCGGTATGGATGAAAACGAGATCCTGAATAAAGCCGAGAAGATAATGACAGTATGTGAAGAGAACAACGCAATAGATCTCTTCCTGGCTACTAAGACTAGAGAGATAAATAACCTCATCAAGATCAGAGAAGTTATGGGTGAGAATCCAGGTATGGATGATAAAGTTCAATACTGGGATCCTGATTTTTCAGTGCCGGTAAGTGAGATCCCAACTTTCTTGGAGAAAACTAGAGAGATCTTAGAAAATTCTTCTACCAACGGAGAGTATTACACATATGGACACGCAGGTGATGGAAATATACATACTGGAGCATTTTTCCCTGAAGATGATAATCTGGACGAAATAAAAAAAGTACATGAAAAATGGATCGAAGTCGCAATCGAACTAGGAGGATCTGTCTCTGGAGAACATGGGATAGGAATTTTTGGGATACCTGATCTTGAAAAATACAGGAGTGAAGAGGAACTCAGGCTTATGAAAGGTATAAAGGAACTCTTCGATCCGAATAATATAATGAATCCTGGAAAGGTTATTCCATAATGATCAACATTATGAAGAATACTAGTTTTCTTTAAAAGCCTCTATCAACTCAGGTACGACCTCATAAAGGTCCCCTACTATACCATAGTCAGCATACTTAAATATAGGTGCCGATGGATCTTTATTTATAGCGATTATAATGTCCGATTCTTTCATACCTGCTAGGTGTTGAGGAGCTCCAGATATACCACATGCTATGTACAATCTTGGCTTTACTCTTTTGCCACTGTACCCGACCTGATGTTTCCTTGGGATCCATCCTTCGTCAACCAATGGTCTACTTGAACCTAGTTTTGCATCTAGAACTGAACATAATTCTTCGAGTAAATCAAAGTCGTTAGGGTCCTTAAGACCTCTACCTCCAGATACAATTATCTCGGCGTCCTGCAGACCCACATCCTCGGCTATGATCTCCTCTAATATAGTGATCTTATCTTGACCTTTGATCATGTCAGCTGTTTCTTTGATAACCATTCCTTCTCTATTTTCATCACGGTCACTCTCTTTAAATTCTTTGTACCTGACAGTTGCCATCTTTGGACATCTATCCGTAGATATATGTGCTAATATGTTGCCAGTGAATGCGGGTCTTATCTGAATGAACTCCCCGTCATCTATCTTTAATCCGGTACAATCTGCTGTCAATCCCGTTTCTAGAGCTGCAGCCAGTCTCGGTGCCATAGATCTTCCAAAATTGGTAGCTCCGATGAGAAGTATCTCTGGTTTCTCTCTTTTGATCAGATCGGCGATGTATTCTTTAAATGATCTCTCATCGGGTTCATCGAAAATATCATCTTCTATAAGATAAACACCATCTGCACCTCTGTATATCAACTCTTCAGCATCACTCCCATCAGGTGTTAAAAACAATGCATTTAGGTCTGTTTCTAGATCATCAGCTAGTTCTCTCCCTTTATTCAACAATTCATATGTCACTGGGTGTATCTTACCTTTTTCCTGTTCACAATATACCCATACACCTTCTGAAGATTCATTTTCATAAGCCATGGATCTCATCTCCCAAGTCAGATCTTAATTGCTTCACGAATTTCTTCACTGCATCTCCCCCTTCGAATATTTTGCTCTCTCTACCTATCTCCTCCGGGATCTCTATGTTTACTACTTTGGTCGGAGAACCGGTAGAGCCATAATGTATTTCATCACTGATATCCAAAAGGTCCTTCATGGTCCATTTCTCAACCTCTTTATTTCTCACCTTTAACTTGTTCTTAAGAGAAGGTAATCTCGGTTCATTTACATCTTTTGTAACAGTGATAAGTCCAGGAAATTTCATCTCTTTCTTAAAATTTCTTCCCCACATCTCAGACTCAACGACAATGCTTTCTAGCTTTCGTTCTATGGTTCGATTGGCATAAGCGATATGAGGTATGTCAAGGATCTCTGCGATCTCCGGACCTACCTGTCCCGTATCACCATCTACTGTTTTTTCACCACATATGATCAGATCAAAGTCTTTTAACTTCTTTATACAGTTAGCTAAAGTGTAGGATGTGGCCCAGGTATCTGATCCAGCAAATTTTTTATCTGTCAATAGGATCGCTTTATCAGCTCCCCTAGCCATGGCCTCCTTTAGAGTCTCTTCGGCACTTGAGGGACCCATGCTGATTACAGTTATCCTACCTCCGACTTCTTCTTTGAACCGTACTGCCTCTTCTAAAGCATTCAAATCAAATGGATTAGGTTCTTTTGAAGACGAACTCCGATCTATACGGCCTTTTTCTCTGTCAAAATTTACCTTTTCGATATCTGGAACCTCTTTTATCGGTACGATTATATCCAGATCAGTCATGGTGCTTTTACATGAACCCCTTTTAAGTAGTTTTCCTCAATATTTGAAATCATCATTTACTAATGACAGATAGTATTCTCGTTGAAGACTACGTTTATATGATGATCATCTCAATTGTGGTGCAACCGATTTGAAAGCTTCGAGGTGAGTATCTAGGTCTTCTTTATCATGCTGTACGGAGATCAACCATTCTTCATCAGCACCATGGGACATAGGGATGACTCCTTTATCGACCATCCTGATCCAATACTCATCCATCTTTGATGCATCGACATAGGTCCAATCTCTATAGTTTTCAACTTTATTTTCACAGAAAAGTATACCTGCGACTGCGTTAACTCCCTGTACGACAGCTGGAAGATCGAAATCCTCTACTATGTCTTTATAACCTGACATCAAATAGTTTCCAAACTCCTCTAATCTTTTGTATGCACTTTCAGTTAATATGTCGGTCAAGGTTATCTTTCCGGCCCTTACAGATAACGGATTTGAGGAATAGGTACCAAACAGTCCTTCCTCGCCTATCTTGTCAATTATCTCACTTCTACCAGCACAAGCGCCGAGGGGGAGTCCTCCTCCTATAGCTTTAGCAAGTGTTATCAGATCTGGTTTTACGTTATAATAATCAGCAGCTCCACCCATGGCTACTTTTACACCAGTCTTCACTTCATCGAATATGAGAAGAACATTATGCTCATCGGCTAATTTCCTTAACTGTTTCAAATAACCCTCTGAGGGAGGGACAACTCCACTGTTCATCATTATCGGTTCGACTATTATGGCTGCTACTTCACCGATATTTTCCTCTAAGATCTCACCCATGGTTTCGATATCATTGAAAGGAACATTAAGAGTATCTTTGATAGTTCCCTGAGTTATACCCTTCCCATAAGGTATCGAGGTAGGACGTTTTACTGGACCAGCTTTATTTTTGGGGGGTCTTTTGCTGATATGTAAGGGATCAGCTACACCGTGGTAACTACCTTCTATCTTTATGATCTTGTCTTTGCCAGTAAAATTCCTTGCTAATCGTATGGCATATAAAGTAGATTCAGAACCTGAATTTGTAAATCTGACTTTATCGACGGGAAACCTTTCAACAATAGCCTCAGCCAATTCGAAAGACTCACGATGAGGTAATCCATAGATAGTTCCTTTTTTGAGTTGGTCATTTAGACCTTCGATTATTTTAGGATGGGAGTGACCCACCATCAAAACACCCCAACATAGATTAAAATCTATGTATTCATTTCCGTCTACATCCCAAATCTTTGATCCTTCAGCCCTGTCTATAAATATCGGATATGGTTCATAAGAAGGAGATGATCCACCTACCCCTCCAGGCAAGAGTTTCTGTGATTCTTTAAATAATTTTTCAGATCCAGAAGTATTTTTTTTGTAACTGCTGATTATTTTATCGTCCATGATATCGGTTGCCAATCAAAGTTCTAATATATAAGGGATTTGTGGAGATTCTAACTGTATTTGATCACTGTATCTACAATAAGGAAGGTAATTCAATAAAATCATCTAATCCTAATCTTTTTAGAGTGTCTATTTGAGGTACCCCTCTCGTGTCCCAGCCGTGGTATCTATAATTCTTCTTTAGAGTTTCTAAGTACTTGTTCTTATCTAAACTCTCTCCTTTATAGGGTCCGGACTTAATTTCCTCTGTAAAGAATCTTGTCGGAGGATAATCGTCTTCGATATCGAAACCGGCATGTACATGATTGAATAATCTTTCTAAGGTATGGATCCTATCACCTATCTTGATCAGTTCCGATTTATCAATATCCCAACCTGTAGCGGCTGTGATAAGCTCAGCTAGATCATCCAAATTAAGGAGATCCGGGCTGTTTACTATTGTAGAAAAAAAACATACCCCTAAACTGTTCAAAACAGAATGAAAACATTCATGGAAATATACCAATTTAGCCTTACCGTCATAAGTTTGTGGATCATCGGCAGTTTTGACCCCATATATCCTTTTAGCCACTTCAGCATCCATGCTGCCATTGGAAAATTCAGTTAAAGGCGATCCGCTACAATGTCCACCTCCACGGGTCGATAGTGCTGCTCCGATACCATAACCTTTAGGCATCCTGATGGTCTCGTAAAGATCCTGGCCCTTCATGTTCATAGCGAACTTTTCTGAACCATTACCAATCTTCTTAGATGCTCTCTTAACACCATCTGCTAAGATATCTCCAAAGTCCTTTCTGAGTGCGATGTTCACGATCAATTCGGGTAATACCTCGTGATTACCCCAAGTGAGTTCCAATCCACAAGTATCTTTTTTATCGATGATCCCCTTGTCATAACATTCGAAAGCCCAAGCTATAGATTCAGCTACAGTGTCCATATCAAGACCTAACTTGTTACATAATAGATGGGCTTTGATGATCGCCGGTGCACATTTTATATCTAGTTTAAACCCAAAGTTCTGGATGGTGTTTGCCTGCATGGCTTCACCTTCAGTTCCCTCATATTCACCTGATCCTACTTTATAGATAGCTCTACAATCTATTGGACAATTCTTCACACTGAATCTTTTTTGCTCGTATTTTTTAAAACTATATTTGTCGATCTTTTCTAAATCCTTAGGATCGATATATCCATCCTGGTAATGTCGAAGAGGGACACCTCCGATCACATTCTTTGAGCTGACGGATAATGTGCCGAATTCACTCAAACTTTTTGCAGATTTAGAATTTCTAACTTTATCCCAGGTTTTCTTCAATAGTTCAATGTAAGTCTGTTTATCAAATACCTCTACTCTCTTAGACCCCATAACCCATATGGCTTTCAAATTTTTAGAGCCCATTATGGATCCAACTCCACATTTTGCTGCAACTCGAGATCCATCTACTAATATACTAGCTCCTCGGACTAAATTCTCACCTGCAGGACCGATACAAAGAACACTACCTTTGTGGTCATTATCTTTTTCTATCAGTTCAGTCGTTTTAGTAACATCTTCGCCCCAAAGATGTTCAGCAGGTCTTATCTCTACTTTTTCATCTTTTATGGATAAATACACCGGGCTATCCGCTTTCCCTCTGATCAACAAATTGCCAAAACCTGCTGACTTTAATTCCTGTGCAAAATTTCCACCTGCGTTCGCTGATCCTATCCCATCAGTAAAATAGTTTTTTGTGTCTACACTCAATCTTATAGAGCCGGGGGCGGATGAACCTACAAGGAGTCCTGAGCCAAAAAGTAAGATGTTCTTCGGATCTAGAGGGGGGATATCTGGATCTAAGTTTTTGAAAAGTAAAAGTTGGTTCAATCCCCGACCTCCTAGAAAGTTTCTGTAATATTTTTCATCTAAACTATATATTGATGTTTCATTTTGTGATAGATCTACTTCTAAGACCTTACCTGTTAGCTCCCCTATATCCCATCCATCCATTTGTATAACCCCTATCTTGTAATAGACACATAGTCATTTACAGTTTGTGTTCCCGGATGAAGTACATGTGTATTTGATCAGTATAATAATGCTGATAATTCGTTGATATCCGATATATCTTCCAATCCTACGCTCATCTCTAAGAACTTTTCCACTTTATCTTCAGATAGTTGTAGAGATGCTAATCCTTTGAATTTTTCTTTCAGTTTGCTGTAGGGCATGATCGGTTTATTATCTTCAAAGTAAGAATATTTATCATCTTTTGTGATGATCTCTAGTCTTGTACCAGTTTTAGACGGGAAATTCTCTTCGATCTCCTCATCAACATATACCTCACATTTTTTACCCAACTCACTGACTTTAGGATCCGAATAACATTCGAAGAATTCTTTCATCAATATCTGATCTTCTACTAATGCGATAGATACTGCAACAGCAGGATGATTTTGAGCATGTAAAGGTGTTTCAGCCACTTTCAACTGGTTCTCGGCAGTGACATGATTCAAACCTATTCTTATCTTCTCTATATCTTCAATTTTTATATCATGTTCCCTTTGAGCCTTTAGGGCTAAACGGATCGGCCCACATAGTTCGTGACAGCAAGCGAAGGGCTTAAATTTCGCATCCATTATCTTAAATTCTTCACCTAGACCATCTAATAAAGTTGGTAAGTCATAGTCATCTGTGTGTGTCGATGCTAATCCATATTTACCCTCGAAAACAGAAGATGGACCGGTATAACCTTTCTTTGCTAGTTGTGCAGATATCACTCCGTTCATAGCAGCTTTACCAGCATGTAATCTTTTACTCATATCTCCAGTATTTAACCATTCTTCAAGACCTGCAGCTTGTGTACCTGCAAGGCCTAACGCATTTACCATCTGTTCTTCATCTAATTTTAATATTTTTCCAGCTGTAACTGCAGCTCCTATTGTTCCAACTACTGCGGTGGCATGGAATCCTTTATCTCTAAGACTTGGATACAAAGAACCATCTACTCTACCATTGATTTCATAGCCAAGCAATAAAGCAGTAATTAATTCCTTTCCACTTATCTTTTCATTCTCGCCAACTGCAAATCCTGAAGGTACTAAGCAGGCACCGGGATGTGCCCATCCCTCTGCTCCCGAATCATCCATATCTATGCCGTGAGCCATTGTACCATTAGCTAAAGCAGCCATCATTGCAGGATATTTTCCATCTAGGCCAATGACTTTTGATTGAGCTGAACCCTGGGTCTGTTTAACTAGTTCAATGACCATTTCTGACCATGGTTGATCAAATGCACCGATGGTAACGCCAATTGTATCTAAAAAATGCATCTTTGTTTTTTCCACTACATTTTTTGGTATATCTTCATATACAAAATCGACAATAAATTTTGCCATCTCTTTAGAATATTCAGTCATGATAAATATCTCCAATTAGCCCTATCTACACATTGATTATATACTTTATGTTGATTATTCAAACATGTTATATAAATTCATATATCTATAATAAGGTACGATTCAAGTTTGAAATCGATGTTATCTAGTATCAATTATAAAGTATTGTGTTTTATAGAATAGCTTTATTTATTAGTGAATCATTGCTTCCGAACTAAAAGGAGGAGAAATAAATGAAAAATAAACTCAAAGGAAAAGACTATTTGACGATAATGGACTACGATAAGGAAGAGATAGAATACATTTTAGATGTGAGCAAATCTTTAAAGCAAAAACAAGCGATGGGGATACCTCATGATTACATGAGGGGGAAAACCTATGCCATGATATTTGAAAAGAAATCGACAAGAACTAGGACATCTTTTCAATGTGGAACGGCTCAATTAGGTATACAGTCCTTTTTCATGCAATCTGAAGCAACTCAGTTAGGTCGGGGTGAACCTATCAGAGATACTGCTAGGGTTATTGATAGGTATGCTGACGGTTTATTCATTAGAACATTTGAACAAGAGATAGTCGAAGAATATGCCAAGCATATGAAGAATCCAGTTATCAATGCTTTGACTAATCTAACCCATCCTTGTCAAGGTTTGGCTGATCTATTAACTATAAGAGAAAAGAAAGGTGGTTTTGAAGGTCTTAAAGTATGCTACACCGGTGATGTGTACAATGTATGTCATTCATTAATGTTAGGATCGACCTTATTCGATATGGATATAACTGTAGCAGCTCCAAAAGGGTTTGATCCCGATGAGAGGATAATGAAGAAATGTAAAGAGAATGCGAAAAGAACAGGATCTAATATTAAGATCGTCCGTGATTTAAAAAAGGGTGTAAAAGATGCAGATGTGGTCTACGGAAATACATGGCACAGTATGGGTACAGCAGATAAAGAAAAAAGGATAGAACAGTTCAAAGGATTCACAGTTACCGATAATCACATGAAGATGGCTAGAGATGATGCAATCTTTATGCATTGTATGCCTGCGTATAGAGGAGAAGAGATGACAAACGAAGTGATCGAAGGTGAATATTCAGTGATCATCGATCAGGCAGAGAACAGGATGCATACAGAAAAAGCTGTTGTTTCCTTGGTCACATTATGATCAAGTGTGATCTTCCATGACCTAACATCCTAAACCTTTTTTATTCTTTTAAAAACTTTTATCGACATATTTATTTTAATATGTGGAGTAATTAGCCAAAAAATAAGTATATATCTAAGAGTATTAGAGAGGTATAAACGTTCCAGCAAAGATCTTTTTAAAAAATAAAAGATTTGGTAAAGCAAGTAATAGATTAAATCCTTGGAGAGCTTTACTTGCTAAATATAAAAAATGAACATATAATTAATAAAAGAAGTGATTAAAAATGGCAAATGAATGGAAACCTAAAATTATTACAGAAGATGTCCCAGGACCTAAATCGAGGGAAATAATAAAAATGAAAGAAAAATTTGTACCCAAAGGAATATCTATAACTCACAAAGTTTTTGTTGAAGATACGGAGGGGGCCTACATAAAGGATGTTGATGGAAATATATTCATCGATTTTGCCGGCGGTATCGCAGTGATGAACATTGGTCATTCTAATAAAAAGGTTATAGATGCAATCAAAAAACAGTCTGAAAAGTTCACTCATACTCAAGCTTATATTGTCCCTTATAAAGTATATTCTGAATTAGCTAAAAAATTAACAGAAATAACTCCTATAAAAGGAACTAAAAAGAAAGCTTTTTTTGCAAACTCCGGCGCAGAAGCAGTTGAAAATGCAATTAGGATAGCAAGACATTATAAAGGTGTACCTAGAATAATCAGATTTACAAATTCTTACCACGGAAGAACATTACTCACTTTGGGATTAACATCTAAATACATATATAAAAAAGGGAGTTTTGCTGATGGATCTTTTATTCATACCGCACCTTTCCCAAATGTAAATGAATTTCCAGGGGATGAAGATGAATGTGTAGATTATTGTTTAAAGCAGTTAAAATATTTTCTTGAAATAGAATGTACCGCTGAAGAAACTGCTGCGATCATTTTAGAACCCGTATTAGGTGAAGGGGGATATATACCGGTCCCTAGAAAATTTTTGGAAGGTGTAAGAGAACTATGTGATGAAAACGACGTCATTTTAATAATCGATGAAGTTCAAAGTGGATGTGGGAGGACTGGAAAATTTTGGGCGGTAGAGCATTATGGAATAAAACCTGATCTATTGACTTTCGGCAAATCCATTGCAGGTGGATTACCATTAAGCGGGGTCATAGGTAGAGAGGAAATACTAGATTCAGTTCATCCAGGAGGGATCGGAGGTACTTTTGGTGGAAATCCCATTGCCTGTGCCGCAGGGTTAGCAAGCATCGATGTTCTCCAAGAAACATTGAAAGATATTGGACAAATAGAAGAGATTTTCAAAAAACGACTAGTAGAATTGGAAAAAAAATATGACGTAATATCTGACGTAAGAGGTCTAGGACCAATGGTAGGAATCGAATTTAAAGATAAGAATGGTGAACCCTATGAAAAACTTGTTCTTAAATTGATAGAAACTGCTAGAAACAATGGTCTTTTACTATTGAAAGCAGGTGTTTACAACGATGTAGTAAGAATATGTGGTCCGATTACACCTAAAGATACAGATGTTGTAAATTTAGGTCTAGACATTTTAGAAGTATCTTTAGAAGAGTGTTTGGAT
>Ga0207421_10003963_pt1 | contig 17380 bp, 18 predicted proteins | sample SodLakKL_010_SED_4_FD_187542 | JGI IMG/M metagenome (GOLD analysis project Ga0207421, IMG submission 187542) | Alkaline sediment microbial communities from Lake Tanatar, Kulunda Steppe, Russia - 8KL_010_SED (SPAdes) (version 2) | ecosystem: Environmental > Aquatic > Non-marine Saline and... | reverse complement strand
GCTCCGGGATCTCTCAGAAGTCCCTGTTGTGGGGCAGGGGTATCTATGGGGGTTATAACCGGCCCCTGCCTCGGGTGCAGCCTCGGGAAGAGGGGTGGGGGGATTGGAATCTCAACCCTCGGAATATGCAGGAGGCGGTCAGGAGGCTGCGACGGGCCTCTGCTGTGTATACCGCAGATGACTATGCCGCAACTGCTGCGTATGCCTGGTCGTGCCTGAAGATGGGGATGCAGGAGGTGGCGGCTCTGGTGAAGGATGTGATAGGGGATGATGAGTCCACCGAGGAAGAGGTGGAGGCTGCGTGGGCGCTGGCGCAACTGGCGTGGGCGGCCGATGAACAGATTGGCAGCGGGGTGTGGGACTGGGTGGCCAGCCCCGACAACCCCGGATGGTACGGTAACGGGAATTCGTAACAGGCAGGTATAGTATAGGGGCTAAGGGCCCCGGAAAGGACGGTGCGATATGGACCAGGCGAGTATAGACTACAGGAATGAGATAATCCGGTTGGTGGGACAGAGGGAGTGGGATGCTAACGTGGGGTTGCGGAGGGACGTGGCATTCCTCCGGGCTATGAGGGAGCAGGATTGCGTGCTGCCGGCGCTCAGGATGGGCCCGTGGCCGACGCCGACGCTGTCGTCCCCGGCGGCGGGCTTCCTGATGCGTATGGCCAGCCAGCTAAAGGAGGCCATCAAGGAGGGTAGGGTGCACGGGATACCGGGGGCTATGCAGCTTCACCCTGAGGACTGGGGGCTGATAAGTGGGGGCGAGCAGGAGAGTGTCAGGTGGGCTACTACCGGACAGGAGGCTCACGATACTATAAGGGAGAGTTATGACCGGATACGCAGGCAGTGGGGGGGAGAGGATGCCTGGCGACGGCGGGTGGCCCGGAGGGGGTATCGCCTTAATCAGAGGGCGGCCCTGGTGAATGTGTGGGCCAACGGCCAGCTGCAGGACCCCAATGACCTGAGGTGGCTGAGCGTCAGGGGGTGGCACCGTGCCGAGGATATACTGATACACTTAGAGGGGCCAGGTTTTGAGGGGCCAGGTGAGGATGATGATGATGGTGTGTACCGCATAGACAGGGAGAGGATGCTGTCTTTGGTGACGGAGGATGAGCTGCAGGGGTGGGACCCCGTTACCGACTTGAGTATAGAGGAGATGGTCCGTCTTGAGAGGGTAGCGAATCACGGTGATAGAGGGGCCAGGGCGCGTCGGACACCGCCCCGGGGTCCGGAGGAAGCCCAGGCCCAGACGGAGGAGGAGACGGAGGCGGAGCCCGGAGATGAGGGGGCTCAGGATGTGTTGTGGGATGGGATTGTGGATGTGGACCCCACGGAGGGAGGGAGGCTGAACAATGTGAGTCCGGAGTTCGGGGCTGCTGCCGGGCCGGAGCAGGGGGTGAAGCAGTTGTATCGGGGGGTCGGGAGTGCGTGGGACTTTGAGAGGAGGATTACGGATGTCAGGAGGGCCCTGCTGAATGTCAAGAAGAGGAGGCAGGAGGGGGGATTAAACCGCAGGCCGGTAGAGAGGTTCCATCAGGTGGCCGTGATGAGGGTGGGGGCGGGGGCCCTGGCGTATCTTAATCGGGAGGCCCAGGTGATGGAGATGGTGGCCAGTCTGGATAGGACGAGCCTGTGGCCGGCAGGCTATCGGCATGTGCTGAGGGTGATTACCTGGAAGACCCTGGGGATGGATACACCCTGTGCGGGAAGGACGGGGGCCCGGGTGTACCGGTGGGTGCCGTATATTCATGACCGGGGGGCTACGCTGGTGGTGGATGAGTGGAGTTGGGCGGCTATGGAGCCGTTGTGGAGGAGTGGGGTGTTTCTGTGGCCCCAGCTCACCGAGCAGGGTAGGGTGCCGCATCCGGTGCCTGCATTTAACGGGGGGACGTCGCATCGGTGCCTGGGTCCGGCGGGCGGCTGGCTGCAGAGAAGGGAGAGGGGGTGCCCGTGGATACAAGGCCAGCCCCAGCCCCGGGAGGCCGTGCTGTCTATGGAGACCTACATCAGTTGGGAGGCTACAATAATGGGGTGTATGGGTCTGTGGGTCCCGGGGGTGAGCCAGTTTGCCGTCAGGATGGACAAGGCGCTGGCCCAGGCCCGGTATGAGAGATTGAGGGGTGGTATTCCCTGTGGGAATGTAGGGGACTCTATGGCCGTCTCAAGGGCCATAGAGATGGTCCGCAGCCGAATAGGGGTTATTGGGTTCGCGCAGGGTAAAGAGGCAGGATACGGCGGGGACACAGGGCGTGCGATGTGGGCCCTGCCGGTGGAACTGGGAGGGGGTATGTGGATATGGGATGCGCTGGAAGGGCAGACGGGACTAACTTCCCGCCCGGCCATGAAAGAGTGGAGAGAGGGCGTGGGTCCCCTGCGTAGGGTGCAGTCCGAGATAGTCAGGAGGGGGTGGGCCCAGATTCCGCCGGTGGGATATAATGTAACGAGGCTCGGGAACGGGGGTTATACGGGATCAGGGCTGGGGGCGTATGAGCGGTGGAAGCTGGCGTGGAGTGATAAGTATGGGGCTGACAGGGACGGGGTGCCCAGGGACCCGAGGGGCTGCACGGACGATGAGTTGGACGGGAGTGCTCTGAGGTGGGAGACCGGGACGGAGCAGGAGTGTCCGGGGCCTGAGAGAAGGATAGAGGATAGGGTGGAGAATGAGGGGCAGGAGCCGGAGGATACGGCTGCGACGGCTGCTATAGCCGAAGGTCCCGGACGAGACGATGGGGATGATGAGGATGATGAGGAAGGGGGTAGTTGTGGGGCTGAGGATCCTGAGTCCGGAGAGGTGGAGGTGGAGTTGATCGTGTTGTGGCCCGAGGATACGGAGGTGGGGGTTGCGCGGTACCCTACGGCCAGTAGAGGGATGATGGGTCGGGTGGGTCCGGGTAGTCGGTTGGTAGTCTCCACCTTCCAGGGTTGGTATTGGGTGACGGGGCGCGTCGATGGGGATCCCGACTTTTGGGATGGGGTGTGGCGGCGCAGGGTGAGGGACAGACAGAGAGTCGCGTTGACGACGGGACCGGGGGACCGACTGTCGTTCAGGGGTAGTGGTGGGGTGGCGTATGAGTGTACGAGATGCCAGGGGACACGGTTTGAGGTGGCCGGGTCGAGGTTATGGGTATGCCGGGCGTGTGGGACGCTGGCGTGGACCCAGAGGCTGCGCGTGGACAGGGAGTCTCTGCCCCGGGGGGAAGGGGGCAATTGTGGGGCTGAGGGGAATCTCAGGCAGATGGAGATGTTGTGGCCGGTATTGTATGCCCCGATGGGACGGTATGCCATGCCCCGGGAGGATATGGTGGTCAGGGAAGGTCCCGGGGCCAACCTGATGGCGTACAGGAGCGGGCGGGCCCGGTGGCAGGTGATTGCCCGGGGTGCGTATGCTGATGCGCAATGGTGGCGCAAGGTGCAGGTGAGACAGTCGGCGGGACTGGAGGAGAGGGCGCAGGAGGGGGAAGAGCTTGTGACGCTGGAGTATGTGGATGGAGGGGGCAGGACGGGGAGGGAGTATCGGTGTGCTGCGTGTGATAATTGCGAGGACGGCAGGAGATACAGGAGCAGGGATAAGGGCGGGGGAGTCAGAGTGTGGGAGTGTGCTGAGTGCGGCACACCTGCGTGGACCCAGAGATTCTGGGTGAATATGCCGGAGATGGAGACGGAGATGGAGACGGAGACGGAGATGGAGGGTCAGGGGGAGCAGGAGAGTGGGGGGTAGGGTTTTTGGTTAGAGGGTAACGGGAACGTATCGTCCCGGTGCCTGCTCCTAAGGGGGTGGGTGCCGGGGCTTCGCTATGGGGTGGGGGAGGGTAAAGGCCGGGTGAGCCAGGGGATGGGTGATGAGGGTGAGTGGAAAGTCGCATATGTAGGGGGTGGGAGATGCAGGATTGTAGGGGTTGGGGGTCGGTAATGATTACGATAGGTAGGGTTGGGAATAGTCCTGGGGTAAAGGGGTACTGATTGGACGCGTAATGTGAGGGCCTAAGCGGTGCAACGTGCTGGGGCGGTGGGGTAGGGGAGGCGGAAAAACAAGAAAAAAAGGTATTGACAACAAGGGCGGATGCCGATATATATGTATAGAGAGACGGGCAAGTCGCCCATCTTGATCTTTAACAAGTGCATATAGGGCATAGCACCAATAAGGAAGTAGGTATTAATTATGGCACCAACCGAAGAATCTAAGAACTCAATCAAGAAGTATATAATAGATTGGCTGGAATGTCTCCGGCGCTACCCGATGGAGACCAAAATTAAAGACTATGTCATTGGTTATTTGCCGATGGATTACATAGCGTACGGGGCTGATGGAACGACATTGAATGGTATACTGGAATTGCGCAGAGTGGGTTTTAAAGGCAATGAGCAGATTGCCGCGTCGATCGCTGAACTGTACACGGACGGCAAAATTAGAGTTATCGCCGGATCCGATGTGGACATGACTAATCCAGATAATATTAAGACAGCGTTGGATCGACTGGAAGCGCGATTAGCGAATAGCTCCATCCGGATTGACCAAGACTATAAATTACGACTGTATGATCCAACATCTGTAATCGGGCAATGCACAACCCGAGGATCATACCTTAAAAAAATGCTTAAGCGCACCAACAACAACTAACTAATGATTAACCTTGCTATGCCCTGTCACTTGCACTTGCAAGCCTCGCTATAATAGCGGGGCTTTTTTTTATCTTAATTTTTTTTCTTGGAAAAAATTTTTTGGGGAGGGCGCTGCAACTAATTATGGAGAGGATTCGTCGGGAATAGAATGAAGATGAAGAGGGTCTGTGACATCTGGAATATTCTGGACATGGGGTATCCCCTTCCGCCCCCTGGCGATTGCGCCGGAGGAGGAGGAAAGACCTCACCGCCATTAAAATGATTTTCAAATTTCCCCGATTCCCGGGTTTCCGTTCTGTTAGAATCCTTACGAGTAAAAATTCAATATGTAGGTGCGAATTTCTAACTACACCTTAAAATCCCGGATTCCTGGTTTCCCGAATAGTGTGTATGGCACCCCCTCATAGTGGGTTAAAATTGAGGGTTGGTGGTGTGCGTAGGGTAGAATTAGTCCTGATTCCGAGTGATTTCGGGACAACTGTAGGGGTGCGTGTCTAAATTCATACTTCTGGTTAGAATTCCCTTGACGGCGTCCCGCAGTCCCGTATAATGGAAGATAATGAAACAAACAGGATTATTTTATGAAAGGAGCGCCCGAATGAGTAACGAACAACAGAGCGCCGAAGACCGATTGTCGCAGAATCCGTTGGAGGGACTTCCGGAGCCCGAGGAAGTGAAGACTTGTACGAATCCTTATTGTGCCCGTCAGTTTAGGGGGGCCCGGCAGATTGAGGAGGGCTTCGACAGGGACCGCACCAAGCTTGACGGCTACCAGACCAGGTGTAAACGGTGTCGGAGGATCGATTCGGCACGGGCCTACAAGAAGCTCAGGCGTCCCGGAGCCGGGCGGAATCTGGATGAGGGGATTCTGGGGGCCCTGCAGGAGCAGTTGGAGCCGTACTCTCAGATGATGGAGGCTCGACTGGAGAGTAAGCTCGCTGACAGAATGTCGCAACTGATAAACAAGAGGCTGCAGGATGCCGTCGATGAACTTATCCAGACCAGCAAGGATGTTCGAGAGGGCCAGATCCCCTATTGACAGGCCCAGGGGAAAATAATTTCGGTTCTCGCTTGACAGCAGTGCGCGTCGCTGTATAATAGAGGATAGTACGATTGAAAAGTTAATAGGGGAACAGATATGACGTAAGCGTAAGTCACCCCTTCACGGGGGTGTTGTGGATTGAAACGTTTTTTTGACGGGTCCCTGCTTAGCCCTCCGGAAAGTCCTGACGAAAACCAGAATCAATGTGTATGACTATACAGGACCAGAAGGTGGGTTAGGTGGGGTCTGTCTGTATAGTAGTAGGGTATATAGTATACTAGTATATATAAGAGAAGAGAGAGAAAAATACTCATTATTCCCCTTGGTTTTCAGCGATGACCCAGAGGTGCTTATGGTACGACGACCTATTTCTGGTATGAATACTTGATTTACAACTCCTTATAGTGGATTATAAGGAACCTCGGTCAGACAAATTAAGGCTCAACGGGAGTTATTCCTATTTGGTCAGACTTTTCGTCAGACACCTCCGGCACGTATCACCGGATAAAAAAGAAAAGTTTTTATTTTTCTCTTGACAACGCCTGGGTATAGTGTATAGAGGGGATATGAAGACTACAACAGAACCTGCCAAATCGCAAGCCAGGGTGCAGTCCCTGGGAACCACCCAACTGATGGATATAGCAGTCGTCGAGGAGAACTTCAACCTTTCACGTGTGAAGGCCAGGGGTATGCTCAGGAACCTCCGGGTGCCCCTGCTGGACATTGCAGACAAGACCTACTTCAACTGCACGCAATTGGACCGGGTCCTTTTCTACCTGACGATGCCCCGCAAAGGAGACCTCGTGGGTGAATACTCCGTTCCCGGCACCCCCCGCCTGAATCAGGGCAGAGAGAAAGCCCGGAACGTCAAGCGTACGGTTACCGACGAGGACATCGAAGCTATGGACGATCCCGTAGTGTACGCCAAGTGGCTGACCTCCGGACCCATGATCCACCTGCCGAAAACCCAACTCCGAACCCTGCTGGATACGGCGTGGAAGGCTCGCCTGGCCGAACAAAAACAATCTGCCCGACACCCAGGGAAAGAATCCCCGGCAGAATCCCCGGAGCAGGAATCCGAACCCGAACCAGAAACTGAAAGGGTGGCTGATGGAGCCTGAAGAATCTAATCCGATGCTTGACCCCGACCATCCCCAGGTCGAACTCTACAGACAGTCGCTTGAGGACCTGCTGGAATTCGAGTCGGTAAATGAGATGGCCGCCGCTTACCGTGCCAACGAGTGGAATCCCTCCGAAGAAATCCAGCACCTGATTCACACCGCAAGATACGCCGAGAGCGAAGGCGCCCGTCTGCGTGCCCTGGAGGTCCTGCGCAGCCGACGTATTGAGACACTCCGTAACAACGGAGCCATTGTGGACGCTTCCCAGACAACCATAGACGAAACCGGCAGAGTAAAGAAGGTCCTCTCCACCTCGGTGGTGGCCTCCGTATTGTCTGCCGGACGACCCGCTAACCCTCAACCCACCACTTCCGTCAGGAGATTAGCTGATGACACCCGACCGACCCAGAGCCAGAACGAGAACCAGGAACAAACCCCACCAGAAAAAGAAGAACCCCCCTGCCCAACAGAAGACTCTAACGTCCGGGACCTTGAACAGCTCAGCCCCGCCATCCACCGCAAGCCCTCCAGGGCCGAAGACTTCCCCGGATTCGCAACAAACCCGGATGCCCCCGGACGTGAAGATGCCGCCGGACGTGAAGAGGGCGCAGACTCTGGTGGAGAAGAATGTGATGAGAAATTCACAGAGGGCGCAGAAGATTCGTAACTACTGCCGGCTGGATTACGTACGCATGATAATGAAGAACGTCTGCGAGAACGTACCGGAGATGGTGCCCAGCTACCGGACCTGGAAGTGCAGCACCGACCCTGCCGTGGCAGTGTACGAAACTCTTCATGCTCCCACCTACATAGAAAATATACTCCCGACGGTGGAGATAATGTTAAAGGATCACGTTGACAACATTCAGTGGGTCTCATCGGTGGTGGTGGGATTTGCACTGTATGACAGCGTCCGAGAAATGGAGAGCCGCAGTTATGCCTCAACCGCCCAAACCTGACGAGAGCCGGGACGCCTTCATCAAAAGATGTATGCGTTACATGGCCGACAAAGAGAAGACCCGTGACCACCAGCAGCAGCTTGCCGTGTGCTACAGCATGTGGGAAGAATACCAGAAAGGAAGGGGAAAAGACTAACGCTTAATGCAGCTTGAACCCTCCGACATACACCCGATGGATTACAGGAAGCTGGAGCCGGACAACCCCTGGTATCCCCTCCCTTCCAATTATGAGTTGTTGTCCTCTGAGGCCCAGAAAAAGGCCCGCATCACCGCATTGACGCGGCAGAATTCCCCGCTGGAGTTTGTGGCGGCGTGGGACCTCTTCCGACGGCTGTATCTGATGACTACCGAGCCGGGGTTTTTCTACCACAACTTCACGATGAGTCCTCCCTTCCACTACGAGGCCATCTGCGACCTGGGCAGGTACGCGCGCAACATACTGGCCGCGCCACGGGGCTTCGCCAAGAGTGTGGTGGTGGGCACCGAACTACCCCTGTTTCTGCTGCTTACCAGGCCGCATATCAGGATTGTATTGTGTCTGGCCACCGACAAGTTGATTGAGGGCAGGTTCGACACCATCATTAAGCAGATAGAACAGAACCCCGGAATCCTGGAGGACTTCGGGGTACAGAAATCCAGGAGAGGCACAGGCATCTGGAACCGCCACCACATCCAGCTCAGGAATGGCTCGAAGATGGAGGGATTCTCCGTCACGGGCCGCAAGAGGGGTGCGCGCCCCGACCTGTTTCTGCTGGATGACCCGGAGTTCGACCCCGAGAACATACACAGCAGCTCCGAGATGAGGGAGAAGTTTGAGACCTTGTTGTTCCGTCAGGTGATTCCCATGCTCGAACACGGTTCGGCCATCTTCTGGATAGGAACCATCATCCACAAGAGGAGTTTCCTGGCTCACTCCCTGTTCGGAGAGGACAGCCGCTTTAGCTTCTGGAACCGGAAGGTGCTGGAGGCGTGGAAACCCGACCCCGAGAACCCCGATAAAAAGAAGGTGCTGTGGGACGGCAAGTGGTCCCAGCGAATCCTGCAGGCCCGCAAAGAAGAAATCGGTGCGGCGGCCTTCGCCAGCGAATACCTGAACACTCCCCAGTCCGAAGAAGACCGAATGTTCACTGTGGACCCCCTAAAAAACGAATACCGCATAGAACAACCCTTAGCCACCGAGCACCCCTTAGACTCCTCCCACAAAGTGAGTTGGCACAGCTACACAAAGGAAGAAGATAAGTGGGTGCCTCAGGAAGAAACGTCCGGGACCTTATTCAGTCAGATGTTCCGGGTTATAGTGGTGGATATAGCCAGGGGGTTGTCGCAGCACAATGATTATAGTTGCGTGGAGGTGCTGGGATTCGATAAGAACAACTGTATGTGGGTGCTGGATATGTGGATGGGCCGGGTAAAAGAGCCCATCCTGCTGAACATCATCTATAAGATGGGTCTGAGGTGGAGGGTTCGGCTGGTGGGGATTGAGTCGGTGGCCCTGCAGATTCAGGTGGTGGACTCCATGAACACCCTGCTGGATGAGCGTTCGGATTCGGGTGTGGGATGGAGGCCCCGTGTGGTTCCCATTAAGTATGCCGGTAGCGGCAAACCCCAGCAAAAAGCCGAGAGGATAGCCGCCCTGGGGTGGAGATTCGACAGCGGCAAGGTAAAGTACCCCAGGCACTTAAAGCAGATGTGGCCCTGGAATGAGCTCTACAGTCAGACGGAGGACTTCACTTATGACCTTGCGATGCTGAGATTCGATGACGCAATAGATACTCTGGCGATGAGCGCCTATGTGATTCACGGCAAGGGGGTGCAGGGACCTCAGCAGCCCAGGGACCCCAGTCTGGAGCAGAGGATTAAGGACGGAGACCTGATGGTGGCCGGGGCAGTACCCCTGCTTTCGGGACTGAATGCCAACCAGATGTCCGGGGAGGTGCTCGATGCCTTAGTTGACAGGGCCTACTCCCGGGCGTATAATTCCGACAGCAGGAATATGAGTATAAAGAACCGCAGGAACAATATAAGGATAAGGAGAGGACGTCGATAATGGAGATGATTATGGACCTGGGATCAACCAACCTGGTGATGCTGCTGGTGGTAGTGATGGCTTCGGTGACCGTCTACTCTGTGGTCGCACTGAGCAGGACCAATCGGCAGTTGCTGGACACCCTCAGTGCTATGAATCGGCAGAATTCGACGCTGGCGGTGACGAAGATGTCGCTGGAGGCGGCAGCCGCAGGAGTCAATCCGACGACCCCGGCGTCAGTGCTGCAGAATTATACCCGGGCCTCCGAGTTGCAGGGTCTGGCCAGGCGCCAGGAGAAAAAGAATAACGAGGCTTCCGGGGATCCGGCAGCTAAGGCGGCGATGGAGAAGACCCGGCAGAAGATGATGTCTCCGCCGGGGGTTGGAGGAGAGGGTCGGGTGACTATAACGGCAGGGTCCGGCCTGAGTCGGTCCCCCCAGAAGGAGTAAACTACTATTATGTCTTATGAGATTTTCCTTCCCAAAGCTAAAGACCAGAAGGAAGAGGTTCTGGTTCACCTCATAAACCAGGCCAAGCAGCTCCGTGCGGTCAAGGAGGTTGAGTGGTGGTTCAACTATTACTATCTGCAGGGTGTACGCAACATCAGCAACCTGAATTATCAGGAGGGGACGCTGGACGTCAACTACGTGAATGAGTACGGGCTTCTGCAGTTCCGCTACGAGGATATTGTCTCGAAGTTTCAGTCTCAGACCGGACGCCTGCTGCGAATCGACCTGACGCCGAAGGTGGTCCGGAGGAATGTGGGGCTGGAGGGGATGCGGAAGTCGGCGGTCGCCCAGGTTGCGCTGGATTCAGTGATGACGCACTCGGCGGTGGAGCAGTTGAAGCTCTCGGCCATACCCATGCTGCTTAATTACGGGATAATCGGGACGGTCGTATGGATAGACGGACAGGACATGGGAATAGAAGTAATATCCCCCTGGGAGATACTACCTATTCCGCCTTCTCCCGTAGTGAGCGGGGATGTGCGGGGGTTGGCCAGGGTGCGGACTGTTCCGGTGGATTGGCTGAAGAAACTGGCCATTACACCCGGGGAGGGGGCGCAGGTCTGGACCGAAATGGATAAGACCTCGGTGCCCCGGGGACACATAGACTCCCAGGCGGATGCGTCAGACCAGCAGCAGTTCAGGACCTTCCACCAAACGGTGGGAATAGGGTCGGCGTTGAAACAGCAGAGGAAAAAGGATAAGACGGAGGCGGAGGTTGCCGAGATGCAGGAGATCTGGATGAAGGACTCCCGGGGCAACCTCAAGGAATACATATTGATGGCCGGTAACCGGCATCTGCATACGATAGACTACACCGGGTATAATGTTCCGATGCCCATAGCGACCGCAAATGATATGGTTACGGGGGATTTCTGGGGACGCAGCTTCGTATCCCTGCAGATACCTCTGAATATGGAGCTGGAGGACTCGGTGAGTCAGCTGATGCAGAACGTAAAAGACCTGGATATTTATGGAATCTGGGCCTTCCCCTCCTCAATGGGGATTCCCAACGAAGCGGCCCGGGGTTCCGACGGCATTCGCCGATTCCAGTACGAGCCGGATTATTCAGTGCCCGAAGCCAAGCCCCTCCAGATGAAGCCCATCAATTCCGGAACTTTTCCGGTGCAGGCTATTCAGGCGGCCACCCAGTTGAATAATGCCATAGCTAACCAGCCTGAGGGACTCCTGAAGGGGGATGCACCCGGGCGCGTAGATTCATCCAGTGGTCTGGGGCTTCTTTATGAAACCTCAAACACCCCCCTCTCCCCAACAGCATCCTCTCTCTCCCAGGCGATTATACAAAATTATCAGTCGATGCTGGCGTTGATGCAGATGCGGTGGGATGACAGCCGCATTATTGAGATTTCCGCACTGGATGACACCCTGGCGGGTGTGGTGCTGGACCCTTCCAGTGGGACGATGTCCCTGGCGGATAACGCGCTGCCGATGCCCTCGGAGGTGTCGATTACCGTACAGTCCATGATGCCTAAGAGCACCGAGCAGGAGAAGATGGAACTGACTAATGCGCTTCAGATGCAGACCATTACGCTAACCGAATACCGGATTATGGTCAGGAAGAAGGGACTGGACCTTCCAGTAGGCAATGAGTCGGAGTGGCAGAACTACCGCCGGGCGATGATGGAGAATATCCAGTTGTTCGGGGACGGAACGCAAACCGGTCAGATAACCATATCGGACAAGGACCTCCACGAGGTACATCTGGAAGTCCTCCAGGCGTTTATGGCAAGGCCGGAGTTCTTCCTGGCCTCCGAAGAGGTGCGGGAAGCGTTCCAGCAGCACTACGAACAGCACATAGGGTTCCTGGCTCCGATACCGGACCAGATGCCCTATCCGGAGGATGCAGCCGAGGAAGAGGCTATGATGATGCAGCAGCAACCGCAACAACAACCGCAACAGCAACCGCAACAACAAATGATGACCTAATAGTAGGAGACGACCCATGGTTACAGAAGACCAGAACGGCCAGCCCCAGGCAGAAGAACCCCAACAGCAACAATCGCAGGAGCCCGAACAGCAACAGCCCATCGCTACGGCCACTAAGGGAGGTCGGCCTTCCCACCCCGGTCAGACCGAGCCGCCCGAATCCCAGGAGCAACAGCAGCAGGATAGTTCGTACACGCTCAAGGTGAATGGCCAGGAGAGGACGTTTACTATTGATGAGCTCAAGCAGGCCGCCAGTAAAGCTGAGGGAGCTGAAGAGAAGTTCCGTCAGGCCCACGAACTCCAGACCAAAGCCAAGCAGGGACTGAGGATGCTGGAGGTGGTCGATGAACTCAAGGAGGCCGAAGCGTCCGGGACCTCACCCGACCCGAAGACGGTGGGAGAGTTCTTCTCACTTCTGGGACTGGACCCGGCAGACGTGGATATGACCCAATTTACCCCTCAACAACAACAATCAGGAGACCCTAATACCATGGATAATCAACAACAACAGAATCAACAGCAACAGAATCAACCCCAACAGAATCAACAGCAACCCCAACAGCAACCCCAACAGCAGGCCCAGAGGATTACGGCGGATATGCTGGATGATGACGTGAGGCAGACGTTGGATGATTTTAAGCAGTCACAGATTGAGCAGTTCCGGCAGAAGATGGCCGGGGAGATTCGCAGTGCAGTTGACAACGATGCGGAAATAAATAAAATGATTCCAGAGAACATGGATGCCGCCGATAAGAAGAAGCTAAAGGATACGCTCTTTGAAATGACTAAAGATGATGTGCGAAGCCGTATACTATCCCGGCAACAGCGATACGGACCCGATATGGTGACTGAATCACTGCAGACGACCCGAAGTCGTTTGAAGAATATCGGTATCCCGACTAAATCCAAGCAACCGCCGCTACTGGACCTTGGACCCACCGCAGGCTCGCAGTATACCCAGGAAGTTATGGCAGAGAAGCCCATTGAACGAGTGCCTTCTACCAGCCCGGACTACCATGAGAATGCCGTCAAGAGGATTCTCCAGCGTATGGTAGGTTCCAAGCGGGGTTGATGAGGGACGGGGACACATTCGCACAGATAGTCTGTTTACATAGAAGTACTAAAACAGTTGTAATTTAATTAAGGAGAATAGCTATGTCAGCTATGGAAACACTTGATCATTATATCAGGGAAGAGCTGCCATCGGTTATACATGAATCTCTGCCGGAGATAGCCCCGGTTTATCCTTATATCAAACAGACATCAATGAATGTTGTCCGTAACCAGGATATAGGAAGGGGCTGGGAAGTACGGCACTTGTATGACACTGGCATCGCAGGCCTGATGAAACCGTCGAACCCCATGGGTATGAACATGCGGGGCAACGACGAGTACCCTCAGTCGCATGTGCTGGAGGACGGACACGATGTCTTCCCGAGCGCGATTAACGCACCCCACGTGGGGTCAATCCAGAGGGTCCTGAGGCTCATGAAGTCTACCGGTAACTTCGGTATTCCGGCGACCTGGATGCAGGCCGACCGCCTCAACGCTACTCAGATTGAGTACGTCACCAGAGATATTAAGGGTGTCGGAAAGATGAGAGCGTTGACCGAAGCCACCAGCTTCTTCATGCACTCAGGAAACGCACTGGGCCAGATCAAAGAGGTGGATTTTACCTTATCCAGCAACAAACAAGGTAAGTTTGAGTTGGTAGCGGGAACCGGGCGTACCCAGTATTTCCGTCCCGGTATGTGCGTGGAGTTCTTCGACGACAACTCTAACGGGCCGGACTGGACCACTAAGCGAGGCTCTCTGCAGTACATCGTCTCCAACGTTGATTATCTCAACGGGGTCATTACGGTTGCCGACGTAGCCGGAGGCGATATACACGGCCAGTCCATTGCCAACGATGACTGGGTGGTGGCTTATGACCACGCCGACGGCTCTAACACTCCGTATCAGATGAGGACCTGGGGTCTGGAGGACTGGATTGCCGACAGCGGCGACATCCTTCAGGAAGAAGGCACCTCTAATCAGGGACTGGACCTGGACGCCTATGGCCAGTTTAAGTCGCTGATTCAGGATGTCGGCGGGCCGTTGACCGATACGGTACTCAACAGCTACGTGGCTCAGTTTATGGATGCTTATCCGGGATTCTCGCTGGATACCTTTATATCCAGTATGGGAGTCCAGATGAAGTATCTGGAGCAGCCCACGGCCTACAACAACCGGATGTTCTACGACCGTCAGGGACAGGCTCTGGACTACCAGGGCGGCTGGAATGACGTCGGATATACCTTCAATGGGAAGAAGTTCCGGTGGCTGACGACCCCGATGTGCCTCAGTGGTACACTGTATGCCGTTAAGTTCGGTGAAGGCAACGTCAAGAGGTACGTACCGCCTCGGATCGGCGGAAGCAATGCTGAAGTCGGTTCAGAGATCGAGTTCCTCGTACCCCTGACCGGAGCTACCAACATGTTCAAGATTACCCACACCTCAGACGGTGCATCAACTGAGTTGCTGGAAGCTCCCTTCTGGCAGTACGCAATGGTTGCTCCCGTGGACGTCAAGAGCGTTAAGCTCCATGGTCTTACCGAGGCCGACGGTTCCATCATATAACGGTGGATAAACCAAATGATAACGGATAACGAAGATAGACGACGGGCAGGGGGTACGGGTTTGGAGTCTTCTGTACCCCTGTCCCGTTATCGTTATCCTCCAATATGGAGACACGATTATGAGTCTTAAAGTAACCCATTTAACTGACGCCGAGGAAACTCGGCTGAATAAATACAACGAACGAACCCCCACCTTTCCTCTGCTGGGCACCAGGGTCCAGAACATCCAGAAGAACATGCTGCAGATTCTGGAGTGGACCGTGGGAGCCCCCGCCAAAGCCGACGAAGTAGACGTAGCCTTCGACGCCGATTCTGACACCGACGCGCAGTCCAAGCGTCTGGGTGAGAATGTCATCCCTAAATTCGCCGAGGTCGTATCCGCCCAGGTCATTTGTACTGAGACTGTAGCGGCTGCCCCAACCAACTTCGACGTGAAGCTGGGCACCTCCACCGGCGGAGAACAGCTTCTCAGCCAGGCGGACCTCAAAGCCGCAGATGACATAGCCGCAACTGCTGCGGGGGGCTCACCGTTGATAGCCGCTAACGACTCGGCTGCCGACGTCTGGATTGAAGGTGACGTGGATACGCACGATTGGGACGACCTGACGGCGGGTAAGTGGGTGGTTCGAGTAGCTTACATTGACTTTGGAGCTTAATGGAAGGTTGCGACGGCTCTTATGATTTCGACGCTTACTGAATTCAGGCAGGACAGACATCAGATTGTTTCGGGTACTGACGTGGAACGGTGGATAAAGAAACAGGCTCCCTCTGAAGACAGACCGAGACTGTTTCTCTACCGCCATCTGATAACCGGAAACTTCTGCGTGGGACTGTGGTTCTGCGAAGGACAACGGTTTCAGGACGTGATGGCCATAGGGCCCCGCCTGTCGGACTTTACCCGCAGTCAGGCCAGGAGGTTCCGTGAAACCTTCCTCCGGGCGGAGACGGGTGCGACGATGCTCAGGAAGCTGCGTCGGGCTCAGCGAATGCAGGCCGCCGAACATCAACAGCAAATCCAGAGCCATCAGGAAAATCGCAGGAAGATGGTTCAACATTCAGGAGATATATGATGACGTACAGACGAGATATAGAGCCGTCACCAGGACGTATAGTCTTCTTCAAGACAGACATAGGAGACGTGTACGTCCGGCTGATAAGAACTAAGGACCTGGCTGTCTGGAACGCCGACGCCAGTGAGGTGGACGAGGCTTCCAACGTATCCTGGGCTAACTCAGCGATGGATGTTGCTTACAGCTCAAATGTCGGCGGCTATCCCTGGGAAGTCCCGGCTGCCCTGCCAGGTGGTATATGGGACGTAGTCTTCTATGACCAGGCAGGAGCCTCAGCGGCCAACACAGACGAAGTTATTTATGGTGAGGCAGTTTGGCGGTGACCGGATGTCTATCAGATACTGGCCATGGCTCCCGGCAAACCACCACAATTATCCCCGGAGTGGATTTATGATGTTAATCCGGCTCACAATAGAAAGCCTTACGCTCTTGTCCGTAGTGTTAATGGCCACATTGGATAAACAACCCGAAGTAATAAAAGGAACCTCCCAACTGGCTATTTCAGGGGCGTGGCTCCAGTGGGGAGCCCTGGGCCTACTGGCAATAGCAGTAGTGGGTATATTCGCCTACCTGAATAAGATTACTGATATGCACAAGGAGGAGAATGAGTCCAATCTGGAGCAGTGGCAGGACCTGACCCAGAAGAACATTGAAGCCATGAACACCCTGGCCCAGTGTCTCAGGGAGAGGCCCTGTCTGGAGGAGGATTCCCGGGCGAAGCTGAAACTCAAAAAGAGAACGTGAAGAAATTCAGACTCTAATTAAGGAGCACATTATGTTGGACAAAATAGAAAGCAAGCTCAGCGGCAGGAAAACTTATATTCTCGGCGGCGTTGTTATCGCACTCGGCGTCCTTCAGGCCCTGGATATATTCGTAATGCCTGATTGGGGCTGGGTTGTGGCCAGTGGACTCGGCCTTGAGTTTATGCGGGCTGCGGTGGAAAAGGTCGGCAAAGGGCTGGGCAAGATTCCCGATAAAAAATGAGCCTGCCGCCGTGTCCGGTGCAAAAGTATGAAAGCTGGAAGAAGATACAAGCTAAATACCGACTTACGCCCAGAGAGTTATTGGCGGCTATTTATATCTGCCAGGGCAACAAATACGGATGGATTGCTGAAAAGATGAATATAACAAAAAACACATTAAAGCATTACAAGCGTACGCTTCGGATTAAGACTCGAACGCCAACCGACGTGGCTATGCTGAACTGTTTTATAGACCACCTGACGAGGGATGACTTATGGCATTAAAACAAATACTATTATGGCTGATACTGCTGGCAATGACGATTGGTTTCGGCGACAGCCCCGCCTACGCCGAAGATTGCTCAATACCTGACTGGGCTGACCCGGAACAGCTTGAGTATGAATACTTCATAGGGGTAACCGGCCCTGCCAGATACCGTATGAAGTTTGACTTCAACCTTGAGTCTGAGGCCGAAAACCCTGACCAGTGGGATATTGAGATAACA
>Ga0207421_10003962_pt1 | contig 17382 bp, 14 predicted proteins | sample SodLakKL_010_SED_4_FD_187542 | JGI IMG/M metagenome (GOLD analysis project Ga0207421, IMG submission 187542) | Alkaline sediment microbial communities from Lake Tanatar, Kulunda Steppe, Russia - 8KL_010_SED (SPAdes) (version 2) | ecosystem: Environmental > Aquatic > Non-marine Saline and... | reverse complement strand
CGGAGAAAAAAGCCCAATCCCAGTGACAGGCGTGTCTGTTGTGGGCCGATACCGGCACGAGAGTGGGATTCGGGTGCCATACCTGGTATGCTGGAACCGAAAATAAATACGTTCTGGTACTACCGAACCGAACGCACTCGGGGACACATTACGTGCCTCACTTGGGACTGTCGATGGAGGACTGTTCTCGGATGCTGGTCAGTGTGGGACCGTTGGGGATACTGTCCAGCACCGAGTAATGGTACGTTCGCCAGAAACCGTAATGAACGGATCTGACGGGGGGATAAGGGGGAAAACCGTCAGACCCTACCTACTATTTATGCAGCGTTGATAAAGGGGTTTTGGCCTGCATATTTTGGTATCGTATATGAGAATTGATGTTATTGGCACGGTCTCAGTGGCTTGAAAATGGGAATTCCCCCCCTTTCTGTGGCGTTTCGCATCCGTTTCACCGTACCTTCCCAAACCAGTCAATCATTTAGTTATTTTTCGATGGGACACTACTGTCGATAGGAGACTGTTTCGTTCCGACATTGTCTCGCGGTTCCGCTATTGGGCTCACTCCCGACTTCGTGACCGACGCTCGAGCGGGCAATGTGTACGTGATCAAATCGCAGACTATCCCCTTCGAGGACCTGAATCGAGATCCCGGGTATCCGCTACGTCGAGAGCGCGCGCTCGACCGCTGTCGCGACTCCTCGAGCTTTCTCGGCCAACTGATCGGTGACTAGACCGTCTTCGACGGCTGCCTCGAGTTCCTCGTCGTCGACGATCGCCACCGTGCCGTCACCGTGGCGGATCACGTCGATGTAGAGGTCGACGTACCGCGCACAGTCCGGAAAGAGTTCGACGGGCGTACAGATGTTGACGTAGGTGCCCTTGACCGTCCCATTGGCGTCTTTGTACATGGTTGGGTACCACCAGCGCCCTTCTTTAAGCTTCGTGATCGCCACGTCGCCGTCCTCAATTGGAACGCCGAGGGCGTCGTAGGTTCCCCCACCGCGCATCGATCGCTCGAGGGTTACGCTGCCGTCGTCCTCGCACGTCGTCACGTCGCCTTTTCCCAGCGAAATGAGCCGGCCGTCGGGTTTTCCGTGGCCTAACTCGAGTCGGTCACCGACCGTGGGCCCGAACTGGCGGGAGACGACACCAAATGGCAACGAGCCATCACCGGCGTTCGAACACACTGCCTCCGCGAAGTCGACGGCCGAACTGGCTGACCGACTCCCAGTTTTGATTCGGTGATGGCCAGCCATGGTCGTCGTCACCTCGCGGCGCGCCGTATCGAGTGCCATCCGTGAGTCACGGCCGAACCAGCACCAGACAGTCTCTTCCGGCATCTCGAGGGCAGTTGGGTTGTCCGGGCCATCTGCCTCAGTGGGATCGATTTCCCCGTCGACCACTGCCCGCAGACCTGAGGCCCGTTCACGGGCCTGCTCTAGTGCCGTCGCCAGCGTCTCGAGGTCGGCATCCGCAGCCGGGCGGTGCCAGCGAAGCCCCCACCCCTCGGGTGGAGATGAGGAAATGAGATCCGTCATCCCGACGACTTCGTCCGCACGCCGGCCATCGAAATCCGTCCTGACACCCGTCTCGCCGTACTCGAGCGTACAGAGGCCGCCGTCGATCACGACGCCCGGAGCGACACGGGGATCACTGTCACTCCAGGGTGGCGTTGGCTCACGAACCTGGACGCGATAGTGGTTGCCAGCGTCGACGTAGCCATCGACCTGATCGTACGGGAGGTACCCTCGTCGCCCATCACCGAGGTCGACCGTTGCGCCACGGCCACCGTTCGTGTCCACCACCGTCGTGTCGAATACGGCCCCACGTGGAGTCTCATCAGCCCACTGAAACGTATCGATCGCCACGCCTTCGAGGGTGTCAGTGACGGCTTCGACCCCCGCCGTCGAACCCGATACCTCGAGGCCCTGACGATCCCGACTCGTCTCGATCCGTACCTCTGCGGGTGCCGTTTCGAACGACTCATCGAAGCGATCCCGGATCGGAGCTGAGGCTTGCACCACATCGAATCCGGCTTCCTCGAGCAGGTGTGTCAGTGCCGTCGTGTAAATGCCACGGATCCGAACCGCGTACTGGTCGCTCATTCCAGAATCTCCCGTTCGGGGGCAAACCGCACGCGTCCATGTACTGGTGGGCCAAGCGTCAGCTCGATGTGATCCTTTTCGGCCTCGAGGACACGGCCGTCCTCGACGAAGGCCCCCCACGTATCGAACCGGAGCCAGCCACGCATCTCCGCGGCGTGGGTCGTCATATCGAGCGCCTCAACCTCGTGTTCGGGAAACGCACTGCTCGAGTGGGCCATGTCCATATCCGAATAGACGGTGTCGTGACGGTCGAAAAACGCCTCGAGTGCTGTCGCCTCCGCAGCTACCGCGTCGACGACGTGTTCGGACGCCGTCTCGAGATCCTCGGTATCCAGCCCAACGGCTCGCAGGGCACGCTGGGTCCGCTGGTCGAAATGCATACTCGCCTTCTTCTTGTGTCCAGGGTCGTTTGATCGTTGTGGGTTGGCTCTCTCACAGGCTACGACGCGATCCTGCCGTTTTATGCCGTCACGTCGCCCCTGTCTACGTATGTTCAACACCTGCAGTGACCTCGAACCCGGTCAACGCCTGCTCGTCCGCGTCGACATCAACGCCCCCGTCGAAGATGGCGTCGCCCAGGATAACCGCCGGTTCGAGCGCCACGCCGACTCGATCCGACAACTCCTCGCGGACGATCACGCCGTCGTCGTCCTCGCTCACCAAGGCCGACCCGGTGGTGACTCGTTCATCTCCCTCGAGAGTCACGCCGAGGTTCTGGAAGGGCACCTCGATCAATCCGTGCAGTTCGTGCCAGATACCTACGGCGAGGACGCTCTCGAGGCCGTCGACAGCCTCGAGTCGGGTGAGGTCCTCCTCCTCGAGAACGTTCGAATGTGTGATGATGAGCTCCCGGAGAAACCGCCAGCGGAACACGCCGAAAGTGAGTTCGTCCAGACGCTCTCACCACACGTCGACGCCTACGTCAACGATGCCTACTCGGCAGCTCACCGCGCCCACGCCTCGCTCGTCGGCTTCCCGCTCGTCCTCGAGGCGTACGCAGGCCCCGTCATGGCGGCGGAATACACCGCGAACTCCGCGATTCAGGACCGCGAATTCGACGGCCCGGTGACGATGGTCCTCGGGGGCACCAAAGCGGAGGACCTGATCCCGGTCATCGAACAGGTCGACGACACCGTCGACCGCTTCTGCCTCGGCGGCATCGTCGGCGAACTGTTCCTCCGGGCGGCCGGCCACGACGTTGGCTACGACGTCGACGGCACCGAGTTTTTCGACCACCAGTGGGACGACCACGCCGACACGATCGAATCAGTCCTCGAGGAGTATGGCGACCGCTTACACCTCGCCACGGACCTGGCCTGTGAGGGCGACGACGGCGGCCGGGCCGAAACCGACGTCGAAGGTATCGAGAAGGACACGTCGTACCTCGACGTTGGCTCTGAGACAGCCGACGCGTACGGTGACCTCGTTCGTGAGTCGGACGCCGTCTTCGTGAAAGGCGCACTCGGCGTCTTCGAGGACGAACGCTTTGCCCACGGCACCGTGACCGTCCTCGAGGCAATCGCTGACACCGACTGCTTCTCGGTCGTCGGCGGTGGCGACACCTCTCGAGCGATCGGGCTCTACGGCCTCGACGAAGCCGACTTCGGCCACGTGTCGATCGCTGGCGGGGCCTACGTCAGAGCGCTCACCGGGGACTCACTGGTTGCGATCGACGCGCTCACGTCCTCGGCGTAGGATCCGCTGTCGTGCTGTCGATCATCTCGAGTGGCGTGCTCGAGTCGCCGATATCGGTCTCCCCTACCACTGTCGAGAGGTGGTGAGAGCCACGCACGTGCGGGTCGAACGAACACTTCGAGCAGGTCACCGAGTGGTCGGCGTTCCAACCCACGGGTAATTCCTGATTACGTTCTGGCCGTTCTTCGACCGCGAGAACCACGTCACTGATCCGTCTGGCAACCTCGCGTGCCTGGCTCCGTTCTGGTGTCACCGGTGGCGCACCGTAGAGGAACGCAACCCCGTCGGTCTCGGCAATCCTCGTCCGCACTGTCCTGAGGAAGGACCGATAGGTTGCCGTCGGTGCGTCCTCGAGGGCATCGAGACTGTCGAGGATGAACGTCGCACCGTTCGGCAGTTTCTCCAGCAGGGTCGTTGCTCGTTCGATGGCTTCGGTGGCATACACCGTTTCTGACGGGACGTTCTTACCCGCGTTTTCGACTGTGGAGTCTCCGTCCACTGCCGGTACCGAACGGACCGTCGGCGTTCCCGTCTCGAGTGGCGTCGCCTCGAGCGTTCGTGTGACCGCGCGTTCACTGCCCTCGGTGGTGAGATATAGGGTGCCACGCGGGGCGGTCATGCCGGCGATGACGTGTCCAATCTGGCTGGCAGCCGGTGCCTCGAGGAGCACTGTCGTGCCCGGTGGGAGGCCGCCGCCGAAGGTACTGTCGAGCGTCCGAAAGCCAGTCGACAGCCGTCCGGTGTCCTCGATCGGGGCGCGAACGTGGGGTTCGATTCGAGCGGCGATGTCGTCGAACGCAGCGACTGCCTCCTCGTCAGTGAGGGGGTCCTCTTGCTCGGGAACCCCACCGAGTAGGGGAACCTCGAGTCGTTGCTCGATCGTTTCCGGTGGCTCCGCACATCGGGTACAGACCACACCGAGCACTGGGACGCCGAGCCGACCCGCGATGTCGACGGTCGTTTCCGCCGCAACGAGACTCCGGTCGCTCGCCGTGGTGACGACGATGACGCCGTCTGCCCCAGAGAGGGGCTCGAGCAGGTCCGGACCAGCACCGGAGGGACAGTCGACGAATATCGGAACGCCGGGCATCGACAGCCGCTCGAGGGCGTGCTCGAGTGCGACCTCCGCATCCGGCGGCGCTGCGGTGATCAACCCTGTGGTGTCGACACGCGGACTCCGATGGGCCACCGTTTCGATTCGTTCTTGGGCTGGACCTGCTCCGGATGCCGGCACATCGCCCACCGTCGGCGTCCGGTCACAGCCACCCATGACGTGTAGGTTCGGGAGCTGTCTATCCGCGTCGACCGCCAGCGTCGTCGTCCCCGTTCGACCGACGGCCTCGGCGATGCCGAGGGTCGTCGTGGTCTTCCCGCAACCCCCCTTCGCGCCCGCAAGTGCAATCGTCTGCATGCCCCGACTGGCCCCTCGATAGTATATGAACCCGGGGCCGACCCAGGAACTCGCTCACCCACCATCCGCCACGAGCACGACGTAGAACTCTCCAGCCGTGCTGTCGTATCTGACTCCGTCCCAGTACGCTGTAATCGCTCGATGACCCTCGCCCGGAACGTATTCAATGAGGTCGGCTCCACCTGAGGTGAGCCGAACCTGTCTGACCGTCACCGCTCCTGACGAACCGTGCCACTCACCATCATCGGAAACGGCCGCGTCGTCGACCGCCTCGAGGAACGCAAAACTGCTCGGGGCGACCCCGTCACCGAACTCGTCCTGATAGGATGCCCCGTGGACGACTCGTTCGAGGGATGGATCGCCGGCGACCGGGACGACGGGGCCGTAGCTGAGTGGCGCGTGATCGGTGCCGTGGTCGCCCCTGAGTGAGAGTTGTGTGGCCGACAGTCGGAGTTCGGCACCGTCGTGTGTGAACGTCCCCGTCGCTTCGTACGGGCTCCCAGCGACGTCGTCGATGGTGTTTGCACCTGTCGTCGCGTCGGGCGGTGGGCCACTCGGTAGCGTGAACACCAATCCGAGGATTGCGAGACTCACGAGGGAAACGGCGACCCAGACGTACCAGCCATCGGCGGGTGCCTCGAGTTCCATAGCCAGGGTCGCCGCCCGATTGTATATAAACCCACGACCGCTCTGCGGTCACCATCTATTCCTCTCGCGTTCTCCGCACCGCCTGAGCGAGGCGCTATGATCCAGTCTGTGGGGCTAACGACCCGGTCACGTAATGAACACGCCGATCAGGGTGACCGTCGCGATGTATATCGGTGTCGCGAACACGAGCGAACGGCCGGCGTAGTAGCCGATCATCGCTCTGTCGAGACCGTGGCGGAGCGCGAGCGACAGCGGCGTCAGGATCAGACACAGCGTCAGGACGTACACACCGATCACGATTCCCAGATCGGTTGCCGGAACCATCGCTTCGGCCATCTCGTCCCCCTCGAGCACGTGTTCGGCCATCAATGCGGCCAGTGCCACCGTCGACCCGCCAATAAGCGGCGCGAAAAAGGAGGCAGTGTGCTCGAGGGTGTCCGTGACCATCGAGAGCTGTCGACGGGTTTCGCGTTCGACGGCTTGCAGTTCCTCGAGGTGGTCGGCCATCGAGACGATGGCGTGACCTGCGGGTTGGCCTTCAGTAGCAGCGATCGCTAGCAGTCTGGCCATGCTGTGGGCCCGGGGACTGGGGACGTCTCTCAGCGCGCCGTACTCCCCGATGAACGCTGCTTCGACACCGACGTGGAGACGCCGGTCGACGCCAGCAGCGGTAGCGAAGACAGCCCCGGTTTCGGCGGGCACCCGATCGGCGGCGAGAGCGACGGCCGATTCGACGGCTCTGCCCTCCGTGACTTGCCTGCCAATCAGGTACAGCGCGTCGACGAGGTGGGCTTCGACGGCACGAACGTGGTTCCGAACGGCCACGATTGGATGAAAGAGCGCCATGAGCGTGACGCCGAGACCCATTCCCAGTGCGGCAATCGGGGCGAGATATCGTGGGCCGAGCAGTGCGGTGAAGACGAAGGCGACGACGGCGGCGGCGACGCCCCAAGTGAGTCGGAGGGGCAACCGTTCCGGGACGTCAGGGTGGTCTCGAGTGACCGTCGGGGGTGGAAAAGCAACCGGGCGACGGCTCAACATCCAGATACTCGCCGCGATGAGTGTCCCCGGCAACACCAGGTTGTAGAGGAAGACGAAGGGCCAGACACTGACGGCGTAGCCGACGATCGCTCCGGCCGGAACGAGCGCCACAAGTGCGAGCGGGAGCAACACGCCAAAGGCGTACAGTCCTGTCGCTGGTCCTCTGATCGCACTCGTGAAGGTGGCCATCTGGTCGCGCGTCCCGGTCAGGATCGCACCGAGGGCTCGCTCGAGCGTCCGTCCACGATCACCGTCAGGTGCGTCTTGGGCAGTCTCGAGGAGGTAGGCGGATCGTCTGAGTGCGGGAAACCAGGCGACCCACTCCGTAGCGAAGGCGATGAGTCCGGACTGTGGGGTCCCATTCGCCCGTTCGATGTGACCGTCTAAGCTCTTGGCGAGTGGACCTTCACCTGTATCGGCAGCGAACCGCACGGCGCGTTCGGTCGTCGGCTCGATCTGCATGCGGAGGACGGCCCGGCCGATGAGCGTTGGCGTCTCTCCGAGTGCTTCGGTACGTCTGATTGCAGCGGCGATCTGCGGCGCGGTGTGAACGGTGTGGATTAGCCCCAGTGCAGTCGCGAGGATGACCGCGAGGGTAGCACTCAGGGGTAAGGGCGCGAGAAAGAGGCCACACAGCGGCAGAAGGGCAACGATCCCAGTGGCGTAACCGGCCCGGACCACCGTCTCCCCCTCGAGGTCGCTCTCGATGAACGCAAGGGAGTCGACGAGGTCGTCGCTGACGGTCACGTCGGAGGGGTACAGCCGAGCCAGAAACCGGACTGCAGGCTCGAGGCGCACGTTAACCCTCCGGCCCCAGACCCGATACTGCCCTTTCGTCGGTGGGATTCGCCTCGAGTCGATGCTCGACCGCGGCAGCGGCCACATCGGCCGGTGAGGTCCGCCCGTCGGCAGCCAATTCGTCGAGCAGTCGTGACCGGCGCTCGAGTGCCCTTCGGATGTCGGCGTAGGTTTCACCCGGCCGCGTGAGGCGCTCGAGCAAGCGGCTTTCGCCGCGGTCGACCCGGCCTGTTGGGGTCGCCTGCGTGCTGTCCACGCAGGTGTACAGCGGCTCGAACCACGTCTCGTCTCCCTGCCCACACACCTCTTCGACTCGAGCGAGGTACCGTCGTTTTCCGTCGGCCATGTGTGCTGCCTGCGTTGTCACCACGAGATCGGTCGCGCCGAACGATGAGGGTTCGACCCCGAGGTCAGAGACGACCCGTTCGTACACGTCGTCGGCACCGTCGCCGTGAATCGTGCCGAGGACGGCGTTTGCGTTCGCGCCGACGCGCATGGCTTCGTAGAGGACACGTGCTTCTTTCCCTCGTATTTCGCCGACGACCAGTGCACCATCACCGAGTCGAAGGGCCGTTCTGAGGGCGTCTGCTGCCGTGATCTCCGGTCCGTTGTCGGTCCCCGTCCGCAGGGCTTGCACGTCTCGGCCGACGCGCTGCAGGGGCCCGACTGGTAGCTCCGGGGTGTCTTCGATGACGACCGTGCGTGTCGACGGTGGGAGTTCATACAGCAATGTTCCGAGCAGCGTCGTCTTTCCGGCACCTCGAGTCCCTGCGATGAGGGTGGCGGCGTTTCGCTCGATGGCAACGGAGAGGAAGCCAGCAGCGGCCGCCGTCATCGTTCCGTTTGCGATCAAGCCGGGGAGGGTGAATCGATCGTCTGCGCGCTCTCGAAACGCGAACGCGACGCCGTCAGTGACGGGTTCGCCGACGCCGGCCACGCGGACACCGACACCATTCGCCAGTTCGACGGTGGCATCGACGGTCGGACTCGCTCGAGAGAATGCTCGCCCGCTGGTTCGACGAATCCTCGAGGCGAGTGTCCCGCCACCAGCGCGCGTGAGCGAGAGATTGGTCGTCATCGACGTTCCATCACAGACGACGCGAATTGGGTTCCGGTCGACTGGCGCGGTGACGTACACGTCGGTGATCCGTGGGTCGGCGAAGAGATCCTCGAGGAGACCGTAGCCACGGGTGTGTTTCTGCACGATCTCGGCCAGTATTGGTGCAGGTGGCTCCTCGAGTACGTGTTCGATCGCCCGCACAGCGTCCCGGTTTCCGTCGACGACACCCGTCGCGATGGCTTCGTAGGCGTCGACGATCGCCAGACGTGCGGCCGGTTCGAGTGTGGTTTCGATAACCTCGAGGGCGTACAGGGGGACACGATCGGTCCGTCGATAGATGCGGGCCGTGCTCCCGGTTTCGAGCGTCCGGACGTCGCTGAGTTGGGCGTCCGTTCCGAGCCCTGGCTGGACGGCGTAGTGACCGATCGGGAAGCCAACCGCTGGCTCGAGGTCGGCGTACCCCTCGACGGAAGCTGCTGCCTCGAGCAGGCCACTGGAGGCTGCGATATCGGCGGCATCCCCGATCCGATGGGTGAGCGTGTCGACGAGTCCGAGTGGGTCGGTGCGTCCGTCCGCGGCGAGGGCCGGGTTCCGATCATCGAGAAGGGCGAGAAACCGGCCGGCGGCGGCAAACAACTTACACGCGACAGGCGGGTACTGATGCTCGAGTCCCTCAGTCGTGACCACGAGTGTGGACGGATCAGTGGTTGCACAGGCCGTGATCACGGTGGATCGGCACGCCGTACTTTGGACGAGTGCGCCATCGTGGGGACACTCGGAAGCGTCGACAGTGAGCGTCGTCCCCGTTTCGACGACCTGACAGCCACAGTCCCCTCCCGATTCACTCGAGTCTTGGACACCCTTGGCAGCGGGTTTCGCTTCGATTCTGGCGGTACCCTTCCAGAATCGGCGGCGACATCGCTCGAGTAGGTCGTGCAGTGACTCGAGTCCCGTCGATTCCGGTGTCATACCACCGCTCGCGGCCCGATGGTATTTAAATCCGAACTCAGTGCCCGCCCTGTCGTCGCCTCTTGTCGATGACGGTGACCAGGAGCAGTGCCCCCAGTACCGAAAGGGCCTGTACAGCCCCGAAGCCGGGCAATTCGTCGACCGTTTCGGCCGCCTGTGAGCCGAGATCACGCTCGACGGTTACTGTGGTCTCTTCGTCACCGACGGCAATCTCGTAGATCGCTTCCTGATCGAACGACGTCGTCGTCTCCACGGTCTCCGTGTCCCCTGGCTCGAGGACGACGCGTTCCTCGGTGATGGTGCCTGCGCTGGTTCTGAACTCGAGGGTCGTCTCGCCGATTCGATCAGCCGTATTGTCGACGGTTGCGGTGACGGTGATCGTGTCGCCGGGTTCGGCCTCAGTAGGTGTCACCTCGAGTCCAGTCACCGTCGGTTCCGCCGGTGTGAGGACGTCGATTGTCAGCGGGTAGTCGCCAGCGTGGAGTGTGTACCGACCGGGCTCTTCCGGTGTCCACGCCATTGACTCGGTGATCGTTTCCCCGGCCTCGAGCGTGCCAGTTGCGTCGTCGACTTCGACGCCGTCGACGCGCAGTGCCGTCCGATATGGGCCGTCTCGGTCGCCGTCGTTGCTGACCTCGAGCGGGACTGTCAGTGTCTCGCCGATGTGTATCGGTTCGAACGTCTCGACGGTCCGTTCCTCGAGCAGGCCGTCGATAGCGAGTGGCTCCCCGGGATGGGGAGTGGCGTGGATGACTGGCGTCGGTTGCCCGAACGCCGCCTCGTGGGCCGACTCGTCCCAGGTGTCGGGAACTGCGTCCGTGTAGGCGTACCGCTCAGCCGTTTCGTGTCCGTCGCTTCCTCCAAGCGCCTCGATCGTGTCGAGCCAGTGATCGCCCTCGATGGCACCCTCCTGGCTATTGAGGTCGGCAAAGACGTCCTCGAGGGTGTGCTCGCCGTCAGTTGTAAGTCGAAGGTCTCGGTCGACGGCGGCGTAGGCGAGTGGCCCTTTCACGTAGTCGGTGTGTTCGTCATGCCAGGTCGATGGTTCGGCCAGAACCCCCTGGGCGTACGGTGTCTCCTGTCCCTCCGCGAGGAACCGCTCGAGTTCGTCGTACTCGATCAACCCCTGGTCGTAGGCGTTGGTGGCCGCGTAATACTCCGCTTGTGCCTCGATCAGCCAGGTGTGGGCCGTGTCGACCTCGCCGTTGGCGTAGGCCTGGCGGGTGTGGACGTACTCGTGGAGCCAGACGTTGTTCGCCGCCTCGAGTGGCGCGTCCGCTTTCACCCAGGCGTCGTGTTCGCCGTACTGGATACCTTCGGGGCCCCAGTCGATGCCGTCAGTCGGTGCTGCCACGACGAGAACATCGTCTGACTGGCCGCCGACACGCATCGTCTCGCTCGCCGTGGCGAGCACGTCGAGAATCTCGCCGGGGGTGGCCTCGAGCTCGTTTTCGGCAGCCTCAGGGACGGCGAGCGTGATCGTCTCCCCCTCGACCGTGGTCTCGTGGGTTTCAGTGGGACCGAAAACCGCGATATTCGAGCCAGCAATGCCTTGGTCCTCGACGGTTACCGTCTGTGTCGTTCCGACGGCCTCCGTCTGGCTCCAGGCCAGGTTGAGCTGTGGAACGGCGACGATTCCCCACTCGCCAGTGTCGCCGAAGGTGTAGCCGTCGCCGCGCTCGTGGGGGTGGGCGTGATCGGTGTCCTGCCCGCGTTCGTGGTGGCCGATATCCGTCCGGTTCGCCTTGAGTGCGAGTCGAAGTTCAGGACCGTTCTCGGAATCGTCCACGCCCCACTCATACGAGCCGTCAGGTGTTTCCTCGAACCCAGCTTTCGAGATGACGTCGCCGTCAACTGGCTGGACCTCGAGTTCGGTGACGACGTCGGGAACGGCATACTGCACTACGGCTTCGAACTCCCCTGGCTGGTCAGGGTGGTGCTCGAGGTGGACCGTTTCCTCGAGTAACCCGGCGTCTTCGCTGGTGGCGCTCGTTTTGCCCCCGGAAGTCGCGTTCTGGGCCACTGGCGCGGACTGTGTTACTTTTTGTACCGCCAGCTGGTCGACGTGCGTCGCTTCGAACGTTCCCTCGGCCGAGGTCGCCATCTCGAGTGCCGGTTCACCCGAGTGGACGACATCGGGAAGGGTCGTCCCCTCATCAGCCCCGGCAGGGCCGGCAGCCACCCCGACAGCCAGCATCAAACACACCAGCAACAGCCCGATCCAGCATACCCGTGAGTGCACGAAAGACTGTCTCTCGAGCACGTGTATTACCTTTCCGGCCCGCTCGAGTCGTGGGTTTGGCACGATGAAGGCGGACCCTCTCGAGAAACCTTACTCGTCGCCGCCTGGATACGACACGGAGAACACGTCCTCGACCAGCGGGTCCTCGCCCTCGACAGCTTCCTCACCACCCGGACTCACGCTGCCCGTTCGATACCCGTGGAGATCGAGCGTGACGTGTTCGAATCCAAGCTCCTGGAGGGGATCACGTACCGACTCGACGAAGGCTGGATCCAGCGCGTCCTCGAGGTCGTCCGGCGCGACTTCGATCCGGGCCAGACCGTCGTGATCGCGGACGCGAAAGCCCTCGAAGCCCCACTGACGGATCAGGGCCTCGGCGCGTTCGATTCGGCTCAGTCGTGCTTCCGTGACGGGCAGTCCTGTCGGGATCCGCGAGGACAGACACGCCATCGAAGGTTTGTCGGCGACAGAGAGGCCATACTGGTCGGCAGTTGCCCGAACGTCCGCCTTCGAAAAGCCGTGGGTGAGCAGTGGCGAGTGGATCTCGAGTTCTTCGACCGCGCGCAACCCGGGTCGATGGCCAGCACCAGGGTCGTCGGCGTTCGTCCCGTCGCAGACGGTTTCAATCCCGAGCTCGCGCGCCTTCTCGAGCATCTTCCCGAGGCGCATGGTCCGGCAGTGATAACAGCGATCACCGTCGTTCTCGACGAAGGCCTCGCTGTCGAGTTCCGAGAACGAGACGACCTCGTGACGGATGCCGATTTCGGCAGCGACGCGCTTTGCATCCTCGAGTTCGGCGGCAGGGAGGGTTTCGCTCTTTGCGGTGCAGGCAACGGCCCGCTCGCCGAGGGCGTCAGCGGCTAACGCCGCGACGGTACTCGAGTCGACCCCACCGGAGAAGGCGACGAGGACGCCATCGTGGGTGGCCAAGTCACTGATCGCGGCCGTCTGTTTCGCCTCGAGTGTCGTCATTGGCCTGGGTTCGACCTCGGGAGCCAAAAGGTCGTTGACCCGTGGCCGGCACCTGCGAGCGACGAAGTTTATAATGTCCGCGGGCTTATGGACCTGCCAACGAGATGGAAGAGAGTATATCGGGCTTCAAGACACGCGGCGACTGGGGTGACGTCGTCGAACACGGCGAGCGGATCACCCAGGCGCTCCGGGAACTGGGCGTTCACGACCCGGAACTCGATGCCGATGCCCGGTTTGCCCGGGCCTTCGAGGAGTGGGACGAGTGGCGGCCGAAAGCCCACGAACGTCTCGAGACTGACGTGAGCGAGAAGACCGCCGAGCAGGCGAGTGTCGAAGAGGGCGAAGGCGAAAAAGCGGGCAAAGACGCCGACGATGACGTCAAAACGGCCGGCGAGAAGCTCTCAAAATCGTACGCCGCGCTCGAGGAAGACGATGCCGAACACGCCGTCGACAACTGGCGAGAGTCAGTCGATTACATGACACGAGCGGCCGATACCGCGAGTCGCAAGGCGTTGCGCCGGGTCGAAGACACCGTCTATCGCAAGGTGATGACACAGCTCGCGCCATACTACTTCGACAACGAACTCATCAGCGCGAATATCCAACAGACCGGGCGTGGCGACACGACGAAATTCGTCTTCGAGGTCAACGTCAACGACGATTCGCTCAAAGCCGATGTCTCGGACCGATTGGCGACCTACGAAGACGATATCGACCGCTGGCACGTCACGGTCGAGAAGGATACCGAAGCGGCCGAAGCGATCGAGGGCGCTGAGCCACCGCCGGAACCGGCCGAACACTCGCGTTCGACGACGAACTGATCCTTTTACCAGGCTTGAGTCAAGCGGTTTGCGTATTCCCACTCGAGTGATGCGCCAGGGAAGACAGGAGCCGTCGCCAGTCGGCACACACTTGTATGGGCTCCCAATATAGCTGGACATCGAATGGTCGACATCGCCACGTTGCTCACCTTCGCACTCGCCGCGCTGGCGAGTCTCTTCATGGCCTGGACCATCGGCGCGGGCTCGAGCGGCTCGACACCCTTTGCGCCGGCGGTCGGGGCCAACGCGATTTCGGTGATGCGAGCGGGCTTTCTGGTCGGCATCTGTTGTCTGTTCGGGGCCATTTTCCAGGGCGAAAACGTCTCAGAAGCGGTCGGAGCCGAGCTCATCGGCAACGTCACGCTCACCGCCGAAGCGGCCACGCTCGGGTTGACCATCGCGGCTATTCTGGTCGCTATCGGTGTCTTTACGGGCTATCCAATAGCGACGGCGTTCACCGTCACCGGAGCCGTCATCGGCGTCGGCCTGGCGATGGGCGGCGATCCGGCCTGGCTCAAGTACCAGGAGATCGCCACGCTCTGGTTGCTCACCCCGTTCGTCGGGGGCGGAGCCGCCTATCTGATCGCTCGAGCGCTCCGGGAAGAACCGATACCCGAGCGATACGTCGTCCTGGGGCTGACCGGCCTCGTCGGGCTGTTACTGGCGAACATCGAGTTTGCCGTCCTCGGCTCCGGCAACGAGGGTGCCTCTATCGCCCAATCCTTGGCGGGTCCGCTTCCGGGTCCCGAAACGGTCATGGTTGGAGTCGTCTCGATCAGCCTCGCAAGTCTCTGTGTCGGCGCGCTCTGGCTGGATATGCGCCACGGGACGACCGTCGCCGAACGGCACTTCCTGCTCGCACTCGGGGCATTGGTCGCGTTTTCCGCAGGGGGCAGTCAGGTCGGGCTGGCCGTCGGCCCCCTGTTACCGATCGCACCGGACGTCGGCCTCTCGCTCACTGCGTTGCTCGTCGGTGGTGGCGTTGGCCTCCTCGTCGGTGCCTGGACGGGCGCGACACGGATGATCAAAGCTATCTCACAGGATTACTCCTCACTCGGCCCGCGACGGTCGATCGCCGCCCTCATCCCTTCGTTTGCCATCGCACAGGTCGCGATCCTGTTCGGGATTCCCGTCTCGTTCAACCAGATCGTCGTCAGTGCGATCATCGGCAGCGGCTACGCCGCCTCAAGCACCGGCGGCGGTGTTAGTGCCCGGAAGATGGGATTCACCGTCCTCGCCTGGGTGTTGTCGCTCGCTGGAGCAATCGTCGTCTCGTTTGCAGGCTATTGGGCGCTCGAGTCCGTGCTCCTGTAGGGTGGTCGTGTGCGTGTTGAGCACGAGCGCACGAACGCCTATGACCGTGCCCACCAAACTGCCACCATGGACGACATTCATGTAGCTATTATCGGGGCCTACGGCAGTGCAGGTGTCGCTGTCGCCGACGAACTGCTCGATCGAACCGAGACCCAAAGCCTGACGCTGACGCTGATCGATCACGGGGAACCCGGCGGCGGGCTCTGTATCCTTCGGGGATGTATGCCTTCGAAGGACGTCCTTTCGGCCGCAAAACACCGGTATCAGGCCCGGCACGACGACCGTCTCGAGGGAGTACCGACCGTCGATCCCGAGGCGATTATTGCCCAAAAAGACGAGCACATCCACGGCTTTGCCGAGCATCGCCGCGCACACGTCCACGACCTGGCTGCCCATGAGAACGTCGAGTTCCTGCACGAGACGGCCCGATTCGTCGATGATCGAGTCATCGCCGTCGGTGACCGCACGCTCGAGCCGGACTACGTGGTGATCGCGACGGGATCGACGCTCAACGTTCCAGGGACCCCAGGCATCGAGGACGTGAACTTTCACTCGAGCGCGGACGTCCTCGACGCGACGACGTTCCCCGATTCCGGGATCGTGATGGGCTTTGGCTACATCGGGCTCGAACTCGTCCCGTATCTCAGCGAGGTCGGCGGTGTGGACCTCACTGTCATCGAGCACGACGATCATCCACTCGATGAACTCGAGCCAGCGTACGGCGAAACGATACTCGATCTCTATCGCGACCACTTCGATATCGACATCTTGACCAATGCGGACGAGCGCCACCTCGAGCCTAGGGACGACGGCGGTGTCCGCCTGACTGTCGACCGTGACGGGACGACCGAAACCGTCGACGCTGACCAACTCTATCTGTTCACTGGCCGACGGCCGACCATTGCGGGACTGGGCCTCGAGGAAACCAGCCTCGAGGCGACGCGGGACTGGGTCGAGCCGACGATGCAAGCGGCTACCGACGAGCGCGTGTTCGTCGTGGGTGACGTCAACGGCCGCGAACCGATCCTCCACGTGGCCAAAGAACAGGGGTTCGCCGCCGGCCGAAACATCTTGCGACACGCCGCAGGCGAGTCACTCGAGCCCTACACGAACATCCCCCACCACGTCATCTTTTCAGGTCTTGGAGTGTATCCAGTCGCCAGATTGGGCCACACACCCGAGACGGCGGCGGAATCGGCGATGGATACGATCGTCGTCACCACGGAGGCCTCGAGTGACGGGGTATTCAAGAGCAAGAACCATCCCGAGGGGCTCGCAACCCTGGTAGTCAACGCCGACGATGGCAGTGTCATCGGTTATCAGGGCCTCCACCTCCACGCGGATGTGATGGCCAAAACTATGCAACTCGCCGTCGAAATGCGTCTCGACGTGCGTGACCTCCCGGACCGGGCGTACCACCCGACGACGCCGGAAATTCTCGACACCCTGTTTCGGAAAGCCGTCGCCGAACTCGAGTCCTGACTACGACTCGAGTTCGGGATCGAACAATGCCTCGATCGAACACTCGAAGCAGGCGGCGAGCTTGAACGCGAGCTCGAGGGAGGGGTCGTACCGGTCGCGTTCGATAGCGTTGACCGTCTGACGAGAGACACCGACGAGCGCCGCCAGGTCGCCCTGGCTCAGGTCCCGCTCCTCTCGATAGCTCCGCACGTCGTTTTTCATGCGTGATGGTGATCGTAGTAGGTGTGTGCAATACCGAAAACGACGAACAGTCCGACGAACGTCCAGATGATTCCCCAGAATTCGGGCGCTACGTCGTAGACACCGGTTGCGTCGACGGCAACGGCAGCGGGCGTCAACAGGACGCCGACGACAGCGGCGATTCCAAGGGTCACTGCCCCGGCCTTGCTCGCAACCTCGTCCTGGCGTTCGTCCTCGAGGTCGATCTCAGTCCCGTACTGAATGCCCAGCATCCCGAAAAAGCCGAGCCAATAGAGAATCGTCCCGGCGTACACGACCGTCGGATCTGGATACACGACCCAGACCGCGACGGCGGCGAAGAGGGCGAAAATTCCGCCCCAAAGGCTGTAGTTCGACCATCGGCGGTACTGTTGGCGCTTTTTCTGTCTCTGGCGAGCGGATTCAATATCGGTCATCATGGTGTAAAGCTCGTTTTACAGTAAAGCGTACTTTACACCTTTATTTAACTCTTCCGCTCACTCGACTGGAGCCTGCCGCCAACCGACGTCTTATCACTCCACCGTCCTGAGCGCCGCCTATGCCACTCGACCTGGCAATGGGGTGGCGACACCTCCTCTTTCAGTCCTGGCCGATCGATCCCGAGC
>Ga0207421_10003961_pt1 | contig 17383 bp, 17 predicted proteins | sample SodLakKL_010_SED_4_FD_187542 | JGI IMG/M metagenome (GOLD analysis project Ga0207421, IMG submission 187542) | Alkaline sediment microbial communities from Lake Tanatar, Kulunda Steppe, Russia - 8KL_010_SED (SPAdes) (version 2) | ecosystem: Environmental > Aquatic > Non-marine Saline and... | reverse complement strand
AAGGTCGATCCGCTTGAACCGCAGGTAGCCAATGGCGAGCGGGACGGTGAGCCAGAGGGCGAGGATGACGAACGCGAACCAGTGTTGGAGGTAAAACGGTTGGGCAATCGCTTCACCGTTCTGTTGGGCTCCCAAGATGGCAGCGGTGTCAGCAGCGGTCGTATTGTCGACGTCCTGATCGAGCGCGAGGAGGGCGTTGAACGCATCGAGGAAGACGATGAACAGGTCGAATCGGAGCACGAACGTCAGCGCGTTGCCCGAGAGGAGCCCGATCTCGTTGTTGATGAACTGGAAGATACTGTCCCAGAAATAAAAGAGAAAGAAGATTCCGATTCCGGCGACCGTCGCCCGGGTTTCGGTGCGCATGAACGCCGAGACGGCGATGCCGATACCGACGAAAATGACGCCAAAGAGGATCAACGTGAGGAGAAAGCCGACGAGTTCGAGGATGGGAAACGCACCGATCTGGATGAAGAGGAGAATTGCGGCAGGGACGAACCCGACGAGAATCGCGGATGCCAGTAAGGCCGACCGACCGATGAACTTGCCGAGGACGACCTCACCGCGGGTGTGTGGGAGTGAGAGGAGGATACGGATACTCCCCATTTCGCGCTCTCTGACGATGGATTTGATACTCACGACGAGTCCGGTAACGGGGATCAGGACGATGATGGCGAGAACCGCCGAAAAGCCAAGCACAGCGAGAAGTGCGCCTTCACCAGTTTCGTCGACACCCCCACGGGTCGCGAGATAGCTAAACCCGGTGATCGAGAGGAAGAACAACGCCATCAGTCCCCAGAGCAACCGTGAGCGAATCCCGTCTCTGAAGTCCTTGATCGCGACGGCTTTCACGCTCATCGCGAACCACCCGTGTACTCCGCGAAGACATCCTCGAGTGAGGCCTCAGCCGTCGTAAAGTCCTCGACGGTAATGCCTTCGTTCTCGAGGGCACTGAGGACCGCTGTCTTCGACCCCTCGGTCTCGACCGAGACGGTCGCTCCACCGCCGTCGACGGTCTCGAGGGCTTCGACTGTGCCGACGCCGTCGACTGCACGGAGAGCGTCCAGTGCATCGTCCGTAACGTAATCAACCTGTATTTCCAGTCGCCCGCTCGTCGAGACGGAGTCACGGAGCCCTGACACGCTGTCAACGGCGACCATCTCGCCCTGCCGGATGATCCCGACGCGGTCACAGACCGCTTCGACCTGCTCGAGGATGTGACTCGAGAAGAAGACCGTCGTCCCGCGAGCGTTTTCTTCCCGGATAAGTTCGCGCATCTCTCGGGCACCGTTCGGGTCGAGACCGGTCGATGGTTCGTCGAGGATGAGCATATCGGGGTCGCCCACGAGCGCCATCGCAAAGAGCAGGCGCTGAGCCATCCCCTTTGAGTAGCCACCGGTTTTCCGATTGCCCTCTTCGGCCGTCAGGCCGACGCGATCTAAGAGCGCCAGGGGGTCTGCATCGGTGTCTTTGGACTCAATGGCGAACTCGAGGTGCTGGACACCGGTCAGTCGGTCGTAGGTGGTAAACCCCTCGGGGAGGACACCGAGGCGCTGGCGGATGGCTTTGCTCTCTTCCTGGGCGTCCATGCCGAGAACTGTGACCTCGCCAGCAGTCGGGCGAACGAAGTCGAGCAGAATATTGATCATCGTGGACTTCCCGGCACCGTTCGGGCCTAAAAAGCCGAATATCTCGCCGTCCTCGACAGTCAACGAGAGCGAGTCGAGAGCCCGGACGTCACCGAACTCCTTGGTGAGGGTCTCGACAGTTATTGCACTCATGGGTTCGAGAACAAAAGCCAGCGTCAAATAAGCACCGATCTTGTTAGAATATCGATACTAACACGGGCCAACGTAGGTAGGGAAACGGTTGACGGTGGGCGAAAAGAAAGGTAAGCCATGACCATATGGGTCCTCGGCGACCAACTGCTCCGAACCCACGGCCCACTTGCGAGGGCTGACCCCAACAGCGATCGCATCCTCATGATCGAGGCCGAAGCGTTCGCGAACCGCCATCCCTACCACGTCCAGAAGCTCACGCTCGTCTTCGCCGCGATGCGTCACTTCCGCGACGAACTCAGCGCGGACGGCTTCACCGTCGACTACTACCAAACGGAGACGTTCGCTGAGGGCCTCGAGGCCCACTTCAACGCGGTCCCCGGTGACGACCTGGTCTGTATGGAACCCGCAAGCCACGGCGCCCGCGAGCGCCTCGAGCGCCTGGTCGAACGCGCCGGTGGCTCCCTTGAGATGGTCGAAAACGAGACGTTTCTGTGTTCGCCCGAGGCGTTCGACGAGTGGGCCGGCGACGACGAGTCGATTCGCCACGAGTCGTTCTATCGGTGGATGCGCCAGCGAACGGGCTACCTCGTGGCCGATGGCGAGCCGGTTGGCGGGGAGTGGAACTACGACGACGCCAATCGCGAGTTTCCACGGCCCGAGTACCGCTTTCCCGAGCCAAAACGGTTCGAGCCTGACGACCGGACCCAAGACACCATCGAGTGGGTCACGGACCGCTTCGACGCCTGGGGCCAACCACGGCCGTTCGAGTGGCCGGTCACCCGCGAACAGGCGCTCGAGGCACGGGACGACTTTCTCACCCGTCGGCTCCCAGAGTTTGGCCCCTACCAGGACGCCATCGTCGGGCGCTCGTGGGCCGGCAACCACGCCCTGCTCTCACCGGCGCTCAACCTTGGACTCCTGCACCCGACCGAACTCATCGAGCCGGCTATTGCCGCCTACGAACGGGGCGAGGCCCCCCTCGAGAGCGTCGAAGGGTTCGTTCGCCAGGTCCTCGGCTGGCGGGAGTTCGTCAGACACCAGTATCGCCGGGCGATGCCCGAGATGGCGACGGCGAACGGTCTCGAGGCCACCGAAGCGCTCCCACCGCTGTACTGGGACGGCGAGACGGACATGCACTGTCTGGGGACCGTCGTCGATCGCGTGCGCGACCGCGGCTATAGCCACCACATCGAGCGGCTGATGGTCCTCTCGAACTTTGCCCTCCTCTTCGGGGTAGAGCCCGCCGAACTCAACCGCTGGTTCCACGCCACCTACGTAGACGCCTACCACTGGGTCACCACGCCGAACGTGATCGGCATGGGGCTGTTCGGTACTGATCGCCTCTCGACGAAACCCTACGCCGCGAGTGCGAACTATATCCAGAAAATGAGCGACTGCTGTCGCGGCTGTCCGTACGATCCCGATCGGACCGTCGGCGAGGGAGCCTGCCCGTTCAACAGCCTCTACTGGGACTTCCTCGACCGTCAGCAGGATCGATTGCAGGCGAACCATCGGATGGGGCTTGTGTACCACCATCTCGAGAACAAATCGGCCGACGAACGAGAACAGATTCGCGAACGCGCCGCCAAGTGTCGCACACGGGCCCAAACCGGGGAACTGTAGCCGCTGTTTTTACACGTAACGGCTTCTCACTCGATAGCCCCTCACTCGAGGACGTCCGCGAGCTCCGCGAGCGAGTCGAAGACGTACGTCGGCTCCGCTCCGGGCTCGATATCCGCACGTCCCATCACGCCTGTCGTCACCAGCGCCGTCGCCATTCCCGCGCGCCGCCCGAGTTCGACGTCGGTGTTGAGCCGGTCGCCGATCATCAACACCCGTTCTGCAGGCACGCCAAGCCGATCGAGGGCGGCCTCCGCAGCCACCGTGGAGGGTTTGCCAAGCATTGCATCGACAGAGCGCCCGGCCATGGCCTCGAGCGCTGCGATGATCGCCCCCGACCCCGGACTCATTCCCTCGGCCGTGGGGATTGTCACGTCCGGGTCAGTGCCATAAAAAGCTCCGTCGCCCTCGAGCGCTGGAATCGCCGCCCCGAGGTCGTCGTAGGTGACGTCACGATCGATCGAGCCGAGGACGACAGCTGCCGTCGACGGATCGTCCGTGAGTTCCAGACCGGCCGCCTCGAGAATCGACGCGAGTCTGGCCTCGCCAACGAGATAGATCGGGTCGGTTGGATGGTGTTCGGCCAGATACGACGCCGACACCGTTGCGGAGGTCAACACGTTCTCGGGATCGACGTCGACGCCGTGGGCGCCAAGCCGGTCCCGGTAGTGTGGCGCTCCCCGTGTCGGGTTGTTCGAAAACAGCAGTCGCTGACAGCCGGCGTCCGTCACCGCACGAAGTCCCTCGGGTGCCCCCGGCAGGAGGCATTCGCCCCGCACGAGCGTCCCGTCTACGTCGAAGATAACCGCATCGTAGTCCATACCTGTTCGAGGACCTGCAGTGGAATGAGCGTTCGGAAGGCGGTGAGTGGCCGAGTATAGATCAACGCTTATTCGCTCCCCGACCATATCACCGGCCATGTCACTCGAGGTCGAACCCCCGGAGCCACCGACGCTCACGTACGTCGATCCCAACGAATACGAAGACGCAACCATCGCCGGCGACCCAACCGACATCGATTATCGACGCGAGGAACTCCAGGCGTTCCTCGAGGAAGGGGCCTGGGAGGAAGCGTTCGAACAGTGGCGAGGGAACGCCGACCTCGAGCGCCGTGCCTACGATATCGCCATCGACCTCGAGCTGTTCTCGGAATTCGACTTTTTCTGGGACGATTTCGCCGACAGAGTCGGCTATCACGCGCCGGGGATTCCCGAGGACTGGCAAGAACGGAGCTACCACCCCGACCTCGACTCATGGGGAACCGTCTCGTCGATCAACGCCGAGTTGACGGCGTTCGGCCAGCTCGTCTGTGAAACGCTCAAAGACGACTACATCGACTGGGAAGCTGAGTACGAGCCTCCAGAAGACCTCCCCGATTTCAGCTGAGCACGCCAGCCTCGAGACACAGCCCTTATGCTCACGTCGCCTGTACACGGAGGCGATGTACGTCATCGGAACCGTTGGACTGCCCGGCAGCGGCAAGGGTGAAGCGGCCAGGGTTGCCCGCGAGGCCGGCATTCCCGTCGTCACGATGGGCGACGTCGTCAGACAGGAAACCGCCGACCGCGGCCTCGACCCAAGCAAAGACCACGGAACGGTCGCCCAGGCCCTCCGGGAAGAAAACGGCCCTGCCGCAATTGCCGAACGCTCACTCCCCATGCTCGAGGATCGCCTCGAGTCACACGACAGCGTGTTGGTCGACGGCATCCGATCCGGAACAGAGGTCGACGTGTTCGAAGCCCGATTCGGTGACGCCTTCACGCTCGTCAGCATCGAGGCTCCCTTCGAGACGCGAGCGGACCGTCTCAGCACCCGTGGCCGTGACGCTGGCGAAACCGATGGCGGCGAGTCACTCGCTGCCCGTGACGACCGCGAACGTGGGTTCGGCATGGACGATGCGATGGCGCGCGCCGATGTCGTTATCGAAAACACCGACACGCTCGAGACGTTCCGTGCCCGAATCGAGGCGGTGCTCGAGGAGGCCACCGTCAACTCGAGTGGCGAGACCCCGGAATCTGAGGTTTGAGTATGACCACGATTTACCGCGTCACGGTCGACATTCGAGCCCCCGTCAAAGACACCGAACTCCGACGGCGGGTCGAAACGGCAGTCACCAATCTCTTTCCGAACGCCGAACCGGTGGTGGAAAAGGACGAACTCACCGCAACCGTCCACGACCTCGAGCACTTCTCGACGTGTCTCCACCGCCAGGAGATTCTCGACACCGCTCGAAGCGAGTTCTTCGACGGGCAGGGAGGGAACCGGTTTCACTTTTCGCTGAAAAAGGCCGCCGCGTTCGAGGGGCGAGTCAATTTTGCGGTTGGCGAAACGGACGAACTCGGCGAAATCGACGTCACCGTCCAGGTCGATGAACCCACTGTCGACGCCTATATCGATCACGTCGCCCCCGAAACAGAAGACGGGAAACCGGTCGAGTAAGCTCGTTCTCTCCGTTTCTCAGACCGACTCGTGACAGTCCGCAGCCGCCTCGAGAGCCGCCTCCGCGTCTTCTTTCGCTTCTTCAGCAGCCACAGGGTCTTCGTCCTGGGCGGCCTCGACTGCCTCGATGAAGTATCCGGTCGCATCGACGAAGGAACCAGTCTGACACAGTGCAGTGTCGAAGTACGGTTCGAGTCCCTCGGGAGCCTCGCCCCCGCCTTCAGCGAGGGCATCGGTAGCCTCGAGGAAGGTCGATTCGGCTGCTTCGAACGCCGTGATCGCGTCGTCGAACGCTTCCGCCTCCAGGTAGTCTCGACCGTCCGCGAGGGTCTGCTGGCCACCGACCACTTCCACCGTCGCCCCGGTAAGCGTCGTCACCGAGACGACGACGTCGAACAGCGTCTCGACCCCTTCCTGAACATCCTCGAGTTCCGTAATCGATCGATCCGCGAGCCGCGCTGCGTCGAGGTCGTCGACGCCATCGACAGCAGGTTCGAGATCCGCTTTCGCCGCCGTAAACCGCTCGTCGAGGGCCTCGGCTTTCGACGCTGCACCGTCGAGGTCCTCATCTATCGCCGCCTCGTTGATCGCGTCGACCTCCTCCTCGAGCGTGTCGTCAGTCACGGTTTCGGTGACGTCGATGGTCGGGCCGAGCACGTCCGCGAAGGCGTACAGTTCGTCGATATCTGCTTGCTCATCTTCGGATGGACCGTACTCTTCGGCAGCCTCGAGGGCCTCGAGCCCTTCCTCGAGGAATTCGCGTGGCTCTGCCGGGTCGTACTCGGTCGCTTCGGGGTCCTCGAGCGTGCCCTGTGACTCACGGAGGGAGGCGCCGGATCGATTGAGTCGGCCCGCTGCAGTTCTGATTTCGCGGTCGACTTCAGTGCTTCCTCCAGAATCGTCGCTCTCGTCACCATCGCCCGACGCACTCGAGTCATCAGTGCCAGCCTCGTCGTCACCACCACCTTCGTCATCCGACTCCGAATCGGTCATCTCGGAGACGTCATCGAGACAGCCAGCGAGAATCGCCATACCGGTGGCACTGCCCGCAATCGTCAGATACCGCCATCTGTGCATACCGAAGCAAACGACTCGAGGGGCATGAACGTATTGGCCTTCGTGAGTGTCGTCTGAGACGGTTAATTTCGCACGTGGGCGAACACCCGCCGCTCAGAACTGCTCGAGGACGGCCTCCCTGAGCCCTGCTGGTGTCTTGGCCACCTCGTGAGCCTGGCTGTAATCGATTCCCTCGTGCGCATCGATATCGTAGGCGATACAGGTCGTCCCGGCACGGACCGCGGACTCGATCCCGTGGGCAGAGTCCTCACAGACGACACAGGCCTCGGGCGTGACCTCGAGTGTGGCTGCTGCGTACTCGAAGATATCCGGGGCGGGCTTTCCCGGCCCGTCGATGTCTTCGGCGCTGACGACCGTCGTGAACCTGTCCTCGAGATCGAATCGCTCGAGGACGATCCCGATCCAGTCGTGGGGCGACGACGAGACGATCGCTGTGGGGACGTCTCGTTGCTCGAGCGTGGCCAGCAGGTCGTGGGTTCCCTCGAGGAGGGTCACGTCTTCGCGATAGATGCGGTTGGCCGTCTCCTCGAAGAGACGTTCGAACCGCTCGGCCGAGACGGCCGTCCCGTACTCCGCCTCGAGGTAGTCGTAAATCTCGCGGTAGTTCATGCCAGTGATCTCGCTGACGGCGACGTCGTGGTCGGGGACGGCGGTCGGCAGGAGTTCCTCGCGTTCGCGCTCGACCCAGTAGTCCTCGGAGTCGACGAGCACGCCGTCCATATCGAACAGAGCAGCCTCCATAGCCAGCATCTCACCCTCGCGATCAAAAGCGCTTGTGGGTATCCTGTCGCCAGTCCCAGTTTGAAGAAACTCGCCACCTCGTAGGCCGAAATCCGTACTGAGTTACAGCGACTGGTATCACTCCCGATCCTCGCCCTCGAGTCCGTCGTACGCCCCCGCCCGCTCGAGGGTCCCTCGCTCGCGAAGCACGGACGGCGTTCGACAGATACCGGGGGCACCGGTCACCTGGGGAATGGTACAGTTGTTGCAGTTTTCACAGAGCACGCGTGTCGTGGTCGCGATAGGTGACGTCGACTGGTCGGCATCGCCAGCAGGCTCGAGTAACCGTGCCCCCAGCTTCGGTTCGGCGTAAAACGGCCGAGCCATCCCCACCATATCAGCCGCCGGCTCACCGCCGTCGTCCCCGAGCAACCGATCCATCTGTCCCCGTTCGCGGATCCCACCCTCAGCGAGGACCGGGATCGAGACCGTGTCTCGAACCCGCCGACAAAACGTCTCGTTCCACGCCGGCTCGAAATCGTACACCAGCGCCTCGAGGCGGTTCCCCCACGCCACGAGCCGTCGTCGGATCGGCCCACCGAACGCCTCGTCGTACCCCTCTCGGAGGGCTTCGTTCTCCCAGGCCCGTTTCGGGAACTGTCCCCGAACGATGCTCATGTCCCACGCGACCGAGGTTTCGACCGGGACAACGCCATCGTAGCCGATTCGCTCGAGACGGCGGGCGATTTCGACGCCATCCTCGAGTGAGAGTTTGCGGCGGATGATCGGCCACGGTGGGGCGGGTCGTTCGGCGGGTACTTTCGTAATCAGTGGAATCGATCCCGCTCGGTCACGGATCTCGTCGTGAACCAGGGCGAAGAACTCGAGGCGGGCCTCGGGTGAGCCCCCAAACTCGTCGTCCCGGCGGTTGTAAAACGGCGAGCAAAACTGCTGGATGATCCCCATGTTCGCCCCCGAGAGGTGAATTCCGTCGTACCCTGCCTCCGCACACAATGCGGCTGCCCGACCGAAATCAGCGGCCAGGTCGTACACCTCGTCGGTTGTGAGGACGTGTGGGGTGTACTCGAGAAAGCCGACCGCATCGAGCGCCCGGAGTTGCCAGGGGAGCGGGGAGACGGCCAGTTGCTCCAGGTTGGAATGGTCACGACGGTAGCCCGCGTGCCAGGTCTCCATACTTCGGAGGCCGCCGTGCTCGAGCTGGACGAAGATGCGGCTGCCATGGTCGTGGATCCGGTCGGTGAGCCGGGAAAGTTGGGAGACGAACGCCGGATCGTGGACTCGCGTCATTCCCGGCGCCGCACAGCCCCCATCCTCGCGAACGATCGTCGCTCCCTGACAGAGCAACCCGACCCCCGATTCGGCCGCCGGCTCGAGGTCGTCGATCAACGCATCGACGGCGTCGGGACCGTTGCCAGCGCACTCGAGCACTGGCGCGCGGTAGAGCCGGTTTGGGATCTCCACGCCGCCGATTTCGAGTGGGTCCTCGAGGCGAGCCATAGGGAGGGTACGGTGTCAGGAGGCTTGAGTGTACGGCAGGAGGAGTCTCGCCCCTTTCGAATGACTAGATACCCCAGATGAGGACGATACCAGCAGTCGTGACGAACGCGAGCAGGAGTTGTAACGGGCCGCCGACTTTCACGAAATCACCGAAGGTGTAGCCACCGGGACCATACACCATGAGGTTCGTCTGGTAGCCCACCGGCGTCATAAACGAGGTCGCAGAGGCGAACATCACAGCGAGGAGGAACGAAAACTGTGAGGCCCCGAGACTCGCTGCGGCATCGACGGCGATCGGAATCATCAACACCACCGTCGCAACCGGGGTGATGACGTTCGCGAGCAGCCCCGTGACGATATAAAATAGTAACAGGACTGCTACGAGCGGGAGGACATCCGCGGTCGACACCAACGCGGCAGCGATAACCTGTGAGCCACCAGTCGCCTCGAGGGCAATCCCGAGTGGGATCACTCCCGCGAGGAGGAAGACGATGTTCCAGGAGACGGCGTCGTAGGCATCGGTCGTCGAGAGACAGCCGGTGACGACCATACAGAAGACCCCAGCAAGCGCCGCAATAACGATCGAGACGACGTTGAGAGCGGCCGCCCCGACGACCCCTGCCATGATCGCAACCGTGATCGGCGTCTTCGGTGACAGCGGGGCAATCTCGTCGACGTCGTCCTCGAGCAACCAGTCGAAGGCGTCTTCTTCCACGACGACGAGCCGTTGTGCGTCGGTGAAGTAGGTGATCGATTCGGGCACCGTTTGGAGCAATAGCAGGTCACCGGGGGCCAGTCGAAGCTCCCCGAGGTCCGTTCGAAGCAACTCCCCCTCCCGACGGACGGCCAGGACGGTCGTTCCGTAAACGTCACGCAGTCGGTTCTCGGCGAGCGTCTTGCCCACGAACGACGAATCGGTCGGGACGATGGCCTTCGCAAGAATGTCCGCACTTTCCGATTCGTCGAACGACTCTTCGGTCACCGGGCTTCGAGAGAGCTGGCGAAACGTGTGGGTTTCGACGAACTGGTTAACTGCCTGCAGGGTACCGTGGACAATGAGGACGTCACCGGCGCTGATACGCTGGTCAGTGCGGACGGCGACGAACGACTCGTCTGTGGGATCATCATCTGGGGCAGCACCCTCGAGATCCGCAGTGTTTCTGTGAGCCGGTTTGGAGGTCTCCATCGCCGCCCCATCGTCGACCCGGAGGCGCTGCTCGTCACGCTCCAGTGTCGGCGACCCATCCTCGAGATCGGCGTCGTACTCGAGGACCGTTCCTGTTTTCTCGACAGGGTGTTCCCGCTCCCGTCGAAGCTGGAGGACGCGAACCTGTGCATCCGTTCGTGATTCGAGTTCGCCAACAGTGAGGCCGATAGCTGGTGACTGGGAGGTCACGCGAACCTCACTCAAATGATCCTCGAGGTCGAACTCCTCCACCAGGTCGGCGTCGGCGGGGATACGTGCCGGGGTCAGCCATCGCCCGACAGTCATGAGGTAGGCCAGGCCGACGGCGAGGACGACCAGCCCGAGTGCGGAGAATTCGAAGATACCGAGTGGCTCACGCTCGAGGAGGTCGACCGCGAACTCGTTCGCGAGCAGATTCGTCGAGGTCCCGATCAGCGTCAACGTTCCACCGAGGATCGCCGCATACGACAGCGGCAAGAGGAGTTTCGACGGCGACACGCCGATTTTCTCGGCGAGTTCGGTAATCATCGGGATGAAGATCGCCACGACTGGCGTGTTGTTGATGAACCCCGCGATGGGCCCGGTCGTCGCGATGGTTGCGGCCAGTGCTCGCGTCTCACTGCCCTTCGTGAATCGAGCAAGGACGATACCGAGTCGCTGGACGAGCCCCGTTTTCTGGATCCCGGCACTGAGCATGTACATGGCGACGATGGTGATCGTCGCGGTACTCGCAAAACCGGAGATCGCATCGCGGGTTCCCACGCCGGTTACCGGCTCGAGGGCGGCCAGCGAGACGATGATCCCGATCGCCGTCACGTCGTTCGGAATCATTTCCGTGACGAACAACACGAGCGCAACGGCGATCAGTCCAAACACGACCAGGGCCCCGGTCGAGAGTTCAGCACCGATCATGGCGACACTCCACAGACGGGCGGCAGTGGCCGTCCGGGATCGGAGGAGTGAGAACCAGCACGTTCCCGGTCCATGGTACCACGGTTGGAGAGGAGGTGTTCGCGGAGTACGGTGAATAGGTCAGTATGCACCACTCCCTCACGGTCTGTCCCACTGGCTGCGGTCACACCGTTCGGTGATCAGCCATGTCATAAAATAGTATCGTTCAGTGGTGCACGCATGATACAGACACGGTAAGCGAGCCGGTCGAGAGAGTCGGTTTCAGGCCGGTGCCTTCGCCCAGCGCTGTCGTTCGCGGAGGACACGGCTCACGAGTGAGAGATCACGGAACCCGAGCAGCTTTTTGATCGCGCGCCAGTTCCCTTTGTTGGCCTTCGCGAGTGTTTCGTCCTCGAGCCGGTTCAGATCGGCCATGAGTTTGTCGTACCGGTCGTTGGACGCGAGATAGAGCAAATGCGTCATCAGCAGACGCTTGGTGACGTTCGGGGCGACGTCACGGTGCCAGAGGTTGTCGTACACCTCGAGGTTGTCCGCCGTCGGTTCGATGTCCCCGTGTTTGAGACAGGTATCCGCGGCGATCGCGGCTGCCCGTCCCGATTTCATACAGGTGTGGATCCCCTCCCCCCAGAGTGGGTCGACGGTCGGCACGGTGTCTCCGATGGCCATGAAGCGGTCGGTGTGAATTTTCCCGGGGGGCTGGATGTGTGCCGACCCACGGTGTTGTCGCCCTTCGATCCGTTCGGCATTCTCGAAACGGGGATCGGTATCGATCCAGTGCTGGAGGTAGTCGTCGATACCGAAGTTGTCCTTCCCGTACTGGCTGTGACTCTCGTTTTGGATGTAACAGACGCCGACTTTCGCTGTATCCTCGCCAGTGTGGAAGATCCAGGAGTAGCCACCGGGTGCGAGGTCGTGATCCAGTCGGAGCATCATCGAATCGTGTAAATCGGCGTACTCGGGGTGGTCGATTTCGATCCCCTCGAGTTCGTACTCGATCCCGATGGCGTGGTTCTCGCGTTGGAGGGAACTGACGTCGAGTTTCTTCGCGAGCGGGGCGGCGGGACCGGTCGCGTCGATGACGATGTCGGCGTACACCTCCTGGTCGCCGTTGTATCTGACCCCGACTGGCTGACCGTTCTCGACGATCGGTGCCGTCGCTCGTGATTCGAACCGGTACTCGGCTCCCTCTTCGCGGCTGTCCTCGACGAGGAACTGCTTGAATTTCGCGAAATCGAGGACGGCTCCGGGTTGAGGTTGGACATAATACTCGTTCGGTGACTCGAGGACGACGCTCTCAGTATAGTGCTGGACCACGTCGTCCGGAACGCCGAAGGAGGCCATCATCGATGGGAACGTTCCCGCCGTCGACTTATTCGACTGTTTCGGGAACTCGTCTTCGCGTTCGGTCTCGAGGACGACGACGTCGTACCCCCGGGAAGCCAGGTCACGGGCACACTGCCCACCGGCAGGCCCTGCCCCCGCGATCACTACGTCGTAATCATCGTTCATATTGCATAGAGTGTGTTGGAGGGTAATGAGTATACATAGTTCGTCTTTCCTCTCAACCTGACAAGGAAAATGGTGAGGCCTCTCTCGTAGCCGACCGGTTCACGTGGACTGGCCCAGCAACCGTGTCGCCACCGTCTGCGTCCGCACGGTCAGCGTCGTCGTCGTCCGAGAACTCGCCTGGAGCGTCGTGTTGATCGCACTATACAGACCCTCGAACCGGACGGTGCCATCCTCTCGGCGCCACTCCCCGCCGTCACGGCGCTCGAGGCCGCAGGTGTCACAGGTTTCCTCACCGCTTCGGTCGACGGGCTCGAAACAGCCGTGACACCGTCCGAGACCGACGGCGACCACCTCGCTGTGTCCCACGACATCGTGTAACTGTGCCTGTAACGTCCGAGCCGTCTCACAGAACGCCTCGAGTGCCCCGGCGAGGTCAGCGTCGTCCCGGTTCGTGAGGCGCTCGAGGTCCGCACCCGTCTCCGTCGCCTCCTCCAGAGACTCGAGCGTTGCATCGACGATCGCGAACTCGAGGAGGGCGTTCTGGCGTGCCTCGACGTAGTCGGGTTCGTCGCCTGCCTCGAGGGTACTCGGCATCGTGGTGGCGAGGCCGGCGAAGTCCGCAACGGTCGAGATGCTGTCGCTCTGGAGTGCCGTCACGCGTTTCATCGCCTCAAAGAGGGTGTCTTGACTGGCCGTCGGCGGGGGTGACGGTTCCTGCAGGGTCGAAAAACAGTCGTCACAAACGGTCACGAGCGCACTCTCGTGGACGGCCCCCGTTTCCGGGACCGGTCCGGGGGCGACGACGCGAACGCCGTTGCCGCTTTCGGTCTCGTCCCCACGCCCGCAGTGACGACACGTGTACCCGTCGCGCTCGAAGATCCGTGAGCGGTCTCCAGCCCAGTTTGATGGATCGGTTGCCACGTCCGTCGCTCACGCTCACGGCGCAAATAGTCACCGGCTTTTCGCCAGGAAATCAGAACAGGGTAAGTCCCCGAAGCCGTAGGACACCTAATGAGCGTTCACCGGATTCCCCTCGACAACACCGTGTTCGAAGGTGCCAACAACGTCTATCTCGCCGACGGCCCGGATACCGTGCTTATCGACACCGGCGTTGCCGTTCCCGAGACGAAAGCCGCACTCGAGGCCGGCCTCGCCACCTACGACCGTACGTTCGCCGACGTCGACGCCATCGTCCTCACACACTACCACGCCGACCACGCAGGGCTGGCTGGGGCAATCCAGGCCGAAAGCGGTGCGACGGTTTACGCCCACGAGGCTGACGCCCCGCTCATCGCCGGCGACGAGGCGGCCTGGGCCACCCTCGAGGCAACCCAACGCGACCACTTCGAGTCCTGGGGGATGCCAAAGGCGGCACGCGAGGAACTGCTCGCGTTCCTCGAGGCGGGCGAGGAAGCAGGTATCTATGGCGACCCCGTCGACGTGACGCCGATTCAGGACGGCGACACGCTCTCGTTCGACGGCCTCGAGCTCACGACCCATCACGCGCCGGGGCACACGGCGGGGTTGTGTTGTTTCAGCCCAGCCGATCGCCCCCGTGAACTCTACACGGGTGATGCCCTCCTCCCCGAGTACACCCCGAACGTCGGTGGCGCTGACGTCCGTCTCGAGGGAGCCCTCGGCGCGTACATCGAGACGCTCGAGTGGCTCATCGAGGCCGACTTCGACCGCGCGTGGCCGGGTCACCGTGATCCGATCGCAGAGCCCACCGCTCGAGCCAAATACATCCTCAGCCACCACGAGGAACGCTCCTATCGAGTCGCCGAGGCGCTTGCGACCGACGGGCCCGGTGATGCCTGGACGGTCAGCGCCCGACTCTTTGGGGACCTCTCGAACATCCACATTCTGCATGGCCCTGGCGAAGCCTTCGCCCACCTCGAGCATCTGCGTGCGGCAGGTGCGGTGACCCGTCGGGACGATGGTGGGTCAACACAGGGAGGAGGCGACGGTGAGCGCGACACGAGCGACGGTGGCGACGGACACCAGTACGCACTCACGGAGCACGGACGGACCACGCTCGAGTCCGTGACCGATGGGCGATGGCCCCTCTCGGAGCTCGTCTAATTGTCGGGACGCCAGGGTAGGAACCACCTGCATCGTCTCTGACATCCGTTTCGGCGGAATTACTTTAACAGTGCTGTGAGAGACGTGACATATGGGTACACTCGAGCGTCCGCCATCGCGTCCAACCGTTCGCGGCCTCCTCGCGGCGACCATCGACCGTCAGACGTACAAGAATCTGGCCTATCTCCTCCTTGCGATTCCGCTCGGCTTCTTCTACGCCACGCTCGTCGGCTTCGCGCTCGTCTTCGGGCTCCTCACGTTCGTCGTCGGCATCGGCGTCGTGATCCTCTTCGTCACCCTCATCGGGGTTCGCCTGGTCGCCCGGTTCGAACGCTGGTTGGCGAACGCCCTGCTCGGAACCACCCTCGAGGCCCCCAACGACCGCGCCGACGTCGAGGACACGTGGGGCGACCTCGCGAGTTACCTCTCGGCGGTCTCGACGTGGCGTGCTCTCGGGTTCGTCCAGCTCAAGTTCTTTTTCACGATCGTCGCCATCTTCCTCTTGTTCGGACTCTGGACGGCACTCGACCTGCTGACGACGCCCGCCCGGTATCCCGTCGGCGTCGAGTTCGGCGAGATGAACGACCAGCCGGTTATCTGGTCGATCGACACCATGCCCGAAGCCGCCCTCGCCGTTGGCGTCGGGGTCGTCCTCGCGTTCGTCCTGCTCACGATCACGAACGTCCTCGGGTACTTCGCCACGCGCATGGCCATCGCCTTGCTCGATGGGCCGACTGTCGAACACCAGACCTCGAGCGTCGGTGACGACACGAAACCCGACCCGGACGCGAGCACCGACGCCGAGGCCAGTGCCGACACCCATCCTGGTCCCGAAACGGGCATCTCGAACGCGGCCCCCTGATCAGGCCTCGGTGACGCGCCAGGGCCCACAGATGGCCTCCCGCTCGACACTGTCGTAGGCCCCACCCTCGAACACCGTCACCCGGCCGGTCTCCTCGCTCAGGGTGAGCGTCGCGATCACGTCCGGTCGTGTCGAGACGTCGAGCGCGCTCATGTGTCTCGCCCCCATCCAGGGCTCGTACTCGAGGTCCGACTCGATCGCGTCCATTCGAAACCGCACCAACTGTTGGGAGACGATACCATCGACGGAGATCACGACCGCGCCGTCACACGTGTAGGCGGTTTCGGTCGCCGCCTCGAGAAACGCACCTGGTTCCTCGAGCGGGTCGCGTCCTCCATCCGGCCAGACGTTCGCACCCATCGGATCGGCGAAGGCCTCGAGGGAGGGGCCGGCGACGATAGCCAGGTACATTCCCGGGCCGTAGACGCGGGGTTCCTCCCAGCGGTCGAAGCCCAGGCTGATCTCTTCGAGGGCGTCCCCAAGGGTTGCGAGCAGGCGCCCCACTCGAGGGTGGCTGGGGTAGTCAATCGTCAGTGGGTCCGTGTCCGCGTCGGTCCCGTGCTCACTACCGTTCGTTTCAGATGGGGGCATACCAACACTCTTCGAGGGGGCGTCAAAGTCGTTTCCACGGCCCATCGACGGGATCTATCGAACCGAGCAAAACGCTTGTATACGATGTAGACATTGTAAACACTATGGGAACGATATCGACGCGAGTGCCGGAGGAGTTAGAAGGAGAACTCGAGGAGTACCTCGAGAAAGAACGACTCGATCGGAGCACAGCCGTTCGAAAACTGCTCGCGGAGGGGTTGCAGGCCTGGCGACGAGAGCAGGCGCTCGATCAATTGGCTGCCGGCGAGATTTCGTTCACGAACGCCGCGAACCTCGCGGACCTGTCAGTCTGGGAGTTCGCCCAACTCGCCAAAGATCGTGACATCACGTGGGTGTCCGGCGAGCACCTCGAGGCCGATCTCGAGGACCTGTAAATGTGGGTGTTCGACGCGACGCCGCTGATCTACCTGGCGAAAGTCGGTCGGCTCCGACTCGTCGGCGCACTCGAGGGGCCCTGTTGTGTTCCCCAGCCAGTCTACGATGAAGTCGTCACGACTGGCCTCAAAGCGGGGTATCCAGATGCTCGGCGTATCGAGCAGTGTGTCGACAGCGGGCACGTCGAGGTTGTTTCAGTCGTCAACACACAACTCGAACCGCGACTCGATGAGAATCCACAGTTGAGCGAGGCCGATGTTGCAGTCCTTGGGTGTGCGGCGTCGCGGGGAGCGGTTGCCGTGATGGACGATGCAGCGGGTCGGAGGGCTGCAGATATCGAAGGCATCGAAACGCGAGGAGCCGCCTACATTGTGCTATCGTGTGCCAAGCGAGGTATCATCAGCGTCTCCGAAGCGCGGGACATCATCGATTCGATGATCGACGCTGGCTGGTACTGTGCACCAGACGTGTACGCCCAGCTAGTCAAGAAACTCGAGTCGTTCGAGCGATGAATGGGGCCAGTGGTGGCCCTCGTAAAATGGTCTCGAACAGGCCCAGATGAACAACGCGTCGAAAGATCAATGCTGTCTACTCGAGGTCGTACAACGCGCCGTATTTCGCTTTCACGTAGTCGATGAAGTAGTCTGCCGTGTAGGCCTCTCCGGTCGCTTCCTCGACGAGGTCGGGGGT
>Ga0207421_10003960_pt1 | contig 17384 bp, 16 predicted proteins | sample SodLakKL_010_SED_4_FD_187542 | JGI IMG/M metagenome (GOLD analysis project Ga0207421, IMG submission 187542) | Alkaline sediment microbial communities from Lake Tanatar, Kulunda Steppe, Russia - 8KL_010_SED (SPAdes) (version 2) | ecosystem: Environmental > Aquatic > Non-marine Saline and... | reverse complement strand
TTTTGCAGGATATTGGCAACGTGAGTTTTTACCGTTTTTTCGCTCACAACCAGTTCCTCCGAAATTTCCCGGTTGGCCAGCCCCCGGACCATGAGCTTAAGAACCTCTTTTTCTCGGGGAGTTAGGGGGTCAATTTCTTCCGGACCTGCCTTGTCCCGGTCTACCCGGGCCAGCAACTCCCTGGCCACCTCGGTCCCAAAACAAACACCTCCTGCAGCAACTGTTTTAATTGCTGCTAGTAATTCCTGCGGGGGAGCATCTTTAATTATATAACCGGAAGCCCCTACCTGCAGGGCAGAATAAACCTTATCCCATGAACCAAATGAAGTCAGGACCAACACTTTAACTTCCGGCCATTCTGCCCGTATCTTCTCCAGGGTCTGCAGGCCATCCATTCGGGGCATCTGCAGGTCCAAAAGCACTAAATCCACCGGGGTTTTTCCCAGCTGTTCCAGCGCTTCTTCTCCCTGCTCTGCCTCTCCGGCCAAATGGATCTGCTCCTGGCGTTCCAGGTAAAGCCTTACCCCCTGCCGGAAAAGCGGGTGATCGTCAACAATTAAAACCCGGATTTTTTCTCCCATCCCAAATCCCCTCCTGCCTGTTATTTCCCCCTCAAACATTTAAATTCCTTTCTCCTATAAAAAGATGGCTCCCAGAATATAAGGCACGAGAACCAGGGCCGCAAGGTATGATGGCCCGCGTCGGGTTGTATTATTCTGATCCCAGGAAAAAAGGTAACCTCCCAGGGCAAAGGCGAGAATTCCCCCGGATATTAAAACCAGGATACTTCCTGCTGGCGATATCCCCAGAGCGGGTTCCCCCCAGCCCCACGCCCGCATTACTTCCATGGCATAAGTAGTAGGAAAAATCCTAGATACACCACCAATAAACCCGGGGAGTTGTTCAACCGGAACCATTAAGCCCCCGAGTAGCATTGCGGGAATATAGACCAATTGGGCAAGGAGTAAAGAAATCCGATTATTGGAAGCCACTACACCAATTAACACCCCGAGTCCCGATCCTGCTACCAGGAAAGAAAATGCTCCAAGAAAAAATTGAATCCAGTTTTCGGGCAGAGGAGCAGAAAATAGCATTGGTGCGGAAAAAGTAATCACCAGGGCAACTAAAGCAAGGTGCAGACCAGCCGTTATTGCTGGAATAAGCATGATATTTAGGGCCGGAACTCCGTGAACCCTGTAATTACGGAAAATCCCTTTTTCTCTTGCTTCCACAAGAGGTGTGGGCAACCCCATAATTGTCCCGGTCAGAATTGCAAAGGCTACCATGGAAGGAATTGCCATGTCCCGGAAAAAGGGATTTAATTCGGACATAACCGTTCCCATCAGGGCATAAAACCCCAGGGGCATCAGGTAATACATCATTAAAAGACCTTTATTGCGCAGTCCAGTAAAAAATTCGAATTGAAGGTGACAGGTAAAAGCTTTCATTTTCTTCCTCCTCTTGTTCCTTTTTTATTTGGAGAGAAACTCTCCCATTTTTCTTACCTCTTCATTTATTGTTTCCAGTTCTTTTTTCAAAGAAGCTACCCGGGCCAAAGCTCCCAGGGAAAAAACAAAAGCTATCGGGGCTAACAAACCAAATATTTCCATAATATCAACTCCTTGTTTTGGTTATTCTCAACAACTTTGTTCTTGCTTATCGCCTAACTTACATTTTGTGCCTGTTCGGTTAGTTCAACAAACTTTTCTTCGAGAGTTGGTCTTTCCACCCGCAGATCCACGAACTCATCTCCTGCTGCTTCAACAACCTTCAGGATCATATTCAACCCATCCCGAACCTGGGAAGTAAAGAAAACCCTGTAACCATCATTTTCTTCTTTTTCCAGGAGGCCGGGAAACTTTTTGCCTTCCAGACTGGAACCAAGGGTTTTAACCAGTATTTTGGTCCAACCCTTGCCTGTAGAAGTTATCTCGCGGGGGGTCCCGGTCATCCTAATCCTTCCTTTAACCAGAATGGCCAGTCTATCTGATAAAGCTTCGGCTTCTGCCATATCGTGGGTAGATAGGATAATGGTCGTCCCCCGTTCTCTTAATTCCCGGATTAAACCATGCAGCGCTCGCCGGGAAGCAACATCAAGACCCGCAGTTGGCTCATCCAGGATCAAAAGAGAAGGATTATGCAGCATAGCCAGGGTCAGGGAAAGGCGCATTTTTTGTCCTGTAGAAAGCGCCTGGTACCTGGCTTTTTTTAATTCTTCCAGGTGAAGGTTTTCCATAATATTTTCTTTTTTCCCATTTCCATGGTAAAAACTGAAAAAGTTAATTGCTTCTTCAACCTTAATGGTTTCCGGTAATGCCGAAACCTGCAGCTGAATCCCGACCAGATCCTTAAGTTTTCTGGGGTTTTGCTGTGGATCGAAGCCCATTATTCTGATTTCTCCTGCATCTGGCTCCCTTAAACCAACCAGGCACTCCAGAGTTGTTGTTTTGCCAGCCCCATTCGGCCCCAACAATCCAAAAATCTCTCCCTTTTTTACCTTGAAGTCCAATCCATTGAGCACAGATAGTTCTCCATAATTTTTGCGAAGGCCATTTACTTCCAGTACCACTTCTTCCATTTTTTCCCCTCCCGAGTTCTTTTTTCTCAACCCTCCGTTAATTTGGCTCATAAAAATTCCTCCCTGAAAACTTTTCTGCCTCAATTTTACTCTATGCCTTTTCCCCCCGCATCTGCCAAAAGGAGTATTCCGACCTAGGCCATAAGGACTATTTTTTGGCGAAAAAAGACCAGCTCCGGCAGTTACCCACCGGAGCCAGTTTTGCTTACCCCTGACCATAAATTGTTTTCAAAAAAATCTTTTTATAGACTTAAGGTGAACTTCTTGTCGTTTTCTTTCTCCCTTGTTTTCCTGTTCTCCAACCTCAATAACTGCGGTATACCCCCTGAACAGATACGGAACTTTAACTTCCGAATCACCCGGGAGTTTTGTGTCTTCATAAATCAGGTTTTTAAAAATCTCCTGCAGGTCCTTCTCGAAATAAACTTTAATCCAGACCGGGCAAAAATCTTGTCTGCCCGAACAAAAGGACATTCCCTCGGTCAAAGCAAAATTCTTTTTCCCTTCCCTATCAGCAAAAAATAGCCGTGGAAGCACAATTGAAGCCAGGAGAGTATCAATATTTACCCTTCTCTTTGGTTCTTTCAAACTTTTTCCTCTCCTCTCCCGGGCACCCTTTTGAGGGCTGTCTTTTAAATATAACAGAATTAACCCGGAAAAAAATCACCCCAATGGGTAATTTTTTTGGGGAAGATAGTTTAATTAGGATTAGTTTTTTCATCCTTTTTATTTTAAGCAAGAGAGTTATTGGGCAGTCTAAATTTTTCCTAAACAATAGGTTTTCTTATGCCTAATCTGGTTCTTCTGGCTATTTTAACCCTTTTATTTTTTGGTGTTCGGGAATCTACCTGGCAAAGCAGGAAAGTGTTCCCCGAAACCCGCACTGACCTCCTTTCACCCGATGAAAAATCCAGTTTCTTTTTCCTCCCTATTTCACTGAATCAATTGTTTTTTACTATAAAACCTCCGGGAAGGTGAAATTGAAACTAACTGACCTGGAGAGAGATTAACCCACAGCAACAGTTTTTTTTTGAAAGGATTTTACTTGAAGAAGACCCGAGAGCAGGCCTGATCTTCGACCCGGTTTTTATTTAGGAATATTTTACCAGGGAAAATTAGCGAAAATTATTATCCCCCGTTTCCCTTTTCAGGGAAGAACGGGGGATTTTTATTTAATCGATAAATCCTTCTTTTTCGAGCCAGATTTCGGCAACTTCATAGGGTTCATAACCTTCAATATCGACCATGGCGTTGAGTCCGCTCATGGTTTCATCATCAAGTTCCGCAGCAATTGGGGCCAGAATCTCTTCAATCTCCGGGTATTGTTCAAGGGTTTCTTCCCTTACCACCGGCGCAGCGTTGTAAACCGGATGGTAATTCTTATCATCTACAAGGTTAACCAGGCCAAAGGCATCTATCCTTCCATCAGTGGCAAAACCCATGGCCATAGCAACGTTTCCATCTCTCAGGGCAGCATAGGTAATTCCAAGGTCCATTATCTGAACTCCATCAAAATGGAACTCGTAATGTTCGGTTAAACCAGGGTACCCATCATCCCTGATCGAATATTCATGGTCTGCTCCAAACTGCCAGGTGCCGGGTTCTGGGGCGTCAACTTCTTCATTGATCGCCCGGGCCAGGTCACTGAGGGTTTTTATCCCGAGTTCTTCAGCATCGTCTTCTCTCATCATTATTGTATAAGTATTGTTCAGGGGAGCATAATCAAGCCAGACCAGGTTGAACCTCTCATAATCTTCTTCCTTAACTACCTGGTAGCATTCCTCTGGGTCAGTTATGGCTTCGGCATAACCCAGGTGGGTAATTAAAGCCGTCCCGGTGTATTCCCAGCAGATATCTACCTCGCCGTATTCCTGGGCTTCCCTGAGAACAAGGGTCCCGCCCAGATTGGTCTCATCCTGGACTGGTATACCGTGTTCTTCAAGGACCATCAGGGTAATCTGGCCCAAAATAATTTGCTCGGTGAATTCCTTGGAACCAACTACAACTTCATCAGCCTGAATACCCTGGACTGGAAATACCAGGGCCATTGCCACAAAGAAAAGTGCTGTCCAGAAAATCAATCCTTTTTGCATGAACTATTACCTCCCTGCTAAATTGGTTTTCAACCGGCTGCTGAAGCCGGGTTTTCAGCCATCCCCGAAACTACTGGCAAATAGTTTAACCCGGTAAGATTACTGGGTTTTGCTTGACCTGGAACTATTGGAAACTCACAATAGCTAGTATAAGGGAAATAGAATAATTGTCAAAATTCTCCAGCGGCTTTGCAGGGAGTTACAACCAGCTTAAAAACTACTTACCCCATACAGCACCCAAAATTTCCAGCTAACTCTTTTTAACCCTTTGATTCTAGTTTAACCTTCCTTGAAATTTCTTCCAGTTGGCTGGGGTCAACCTTTCCTGTTTTTTTCTGCAGGGCATTGGAAACTCCACAGGCAGAAGCGAAAATTGCCGCTTTTTCCAGCTCGAATCCTTTTAGTAATCCATAAGCCCAGCCAGCAAGCATGGCATCCCCTGAGCCTACAGGGTTTTCTACCCTGATCCTGGGGACTCTAATCTTAAAATACTTTTCCTTTCCAAATACCAGGGCACCGTCCTTTCCCAGGGAAAGACAGGCAATTTGAGTTCCAGAATTAACAATTTCTTTTAATCCCCTTGCCAGTTCATCCTCCTTTTCCAGGTTTTTTCCCAGCAGCTCCTGCAATTCTTCAAGGTTGGGTTTTACAAGCTCCGGACAGCCTTTGAGCCCTTCAACCAAAGGTTTTCCGCTGGTATCCAGGAGAACCCTGCAATCGGAAGCCTGTGCCCTTTCAATCAAAGCCCGGTAGAAATCCGAAGGAATTCCCCGGGGGAGGCTTCCCGAAATACAGACTATTTCTGCTTTTTCTGTTAGGTTTTTAAAAACCCGGTAAAAATCTTCAATCTCCTCTTTTTTTATCCATGCTCCGGGCCCCAGAACTTCAGTCTTGGTCCCATCTTCCAGGATAGCAATACAGGACCGGGTTGGGTCACTGATTTTAACAAACGAACTGGCTATTTCTTCACTTTCCAGGTATTCCTGGATAAATTCCCCCGGCTTCCCTCCCAACAAACCCGTGGCAACAACGGGTGCTTTTAGTTGCTGGAGTACCCGGGTAACGTTGAGCCCTTTACCCCCCGCAGTCTGCTCGCTTTCTCGAGCTCTGGAAACTTCCCCCCGTCGAAAACTGTCTACCTCGAACCTGATGTCAACTGAAGGGTTCAGGGTTACCGTAACAATCAACTTCAGTGCCTCCCCTCACTACCACAGACCTTTATTTTCGCTGCAACTACCTGTTCTAAATTTCTTTTTCCTTCCTGCATGTATACCCGGAGGTCATTTTCTCCAGGATTATTTTTGAAGAACTCCTTAATTCCTTTTGTAAAAGCCTCTTTTAATTCTGTTGCAATATTTACCTTGCTGATCCCCAGCTTTATCGTCTCCTTAAGGTCCTTTTCTGCTAAACCGGATCCCCCATGCAAAACGAGGGGTATTTCTACCCGCCTGCTTATTTCCTCCAGGCGATTAAGATCCAGTTTGGGCTCACCTTTATAAATCCCGTGGACAGTCCCTATAGCTACGGCGAGAGAATCAACCCCGGTTTCCCTGACAAAATCCATGGCTTCGCCCGGTTCGGTTAGTTTTCCTTTTTCTTCTCCCCGACCCACACTACCCAGTTCGGCTTCTACAGCAACTCCATATTCCCGGGCCATGTCAACCACTTCTTTAACGATTTCCACGTTTTTTTTGTAAGGATTTTTTGATGCATCGATCATGGCCGAGGAAAAACCCGCTTTGATATATTTCTTCAACTCTTCCTTATCTTTAAAATGGTCCAGGTGAAATACAAGGGGAATCTCATATTTTCCCCGAGCTTTCCCGGCAAGGGCCAGCAAAAAGTCAGGGTCAAAATATTTAACTGAAGACGGTGTGGTGGCAAGCATCACGGGAGATTTCATTCTCCCCGCAACTTCCAGGACCACCTGCATTGTTTCCAGGTTATATATATTGAAAGCGGGAACTGCATACCCTCCCGCCCGGGCTTTTTGTAAAATTTCTTTGGCAGTATTCTGCTCCATGCAATAACCCTCCCCAAACTCTCTTATACGGGAACATAATTAATATTAAGGATAAAAAGGGATCGGGGTATTTACTCCCCGATCCCTTATCACCACATTTCGGATCAGGCTCCAAAAAGCTTGGCAATGAGCCAGATGAAAATTCCCGGAACAATAGCGTCGGGAACTGTAAAGCCGAGACCCGAAGCACCAAGTGCACTTAAATCACCAAATACCTCGAACCGGTAAGCGAAGCTAATTAAAAACCATCCGACAAAGCACCAGATAAAACCACCTGCAAAAGCTCCTCTTTTACCTCCCGTAGCGTTACCGAAGATCGCTCCGGCACCGCTGGCAAAGAAAGCTGCGATCATGCTGGGTAAGGCCACGGGCCATCCGATTAAAGCCAGGATCGGTATGGCTATAAACTGCCCGACGGTTCCCCCGATCAAGCCAATAACAAGGGAGTTGGGAGCATAGGGGAAGATTACGGGGACGTCAAGTGCGGGCTTGGAACCAGGAATGAGTCTCTCGCCAATCCCCTTAAAGGCCGGAACAATTTCCCCGATAAGCATCCGGACTCCCTGCAGGAGAACCAGGACACCTGCTGTAAAGTAGAGAGCCTGGAACAGGGCAAAAACAAACCAGCTCTGGCCATCGCTAATCTCTTCCATGAAGGCTTCTACACCAATCTGCCCAACAGCCAGCAGGGCACCTAACAGAGAGACAAAAATCATGATGACGGAGATTGAAATTGCCATATCCCTGAAGAAATTCAAGCCTTCCGGAACCTTTAACTTTTCTGCAGTATCTTCAGGATCACCAATCAATTTACCTACCCATGCTGCAAGCAGGTTCAGTAGGGTCTGGCCGTGGGCAAAACCAAAATCGTCCTGACCAGTAATTTTCCGGATTACTGGTTGGGCAATAGCAGGAGCCACGGTCATGTAAATACCATCAACTATAGAAGCGAGAGCTACTGTCCAAAACAGGGAAAGACCAAAAGAATGGAACAGGATTGCAAAAGCTCCCGCGTGGATCCAGATCATGTGCCCGGTCAGGTAAAGAAATTTGAAGGGAGTAATCCTAGCCAGGAGGATATGAATGATATAACCGAACAGCATGGTCCATGCAATTGCTGCTCCAATCTGACCCACATCTGCAGACTGAACTGCACCAACAACACCCTCGTCAAAAGTCACAAACGCCTGAAAATCCGGCAGGATTGGGGTGATACCCTCTTCGTACATCTGCTGGATTGGTTCAATGGCACCAATGACTCCATCAATACCCAGGTTCATAATCAGGACACCAAGGACTGTCTTTACCGTTCCAAGGACTATGGCCTGGACTTTTTTGCCCTGGGCAATCAAACCAATCAGAGCAATAATTCCGAGGACCACAGCTGGCATCGCAATTAATTCAACTAAAATATCGCTCATTTTGCTCGACCCTCCTCATTATTTTTCCTTTCTCCATTTACGAACAATTCTGGGAAGGGTTATACCTTCTGAGCAACCAGGAGCACTATTTTATAGGGTTTTAGCTTTCTTCTTCTATTGCTTTTAATACCTTCTCCTTTATTTCTTCTTTGTCGGTTAACCTTTTTAATAGAACTATTTTTGTTTCGACCGATTCCAGGTTGGATTTCATGTCCTGCGGTGCAACAATAATGTCGACTTCCTGGCCTTTAACACTTCCCAGATCCCAGGAAAGCACTTCTGCCTCTATCCCCTCCTCCTTTAAAATATCCTCGATTGACAGTTTTAACATCATGCTCGAACCAAAACCCAATCCACAAAGAGCAGCTATTTTCATCGAGCATCATCTACCTTTCTTGAATTTTTAAAGGTTTTCCAGCCTACCCCTGTAGTTTTCAATGTGCTTTTTGTTCAAAGCATCCCCCTCATCTAGATTTGAACTAACCCAGACGGGCGGTTCATGACCCTTTTCCATCAGATTTTCAATTGTTTGCACCACAACGGCCTGGAGGATAGCAAAACCAATTATTGATGAAGTGGGACCAAACTTTGTTTCCATACCTTTTACACTCATTACGGCATCCCCGGGAACGCTCTGGCTATCCAGAATTACATCAGCTATTTCATATAGCTTTTTCCCGCTTTTATGGCGTGATGTCACCTCGCCGCTGAACTGGAGAGAGGTAAGGGCAATAACCTCCATCCCCCTTTCTCTGGCTTCAATTGCCATTTCCACCGGGACAGCATTCCGCCCGGAGGTAGATGCAATGATCATGACATCACCCTGATTAATAACCTGGTTATCCAGGATCGCTCCCGCCAATCCTTCCTGGCGCTCCCCGAAAGTACTTAAAGGAGCAGTTGGGGCGAGGGAAAGGGCAGGAGCAAGAATGGCATTCACGGGAACCAATCCTCCGGCCCGATAGAATAATTCCATTCCATACATCTGGGAATGACCACAACCAAAAACATGGATAACTCCACCATTTTTTATGGCCTTTTCCAGCAGTTCGGCAGCTTCTTTTATCTGTTCTTCCTGGGATTCTTTGACCTGCTCCAAAAGCTCGCTTACTTTTTCCAGGTATTCTTTGTAAAGCATTTTTAACCCTCCAGTATTAATCTTCTATTTTTTTCCTTATTATAGAAAGGATTTCCCGGGGTTTTTGCGCTTCCTTTATTGCATCCACGGCTTCCTGGTCCTGCAAAACCTGGCTTAACTGGGCGAGAAGCTCCAGGTGGCTATCTTTATCTGTTGCCCCCAAAACAAAGGCTATTTCCACAGGGTCATTTTCTTCTGACCCGAAATAAACTCCCTCCTTGAGTGTTACAAGGCTCAAGGATATTTCGTTCACCCCATCTTCGGGGCGGCCGTGAAAAAGAGCAAGCCCCGGAGCCACGACAATGTAAGGACCCATTTCCTCAACATTTTTAATCATGGCTTCAATATATTCTGGTTCAACGCTTCCTTTATCCACCAGGAGCTGGCCTGCCTTTCTTCCTACCTCTTTCCAGTCGCTGGCCTCCACTCCAGTCAATATATTCTCTTCTTTCAATAGCTTAAGTAACATTCTGCCACCATCCCTTCCTATTCCAGAGGGTAAATTTCTACACCCTGAACTACTCGATTTAGGGAACCTTCTGGACTGGGATTGTCAGGATTGATACCAAATTTCATGGATATTAAAGTCGCGAGGAGCTGGGCAACCAGGATATAGGGAAAGAGGAGAAAAATCTCCTGCCGGGGTTTATCAAAATTAAATTCCGTATCGGCCAACCCCTCAATTTCTGCCCATTTGCCAGCATAAAATGCTGTTATTTTAGCCTTTTCTTCTCCGGCGATTTCCCGGAGTAAATCCCTTTCATATTTCCGGGGGTGGTTATTACATGAAGTAAAGCCAAAAATCATGGTCTTATCGTTGACTACCGACTTCGGGCCATGCCTGAAACCAAGGAAGGAATCCGAGCTGCAGACAATTTTACCCGCACTGAGTTCCAATAGCTTCAGAGAGGCTTCTTGAGCCAGGCCAAGGAAAGAAGAAGTTCCCAGAAAAACGGCTCTTTCAAAGTTCTCTCCTGCCAGGCTTTCAATTTTCCCCATATCTTCTTGCAGTATTTTCTCACCCGACTTACGGGCCCATTCAACACCTTCTGCACTTTCTCCAGGGGTTTGGGGCCCAAAAATCAGAAGAGACGCGAGGACCATTGTGGTAAAACTTCCGGTCATTGCAAAACCCTGGTCATTTGCTTCTTCGGGCATCAATAAGAGCAGTGAATTCGGATCATCCTGGGCCATTTGAGCCAGCGAACCCTCGGGATTACAGGTTAAATACAGGTGGTATAAATTCTTAACATATCTGCTGGCAAGTTTAACCGTTTCAACACTTTCTGGGCTATTCCCCGAACGAGCACATGAAATAAGTAGAGTTGGGACATCAGAAGAAAGGTAGTAACCTGGACTGGCTATAATATCTGTGGTAGGAATGGATTCTACCCAGTCCCAATTTAGCCCCAGGTAAGGTTTAACTGTTGAACCCACGAAGGAAGAACTTCCCGCTCCGGTAAAAATAATCCTGAAACTATCTCCTGAAGACGCTTTATTTAAAAATCCATCTATTTCTCCCTGCTTATTTTTAACTATTTTTTTGGTTTTTTCCCAGAGTCGGGGTTGTTGTTTAATCTCCTTTGTTGTAATAAAAGCATCTAATCCCTTCACAACCAACTCCTCCTCCCCAAGCCTTTTTATTGATTTTTCCTAGTTTCCCCGCAGAAATCATCATGTTGTCATTACCAATTTACCGAAAAAACTTCTTTTCTACTCCAGAACAACCCGGTATTCAAATTTATCTCCCCTTGCAATTCCCACAGTGTATTCAACCAGAAGGTCCCCGCTATAGGTTAATCTCTCGATCATCATACTGGGAGAATGGGGTAAATTTTGCAGGAGTTCCGCTTCGTTCTCCCTGGTCAGGACAGGAAAAAAGCGTTCTTCGGCCATGGTAAGGGATAATCCGTGTTCGTTACTAAGAACTTCATAGAGAGGATTATTCTCAAGTTTTTCCCCTGTAATACCGGGGAACTTATCATGAGGAATGTATGTGGTTTCCAACATCATGGGCTCCCCATCAGCAAGCCGGAGGCGGGTAAATTTATAAACTTTTTCCCCGGGTTTTAGGTTCATTTTTTTCGCAATCTTTTCGGTGGAATTTTCTACCGTGAAATCTTTTACCCGGGATGAAGGTTTTTTACCAAGTTTTCGCATTTCTTCAGTAAAACTGTAAAACCCCAGCAGATCCTGCTTTATCTTCGCAGGCTTGACAAAAGTGCCTCGCCCTTGTACTTTATATATATACCCGTTAACTTCCAGTTCCTGCATTGCCTGGCGGACAGTTGCCCGGCTTACCCCGTAGAGCTCACAAAGCAATCTTTCCGGAGGAAGCCTTTTATGTTCTTCCCATTCGCGGGTTTCAATTTTCTCTTTAATTATATCTGCCAGCTGGCAATAGAGAGGCAACCTATTTTTCCTGTCTATTTTATCCACCCGGGCACCTCCTATTGGTTATGTGGTCATTACCAATTTAGTTTTATTATATTATTTTTTCATAAAACAATCAAAGCCACTTTCTCCTTTTCTGAGCCAGTCAGCAAATATTTTCTAAGATTAGCTTTGTTCCTTTACTTAAATACCTTATCTCCGCCAAAAAACCGAACAGATCTTTTTTAAGGTTTTCTATCCGTTCTAATTGTGCTATACATCACACCAAAAAAGCCCTAATATGTTATAATATTACTGGGACAATTTTTATAAGGAGGTTATTTGCTTATGAGAAGAAAGCCACTATTGGTAGTACTAGCATTAATCCTGACAATTTCCCTGACAGGTTGTGGTTTGTTTTTCCAGAGCCCGGGTACCGGAAGCCTGGCCATATACCTGGCAGACCTTCCTGGAGATTTAGAAGAGGTAAATGTTTTTATTGATCGGGTTGAAGTGAAGAGAAATGGGGAACAATGGGAAACCATTAATGATTTTAATGATTTTAATGGAACTCCCGAGGTTTTTGACCTACTTGAACTGCAGTATTTTGAGGCTCTTCTGGGAGAAAAAGAACTTTCCGCTGGAGAATACAACCAGATCAGGTTGATTGTCGCAGCCCCCGAAGAGAATGATACCGAACCCGGGGATATTGCTGAAGCCTCTCATATCGTAAAAGATGGGGAACTTATTCCTCTCCATATTCCCAGCGGAATGCAAACCGGTTTGAAAATGCACTACAACTTTACCGTAGTCGAAAATTATATCACCGAGTTAATCCTTGATGTAGACGTTGAAAGGTTGATTGAAGCAGGAAAAAGCGGAAAATATATCCTTCATCCTACCGAGTTTATCTATGTATTTGACAAAGCAATTTTAGGCGAAATTATTGGAAGGGTCCTTGAAGATGACGGAAACGATGGAGAAGTTATTGACCCGGATATAACAATAACACTATATCGGGTTGAAAATGGGGAAAAGGAAGAAATTAGAACTCTTACTGCAATCAGGAATGGTGAAGCACTTGACGGTTCTTTTAAGTTTAGAGGGCTCTCCGAGGGAGAATATGAACTGGAGATTGAAGCAGATAGCTTTGTTACCAAAGAGGTAGAAGGAATAATGGTAGAGGCCGGAAAAACAGAGGATCTTGGGGATATTCTTTTGAAAAGAGAATAAACCCACTGAGTTTTAAGCCCGGGCAAAAACCCGGGCTTTTTATTTTTCTAAAAAAATTTGACAGGAATTCTTTTTTGTATTATATTAGTTAATAAACGTTAACTAACTTTTACACCCGAATAGGAGGTGGTTACCCTGGGCCAAAAACTGCCCTCAGAAAAGAGGAAAAAAGAGATTATCGAAGCAGCACTGGAAATCATAGACGAAGAAGGTTTTTCTTCCCTTACTATCCGGAAAATCGCCCGCCTTAATAAAGTTACAGAAGCCGCTATCTACCGCCACTTCCAGAACAAAAAGGATATTATCGACCATCTCTGTTCGATCCTCTTCATCGACAATCCTGTAATATCCTCGATCCAAAAACAGGGGCAGGATCCTTTTTCCCTTCTGGAAGAAGCAATGGAGAGGCAGCTGACCTGGATCGAGGCCAACCCCAAATTTACGGCTATTCTTTTCCAGGAAGAATTATTCCTGGAATATCCCGATATCCGTGAGAAGTTTAACTTTTACCGGGGCCATAAAGAAAAAACCATCGAACAGTTAATACTTTCCGCCCAGCAAAAAGGAATTGTCGCTTCCGATGTGGACCCCCGGATTTTTGCCCTCTTATATATGGGCAGTATCCGGATATCGGTTTTGCGCTGGCGTAGCGAGGGCTTCTCTTATTCCCTCAGGGAAGAGGCAAAAAAACTGACCGGGGAACTTTTTAAGCTCCTCCAGCCGGAAAAATGATTGGAGTCCAGGTATAAATCCTACTCACCGGTTACTTAAATTATTAACTCTTTTGAAAAAACAATACTAAAAGCAAGAGGTGTTCATGTTGAAAAAGCTCCTGGAAAAACAAAACCTGCGATTAATTGTTGAATTATTTTTCCTCTTTTTATTCGGTTTTCTGGCCTTTCAGGACCGCATCCAGCTCTGGCTGGTTTTTTTAGTCCTGGGGATCATCCTGGCCCTGGGCTGGGGAAGATTTTTCTGCGGATGGCTGTGTCCCATGGCTACTGTCTTCAGGGGAATTAACTGGCTTTACAAGAAATTATCAATTAAAAGGTTCAGGGGATCTGCCCTGTTAAGAAAACCCTGGATCCGGTGGCTTGCATTCCTGGTTCTACTCGGGATAATGATAATCTCCCGGCAGACGGGCCGCGAAATCAACCTGGTTCTTTATATTTTTGCCCTGGCAATATTCCTTACCCTGCTTTTCCAGGAATCTTTCTGGCACCGCTACCTCTGCCCATTCGGCGTTCCTCTTTCCTTTACGGGAGGGAGAACCCGTAATTATCTGTTGGTTGACGAAGAAAACTGCACCAACTGCGGTCTGTGTGACAGAGTTTGCCCAGGTGAAGCCATTTCCCATACCGAAGAAGGGAAAAGGAAAATCATAAAAAAAGAATGCCTTGTATGTATGAACTGTTTACCGATCTGCCCGGTTAAGGCCATAGATTGGAATTAAACTAAAAGCACAAAAAAGCCCCCTGTCACCATGGATCCCCTATGGTTATGAGGGCTTTTTATTATCTAATTATTTTTAGCTGCTGTTAAACTCCCCGCTTTCAATTAATTCCACAAAAATTCTAACCAAGTCCGGGTCAAATTGAGTCCCGGAGCATCTTTTCAATTCTGATGTGGCTTCTTCCCTGGTCATGGGTTTTTTGTATGGACGGCCATTGACCATTACATCATAAGCATCAACAATGGACAAAATCCGGGCCAGGAGGGGGATATTCGTTCCCCTGAGTCGGCGGGGATAACCATTTCCATCCCAGCGTTCGTGGTGAGACAGAATTTCCTCCGCAATATGGGCGAACTCTACCGTAGAATTGGCAATATGAAAACCGGTTTCGGGATGTTTTTTTACCTTCTCCCACTCTTGGGGAGTTAATTTTCCCGGCTTATTCAAAGTCTCGCTGGGAATAGAAATTTTTCCGATGTCATGCATGGAAACCAATAAGGTTAATCGCTCCCGCTCGGAAAGCGGTAAATTTACCTTCTCCCCTATTCTCCAGGCCATTTTCTTCAACCGCCAGGCATGTTCTTCAGTTTCATCACTTTTCACACCCAAAGTTTTTAGCATGGAGGATAAAACCGCGCTTCGGCCGCTCCGATTTTCCGATAGTTTGTTGCGGTACATCTGATCCTCGGCTTCTTTTAAAACCTCTTCAATATCTTTACTCCTGCTCACCTTTTCTCCTGTCCCCCAGGAAATAGATATAGGCAGGCCATTAATATATTCCCGGTTGCAAGCCGCTTTTATCTTTTTCCCCACCTCTTCAGCTTCATCTCTCCTTGTTTGTGGTAAGAGAATGACAAATTCATCCCCGCCCCAGCGGCAGAGCATATCTTCTTTCCTCGAATTTTCTTCAAAAATCCGAGCAACCCGAACCAGAATTCTATCGCCCATTTTATGACCATAAGCATCATTAACCAGTTTCAAACCATTTATATCAGCAATAATTATGCTCATGGGAAAATCCCCGGTTTTTTTGAGTGCATCTATTTTTTCTTCCAGGAAAGTCCGGTTTTTTAAACCCGTTAAGGGATCGTGGTAGCTCATGTAGTCCAACTTTTCTTCATGTTTGTGGCGCTCGGTAATATCGATGGAAAAAGCTCCGAATAATGTTTCCCCTCTCACCGAAAGAGTTCCGAATAGTTTTCCCCCTTTCCCTGGGTTTTTTACTGGAAAAAGCCAGGTCTCATAAAACCTTTCTCCCCTAATAGTAGGAACCTTTTCCCTCAATGACATTGCTTCTCCAAGTTTACTAACTTTTTCCAGGTTTTTCTTAAATTGTAATTCAACTTCTGGAGAAAGAACCTCAGAAAATTTCTTCCCCTGAACTTCTTCCGGGGTTTTTCCGATAAGTGCCGCGGTGGAAGGGGAAACAAAAACATAGCTGTCTTGAGTGCAAATTGTAATAGGATTGGGACAATTTTTGAACAGTGCTTCCAGCATTGAATAAGCGGATTCTTTCTCTCTTTCAGCTTCTTTCATATCAGTAACATCCATTACTGTAAAGATGAATCCTGCTGGAGGGTCTTCTGGATAAAGGAACGCTGAATTAAGGAGAACATCAATCAGGGTTCCATCTTTCCTCTGAAATACAGTTTCCAGAGTCCACCTGCCCTTACTCTTAGCCTGTTCCAGTTTTTTCCTTCGAACCCTTTCTGATTCTTCCTCGGTTTGATAAAGCATGCGGGGTTCCTGTCCAATTAATTCTTCTCGGGCATAACCAACGATTGAGCAAAACTTTTCGTTGCATTCCCGTATGACCCCGCCCACAGAAACACCAATCCCGATGGGGGCGGTGTCAATTAAAGTCTGCAGCTTTTTTTCCCTCTCTGTAAGGGCCCTTTCAGCCTCTACCCGTTTGCTCAAGTCCTCAACTATTCCAATACCTCCCCCCAGTCGGCTTGATGCGACCGGAGTAAAAAGAGCCCGGACCGGTGTAACCTTATCCGCAGTGATAGATTCGTAATCCCCTTCATATCTCCCAATATTTCCAGAAAGAGCCTCCTCAACAGCAGCAACAACATCTTTATCTGGTAGTTTAAGCATGTTCAGTCCAAGAAGGGCTTCTTTTGATGAGCCAATTATTTCAACAAACTTTTCATTGCAAGCAGTTATAACACCGTCCCGGTCAAAGTGAAGTATTCCAACAGGAGAATTCTCAAAAATCAGATGATATTTTTCCTCTTTTTCCCAAGTCGTTTCTTTTACTTCTAATCTTTTCAAGATTAAATTTAGTCGAGCAAAGAACTTTTCAATTGCTTGTTCTGTAGGTTCCACTGCTTCAGGAAGAAAAAATAAAATAAAGCAGGCTCTTTTCCCCTCCGGGAGATCCACTTCAAAAGCCCCTGTTTTCCCAACTTCAATTTTTTGTAATAATTTATTTACGGGTTCTTCAACTGGTTTTTCCCGGCACATTGCCTCGGGGTTCTCCCAGAGAATAAGTTTTTTCTGCTGTCCAGCCAGGCCTTTGTGCCCTGGGCAGTCCCATTCTTTTCCTTTTATTTCCTGCAGGAGGTTTTTCCCTATTTGCTCTATTTCTTTTTCTGCCCCTGAAACTTCCCCAACCCACACCTTTTTCCGGCCAGGATCAAAAAGAGTTAAAAGAACCAGGCTTGCTCCAGTAAATTTCCTTAGGCTATCAGCGAGTAAATTATAATCAAAAGTTTCAAGGGAACTGAAGGTTTCTTCTCTATTTTTTTGTAAAAACTCATCTACTGTCTTTCTTTCCATAACATGCTGGGTTATATCCCTTATCAAGGAGTGAACAATTCCACGTTCTTTGCTCCAGGAAATAACCTCGAAGAATTTCTCTTTTCCATCGAATGAAACCTCAAACCTGACTGCTTCACCTTCACTGAAAACTTTACCAATATTCTTTAACCAGATTTCCTTAATATTTGGTGGAAGAATTTCTGAGGCTTTTTTCCCCTGTATTTGTTCTCTTCTTAAACCCAGGGACTTAAAAAGAGCAGGATTAACTTCCAGGAAAATAAAATCTTCTGGTTTCCCTTGCTCTCC
>Ga0207421_10003959_pt1 | contig 17385 bp, 15 predicted proteins | sample SodLakKL_010_SED_4_FD_187542 | JGI IMG/M metagenome (GOLD analysis project Ga0207421, IMG submission 187542) | Alkaline sediment microbial communities from Lake Tanatar, Kulunda Steppe, Russia - 8KL_010_SED (SPAdes) (version 2) | ecosystem: Environmental > Aquatic > Non-marine Saline and... | reverse complement strand
CATGTAGGCCTCCGCAAGGGCCGCACCCAGGTTGACCATGGTATCCGACCCGACAATGTCCAGTTGACCCGAGGGCCCACCCGATTCCGCGGGTGCATCGGTTTCGTCATTGGGCGCGTTGTTCCCGCACGCCACCAGGAGTAGTCCCAGGACCAGCAGGGTCGTTACCAGGAATGTTCCACGCATTCTCCGCATCTCGATGAAACCCCCTTATCTTTGCTGTCTTCATGATAAGGGGGTAGGAAGGCGGGGGAATATCAAGTGCCCGTTAAGATTGGGCGGGCTATGTTAACATCCAGCTAAAACCACGCGCAACTGACCCGTGATGCACGAACACCGAAGATGTCGGGACCGCCATCTATCAACCGCGTCGATCTTCACCCCGGGCGGGATCCGGTCCGAATCCGTCCATGATCACCGCCAGGGTCTCACGGGCCATTTCCTCCACGGTCCCCTTATACTCCTCGGGATCGTCGAGGATACGGGCCAAAGAAGCGTTATTGAGTGCCCCCAGGAAGACGTTGGCGGCGATCTCGGGATCCCGGGCGAAATCCGCACCACGGTGGTGTCGGATGGTCCGCGCGATCGCGCCCACCATTTCACGTCGAAAATCGATCAACCACTCGCGGACCGAAGCCCCCGCGCGGCCGACCGGGTTGTCGAGGAGCACCTGCGCCACGGGCCGACTCGTCTCACAAAACTGCAGCGACGCCAACAGGGAACGCTCCAGCGCGTCCCGTAAACTGGTACCATTCTCCAACGCCTCCCGCAATATGCGGGCGTACATCCGGGTGGCCAACTGCACGGCCCGGGCAAAGAGATCCTCCTTGCTGTCGAAATACTCGTAGACCGTGCCCTTGCCCACGCCGGCCTCTCGGGCCACGTCCTCGATCTTGGTGGCTTCGAACCCGTGCACGGCCAGCACCCGAACCGCCGCCTCCAGGATGGTCAGCGCCTTCGGGGACACGCCGTCAATTTCCATCGAACACTTCACCGATCATCGCCTCCCTCGGCACCCTCCAGGGAATCTGCCTTCATGCCGCCAGTTATATCGTCGATGAGGGTATAGATCACGGGCAACACCACCAGTGTCAGGATGGTTCCCAGGCCCAGCCCACCCATCACCGTTGTGGCCAGGGGCACCTGCATTTCCGCACCCTCGCCGATGCCCAGGGCGAGGGGGATCATGGCCAGGACCGTGGTCAGGGCGGTCATCAGCACCGGGCGCATGCGGACCGTCCCGGCGGTAATCGTGGCCTCGCGGCGCGCCATGCCGCCGCGGCGCAGTTGGTTGGTGTAGTCCACCATCACGATGGCGTTGTTGACGATGATGCCCATCACCATGATGAGCCCGACAAAGGCCGCCACATCGAAAGTGCGCCCCGTGATCGCGAGGACCCAGGCGATGCCCGCAAGGGACATCGGGACCGTCAGGATCACGCTAATCGGGAAGGCGAAGGATTCAAACTGGGCCGCCATGATCAGGTACATGAGTATGAATCCCATCACCGCAACAGTCGTGAGCACCTCGAAGGATTCCTCGATCAGGGCCTGCTCGCCCTCGAAGTCGATGGTGTACCCCGGCGGCAACTCCATCGCCCGGGCGATCGCTTCCACTTCCTCGTTCACCAGGGAGGCGGCGCGGCCGCTGACGTTGGCGGTGACACTGCCCACCCGGGATTGGTCCACTCGCTCGATGGTGGTGGGACCCAGGGCTTCCCCGAGGTCCACGACTTCCACGAGGGGGACCACGGAGCCGTTGGGCAGCGCGATGGGGATCCGCAAGAGGCCAGGGCGATCGGCCACGGCCTCCTCGGGGAAGACCATCACCACGTCGAGTTCCGTCCCCTCGCGGCGAAATCGCGTGACGGTTTCCCCGACCGATGCCGTGCGCACCGTCCGCGCGATCTGTGCGGGGGTCACCCCGAGACTCGCGGCTCTCGAGCGGTCCACCACCAACCGCAGCTCCGGCGATCCCTCGTCGAAGCTCGTCCGGACATCGTAGGTGCCCGCGATGCGCGAGACGTCATCGGCCATGCGATCGGTGAGATCCCGGAGCGCATCCAGGTCATCGCCGCGGAATTCCACGACGACGGCGGGTCCTCCGAACCCGCCCACCGCATCAGCCATACCGGCCATCATCCCCGGCGTCACGGTGACTTCCATACCGGGCACCTCCCGCGAAAGCACCCGCACTTCATCCGCCACCTCGGTACTCGTGCGTTCCCGGCGGTCCCGATCCACCAGCGTCAGTTGCACCTGTCCGGTGGAGGGATCGGCACCACCCATCCCCACGCCCGCGGTGGTCCCCGAGTACGCGAGGATGGACTCCACCTCGGGAATCGCCTGGTAGACTTCCTCCAGCTCGCCGATCACGCGATCCGTCTCGTCCAGTGCCGTCCCCGGGGGCAGTTCCACATCCACCATGATTTGCCCATCGTCCATCTCCGGCAAGAACTCGGTCTCGATATGGGGTACGGCCAGGGTCACGCTCGCGAGTACCAACACCACCGCGATGATCACGAGCGCGCGGTGGTGCAGCGACCACGTCAAAAAGCGCCGATAAGCCGCGGACAGTCCCCGTTTCCCGGCATCCCGTCGCGCCTTTTGCTCACTCTCGGGAATGCGGCGCAGAAGCCGCGATGCAAACAGCGGCACCCCGGTGAGCGCCACCAGTAGCGATGCCGCCAGGGCGGCGGAAACGGTCAGGGAGAGGTCGCTGAAGATCTCGGCGGCGAGTCCCTCGGTAAAGACGATGGGCAAGAAGACCGACAGCGTGGTCAGGGTGGAAGCCGTGATCGCCGCGCCCACCTCGGCGGTGCCCTCGACGGCGGCCCGGGCCGGGCCCAGGCCCTCGCTGAGCTTGCGGAACACGTTCTCGAGCACCACGATGGCATTGTCCACCATCATGCCGATACCCAGGGCCAACCCGCCCATGCTCAAAAGGTTCAGGGTCAGGCCGGCGAAATACAGGAACGTCAACGAGACCACGGCGGCGAAGGGGATGGCCAGTGCCGTCACCAGCGTGCTGCGCCAATCCCTCAGGAACAAGAACAGGATCAGGATGGCCAGCGCACCCCCGACCAATCCGTTTTGCAATACCTGCTGGATCGAGGCCACGATGAAGGTTCCCTGGTCCATGACCTCGGCCACCATCAACCCCGGGGGCAACTGGTCCCGCACGCCCGCCATGGCCTCCTTCACCCGCGAGGACACCAGGACCGTGTTGGCCCCGGATTCCTTGTTGACCGACAGGGCGATGCTCGCTTCGCCATCGAGGCGCGTGATGCTCTCGACGCGCTCCTCGGCTTCGCGTACTTCCGCCACTTCATCGACGCGAACCGCACCCCCGTCCCCGGTGGGCAACTTGACCGCGGCGATATCCTCGACACTCTCGAACTCGCCCAGCGTACGGATGGTGTAGGCGCGCGCGCCCTCCTCCAGCGTTCCGCCCGGGAGGTTGAGGTTCGAGGCCATCAGCACCTCCCCGACGGTCTCGAGGTCGATCCCGTAGTGCTCCAACCGCCCGGGATCGAGCCGCACCTGGACCTGCCGGTCCCGGCCACCCGAGAGATCCACCGAGGCCACGCCATCGATACGCTCGAGGCGTGGGATGATGAAGTCCTCGGCCACCTCCTGCATCTCGGCCACGTCGCCGATCCCCGAGATACTCAGGGTGGTCACCGGGAGCATGCCGGGATCGAGGCGAATCACGCGGGAGTCGTCGGCATCGTCGGGCAACACCCCGCGAACCATGTCCAGGGCCTCGCGCATCTCGAAGGTGGCCGAATCCAGGTCGGTTCCCCAGTCAAAGCTCACCACGACCATGGAAGAGCCCTCACGGCTCTCGGACCGGATGCTGTCGACACCACCCACCGTCGCCATGGCGCCCTCGATGGGCCGGGTCACCTGGTCTTCCACCTCGGGGGGTGCGGCATCATCGTACGGCGTAAAGACCACGGCCATGGGCAGGTCAATCTCCGGGAGGAGGTCGAGTTCCATCTCGGAGAGACTGAACAATCCGAAAAGGAAGAGGATGATGAGCACCACACCCGTGAGGACGGGGCGGCGAATGGCGAGATCGGGAAGGCTCAACGGTCCCCATCCTCCCTGGTCACCCGGACGCGTGTGCCGTCCACGAGATAGCTCTGGCCGCTTACCACGACGGGTTCATCCACATCCAGCCCCTCGACAATCTCGATTTGATCGCGGTTGGAGAGGCCGGTCTCGACCGGGCGCCGCCGGGCAGTGTCGTCGGAATCGATAACGAATACCGCCGGATCTTCCTCGCGGTCAACCACGGCTTCGACGGGGACGACGACCACATTTTCCGCGCGCTCCACCTCGACGAAAACCTCGGCTGCCATCCCGGTGCGCAGGCGCTCATCGCCGTGATCGAGGAAGACCTTGGTCGGAAAACCCGAGCCCCCGGGATCCATGACGCTGGAGATGCGGTGGATGGTGGCATCCAGCCGCACATCGGGGAGGGCGGCCACTTCCACCCGGGCCGGCATGCCCTCGTCGACCTGCACGACCTGCCGTTCGCTCAACACGCCGCGAATCTCGACCGCGCTGCGGTCGGTAATCGTGGCGATGTGGCTGCCCGCGCCCACCTGCTCCCCGACGGATACCGCCATGATGGCGACCTCCCCGGAAATGGGCGCCCGGATCCGGGTATCTTCCCGCTGTTTCTCGGCCGCCTCCAGGGATGCACGCGCACCCGACACCGCGGCGGGGGCCGCGTGCTCCACCGCGCGGCGGGCCGCCTCCAGGTCATCCTGTGCCGAATCCCAGGCCTGCCGGGAAATGGCGCCCTGCCGATACAGGGGCTCGATACGGTCCACCTCGCGCTGCGCCGTCTCGTAAGCGTCCCGGGCCTCCTCCAGGTTGGCCTGTGCCGACGCCAGTTGTGAACGCGCCTGCCGCACCTGGATCTCGAGTTGTTCCGAATCGAGGACCACCAGCAGGTCGCCCCCCTCGACAACATCACCCTCGGAGACCAATACCTCGCGCACTTCGCCGGGCACCTCGGCACCCTTGTCCACGCGCGCTCGCGGCTCTACCCGCGCCGTGAAGGAAATGGAACGGGCCAGGTCGGCGCGATCGGCCCGGGCCGTGCGGACGGCAACCGCCTCGGGTTCGGGGGCCTCTTCGGCGTTGTTGTTCAGTATTCCACACGATCCCAACAGCAGCGCGATTCCGAGCAGGATCCCAAAGAGGATCGCCTTCGTTCTATGCGTCACGGATGTCCCGACCACCTTCCACGATCAGCGCAGTTCCTCGATGTCGGAGCGGATGGCCTCGAGGCGCTCCTCGACGTGGGGCCCCACGCGGCCCAGCAATGTATCCCGGTCCGCGGTCTTGGCCAACACCTCGACGCCGGCGGCGCGATGGGCGAGTTCCGCTCCCATCAGCGACGCATCGGCCTCGAGCACCTCGCTGATCGTATGCATACCGGCGTCGTACTTGAGTTGGGAAACCTCCAGGGCCCGCTCGGCCGCCGCCAGACCCTGTGCCGTGGCGTCGACCTGGGCGCGGGCCCGGGCGATCTGCGAGCGCAGCCCCATGGCGGAAAGCTCGATCCCACGCTCGGTATCCAGCAGCTCGATCTCCTTGCGCTCCACTTCCAGTTCGCGCTCCCGGTAGGAACGGCGGGGGCTGTAGGTTCCCTTGATGCGGCGGAAGATATCGAGTTCCTGCTCGGCGACCTCCAACTGCCCCTCGAGGGCGGCGATCTCCGCACTCGCCTCTCGCGCCTGCTCGATGTCCTCGGGCAGGCTCGCGTCGAGTGGATTGTCGGGGATCTCGGTTGTGATCAGCGTGGGGCGCGCATCCATGGGCTGACCGAGGCTCCGGTTGAGGGCTGCGAAGGCCATATCCCGCATCTCCTCCGCCTCGAACTGCTCATAGCGCGCGTTGGAGAGGGCCGCCTCGACCTGTACCAGGTCGAGCTCGGGCACCACGCCGCGATCGTACATCGCCGCAACCTGGTCCCTTTGAACCTCGAGGCGCTCCACCCCGGCCCGGCGCACGTCGAGCTCTTCCTGCGCCAGGATGGCCCCGAAATACTGTTCGATCACCCGGCTACGAATGGAGGCCATGCGTTGCTCGAAGGCCGCCTCGGCCGTCCGGCGCAGGGAGGCGAACTGGATGGGCAGGATCTCCTCGACCTGGGCCTCCTCCATGTCCGTGGGCCCACCGATGGGAATGGAGAATTCGATGGGTAACTTCTCCGGTATCTCCTCATTCTCCGGCAGTGGTACGTCAAATCGGATGGTGATACTCTGCCGCCCCGGGGGCCCCAGGCGGTGCTGGTGCTCCAGGTTGGCCGCCTTCAGTAACGTCTCGGACAATTCGATCTCGGCCTTCTTGGCTTCGGCGCCCTCCTCGTAGGCCAGTTCCACGGCGCCCTCGAGGGTCACCGATGGGATCTCCGAGGCGCGGGCACCCGGTCCCGCGATCAGGCCCGGAATGATCAGGATACAAGCGACGACGGCGAGACGACGCAACATGTGACCTCCCCCTTTGCGAATGCAAGACACGAGAACCGACCGACCGGTCAGTTCTGGACTTAACGTACCAGCACCGCACACGGGTGTCAATCGCGACGGGCGGCCCCGATCCGATCTTCCCGGATCAGGTGCCGCCCGTGTGTATCCTCGACTGGGTCGCTCAGGGGTGTGAAGGGTTACTGTCCCCGGCGCATGTGGCCCATGCCGCCGCCTCTCCCGTCGCGTCCCTGCGTCATCTGCATTCTTGTGCGCGCTTCACCGATGGGGCCTTCGCCTTCACAGTCGCCGCAAAACGCAGCCTGCTCTTGTTCGGTGAGGGAATCCTGCACCCGCGCCCGAACCTCATCCCGGAGGGCGAAGAGTGCCTCCCGAGATTCCTGCATGGCTTCGCGATCGCCCTCACGGGCTGCCTCTCGAGCCTGCTCCTGCAGTGCCTGCATCTTTTCCGTGTACTCCGCCCGCAGCGCCTCCAGCGCATCCGTCGTTTCATCGGAAAGGTCGCCCGTTTCCAGCCGGTCCGTCAATCCACGGAACTGCATGGCGTATGCGGCACCCGCGGTCAGGGCGATCAGCAGCGCGGAAAGTACGAGAACCGTTACGATCCTTCTCATCCTGTGCGCCTCCTCTCTCGTCATCTCGACTGGTACCAGCATAGCGCACGAATGTGGCAAACCTGTGAACAAACCGTTCGAAAACTGTGAATTTTTACCGGGACAGGGCGAACCGATATCCCACGCCCCACACGGTTTCGATAGACCAGGCCCCACCGGGCCCGTCCCCGAGCTTGGCCCGGATCCGCTTGATGTGCGTATCGACGGTCCGCGCATCCCCCTCGAAATCGTAGCCCCACACGCGATCGAGGATCTCCTCGCGCGAGAATACCCGGTTGGGATGCCGGGCCAAAAGCCAAAGCAACGTGATTTCCCTCGGCGTGAAGTGAATCTCGTGGCCATCGCGCAAGACGGCGTAGCTTGCGATGTCCACCCGCAGCCCCGGGTAGTCCAAGCGATCCTCGGCGCCGTCCTTGCCGACCCGCCGGAGGATTCCCAGCACTCGCATGACCACCTCGCGGGGGTTGAAGGGTTTGACCACGTAATCGTCGGCCCCGAGCGCAAGCCCGCGGATGCGCTCGTGGTCCGCTCCGCGCCCGGTGAGGAACATCACCGGGGTATCACCCTCCGCCGTGATCCGCCGATAGACTGCCCACCCGTCATCCCCCGGCATCACGACGTCCAGGATTACGAGATCCACCGGCTCATCCCGCATCAGGGCGAGGGCCTCGCCCCCGCTCTCCGCCGTCACCACGTCGAACCCCGCTTCCCCGAGGTACAGCCGCAGCACCTTCAAGACGTTGGGATCATCATCGACTGCCAGGACGCGTCCCCGCATCTGCACACCCCCTCCGTCGAGCATACGACGGGATTATGAAGAATGTATGAAGGAAGACGTGACTAGCGCCGGGTGCGCGGATCGGAGAAATCCCGCAGGGCGTCCCCGACCAGGTGGAATCCCAGCACGGCCAGGGTAATGGCCAGCCCGGGAATCCACGTCAGGTGGGGGGCGACGCGCATGAACGTGCGCCCGTCGGCCAGCATGCTGCCCCAACTGGATGTCGGCGGCGACACCCCGAGCCCCAGGAAACTGAGAGCCGCCTCGCTGAGGATGGCCGAGGCCAATCCGAAAGAAGAAAGCACGATGATGGGACCGGCCAGGTGCGGCAAGAGGTGGCGGAGGATGATGCGCACGCGGCCCGCCCCCGCGGCCCGGGCCGAGGCCACGAACTCGCGTTCACGCAACACCAGGAGGTCACCGCGCACCAGCCGGGCGAAGTCCGTCCACCCCACAGCCGCCAGGGCGATGATCACGCTCCGAAGCCCGGGTCCCATAAACGCCACGAGGGCGATGGCGAGCAGGACGGCGGGAAAGGAGAGGAAGACCTCGACGACCACCATCAGCAAACGATCCACCGCACCACCGGCGTACCCGGCCACTCCACCCACCACGAAACCCACCACCGCGGCGATCGCCGTGGCGCCCACCCCGACGGACAGGGATACGCGGGCACCGTGTAACAGCCTGGCCGTCACATCGCGTCCCACGGAATCGGTGCCCAGCACGTGCCCGTCGGTCCCCGGGGCCGCCATCACCGCATCGAAGAGCCGATCGGGGGGATGGGAGGCCAGGATGGGCGCGAAGACCGCGCCCAGCAACAAGAGCGCGAGCAGCGCGATACCGATTACCGTCCTGGCACCCGGGCGAAGGCGGCGTTCTCTTCCCGCGACCCACCGCCTAATCATAGCGCACCCGCGGATCCAGCCACGCGTAGACGAGGTCCACGGCGGCATTGATCACCACGAAACCGACGGCTACCATCAAGGCGGTTCCCGCGATGACGGCGTAATCGCGACTCCGGACGGCCAACACGGCCATGCGCCCGATCCCGGGCCAGGCGAAGACGGTCTCCAGTACCACCGCACCCCCGAGCAACCGACCGAGGAAGAGGCCGGCGATGGTGACCACGGGAACGAGGGCATTCTTGAGGGCGTGGCGATAGACAATGGTGCGCTCCGACAATCCCCGGGCGCGGGCGGCCAGGATGTAATCCTCGCCCAACACATCCAGCATGCTCGACCGCGTCATCCGCACCATCAGCCCGGTGGTGGGCGCGGCCAGGGCGAGGGCCGGGAGCAACAGGTGGGAGAGGCTCCGCCAAAGCGGCGACAGCCCACCACCGGTCAACAGCGCGGCGAAGGCCCCCGGCAAGGATCCCCCGCGGGCGGTGGCCGGGAGCCACCCCAGCTGGAGGGAGAATAGGAGAATCAAGAGGAGGCCGAGCCAAAAGGCCGGCACCGACATCCCGCCGACCGCGCCGAGGATGGCGGCATGCTCGAAGCCGGTCCCGCGCCGGACCGCGGCGACGACACCCAGCGGGATCCCGGCCGCGATGGCCAGCAGGAAGGCCGCCGTGGCCAACTCCAGCGTGGCCGGCAGGCGCCCCAGGATCAGCGCGCTCACCGGGCGCCGGTGTCGGAGGGAGTGCCCGAGGTCACCGCGGACAAGATCACCCAGGTAGTCCGCGTACTGCACCCAGAGTGGGCGATCGAGGCCGAGGCGCTGGGCGGTCTCGGCCAGGATTTTCGGATCGGCCCGCTCGAGACCCGTGGCGATGAGCACCGGATCGCCCGGGATCACCCGGGCGATCGTGAACACCAGGATGGAGACACCGAGGAGAACCGGTACGGCCCACAGCAAGCGGCGCAGGGCGAACAGTGTCACACGCCATCCCTCCCCGGCGGCTCAGTCTCCAGCCATCCACGTCGCGGCCCCAAAGGACGACTGGAAATAGTAGGCGCCCGTCAGGTGCGGCCGGAAGTCTCGTACCTCTTCCGGGTACGCCGCCACGTGGTTCTCGTGAAGCAGGTAGATCATCGGGGCCTCGGCGACCACGATGGACTGCACCTCGCGGTACATGCGGGCGCGCTCGGATACGTCGGATTCCACGCGGGCCCGATCCAGGAGCGAATCCACCTCTTCGCTGGCAAACCCCGAGAAGTTCAACATCTCCGATCCGGAGTGCAGCAACGAATAGAGCAGGGCATCGGGCTCGGGATCCGTGGTCCACGCAACCCGCAACATATCGTACTCACGGCCCATCAGCGATTGCAGGAACGTGCCCCACTCCTGCGTCACGATCTCCAGCTCGATGCCGATCTCTTCGAGCATGGACTGGATCAGTATGGCACCGCGCTGCATCCTCTCCCCCTCGGAGATCAAAAGTTCCGCGCTGAACCCGTCGGGCACCGAGGAGTTCTCCATGTAGTTGGCAGCCCGTTCGAGGTCGTGGGCCGGGCCATTGAAGTCCTCGTCATACGCCCACGAACTGGGTGGCAGCGGTCCGTCGGCCGCAACCGCGGTCCCGGGGTATACCACTTCCACCAGCCGCTCCCGGTCGATGGCATGGGCGATGGCCTGGCGCACCATGGGATCGTCGAAGGGTTCCCGGGTGGTGTTGAGTCCCAGCACGCTGTAGTTGCTCCCCACCGTCGAATCGATCTCGATGCCTTCCATGTCCTCGAGCCGCTCCATGTCCTCGCCCGGTACTTCGTCCATCAGGTGAATGCCGCCCGTTTCCAGTTCCACCACGCGGGTGCTGACCTCGGGGATGGGACGAAAGACCAGGCCCTCGAGCGGGGATGCGCCGCCCCAGTAATCGGCGAAGCGCTCGAGGGCAACCCGCTCCTCGGGCACCCACTCGCCAAACTTGAAGGGACCGCTGCCGACGGGCACCCACTCGCGGGCATCGGCGTCGGGAACCGGGACGATATGTATGTTCAGCAGCGTCGACAGGAACGCACCGTTGGGCTCCACCAGTGTGATGTTTACGCGATCGGGATCGTCGCCGTCACCGGTGATGCCTTCCACCCCGTCTACACCCGCCAGGTCCCCCCGGCGGGGCGAGTCGAATTCCGGATCCATGATGCGCCGAAAGGAATGGACCACGTCGTCTGCCGTCAGTGGTTCCCCGTCGTGGAAGTACACGTCCTGGCGCAGGGTTAACTCCCAGGTGCGTCCTTCGTCGGCCACGTCCCAGGACTCGGCCAAAGAACCGACGTAATCACCGGAGAAATCCAGCCGGATGAGTGTATCGAAGATCTGGTCGCAGACCCGCACGGTGTAAAGATCCGCGGCGAGATGGGGATCAAGTGAGTCGACGTCAGCGTTGTTTCCGATGACCAGGGTACCCCCGGTTTCCGGCTCCGGAACCGTCTCCCCTTCGTTGTTACACGCGATTGCCCCGAGGGCGGTGATCACCAGCACGACCATCAAGAGCATGGACAGGATTGATCTTCGACGAAGCGACATTTGCATAACCTCCCGATCCCCCCGGCGGGGGATTAATGGCGTTGCACGTTGCGACGGCGCGGCGGTCAAATACTCCCCCCGGGCCGTTCCATTCGGCGTCGACGGATTTCTTCCGCCGCGTAGCGTACCCAGGCGTCAATGAGGTCTTTGCCGATCCCGGGTGATGCGCCGCGGGGATCCCCGAGGACCCCGTTGTCGGTGTAGTGTTGCAGTCCCTCGCGCATCATCACCGTGAAGTCCGGTTGGCCGACGAACCCTCGCTCGAGGCGGTCGGCGCGCACACTGTCCGGACGCAGGTAAAGCATCATCGAGGTCTCGATGAGATCCGCGTGCGGGGGTGTGCGATCCGGGAAGCCGTGGGCCGCGGTCACGGAAAACCACGCCTCGAGTACTGCGCGGATATCCAGGAGATCCACGACCTCCGCCTGGAGGGCCCGCTGGCGAATGGCGGGCAGTGCCGCGCGCACGGGGTCGAAGTTGCCCCCGTGGGATGGAAACAGGATGATCTCTTCAAAACCCGCGCGGGCCAGGCCTTCGACCACGCCACCGAGGACATCGGCCAGCACCTCCCTCGGGACGCTGAGTGTCCCCGGCCAAGCCAGGTGGTGATCCGAGCAGCCGGGATAGACGACTGGTGCCACGAGGGCATCGCCCAGCTCCCGGGCCAGGGCGGCGGCCTGTGCGTCCCCGATCACGGCATCCGTGTTGACCGGCAGCGCCGGACCGTGCTGCTCCATGGATGCGACGGCGACGATGACGGTACGCTGTCCCCCCTCGATCGCAGCGCGGATCTCGGGCCAGGTCATATCTTCCAGACGCGGGTTGCCCACGTTCTCACGCCCCTTCCGGGTTCCAATTCCCCCTGCATCTGTCGATTTCCTGCGCGCGTCGCGGGGATGCCGGGAAGGGAATATCTGGCGGCGGCCGAAAATGTTTCGAAGGAACAACTGGGAGGGAAGAAAACGATGCCAAAGATCGCAATCGGAGGGTTAATCCACGAAACGCACACCTTCCTCGAAAAGCTGACGACGATTGAAGACTTCGAAAACCGCGGCGTGGACTGGGGGCAGGGCGCCATCGACGCCAACCGGGAGGTGCACGGCTACATCCAGGGGTTCGTCGAGGTCCTCGAGGCGGCCGGGGTCGAGATGGTGGGCACGGTGTCGGCCGCCGCCGGCGTGCACGGGTACGTGACCGACGAGGCCTTCGAGTTGTATTCCGGCGCCATGGTTGACGCGATCCGCGAGGCCATGCCGGTCGACGGGGTCCTCCTATCGCTACATGGTGCCATGGTCACGGTGCGCTACCCCCGGGCCGAAGCCGAGGTCGTCCGGCGCATCCGGGCGGTGGTCGGTGACGATGTGCCCATCATGGTCACCCTGGATTTGCACGCCAACGAAGACCAGGCCCTCACCGACGTGGCGGATGCGGTGTTCGCCTGCAAGGAGTACCCGCACACGGACACCCGGGAGACGGGCGAGGCCGCCGCACATTGCATGCTCCGCACCCTCGCCGGGACGTTTCGGCCGGCCATGGCAATACAAAAGCCCGGGATCATCTCGCCGAGCATCTTCCAGTGGACCGGCGCTTCGCCCATGCGAGATTTCCGGGTCCGGGCCGACGCGTGGGAAGCGCAACACCCGGAGATCGCCTATATCTCCATCGCGCCGGGCTTCGGGTACGCCGACGTACCGGACGTGGGTGCGACGGTCATCGTGGTCACCGATGAGGACAAGGCCCTGGCGGAGGAAGTCGCCCGCGACATTTCCAATTTCATGTGGGAGCGGCGCGAGGAGCTCGCCGATAAGCCCATCCTCAAGACAGAAGACGCCGCCGAGAAGGCAATGGCGCTGGTGGCCGAGGGGAAGACACCCGTCGTCATGGCCGACGGCGCCGATCGTACCGGCGACAACACCCTACTCCTGCGTGCGCTCTTGGACATGGGGGCATCCAACCTCGCGCTCTCCAGCATGCACGATCCCCAGGCGGCGCGCGATTGCATCGATGCCGGGGTCGGTGCGCATGTGAAGGTTCGTTGCGGCGGCTGGGGACAGGCATCGGGCGAGCCCCTGCAGCTGGAGGGGGAGGTCACCCATGTCGCGGACGGGCAGTATCTCCTGACCGGCCCCATGGGCCGGGGTGGAACGGTACACTGCGGACCCACGGCTACCCTGGACATCGGCGATGGCAATCGCATCATCCTGACCAGTCTCAACCACCAGGTCCGCGACGCAGAGGGGTTTCGCGCCTTCGGCGTCGATCCCCTGGAGATGGACATCCTGATCGTGCGCTCGCGCATCCACTTCCGCGCCTACTACGAAGACGTCGCCGGGGCCATCGTCGAGGTGGACGCCCCCGGCATGGGGCCGGCGGACCTCAGCGTGCTCACCTATCACAACATCCCGGCGGACACCTACCCGGTCGGGAGACACTGGCGCTAGTACAGGCGCGACGTTCGAGGCAAGGCAAGAGTGATCCACAAGGGGCGCCACCGCGGTGGCGCCCCTTCGTCTGCGGTTGTTTGGAGTCTTTCGCTGGGCGCTACCCGTGGCGCAGCACGCGCCCCGGGAGGGCGTCGGTGCGCTGGCCCTCTTCCAGCACGACGGTACCGTTCACCATGACCAGGTCGATCCCCACGGGGTACTGCTTGGGATCCTCGAAGGTCGCCTGGTCCCGCACGGTCTCGGGATCAAAGAGCACCAGGTCGGCGCGGTATCCCGGGCGAAGGAGGCCACGATCCGCGAAGCGGAGGCGCTCCGCCGGCATCGACGTCATCTTCTGCACCGCCCGCTCCAGGCTGAGGATGCCCTTTTCGCGCGAATACAACCCGAGGACGCGCGGGAAGCTGCCGAAGTATCGGGGATGGGGATGACCTCCCGAGGTGGGACCGTCCACGGCGACGGCGCGTCCATCGGAGCCCACCATGACCAGGTCACTCCCCATGATGTGGTCGACGTCCGCTTCCTCCATCACGAAGCACACGAAGGACGCCTCGGCCTCGCGCAGCAGTTCCAGGGCGGCCTCGGCCGGGGGATGCCCCAGCGTCTCGGCCACTTCCGAGAGGCGCTTGCCTTCGTAGGCGCGCTCCGGGGGATAGAGGGCGATTTGCAGTCGATCGGCCCCGCCACGGCGCTTCAGGTTGCCCCGCACTTCATCGAGGAGCTTCGGGCGTACCTCGGGATCGTCGATCCGTTGCACCAGAGCGTCGCGTCCCCCGTCCTGGGCCCAGCGGGGAATGAGGGCGCCGGTGATGCTGGATCCCGAGGCGACGTAGGGGTACTGGTCGGCCATGACATCGAACCCCTCGGCGCGCACATCCTCGAGCATCTTCAGGAGCTCGGGCGCCTTGCCCCACACCTCCGGTCCGAGCGCCTTGAGGTGGGAAATCTGTGTGCGGACATCACTCTTGCGGGCGATTTCCAGGACTTCTTCCAGGGCGGCGACGAGGCCGACATTGTAGGTGGACTCATCGCGGATGTGGCTGGAATGCAGGGCATCCATCGCCTTCACCACTTCACAGATCGCGGAAACCTCGTCGGAGTCGGCGTAGCTGCCCGGTGCATAGTAGAGGCCGGTGGTCATGCCCACCGCCCCCTCCTCGATGCATTGGCGGACCAGTGCCTTCATTTGCTCCATTTCGTCTTCGGTCGGACCGCGGTCCGCAAAACCCATGACCGAGGCCCGGACGGCGCCGTGTCCGATCATGATGCCGACGTTGGGGCCGATACCCTGGTCCTCGAGGAAGGCCGCGTACTCGGCGACGGTGCGCCACGGCACGTCGCCGTCACCACCGGCGCGCTTCATGTCTTCGCGGGCGATCTTCAGGGCGTCTTCTCCGGTGAGCGGGGCGGCGGACTGGCCACACTGCCCGGTGATGTCGGTGGTCACTCCCTGGCGAATGGCGCTCTCCCCGCGGGGATCCACGGCCAGGGTGAAATCGCTGTGCGTGTGGATGTCGATAAAACCCGGGGCCAGGGCACGGCCCTCGCCGTCGATCGTCCGCTTCGCCTCGCCGAGGTCTTCGCCCACTGCGACGATCTCATCCCCGGTGACGGCGACCTCCCCCTTGAAAGCGGGTTCTCCGCTCCCGTCCACGATCAACACGTTGGTAAACAGTACGTCGTGCATCGCTTTCTTTCCCCTCCCTATTCGCCCCGGACCCGGCGGCGCAGGTCCCGGGTGGCGCGGGAGACATCGGCCATGGCATCCACCAGGATGTCCAGCCGCTTCCGCGCGTTGTGATCTTCGGCTCCGGGGTCCTGGGCGGCCACGCCCTGGTGTCCGATGCCTGCCTCGCTGGAGTCGCCGACGACGATCATGCCCTGGATGAGCATCATGTCGTGGATGGCCCGGAGCGTGGTCTCCTGGCCACCGAAACGCCCCCCACCGACGGCCAATGCACCCCCCACGGTGTAAAGCAGTCCGGAGTCGGAACGGGTCCGTCGACCGAAGTCCCAGAGGGCCTTCAATTCGGCCGAGACGGTGCCGAAGTATACCGGCGAGGCCACGAGCATGCAGTCTGCTTCGGGCAGCTGGCGGTAGAAATCCTCCACGGCCGTTTGCGCGTAGCACTCCCCAACGCACGTCGGGGAGCAGTGGGTGCAAAACGGGGTGTCGAGCGCCGAGAGCAGGTCCAGTGCGGATCGCTGTTCGACGGAAAAGTCCCGCGCCCGAAAGGCTTCGGCTGCTAGATCCAGTAGTTGTGCGCTACCACCCTGTGTCCTCGGGCTTCCATTGATGATATAGGCTCGCATACGTATTCGACCTCCCAGCTGTTGACAGGTTTCTTATTCCCCGCGGGGGGCGGGCAACCCTGCCCACGGGCGAATTGTGTTGGATGCACAAATGATAGATGTGGCGGGCATGCTATGCGCCCTTGGCCACTCCCCTCGCGCCGGGGCGACCTGGCGCGGGGAGCGGCGAAGAGGTGGGTTCCCCGGGGACGACTATTCGGCGTCCGGAAGCCAGAAGAGTCCGCAGAGGCAATGCCCGTCGCGCTTTACCGATCCGGAGCGCGTATCCAGGCAGGGACATACGTTCTCGTCCACGTTTTCCATGCGACAGGGGCAGTAGAAATCACCGAACATCTCATACTTTTGCAGCAAGCCCTCTACCACGATCTCTCGACCGTCGTCGAAGACGAATCCCCGCATCTCTGCGAAGCGATCAATGCGACCGTTGATCTCTTCCTCCGGCGGTTCCGGGGCGCGTTCGGCGACCGGCTCCGGTGCGATGGCGGCCAGCCGCAGGCAGGCCCCGCACACGGTGCAGATCACCGTGTCGCCCGGATCTGAGTCGGGGTCGCGGAGGGGAAAACGCACGTTGCAAACGGGACAGAGAACCCTATTCATCGGCCGCCTCCAGGGCCGCTTTCACGCGGTCGGGGTGATACCCCTGTATCACATCACCATCGACGATGGTGATGGGGAATGCCGGGGAGAGGCCGTGCTCCGCCATCTCGGCGAAGGCCTGCTGTTTCTCGTCGTCTTCGGCGATGTCCAGGTCGACGACGTCGTAGGCGATCCCCTCGTCATCGAGCAGCCTCTTCATCTTCTTGCACCAGGGACAGGTGCTCAGCGAGTACATCTTCACCATTGGCCATGACCTCCTTCATACTCCGTATCTACCTCACGTGCGTGGTGGTTAACCCGGTCGGGGGGAAGCAATTTTGGGCGCGGTCTCGACTTGACGATGTCGGTGGTTTTCGGTTTAGTAGGGATTATGAAGCGTCGGGGTACTGCGATGACGGATTCCACCTAGGGGTGCCGATCGGATGACTATGTACAAGCGATACTTCAGTCTCATCGCCCTGGCGACCTCGGCCTTCGCCACGGTGCTCTCCACCAGCATGGTGCGGATCGCGGCCCCATACATCCAGGAGGCGTTCCTCCTCCGCTACGCCGACCTCACATGGATCCATAACAGCTACCAGATCTCCTATGCCATCCTGCTACCCGTGTTCGGGCAGCTGGGTGATCGCTATGGGCGGCGGAGGATCCTCCTGGCGGGA
>Ga0207421_10003957_pt1 | contig 17387 bp, 15 predicted proteins | sample SodLakKL_010_SED_4_FD_187542 | JGI IMG/M metagenome (GOLD analysis project Ga0207421, IMG submission 187542) | Alkaline sediment microbial communities from Lake Tanatar, Kulunda Steppe, Russia - 8KL_010_SED (SPAdes) (version 2) | ecosystem: Environmental > Aquatic > Non-marine Saline and... | reverse complement strand
GTTGAGCAGAGAAGAAGTTGCTGTAGAAAATTAACCGGGTATACGTTTAAATAGGTGGAATTTTTTTAAAAACATTGCTATTTGCTTGCAACCGGGTTGCAGTTATGTTAGGATAATATAGGTGTTGCGGAATGGACTACAAATATTGGCTGGAAAGGTTTTTAAACAACCTTGATGTGGGGAAAAACGCTTCACCTTTAACCCTGCAGGCTTACAGGTCTGATATTTTGCAGTTTTTAAGCCTGGAAGAGACGACACTCGGCGGGAAACAGGCGCTAGATCACCTTACTTTGAGGAGATACCTGGCCTGGCTGAAAAAGAACAACTTTTCCCGCCGCTCAATAGCGCGCAAATTATCTGCGACGCGTTCTTTTTTGTTTTTTTTAAAAAAAGAAGGCCAGATTAAAGATGGAAGATGGGCTACAGTATCCAGTCCTAAAATGGAAAAAAATCTGCCCCGGTTTCTTTACCAGCATGAAGTAAGTGCTTTGCTGGAAGCTCCGGATAGCAGAACAAACTTAGGTTTTAGGGATAGGGCAATTTTGGAATTGATATACTCTTCCGGGATGCGGGTGAGCGAACTGGTTAGCCTTAAGCTTCAAGCGCTGCAGCTGGGCGAAAGGTTGGCCAGGCTGTCCGGTAAAGGAAAAAAAGAACGGATAGTTCCCGTAGGCAGGGTTGCAGCTGAATTACTGGAAGAATACTTGCAGAAAGTTCGACCGGCCCTGGCAGGAAAAAATAAAGATGGGCATAGCTGGAATGAAGTTTTTTTGAATAAATGGGGAAATCCACTAGGTGACCGGGGTATTCGCTATATCTTCCGGAAGTACATCAGGCAGGTCTCTCATAAAGAGGATATCAGCCCTCACTCACTGCGCCACTCTTTTGCCACCCATTTACTGGAAGGTGGCGCCGATTTAAGGGTGGTCCAGGAATTACTGGGGCATGCCAGCATTTCGAATACCCAGATTTATACACATGTAACCAGGGAAAGGTTAAGCGAAGTTTATCATGCCGCATTTCCCCGAAAATAAGCAGGAAAGAGAAAAATTTATGTTTGATGCAACAACTATTATAGCTGTAAAAGTAGGTGACAGGGTAGCCATTGCCGGGGACGGACAGGTTACCTTTGGCAATAACACGATTATCAAGCACAGCGCAAAGAAAGTGCGTCGCCTTTATGAGGGGAAGGTCCTGGTTGGCTTTGCCGGTGCAGTCGCGGATTCGCTTACCCTCTGTGAAAAGTTTGAGGGTAAATTGGAAAGTTACCAGGGCAATTTGCAGCGAGCGGCAGTAGAGCTGGCCAAAGAGTGGCGGACAGACCGGGTTTTGCGACGGCTGGAAGCGCTCCTGGTAGTCGCCAGCAGCGAGGCTTTGCTTCTTATTTCCGGCACCGGGGAAGTAATTGAGCCGGATGATGGTATAGCTGCAATTGGGTCGGGGGCGCCCTACGCTCAAGCCGCCGCTAAAGCAATGGTTCGCAATGCGGAACTCCCACCCGGGAAAATAGCCGGAGAAGCACTTAAAATTGCTTCTGAAATCTGTGTATACACTAATGAAGCCATAATTGTTGAAGAATTGTAGAAAGGTTTGATTAATAAGCATGGCCAGGGAAGAGCTTACACCCAGAGAAATTGTCAGCGAACTTGATAAATTTATTATCGGGCAAGATGAAGCTAAACGATGCGTAGCCGTAGCCCTCAGAAACCGCTATCGAAGACAGCAGTTGACTGACAACCTGCAAGAAGAAATAATGCCAAAGAATATTATTATGATTGGACCTACAGGGGTGGGCAAAACCGAATTGGCCAGACGCCTGGCAAGGATGGTTAACGCTCCGTTTGTAAAAGTGGAAGCTACTAAATTTACCGAGGTAGGCTATATCGGCCGTGATGTGGAATCGATGATTCGCGACCTGGTGGAGACTTCGGTAAGAATAGTTCAGGGTGAAAGACTCCAGGAAGTGCAGGACAAAGCAGCGCAAAATGCTAATGCGAGACTGGTGGAGCTAATAGCGCCCTTGCCAAAGAAAAAGCGGAGTTCAACTAATCCACTGGGCTTTCTTTTTCAGTCTGCTCCGACCCAGGAAGAAAGCCCTGCCGAAGATGAAAGTTTTTCTGAGAGGATGCAGCGTGCCCGGGAAGAACAACGAAAGGTAAAAGAACGACTTTTGAAAGGCGAACTGGAAGAACAAATGGTAGAAGTGGAAGTAGAAGAACGTAAGCCTCCGATAGGCGAGCTTTTCGGTGGCCAGGGCATGGAAGAAATGGGGATAAACCTGCAGGATGTTTTGGGGAATATTATGCCTCCTAAAAAGAAAAAACGCCGGGTTCCGGTAAAAGAGGCAAGAAAAATAATAGAACAAGAAGAGGCACAACGACTCATAGATATGGATGCAGTGACAAGCGAGGCGCTTAAAAGAGCAGAACAGTTGGGAATAATATTTCTTGACGAAATTGACAAAATTGCCGGTAAAGATTATCATGGATCCGGACCGGATGTTTCCAGGGAAGGGGTCCAAAGAGACATCTTGCCTATCGTAGAAGGATCAACCGTAGTTACAAAATACGGCTCGGTCAAAACCGACCATATTCTATTTATCGCGGCCGGTGCTTTTCATACTACTAAACCTGCGGATTTGATTCCTGAGCTGCAGGGACGGTTTCCGATCCGGGTTGAACTTAACAGTTTAACCGAAGAAAACTTTAAACAGATCTTAACCGAGCCGAGCAATGCTCTCATTAAACAATACAAGGCGTTATTGGAAACGGAAGGGGTGAAATTGACTTTTACCGAAGATGCGATAGAAGAAATCGCTCGGACAGCCGCTCACTTAAACCAGGAGATGGAAAACATAGGAGCACGGCGGCTGCATACAATAATGGAAAAAGTGCTCGAAGATCTTTCTTTCGATTTACCCGATTACGCTGATGAGCGGGAGCTTTTAGTGGATTGTGAATATGTGCAGGGCAAGTTGCACAAAGTGGTTAAGGATAAAGATTTAAGTAAATACATTTTGTAATAATTTAAATAACGAAAGGTGGGTGAAAGACGTGATTTCTTCTCCGTTGTTAGAGAAAACTCGTCGTATTAACAAAATTCTTCAGAAAGCCACGGGACAGCATGTTGACTTTAAGGATGTTGCCGATGTCCTTAAAAATGTTATTCATGCAAATGTTTACATTGCCGATAAAAACGGGGCAATACTTGGATGGTCCCTGGTCGATGAATTTGAATGTGAATTGATGCTTGAAAACGTTTTAAAGGGAGGTATTTTTCCCGAGGATTACAACGAATTTTTGCTGAAAGACGATGAGGCCAGGGTAAATCTTCGTCAGAAAACTAATGATTGTGTCTTTTTAGATACAGAAAAATGCCTTTTTGCCAATAAAATTACTACTGTGATTCCTATTATTGGCGGTGGGGAGAGACTGGGCAGCTTACTGCTTGCGCGATTTAACGAGTTATTTGATGCAGAAGATTTAATTCTTGCCGAAACCGGGGCAACAGTTGTGGGCATGGAAATCCTAAGAGCCAAATCAGCAGAAATTGAAGAAGAAGCTCGGAACAAAGCTGTTGTACAACTTGCAGTGGCAACTTTGTCTTACTCTGAACTGGAAGCGGTTGAGCATATATTTGAAGAGCTCGGCGGTAATGAAGGGCTGCTGGTTGCCAGTAAGATTGCGGACCAGCTGGGAATTACTCGCTCTGTAATCGTAAATGCCCTCCGTAAGTTTGAAAGTGCCGGGGTTATCGAGTCCAGGTCTTTAGGCATGAAAGGAACGTACATCAAGGTATTAAATCCCTTCCTTCTCGATTACCTGGCTAAAAAATCCAAGTCATACTAAGTAATCGTATGTTTGGGTTAATACTTATAGGGTGGCCTTAACCCGGAGTTAGGGCCACTTTTTTATTATTAAAAGTTTAGCTCGTATTTTTTATCTCAATATAAAAAGGATTTCTGCCCTGATTAAGGAAATTATATTTATACACTTTAGGCCATTTATAATACTTAATGCTTATTTTTATTAGTACAGGAGGAAAAAATATGGTTCAAAATAACCAAGATCAACCTTTTGATCAATCAAAATTTAACCGGGATGAGCCTGTTGTCATCAGCGCCCCTGATGATGCGGTAGAAAAAATACCACTGCTTGACCGAATTCGCCAGGCCGCGGAAGGAAATAACACGATTACTTTTGTCGGTTCTGCAGCCGGAGAATCCGGTGATGCTGTAACTTTGACCTGGAGCCAGCTGCACCGTGAAGCCAAAGCCACGGGAGCATCTCTCCAGGCAAAAGGAGTAAAGCCGGGCGATCATATTGCCCTTTTAGGGCCAACCACCCGTGATTTGGTGACAGCAATTCAGGCTGTATGGTTGTGCGGGGCCAGTGTTAGTATGATGCCGATTCCGATGCGCTTTAGTTCTGTAGAAGAGTTTGCCAACCAGACCAGGGCTTTGATGCGCCACGGTGATATAAGCATGCTCCTTATTGATCCCACCCTGGCCGCATACCAGGAACCGCAAGAAGGAGATCCCCCGGTGGTGCTTCTAAGTGATATTACCCCAACCGAAGATGGTCCTTCTGCAGATGACTTGGAAGCAGTCCCTGATGATCCCGAAAGACTGGCTGTATTGCAGTTCACTTCCGGCTCAACCGCAGATCCAAAGGGGGTCATGCTTCCTCACCATGTTTTGAGTGAAAACGTTAATGGAATGCTCAAGGCTGCAGAAATCGAAAAGGATGATATTTTTGTTTCCTGGCTGCCGCTTTACCATGACATGGGCTTAATTGGTTTTTTAACAGTACCTATGGCTGCCGGCTGTTCACTGGTAATTGCTGCTCCCCAGGATTTCCTTGGACGGCCTGCAGATTGGTTGCGCTGGATCAACGAGTACCGGGGAACAGTTACCGCCGGCCCTAATTTTTCCTGGGTGTTGGCGGCCAGGGCCTTAAATCGCTTGACCGATACCGGGGAAATCCTGGATTTGTCACCTCTCCGCATAGCTTTAAACGGAGCAGAACCGGTAGATCCTAAAGTGGTCGAAAACTTAATTGAGTGCGGAAAACCTCATAATTACAAACCGGAAGCAGTATTTTGCGCTTTCGGTATGGCCGAGCTGTCACTGGGCGGAACTTTTCCTCCCCCGATGCGGGGAATGGTTATAGATACTGTTGATCGCGAAGCCCTGGAAACTGAAAAGGTAGCGCGTAAAACCGAACCTGATGAAAAAAATGCCCGGGTGTTTCCCTTGCTCGGCAACCCCATTCCCGGCCTTGCAATGCGGATCCGCAACGTGGAAACCGGTGAAATAAGGGGGCTGCGAGAAGTGGGGGAGCTGGAAATTAAAGGGACTTCAGTAATGGAAGGTTACTATAAGCGGCCCGATTTAAACGCTACACTTTTCAACGATGGCTGGCTGCGCACCGGGGACCTCGCTTATTTAGCCGAAGGCCCTGGGGGCAATCCGCCCGAACTGGTGATTTGCGGTCGAATGAAAGACGTGATCATTGTAGCCGGGAGAAATATATTTCCCGAAGATATAGAGCGCTCGGTAGGGGCGGTTGACGGTGTCCGGGCCGGTAATGTAATTGCCTTTGGTGTTGAAGGAAGTAAGCGCAAGGAAAGTATTGTGGTGGTTGCCGAAGTGCGTTCAGAAGATCCGACTACAGTCAGGCAGGCAATTCGTCAGCAGGTGATCGGATTAATCGGCTATCCTCCACGGGATGTGATGCTGGTTCAACCCGGTACTTTGCCCAAGACGAGTTCCGGTAAATTGCAGCGTTCTCTTTGCTGCAAGCAGTACAAGGGAGAAGAACTGGCCACGGTTGACTGTTAATAATTACCTCTTATTAAAGGTGATTGGTTTGTCAAATCGTTTGGAATATGCTAAATTAATGATAAGTTAAGATGTAGTTGCATAAAATCTAGCAATAAGGAGGAATCAATAGTGAGTCGCGAGGAAAAGAAGAAAAAAGTTATTGGTGTGTTAAACCGGGCAAAATCGATGGAACTGCAGGCTATCCACCAGTATATGCATCAGCATTATCACCTGGATGATAAAGATTATGGTGAACTTGCAGCTAACGTGAAGTTAATCGCCATTGACGAGATGAGGCATGCAGAAGAGTTGGCCGAAAGAATAAAAGAACTGGGTGGAGAACCTACTACCGATTTGGCCGGTCCTGTAGAAAAAGGTCAGGAAGTGGAAGACATATTTTCCTTTGATGCTCAGCAAGAAGAAGATGCTATCGAAGCGTATACCCAGTTTTCCCAGGTTTGCCATGAAAATGGTGATAGTATTTCCATGCGGCTTTTTGAAACCATAATTGAACACGAGCAGGAACACTATAACTACTTTGATGGTGTTGATGAACATATAAAAACTTTGGGATCAAATTACCTGGCAAGAATTGCCGGAACCCCGTCGGACACAGGCCCGGCAAAAGGTTTTTCCTTTAAGGACCCTGTTGAGTAAATAGTTTTATTGATGTTAAGCCGGCAAATGAAAAGAATTATAATAAATAAAGGGTTTTCTGACTAAAGCAGAAAACCCTTTATTTTTTGGTGCCGAAGGTGGGAGTCGAACCCACATGGGCAAAGCCCGCACGATTTTGAGTCGTGTGCGTCTGCCAGTTCCGCCACTTCGGCCTATTGACAATTCAATGTTAGCATAAACAAAGCTTTAAATCAAGAAATTAAGTCCAAGAAATGTATAACATTAAACAGAATATAGATTGCAGGTGAACAGGTTTACATTCCAAAACTAAAAGTTAATATTTTCACAAGGCAGGGAAAGAAATTTTACCATAGAAACTATTAAACGGTAAAAGTATATTTTGCCTGACTATTTTTTAAAAAGAGGTGACCAGTTAATGAGTGAACTGATTAAAGGTGGAGCTTTTTTGCTTGGTCCGGTTGATGAAAACACGATTTTCACACCGGAAGATTTTGACGACATTCATTTGATGATCAAAAAGACCAGCTACGATTTCATGAAAAACCAGGTCGAACCCAAGATCGATCAAATTGAAGCAATGGAAGAGGGTGTTATGACAGGATTGCTGCGTGAAGCCGGCGAGCTGGGGCTTCTTAGCAGTGATATACCTGAAGAGTACGGCGGGGAAGAAGCGGATATGGTGACAACCAACATCATAAAAGAATGTGCCTCATTATGTGGCGGTTCTTTTGCCACGGCATTTGGAGCCCATACCGGAATTGGAACCCTGCCGATTGTGTTTTTTGGTAATGAAGAACAAAAGAAAAAGTACCTGCCGGGTTTGGCAAGTGGTGAAAAGATTGCTTCATATGCTTTGACTGAGCCCGAAGCCGGTTCAGATGCATTAAATTGCAAAACCAAGGCAGTTCTTTCCGATGACGGCAAACATTATATTTTAAACGGTGCCAAACAGTATATAACTAACGCGGCCTGGGCTGATGTGATTGTTACCTATGCCAAGATTGATGGGGAGAGGTTTACTGCTTTTATAGTTGAAGCTGATACCGAAGGGGTTTCAATCGATCCCGAAGAGAAAAAAATGGGGATTAAAGGGTCTTCTACCTGCAGTGTTATTTTGGACAATGCTAAAGTACCGGTTGAAAACATGCTCTGGGAAGAGGGTAAAGGACACCAGGTTGCCTTCAATATCTTAAATATTGGCCGTTTTGCCCTGGGTGCCGGTTGTGTGGGAGGAAGTAAAGCGGTAATGGAATTTGCTTCCGATTATGCCCTGCAAAGGGTCCAGTTCCAGCAGCCTATTGCCCAGTTTAATTTAATTAAAAACAAATTTGCCAATATGGCCATCTTAACCTATTTGATGGAAAGCATGATTTACCGAATTGGTGGTATGATTGATGAAAAGCTTGATGAGGTTAGAGAAGCCGGTTCGGATATGGCTGATATTGCAAGGGCCATTCATGAGTATGCTATTGAATGCTCAATCGCCAAAGTATTCTGTTCTGAAGGGATGGACAAAATAGCTGATGAAGGAGTACAGGTTTTTGGCGGTTATGGATACGGGCAAGAATACCCGGCAGAGCGTTCTTACCGGGACAGCCGGATTAACCGTATTTTTGAAGGAACTAACGAAGTAAACCGGATGTTGATTCCGGGGACCCTTTTACGTAAAGCGATGAAAAATGAACTTCCCTTTATGGAGTCAGTGATGGGATTGGGCGGAACTTTGAGCAAACTAAAAGAAGCAGAGTTGCCCGAAGGAACTCCGGCAAGAGAAGAGTTCTACCTGGAAAACATGAAAACTCTTTTTGTTCTTGCAGCCGGTAATGCCGCTCAAAAATTTGGCGAAGAACTAACAAACGAGCAAGAAATCCTGTCAAGGCTGGCTGATATGGCTATGGAAGTATTTGCAGCAGAGAGTGGGTTGCTGCGAGCTAAAAAGATGATGGCCAAAGGGGAAAATGAAGAATCCAAACTTGCCATGACTATGACCTCGAGCTTTATCCATGAAATGGTTCCTAAAATGGAAGGCTGGGCCAAAGAAGTCATCGCAGGCACTTTTGGGGAAGGTGAAGAAGCATCCAAGGCATATAACGGCATCAGGCGTTTAACTCTGTATGAACCAATCAACACTTATGCGCCGAAACGGGAAATAGCCGATGCAGTTTATGAGTCGAAAAAATATTTCCTTGATCGCATGTAAGAATAATAATTAGTTAAGCCATAGAAAATTATAGTTAAAGAAAAAAGGAGCAGTAATTGATACTGCTCCTTTTTTCAAGGATTTTTAGGCTTGTTTATTTGAGATAAAACTTAGTTAAACTGCTTTTTGAATTTTATTGGCTTTTATACATCGAGAACAAACATTAATTTTACGGGGTGAACCGTTAATCATAACTTTAATCCTTTGGATATTGGGGCGCCACTTTCTCTTGGTTTTAATATTGGAGTGGCTGATTTTATAACCGGTTGTTTTTGCTTTGCCGCATACTTCGCATACTTTAGCCATAATTTTACCTCCAGACACCTGTGTTGACCACGCGTTTAATTTTAGCATACCTCATTTTTTTGCACAAGACTTTTTTTAATGTATAATTATGCAGGGTATGAAAACTAAATAGCGAAAAATAAAAGGTAATGGTAATTAATCATTTACACATAACTATACTAGTAGAAGATGCTACAGGAACCTGGATTAAACCATCAATACTAAAGGAGGAAACATTTTGTCCAAGGCAATATACCCAGGCAGTTTTGATCCGGTGACAAAAGGACATTTAGACATCATTAAAAGAGCCAGTAAAATTTTGGACCATGTAACCGTAGCAGTATTGGAAAACCCAAGAAAGGTGGCAACTTTTGATATAGAACAAAGGGTTGAGATGCTACATCTTGTAACCAAAGATTATTCCAACGTTGAAGTTGATTATTATAAGGGTTTGTTAATCGATTATGCCCAAAACAAAAATATAAGTATAATCGTTAAGGGCCTCAGAGCTATGTCTGATTTTGAATTTGAATTCCAAATGGCCCTGGTTAACCAGAAATTAAATTCTTCCATTGAAACGATGTTTATGATGACCAACAACAAGTATTCTTACTTGAGTTCAAGCATTGTTAAAGAAATTGCCGCACTTGGTGGAGATATAAGCAGCCTGGTTCCACCTGAGGTTTACAATATGATTGTCGAGAAGTATAAATAGCAGTGGTTATATAGCGATAAGTGAGGTAGTTTTTGCTATATGTTCAGGCAAGTATTTTTAGGGAACCTTTTTTTTGCAGCAGCCCCTGGCGAGCCATCTGTTAACCCATGGAGCCTGGCTTTTTTTGGTATTTTAGTTTTAATTGTAGGTGCAGTATCTTTAATATATCCCCAGGTATTTTGGTACCTGCGAATAGGACATAAACTAAAAGGTGTTAATCCGAGCAGGCTGTACTTGCTCACGCTGCGTTTTGGAGGTATTTTAACTATTGCTGTAGGCATAATCATTATTTATTATGCCTGGATTATGTTTTAGCTACCCGCTATAAAGAATTTAGACAGGAACCTTGAACTGTAAAGCCAATTTTGGGCTGTTGAATAAATTGCCAGTAAAAATGCTTGTCTGAGCCGTAGATGGAGAATGCCTATGGTAGCCAAAGTATAATATTGAAGGTGAGCTGTCAGCACCACCTTTGATGAGCTGTTACCGGCCTATAATGCAGCTCTGACAGGCAAGCATTATTACTGCAGAATAAGCCTGGACGGTCCCAAAATATAAGGTATTTTAAATAAATCTTGAAAGAAGGGAAACAGTGATTTTTAAAAGGTTCCTCAAAACTTTTATCATAGCATTTATCATTGCTTTCTTAGGCTTTTTTATCGAAATAGATTATTACGTTATGAGGCCAAGCAGGGCCGTAGATCTGACTGAAATTATAAAAGTGGAAAATGCCGAGGAGCAGGAACGTGGCCTTACATATCTTTTAACGGTTACTCAGCAAAGGGCAAGTCTTTTTTTTGCAGCTTATGGTTATCTCCATCCCCACATGGATCTTAATCCAAGGGAAAGAGTTATACCCCGTGATATGGATGAAGAGGAGTACAGGGAACTGCTTGCCGAGCACATGGAAGAAAGCAAACATATTGCCCAGGTCGTAGCATTACGAAAGGCGGGATATGAAGTTGAAATAGAAAGTGACGGGGTTGAGGTGGTTGATTTTGTGGAAGATGCACCAGCTTTAGAGTATCTAGAAATCGGCGATATTATTAACCGGGCCAATGGTAAAGAAGTACACCTGGCTTCAGAATTACCCGTTATTGTTCAGGATCGCGAAATCGGTGCAGAGGTGCCGATGGAAATAACCAGGGAGGAACAAAATTTCAAAGTTTCAATTCCCACGGTCCCTCATCCTGATGATGAGAACCTGCCTTCCATCGGGGTATATATCCGGACCCTGACCTGGGAACCGATTCTGCCGGTCGAAATTACCATGGATACCGGAAATATCGGAGGCCCCTCTGCGGGGTTGATGTTTACCCTGGAAATTTTGAACCAGTTAACTCCGGATGATTTGACCGCCGGTAAAAACGTCGCCGGAACCGGAAAGATTGATCTGGATGAGAAAATAGGGACTATTGGTGGGGTTATGCAAAAAGTTATTGCAGCTGAAGAAGCGGGAATTGAGTACTTTTTAATTCCGGAAGGCAACTATGATCAAGCCCGTAAGGCGGCAAGTGAAATCCAGGTTGTACCTGTAGAGACTCTGAGTGATGCGCTGGAGTTCTTAGAAACCCTGCAGGATAGTTAACCCGGCTCTTTTGACATCTCAAATTTACCATGCTACACTAAATACAGGAAGTAGTAGGGAACCGAGTAAACAAGGCAGTCGCGGGAAGAAACCAGGAGGTTCTTCTCGAGGAAAGTCCGAGCTCCACAGGGCAGGGTGCTGGGTAACGCCCAGTGAGGGTGACCTCAAGGCCAGTGCCACAGAAACCATACCGCCCGGCGCTCAGCTATAAATACAGCGAGTCATCAGTATATCCTAATTTTAATAGACCGATTTATCCTTAAAAACATGTATCCTTATAGATAGCTGTGTTTATAGCTGAGCGCCGGGTAAGGTTGCAACGGTGCGGTAAGAGCGCACCAGGGACCGGGAGACCGGTTCGCTAGGTAAACCCCACCCGGAGCAAAACCAAATAGGGGAAGGATGAGGCGGCCCGCCGACTTCCCGGGTTAGGTTGCTTGAGGTGTCAGGCAACTGGCACCCGAGATAGATGGCTGCCGCTTTCCGGTTTGTTCAAAGTTAAACCGGAAAGAACAGAACTCGGCTTATTAGTTTGCTCGGTTCCCTATCTATTGATTTATCCCGAAAGGGATATTTTTATGATCAGCGATATATTTTGTGATTAACCTGTATGGCAGGCTTCAAATATTTAATTTATGTGATAAAATGACAGGGATAAAAAATTAAACCCAGCAGGGAAGGAAATCTAAATTGCCGTCTGATTGGATCAGGTTTATGGGTACCGCAGGTGCCCGTTTTGTTGTATCTAAACAGCTCCGCTCTTCTGCAGGCACCTGGTGTTCTTTTAACGGCCAACAAGTTTTAATTGATCCGGGACCGGGAACCTTACGCAGCTGTTTTTTCAATTCAGTAGTTTTAAAACCGGAAGAACTTGATACGGTAATCTTAACCCATCGTCATCTGGATCATTCCTGTGATGTTAATGTTATTATTGAAGCAATGACTCACGGCACTTTTAATCGCAGGGGGTATTTGTTTGCTCCCCGGGATGCTGTTTGTGGTTTTGAACCGGTAGTGTTTAGTCACGTTCGCAAGTCAGTTGAAAACTTGGAGATACTATATGAAAAAGGAGATTACCGGTTGGGAGATCTTCATTTCGAAACCCCCTTAAAGCACGACCACCCGGTAGAAACTTATGGATTGAAGTTTAATCTTGATAATGCATGTGTTTCATTTGTTGTCGACGGCAAGTTTTCTGAGGAAATGATTGAGAATTACAGCGGTTCTGATTTACTGGTAATGAATGTTTTACTCAAAGAAATTTCACCGGAAAAGGAAATAAAACATCTTGATTTAGAAGCAGCAAGGAAGTTGATAGAGGGTATCAGGCCTAGCCTGGCGATAATGACCCACTTTGGATTAACTATGCTGCAAGAGAACCCGGGTGTGCTGGCAGCGGAGTTACAAGAAAAAACGGGAATTAAAGTATTGGCTGCAACCGACGGTCTTGTTGTTAGGCCTGATCAGGATTTATTTTAAAGTAAGTTTATTATAATATATGATTGACATGATTAATATGGAGGTATAGTTTAATGGCTTTTATGAGTGCAGCAGAACAGTACAAAATATTAACCGAAAATGCTTCAGAGATAATAACAGATGAAGAATTTCGCAACAAGCTTGAAAAAAGCGTAGATGAAAACAAGCCGCTTCGCTGTAAACTTGGCATTGATCCTTCAGCGCCTGATTTACACCTGGGACATGCTGTGGTCCTGCACAAGCTTCGTCAGTTTCAAGATCTTGGACATCATGTGGTTTTAATCATAGGTGATTTTACCGGAAGAATAGGTGATCCTACAGGGCGGTCGGAAATGCGCAGGCAGCTTACCGAAGAGGAAGTCATGGCTAATGCAAAAACTTACCAGGAGCAGTTATTTCATATCCTCGACCCCGAAAAGACAGAAATGGTTTTTAACAGCGAGTGGCTTTCCAGGCTAAACTTTGCCGATGTTATTAGCCTGGCAGCCAGGCTTACTGTCGCCCGCATGATGGAAAGGGAAGATTTTTACAAGCGGTACCAGGACAATGTTGCTATAGGAGTTCACGAATTCTTCTATCCTTTAATGCAGGGCTATGATTCAATTGCTGTTAAGGCAGATATAGAGTTTGGCGCTACGGAACAAAGATTTAACCTTTTAATGGGTCGCCAGTTGCAGAGGGATTATGGCCAGGAACCGCAGGTTGCATTTACCATGCCCATTCTTGTAGGAATAAATGGTGTGGAGAAAATGAGTAAAAGCCTTGGCAACTATGTAGGCTTAACCGAACCTCCAGATCAAATATATGGCAAAGTGATGTCCATAGCCGATAATTTGATGGAAGAGTATTTCAGGTTGGCTACGACCATATCTTCAGATGAAATTAACTCAATACTTGAAAATATTAAAAGCGGGGAGCTGCATCCCCGGGATGCCAAGATGCGTTTGGCCAGAGAAATAGTATCTTTATATCACGGCGCAGAAGCCGCAAAAGATGCGGAAAAAAACTTTAAGCAGGTTTTTCAGAAAGGAGAGATGCCGGCCGAAATAAAGGTTTTCCAGTTTGAAGCACCGGTTGAAATTGTGCCGGTTATGGTTGAATGCGGCCTGGCGCCCAGTAAAAGCGAAGCTCGACGCCTTATTAAACAGGGTGGTGTAAAAATAAACGGAAAAACCGTGAGCGCTATTGACGTGCAGCTTGCGCAAGGTAGTGGAGAAGATGGAATTATAATCCAGGTAGGAAAGCGGAAGTTTGCCCGGGTTAAAGTGACTTGAGATGATAATACCGAAATTATACTTTCAGAAAGGACTATTGCCATGAATAAGAAAGGCCGCCTCATACAGGCGGCCTTTCTTTCGGGTAAGCACTTTAACTTGCTCAACCGTACCGCATTTTGAGTCGGTGAAGGCTGAGCAGTAAAAACATCTTTTGTTTATCATTGTACTGCTTATTTTTCCTTGTAACCTTCCTTGATAGCAGAGACCACCTGGGGATCCATCAAGGTGGTAACATCTCCTAAGTCTCTCTGTTCGGCAATATCCCGAAGCAGTCGGCGCATAATTTTACCGCTGCGAGTTTTAGGCAGCTCGTAAGTGAAAAAGATTTCTTCCGGCCTGGCAATTGCCCCAATCTTTTTGCCAACGTGGGCTTTTAATTCCTGGACCAGATCATCACTGCCTTCCACACCTTCTTTTAAAGTAACAAAAGAAGTGATTGAGTGTCCTTTGATTTCATGCACTTTTCCGATTACCGCGGCTTCTGTAACCGACGGATGTTCCACCAGGGCGCTTTCCACTTCCATGGTGCCGATCCGGTGTCCTGAAATATTCAAGACATCATCGACACGGCCCATGATCCAAAAATAACCGTCGCCATCCTTCCAGGCGCCGTCACCGGTAAAGTATAAGCCGGGATATTGTTTCCAGTATGTGTTTTCGAACCTTTCCGGGTCTTTATATAAAGTGCGAAGCATGGCAGGCCAGGGTGATTTTATTACTAAAAATCCCCTTTGTCCCGGGCCGGTCGAATTGCCCTGGTCATCGACAACATCGGCCTCTATTCCCGGGAATGCCATGGTTGCCGAGCCCGGTTTTAAACCGGTTACACCGGGCAGGGGGGTGATCATGATCATTCCGGTTTCAGTTTGCCACCAGGTGTCCACGATAGGGCAGTTGGCGTTACCAATATGTTCATGATACCAAAGCCAGGCTTCGGGGTTAATTGGTTCTCCTACCGAGCCGAGTAAGCGCAGACTCGATAAATCGCGCTTATCCGGGTACTGGTTCCCCCACCGCATAAATGAGCGGATTGCTGTGGGAGCTGTATAAAAAATGGTGATTTTGTACTTCTCAATCAGCTCCCAAAAACGATCCCTGGCCGGATAATCCGGGGTGCCTTCATAGATAAAAGTGGTTGATCCAGCGGATAACGGACCATAAACGATATAACTGTGGCCGGTGATCCAGCCTATATCGGCGGTGCACCAGTAGATATCTTCCTCGCGGTGGTCAAAAACATAGCGGAAGGTAGTATCGACGCCGACAAGGTAACCCCCGGTGGTGTGGAGGATCCCCTTGGGTTTACCGGTAGTCCCACTGCTGTAAAGGATAAAAAGAGGATCTTCAGCATCCATTATTTCCGGTTCACAGGAGTCTTCAGCATCTTTCATTAAATCTTCCCATAGCAAATCCCGACCTTCTTTAGGCTGATAAGAAGTCCCGGTCCGCTCAACGATAATAACTTTTTCTACTGTAGGGCTTTGATCCAGGGCTTCTTCGGCGGCGCTCCTCATCGGGATTTCTTTGCCACGGCGATTGGCGCCGTCGGCTGTAATAACTAATTTAGATTCGGAGTCTTTAATGCGATCCTTTAAGGCTTCCGGGCTAAAACCGCCGAAAACAACGCTGTGGACAGCACCTATGCGGGTACAGGCCAGCATGGCTGTGATAGCTTCGGGAATCATGGGCATCCAAATGGTTACGGCATCACCTTTACCTATTCCCAGACCTTTTAAAGCATTGCTAAATTTGCAAACTTCATTAAGCAGTTCCTTGTAGGTTAAGCTCACCGTGTCACCGTTCTCGCCTTCAAACAGTAGAGCCTGTTTATCACCACGCCCATTATTTACATGCCTGTCAAGACAGTTTACCGAAACATTAAGCTTACCATTGATAAACCACTTGTAAAAAGGTGGGTTTTGATCGTCTAAAACTTGATCCCATTTTTCCATCCACTCGATATTTTCGGCCATTTTACTCCAGAAAGCCAGTCGATCATTTTCTGCTTCCCGGTAAAGGCTATCATCTTTAACTTTAGCCTGTTCTACGAAATTGACTGATGGTTGGAAAGGTTTAACTTCGTTTTCGCTGACATTTTTATCATGTTTTCTTTCGTCCATAAACAACTCCTCCTCTTTGATTAAATGGTAAGGTTCACGGAATATTTTTTAATTATTCGAGGTTAGAACCTAAATACCTGCAACATTCAGCAAATAAATTTAATGGGGAATATTTGGAATATACATGGCTTGCTATGAGGCAGTTTTACTGGAAAACTGTTTTATAAGCTTAGTGTTTTTCGACAGGTAGTTTTTTAATTTGTTCCGAGGCAACAGTTATAGAAGTGTTTAATGGTGGGTATATCAATATTGCTGCCTACCCTGGCCATAAGAATGTTGCTCGGGTGTTCCCTGACTTCAGGGTCTTCAGTTTCCCACGGTTCAAAGCCGTACTTTTTAAATAACTCAAGAAGAAGGCGGCGATATTCCCAGGTAGAAAGGTTTGTATTCACCAGGTCCCACATATCTACAGTTTGGACGGCGATCACGATATAATTTTCGAAATAGGTAAACTGGTTGTTGCTAAAAATAGTAGATAGCATTGTTTTGGTCAATCCGATGTTACGCCAGGCGGGATCTGTTTCAATACTGCCCAGTTCAAGCAGTTGGGGAAAACAGCGCTTTTGCCACCAGGGGTAATCCGGTTTTTGGAAACAAACATATGATATGACTGTATTGGCATAGGCGGCAACGAAAACCATGCCGTCCGGGCATTCCGAAAGTTCGATCAGGGCCTGCTGTTGCCGGTTGCATGGCCTAAAACAACAAAGCCCCCTGGATAGGTTATAGTCATCCATTCTCTTTGGGTCTACCGGTCCCCTGACGTGCAGTCGCCCCAGGTAAGTGTCAAACGCTTCGCTAATAGAATCATAAGGTGGTTTTTCAATAGTAGGTTGAGAGTAATTTTCGTTTCTATGCATTGTTATCCCCCTGTATAGCTTATGCTTAGCTACCTCATTTATATAATTAGCTCAAAAGAGAAAAATACCTTTTATATTTTCATAGAAGCCCTTTACAAAACAGGCTGCTCTTAGTAAAATATAATTCCAGGGTAAAGAGGAAATATTCATTAGCATCACACTTATATCATTAATTAGCAACAAATTATATACTTAAGCAATATTCAAATAATAATTTTACCACCAATAACTGCTGATTTTACCTTGACATCAAATAGGGCCTGTGCTAATATAATTCTTGCACTGCGAAGGGTTTTAACAACCTCGTTCTTTGAAAACTGAACAGGGTAAGAGACAGGATTCACCTCCTAAGATTTGATTTGAGTTTTTTTGAAGGTGATTCCTTGTGATCAGTGTTTTT
>Ga0207421_10003956_pt1 | contig 17392 bp, 17 predicted proteins | sample SodLakKL_010_SED_4_FD_187542 | JGI IMG/M metagenome (GOLD analysis project Ga0207421, IMG submission 187542) | Alkaline sediment microbial communities from Lake Tanatar, Kulunda Steppe, Russia - 8KL_010_SED (SPAdes) (version 2) | ecosystem: Environmental > Aquatic > Non-marine Saline and... | reverse complement strand
TGTGTCTACTCAGTCTTTTTTAGGTTCAAGTAACTTCTGATGTTCGGTTGGGTTTGCCGTCGAGTGACTTAAAGTGAGTGTTATCAAAGCTTGGCGAAGCAAAATTGCGAAGAGGGAGTTTTTGAAAAACAAATCAAAGGAACAGGCATAATTGCGAGCCAGATGGTTAAGCTAAGGCCGGAAGTTGAAAAAATCAATACAGGGAGGTATAGTAGTATGATTGGACTGGTAGTACGGTTTGTAGTGTCGGCTATTGTATTGATGTTGTTAAGTTTTATCTTACCCGGGTTTGCAGAGATAGGTTTTGGCACGGCAATTATAGCTGCAGTAGTAATAGCTCTGCTGGGGTTTATTGCAGAAAGCCTTTTTGGAAAGAGCATTTCACCACAAAACCGGGGACTGGTAGGTTTCATAACTTCAGCAGTAGTAATATTTTTAGCCCAGTTTGTAGTACCCGGAATGCAAATAACGGTAATTGGAGCTCTCCTGGCGGCAATAATTATAGGAGTAGTAGATTTATTTGTTCCTACTGAATTAAGATAATGCATTTGGTTAATTCTCTTGAAGCCAAAGTTCAACGTTCAAGAAATAGCAAAAAAATAACCCAAACCATGGCGCGACAAAGAAATTGGAAGAAGATTATTACCAGGCTTACGTGCCCGAAAGACGGGCACGTTTGTCTTCAATCACTTATCTAAAAACCTGTGTATTAAATTTGTTTAGAAAGGAGAGGTATCTTGTCCTGCACGGTAAATCATCGCGATGGTTATGTACCTGGAATAGAAATACGTACGGACCTGGCCCTGGAAGCACGTGAAGAAGTACAAAAACAAACCGTTGGAGAAATTGCTGGTGTGGATGCAGAAAATATTTCAGAAGACGGGGTTAACGTTAATCGGGTACACATAAGGAATCAGGAGGGGAGCTTGAAATTAGGTAAACCTGTTGGTCGATATATCACTCTCGAGGCGCCGGGGATAAAAGAGAAAGATGTAAAAGTTGAGGATAAACTTAGCGTAGTATTGAGCCGTGAGCTTCAACAGCTTACCGGCCTGCATCAAAACCATCAGTTGAGCGTTATGGTGGTGGGACTGGGGAACTGGAACGTTACCCCGGATTCACTGGGCCCTAAAGTAGTAGAAGATCTGCTGGTAACCCGTCATGTTTTCGAGCTTAAACAGCCTCAGGAACAGGGCATGTTTTCTGAGGGATTTCGCTCGGTGAGTGCGTTTTCTCCAGGTGTGATGGGGCTTACTGGTATAGAAACGGGAGAGATCATTCAGAGTTTAGTCTCCCGGGTTGAGCCCGACCTGGTAATTGCCATAGATGCTCTGGCGGCACATCGCCTGGAAAGACTGCATACTACCGTTCAAATAACCGACACCGGGGTAATACCCGGTTCGGGCGTGCAGAACAGCCGACTGGGGATAAACCGGGAAACACTTGGAGTACCGGTAGTAGCCATGGGAATTCCCATGGTAGTTGAAGCTTCCACCATTGCCGGAGAAGCCATGGATGCCCTGGTAAATGCTTTTCAAAAAGAAGGCTCTTCCGGAGGGACATCTATGGCCGGTACCATAAAGAATTTTGACTGGAATCAAAAGCGCCAGATGATTAACGAAGTACTTAAACCCTATAACGGGGAAAAACTCATGGTGACGCCCAAGGAAATCGATGCATTTGTAGATAACATATCCCAGGTAGTGGCCGGGGGATTAAACACGGCTTTACATCCCAAGATGAGTGAAACAGAGGGAGGCAAATACTTGCAGTAACCTTTCCAGAAAGAATTCGGTTTTCCTGTGCCGGCGTCAAGTTTGTATAACGACCAGCCTTAAGGGCGAAGGGAATAAATTTTCTTCCTTGCTAATATCCATCCCTGCTTCTGCTGGCGCGGCATCGCCAGCAGAAGCATCGCCGGCTATCCAGAAAAAATTAGTAACTAGGGCTGCACAGGCAGGTAGACCCTAAAAGTACTTCCTTTTCCAGGCTTGCTTTCTGCTTCTACCCTGCCCTGGTGCATTTCTACCAGCTGCCTGGTAATAGCCAGCCCCAGCCCGGAACCTTTTTCCGTGCGTCTGCGGGATTTATCCACCTTGTAAAATCTTTCCCAAACATAATCCAGGTCTTCTGCCGGTATTCCTTTACCGCGATCTACAACTTCGTATACTAGATGCCCTTTTTCATAGTAAAGGTTTAAATTGACTTGTTCGCCTGGGGGAGAATAATCAATGGCGTTTTCCAGTAGATTGATTAGTATCTCATGGAGGCGACTTTGGTCTGCTTTTAATGCAGGCAGGTTTTCTTCTGCATGCAAGTTTAGCCTTATTCCTTTTTCGTTCCCCTGGGGCATTATACTTTCCACGCTAAGCCTGGCAGGTTCCAGAGGGTCTAAGCTTTCAAAATTTAAGTTGACATGGCCGCTTTCCAGGCGGGAAAGGTCCATTAAATCTTCTACCAGCCGGCTAAGGTGAATAGAATTATCAAGTATTATTTTTAGGTATTTTTCTTTTTCTTCTTCTTTAATTAAACCGTCCAGCATTAATTCTGCAAATCCTCGCATGGAAGACAGGGGTGCCCTTAATTCGTGGGAAACATTGGCAACCAGCTGACGTCGAAATTCTTCCAGTCTTTTTTGTTCTTCAATAGTTTTTTCGACCTGTTTCACGGAATAGTTGAACGTCCTGGCCAGGTCGCCGATTTCGTCGTCGGTGTCCTGGTTGATCTTCTGCCGGAAATCACCGGATGCCATGTCCAGGGCAGCGCGGCTTATTTTTTGCAAGGGAGAAGTCATTTTTTTCGCCAGGGAGAAGGCCAGTAAACCAGCAGCCAGTGCTCCAATCAAGCCGGAATAAAAAATAAGTTTACTGATCTGGCTTATAGTTTCCTCAACTCCCCACAGAGGGGCGCTTAAAGTAACCAACCCTTTGATGGGAGGGACTTTGTCTTCTCCGGTTTCTTCACTGGATCCTCCGTCCTGATTATTCCCTTCTATAGGGGCGGCTACCAGGAGTCTCTGCATGTGTGGCCCGTAAACCTTTTTGGTATACATATTACCTTCCAGGACGTGGTCAATTTCAGAATCCTCCAGCCCCACCCCTTCTGAGCTATCAGCGTAGCCTTCTCCTTCTCCTTCTTCCTCATCCTCCTCTTCAGGTGAAATAACTGTTAAGAGTTCTCCCCCGTCATCCAGCACCCTGATTTTAACATCAAGGGATAAGGCCAAGGTTTTGGCGGTTTTTTGTACTTCTTCAATATCGTCTTCATAGAAATCTTGTTCCAGTAAGTAGGCTACGTCCCGGGCCTGTCCGGTTAGTTCTATTTCTCGGGCACCAAAAAAGTAGTTTTCTATCTGGTAGGTGAGAAACAACCCCATTACTAAAAGGGTAATTATAACTACTACTGAATGAGAGATCATTAATTTGCTCAGGAGGCTGCGAGGTTTAAATTTTTGCAAAATACTGAACCTGGACAGTAAACTTGATATTATCCCGGTGAAAAAGCTCATATTTCTTTCACCTCGAACTTGTAACCGTAGCCCCATACCGTTTGAAGGTAATTATGATGGGGGTCCAGTTGACCGATCTTATAGCGCAGTCTCTTAATGTGTTCGTCAACAGTGCGTGTGCTCTCCACGGGCGAATAATATTCCCATATCTCTTTAAGCAATTCCCATCTTGAAAAGGTTTTTCCTCTATGTTTCATCAGAAAGGCAAGAAGTTCCAGTTCTTTAGGAGTGAGAAGTAGTTCATTATCATTAACGTAGGCATTGTGTTCATTAAGGTTAACTTTCAGCCCCCCTTCTTTAAAAGAACTTCTGGAGGGGTTATAGTGATCGTATCTTCTTAACAAGGCTTTTACCCGGGCAACCAATTCCCGGGGACTAAAAGGTTTGGTGACATAGTCGTCGGCGCCCAATTCCAGGCCCAGGACCCGGTCAACTTCCTCTCCTTTGGCAGTTAGCATAATTACAGGGACTCCGCGGTTAGGGCTGTTTCTTATAGCCTGACAAATTTCCAGACCGTCTTTGCCCGGAAGCATAATATCCAATATGATAAGATGATAATCTTCCCCGGTTGCTTTATTAAAGCCGGTGTCTCCGTCCAGGGCACTTTCTACCTCATACTCATGGTTTTCCAGGGAGAGGCGTACCATTTCACAAATTTGTTCGTCATCATCTACTATAAGGATCCGGTTATGCAAAATTACCAGCCCCTTTACAGGTTTCTTGATATTATTTTATACCACAGTTCCTTATGAAGTAAAGAAATGTATTATAGATGTGATTTATTTAAAGAATGCGGTAGAGGTATAGTAAAAAAAAGGACATGACTTTTTCGTCATGCCCTGTTGAAAATAATAACGCTCAAGTAGTGAAATGTTTAGAAGTCGTCGTTTTCTTCACCATTTTCGATATCGTTTGGTGGGTCTTCTACGTCACAACCTACCATTCCTACTACTCCAGTCAACATCAGTACAGCAAATAAAGTAGCCAGTGCTTTTTTCACGCTAATCCCTCCTTAAAAGAATAATAAAACCTTTCTTCGAGAGCTTTATTCTTTAATATATTAGTTAAACCCTGCCCAATATGATAATGTTTGCAGCATGTTTATAATGTTTGCAGTGCATTTACATTTAGGCACCAGCCAGCGGGTAAGTATTTATATAAATTATTGAATTTGAAAATAGTGCCAGGAATGAAATGGTTGTTTTCTTATATATTTTGTGATAAATCATTATTATAAAGTGTATTTTCTTGTTACTTTTGGTAGGATGTATTTAAAATTATATATAGAAACAAAATGAAAGACATAGAAAGAAAGGGTGTCGAACTTGCCGAAGAAAACGGAAACCGGTGCGCGATCGCCCAAACGCAAGAGAAAAGCTGAGCTAAAATTAAACCAAAAACGATGCAAAGAGTGCGGCATTTGCGTTGCTTTTTGTCCTAAAGATGTTTTGGCTCAGAGCGATACCGGTGAAGTCTATGTTAAGGACGAAGAAAAATGTATACTCTGTGGAAACTGCGAGATCTATTGTCCTGATTTTGCAGTAACTGTTAAAGAAGCGGGGGGGAACGATGAATTACCGGAAGCCTCAACTAATGCAGGGGAATGAAGCGTGTGTAGAAGGAGCTATTGATGCAGGAGTCAGGTTTTTTGCCGGCTATCCTATTACGCCTTCAACGGAAATTGCCGAGGGTATGGCTCAAAGGTTGCCCGAAAAAGGAGGCGTCTTCATTCAGATGGAAGACGAAATTGCCGGCATGGCAGCAGTTATTGGAGCCGCTTTGGGAGGAATGATGTCCCTTACAGCAACCAGCGGCCCCGGTTTTTCTCTTAAACAAGAAAATCTGGGGTATGCGGTTATGGCAGAAATACCTTGTGTGGTAGTGAATGTTCAAAGGTACGGACCCAGTACGGGCATTCCTACAGCACCTGCCCAGGGGGATGTAATGCAGGCCCGCTGGGGCACCCACGGTGATCATCCTATTATTGCCCTTTCTCCTACTTCTGTGTACGAGAGTTATTACCTTACCACGGCTGCAGTTAAGTTCAGTCAAAAGTTCAGAATTCCCGTGGTCTTGTTGCTGGATGAGGTAATAGGACATATGAGGGAAAAAGTAGCCCTTCCCGAAGCAGGGAAGCTCATGGTAGAAAAGCAAAAATTTGGGGACATCCAGGATTATAAACCTTTTGATGAGAGAAAGACACCTCCTTTGATACCTTTTGGGGAAGGATTTTTATACCATATTACCGGTCTTATACACGACGAATACGGATTTCCCAGTCGTGATCCCGGGGTTACTACCCGCTTGATGGATCAGTTGCACCAAAAGATATCCCAGAACCAGGATGAAATTGTTATGACCAACTACATGGGGCATCCTGAACCCAGGGTAGGAATGATTACTTATGGATGTACCGCCCGCTCGGCACGAGCTGCCCTTAAACAAACATATTTTCAGAAACGTTGGCCGGTAGGGCTTCTCACTCTGCAGACGGTGTGGCCTTTCCCACATGAAGAGGTTAAAAAGCTGGCATCCCAGGTAGATTTACTCCTGGTTCCTGAAATGAATATGGGGCAGCTGGTAGGAGAAATAGAGAGATACTGTCATGGAGAGACGGAAGTGGTGGGGGTTAATCGTTATGATGGTGAAATGATCACCCCGGAAGAGATATACGAACAAATAAAGAGGTGGTTTTCATGAAGACCTTGCGAGAAGATTATTTAAGAACCAGTAAACTCCCGCATATCTGGTGCCCCGGTTGCGGCAACGGTATAGTAACCGCTGCCCTGGTGAGGGCTATTGGCAAGGTGGGGTATGAACAGGAAGATGTTTCGGTAGTTTCAGGTATTGGTTGTTCTTCCCGGGCAGCTGGCTATTTAAACTTTAATACTTTGCATACTACCCATGGCAGGGCGCTGGCTTTTGCTACCGGGCTAAAGTTGTCTCAACCAGCATTAAAAGTGTTTGTAGTAATGGGAGATGGTGATGCTACAGCTATTGGCGGCAATCACTTTATTCATGCCGCCCGCAGAAACATAGATCTTAATGCTATTATAGTTAACAACCATATTTACGGGATGACGGGGGGTCAGCATTCTCCCCTGACTCCGGAAGGGAAAAGGGCTACTACTGCTCCCACAGGCACCCTGGAAAGACCCTTTGATATTTTAGAGTTGGCCCGAGCTTCCGGAGCGACCTTTGGGGCCAGGGCTACAGCGGCACAACCTCGTCTTATGGAAAAATTAATGGTGCAGGCTGCCAATAACCCCGGCTTTTCTGTAGTAGAAGCGCTTTCCATGTGTCCTATAGCTTACGGGAGAAGAAACAAGCTGGGAAGTGCAGTAGATATGCTTAAAATGATGAAAGAGGATTCTGCCAGAGTAGAAAAAGTTAGAAGTGGTGAAGTGGAAGAAGATAGTGTTATTCCGGTAGGGACCATATTTTCTAATCCGGCGCCGGAATTTACAGAAAGTTATTATAGCAAAATGCAAAAAGATAGCTAATAAACAGGAGGATGGTTTTATGGCACATCGCCAGGAAATATTGTTGACTGGTGCAGGAGGACAAGGATTGATTCTGGCTTCTATAATTCTAGCTGATGCAGCAATCCGGGATGATAAAAACGTAGCGCAAACTCAATCTTACGGCCCTGAAGCCAGGGGAGGAGAAAGCATGGCCGGGGTAATAGTGGATATAGATTCTATAGATTACCCCAAGGTAACCGAACCTTCTATTCTTTTATCCATGAATCAGCAGTCTTATAACAAGTTTATTCCCCGAATGGAGGAGAGCGGGACTGTTATTGTAGACAGTACTTATGTGGAACAATTACATGGCCGCCCGGTTTTTTCTTACCCTATAACCAGGGAAACTATCAGGGTGATAGGAAAGGAAGTAGTAGCTAACATAGTGGCATTGAGTATACTTAACTCGGTTTCCGGTTTGCTATCTTCGGAATCTTTGAAAGATAGCGTTTTGGAAAGAACTCCTAAAGGCAGCGGGGATTTAAACATTAAAGCCCTGGAATTGGGAGAAAAGCTGGTTCACCAAGGGGAGGATTCCCATCTGGGAGCCCATTCTCAAGCCCGCCAATAAAAGAATTTTCCTGGTCATTATAGTAACAGTACTTGCCACGGAATTGTTTATAGTTACTGATATGGGTCCTTTCCGGTTTTCCATAGGAACAGCGGTCTTTATTTTTGCCATTCTTAATCTTCACGATTTGTTTATTCTTCCTACCGCTACCTTGTTAGCTCTAGTAATTCTTTTTTTGCGTATTTTCATTGACTACTTTTCCGGTAGTCCGGCGGGTGATTTTAACCTGGAAATCCACCAGTTTTCCGGGGCTCTCTATTTTCTGGTGCTCTCTGTCATACTGCGTGCCGGAGGCCTTAAGAAAATGGCCACTGCCTGGCCTTTTCCGGTAAAACTGGTAATGTTAATGGGTCTTGCTGTAATGGCCGCCAATTTTTTAGAGGCGGCCATGCGTGTCCCTGTTACGGAAATTCTTACTTTTGAGAACACAGGAGTATTGCTTCTTATGTCTGCGGTACAGGTTTTCCTGGTCATGAGTCTTACTAATATAAGCCATTTTCAGCAGGTGCGCTTAATGGATGAGCAAGAAAAAGAGCGTTATGAACGAATGATCATCCTGGCTTCGGAACTATTTGATGAATTCTTTTATATGAAAAAATCCGCAGAGAATATTGAAAATATCATGGCAAAAAGCTATGATCTACACAGAAAGTTAAAAGAGGACCAAGGGGATCCACAACTGGAGAACAAAGCTCTGGAAATAGCTGAAGAGGTGCACGAGGTTAAGAAAGATACTTATCGTATCATGGCTGGCATCTCGCGTACTCTTAAAATTGAGCAAGAAACACCATGTATGTACCTCTCCGAAATTCTTGACCTGGTAATAAAGTCTAACCGAAGTTACAGTCAGGAACAGACGAAGCTTATCCAGTTTAACTTCGAGTTACATCATGATTTAGAACTAAAAGATATCTATCCTCTGCTGGCTATCCTTAATAATCTGGTTTCCAATGCTATTGAAGCTATTAACGAAGAAGGCTACGTTTCTATAAGGGTTAACAAGAAAGGTGCTTTGCTGCAGCTAAAAGTTTGTGATGACGGTCCACCCATTAACAAGAAAGACCGTAGATTTATTTTTGAACCCGGGTTTACCACCAAGTTTAGCCCCCAGGGGGTCCCCTCCACCGGTATCGGTTTGGCTTATGTTCGCGCCCTGGTAGAAAGTTTTCGGGGAAGAGTCTGGTTTCAGGAGAAGACTACTGAAAAATGCTTCGTGGTTATGCTTCCTTTAAAGGAAATACGAGGTGAAGAATACTGAACTACACTTTCTTTGTTATTGAGGATGACCTGGCCTGCCGGCAAATTCTTATTCGTATTATAGAAAACGAAAATCTGGGAGAAGTAGTTGGAGAACTTGGTGACGGAACCGGTGATGTAGTGGGAGCTATTGAATACCAGGCCCCTGATATTATTTTAATGGACCTTCTTATGCCGGGCAAAGACGGGATAGAGATTGCAGAAAAACTAAATGAAAGAAATTATCGGGGAAAAACGGTAATGATCTCCCAGGTGGAAAACAAGGAAATGGTTGCCCAGGCCTATGCTGCAGGAATTGAATTTTATATTAACAAACCAGTTAACCGAATAGAAGTCATATCGGTCATCAAAAGAGTTATAGAAAGCCTGGAGATGGAACGTTCTTTTGAAAATATGCGCCGCTCTATAGCTGCCCTGGATCGATTACAAACTCTACCTCCCTGGGAATCATCTTATCCTAAAAACCAGGTTTTGAACCAAGAAGAAAGCTTTTTAAGGGATAAGACTATGGAAATAATAACTGAGCTGGGAATAGCCGGAGAACCGGGGAGTCATGACCTGGTAGAGATAGTTTTTTTCTTGAGCCGTGTTCCCGATACAGATAAGTATCTTGGTGATTATCGTCATTTAAAGGACCTGTATTTGGCGGTACAAAAAAAATACCTGGAGCAAGACCTGAAAAATGCTGATGTAAAGGCAATTGAGCAAAGAATCAGGCGCGCTATACGTCATGCTATGGAAAATATAGCCGCCCTGGGGCTGGAGGATTATTCTAACCCATGTTTTGAACGTTACGGAGCCAAGTTTTTTGATTTTGGCGGGTTGCGCCGCAAAATGAGGGAGCTAAAGAACGAAGAAAAAAGCAAGAATAAAATCAGGGTAAATGTCAAACAGTTTATTAACGCCCTCTACCACGAGGTTCATTCTCAGATTTAAGGCTCCCGAGCGGGTTCAGCCGGGAAACTACCTGGAAAAGACCAAACAGAAAGAGTAAAGAATAATACCCCTAATTTTTTTGGCACATGTATCACTTTTTTATTGACAGACGCATTTCATCAAAACAATTTTACCCGGTAAAGGAAAATAACTGTGCTGTACCGAAAAATATAAAAAATAATGTGCAGAGGCATAGTTATAAATTGTTCCTGATTTGAGCTTATGAAAGTATGGTGAACAGCAAATGGATAAAAAAAACCACAATCCTGGTAATCCGGGCAACGATAAGGAGGAGAATTCCGCACAGCAGGCAGCTATCCTTTCAACCGGCGATGAAGCCGCAGAAGATACCTCAATAACAGGGTCGCTGGAATCACCCCAAAGCTCTGGAGGAAACCCGGAGTTTTCCCAGAGAAATAACGGAACCCGGATATACTTCAATTACGAAGAAGACCTGGCTTTTTTGGCCGACCTGGATAACAGTAGTGGGGGCGGGCAATCGGATCTTTTTTTGCATCGCCAGGCGTTGTCGCTGTCCCAGAGTCCCGGTTTTGATACTCTGCTTTCTCCTTCTTTAGTGCGTGATGTAAAACTTCTGGATTATCAGCTTTCCACCGTGGAACACGTACTTAAAAATTTGCGGGGCAGGGCCCTGTTGTGCGACGAAGTGGGCCTGGGTAAAACCATTGAGGCCGGGTTAATCATGATGGAGTATATACTGCGCGGACTGGTGCGCCGTGTCCTGATATTGACCCCTCCGTCTCTGGTGGAGCAGTGGCTGGAGGAAATGTATTACAAGTTCAACCTGGATTTTATTGCTCATGACCATCCTGAATTTAAAGCCCAAGATAATCCCTGGGAGAAGTTTCCCCGCATTATCGCCTCTCTTGATACTGCTAAACGGGAAAAGCACAAAGACAAAGTGCTGGCTGCCGAGTACGACTTGGTGATAATTGATGAGGTGCACCACCTCCGCAACAAGCGCACCCTGGCTTATAAACTGGCAGAGCAGTTGAAAAAGAAATACATTTTGTTGTTAACGGCCACCCCGGTGGAAAACAGCTTGGAAGAACTTTTTAACCTGGTCACCCTTCTCATGCCCGGCCAATTAGAAACCTCCCGCTCATTCAAGCGTAACTATATTAAGCGGGGTCAGCCGCTTCAACCGAAAAACACGGAAAAATTAAAGCAGCTGGTGCAGGAAGTAATGGTGCGCAACCGGCGCAGTGAAACCGGTGCCATTCGCAGCATCCGCCATGCCGAGTTAATAGATATAGATCTTACCCTGGAAGAGATGGACTTTTATTGTAATCTTACCTCTTTTATCCGCCGCAGCTACCGGGATGCAGGCGGAGGCAGTCAAAACGATAAGATAAACCAGTTTACCCTAAAGACCCTGCAGCGGGAAGTGGGCAGCAGCATTGAAGCGGTAGTGCCTACTCTCAGCAAGATGTCTTCCCGTGAGAGTTATTCACCGGAGATAATTGCCACTTTGAAGGGTTTGGTCGGACAAGCCCTGGAGGTTCCCCGGCGGGCCAAGGCGGAAACGCTGTTACGGCTGCTGAGCGGGCTCGGGGAAAAAGTAGTTGTCTTTACCGTGTTCCGGGAAACCCAGCGTTTTTTGGCCGAGCTTTTGCGCCGGGAGGGTATGCAGATAGCCGAGCTACACGGCGGCATGCGGCGCCAGGAGAAGGAAGAACAGATTAAACATTTTGCCCGGGAAGCATCTGTGCTGGTTTCTACAGAGACCGGTAGCGAGGGGCGCAATTTACAATTTTCCCGGGTAATAATCAATTACGATCTGCCCTGGAACCCCATGCGCATTGAACAGCGCATTGGCCGTATTCATCGCCTGGAGCAGCATAAAGATGTCTACATTTACAACATTTCGGCGGCCAATACGGTGGAATCTCACATTCTAAGCCTGCTGGATGCCAAGATCAACATGTTCCAGCTGGTAATAGGTGAACTGGACATGATCCTGGGCAACTTGAAAGAGAAAAAGGATTTTGAAGACCTGGTTATGGAAATCTGGACGCGATCGCAAAGCGAATCTGAAATAAATAAAGAGATGAAGAACCTGGGGGAACAGTTGTTAGCAGCAAAGCAGCATTACGAAAAAGTCAAAAAGCTGGACAATTCACTGCTGGGAGAGTTGTTTCCGGATGAATAGCTTTGACCAAAATTTCGTGGAACAATTTTTGGTTTCCTTCCTGGAGCGTGCTGGAGCGGTGGTAGAAAAACCCAGGTTTGCTCTGGTGGATGTTCTTTTACCCGAGGAGCTGGCCGACTATTTCCAGAAGGAAGAGCTGCAGCTGGCTTTTGATTACGAGATAGCCAGAGAAAACCCTGAAAGCACATACGTGACTTTGGGCAGCCACCTGCTCGACGAAGTGGTCCCCCTGGCCCGTAAATACGGTCAATACACGGAGCAGTTCTGGCCGGGGCAGGAAGTGGTTATTCCCAAAAACCTGGATAAAACAATATCGCAGGTGGTAACCTACCAGCACTGCCGTTTGCCCCGGGTAACAGGTATCTGGGGGGCGGAGAATGTTTACTATGCATTTTATTTTCTTGCTGCGTTTCGCTTTTATGAGAAAGAAGAGGAGATATTCCCGGCAGTGGTAAATGGCTGCACCGGGCTCCCCTGTCCCGGGTTTGAAGAGCGCTGGCAGGAGTTGATGCCGCTGGAACAGGCGGAATACGTGCTGACCAGGGCTCCCCTGCTGCCGTTGGAACAGCACTACCATACGGCCTGTGGAGAGGTTAAACCCTGGATACAAAAAAAGTCCCGCCTTCTACGGGAGTCTATTAACCGGCTGGTAAAAAGAGAACAGGAGAAAACCAACAATTACTACCGGGAAATTATATCGGAGATTGAAACCAGGCTCAAAAAAGCCTCCGATGAGGCCAAGCTGGAACGCTTGCAAAAACAGATTGAGGCTACGAACTCGGAATGGAAGATCCGAAACGAAGATATTGCCACCCGCTATGAAATAGAAGCTGAGGTGCACCTGGACCACCTGGTGGCCTGTTTTATCCCCGCCCTGTTTATACAGATCGAAGTTCAGCATAAACGTAGCTTTTACCAGCACTGCCTTATCTATAATTATCTGTTTAGAGATATAGAAACCCCGCAGTGTTATATCTGCGGGAAAGCTACCCGCACCCTCTACCCTGGAAACAACGGGGTTTTATCCTGTTCTGATTGCCGGGGTTAAACAAACAGGGCATAGCGTCAAATCTCTGTTTAGGATAATGCTAAGCACCTCTACAGTAGGCAAACCTTCAAACACAGGTTGATATTCGATACTAGCGGTTAATTTTCTACACAGAGCCAGTTTGGTCTTTTTGTTTCGGCTGGCCAGGATACCGTAATACCTGATTTTCACCAAACCTTTGGAGAGAACATGCATCAAAAAGCGTCTTATGAACTCCTCCCCTATAAAATGACCGACTTTGACTTTTTATGCGCTTTTTTATGTTTGGGCTTTAGCAAGATAGTAACCGTTTCCTAGTTTACTGAAACAAATCTTTGATAGAGTTTTATTGAGAGCTTTTCTTCTGGCATCATTGCCTTCAAAATTTTTTTTAATGACCCCAAATAGTTTAGATCCTGATATATATTTAATTCTCCCTGGTTCAAAATTTTCCAGGGAGATTTTTGTAAACAAATGTATATAATAAACATTTATGCTTAAGAATATAAATAAACAAATGTTTTTAGAATGTCAAACCGGTTTTTAATTTGAAAAGGAGCAATTAGTGTCTAAGAGAAATTACTTCTGGAAAAAAATAAAGCTGTATCCATGGCCCCGTGGTTTTAAGTTGTTGTACTTGCTGATAGTAGTTGATGCTCTAGCTACTTGCCTGGGGTTGCAAATGGAAGTTATAGAAGAAGCCAATCCTGTAATGGCACCTGCATTTCATCAGTTTCCTTTTTTAACTTTATTTCTTAAGGTTCTTTTATCTTTTTTGCTTCTGGATTTTATAAACACTGTTACCAAACTACATAAAATCAAATGGCCCCTGCATGCCGTTTCCTTGTTAAATTCCCTTCATATAGCTGTAGCTGTTTTACACCTTCGCTGGGTAGGTATAATCATAGTTCTGCCTACTTTTGCCTGAGTTTTTCCTTTTTATTCATTATAACTAATCCTCCTCAGATGATTGTTTGAGAAGGATTGTGGCACCCTTGTAGAAAAATTAATATGCAGGTTATGTTTGACCATTTAAAAGGGTTTTCTTTTCTCCCGCCGTGGAGTTAGGGTTCAATTTTTATAACGGCGCCAGATCAAGCAGCCTGCTGACAGCAGAATAAACCCTCCTCCTGCCAGCACCAGGATAATATTTTCAACACGGGGCGCTTTCATGGAAGCTTTGAGATGGTGGTTTTCCCCTGGGGCAAGCTCCCATTCCAGGGTATTTCCTTCTTTATGGACCTTGTCAGCATTGTGCTCCAGAGGCTCCTCAGGTAAGGTTAACAGGAAAGCCAGGTCGGGGGAAATTGCCTTTAGAGTTCTTTCCATAATCCAGGGAAAGTTACTCATATCAATTTCAGCGGTAAGGTTATAAGTATTGCTGAAAAAACTTTTCTCCTGGTAAAAATCTACTTTTAATTCTGGCAGTGTTCTCGTTAACCTGTCAGTTTGTTGTCGCACAGTGCTGTTCTGGCTAAGCCCGAGGGGCATGGTTTCTTCATGCTTAAAATATTCCAGGTTATCCCACGAGCGACTTGCCCGGAAACCGGTTTTTCTGTTATCTGATATGCTTGTTATGGTATACCCCTGTTTCTCCAATTCTTTTTTAACTGCTATTTTATTTTTTTCCAGTTCTTTTTCCAGGTTTTCTCCTAGCAGGGTGGTTAGATCCCGGGATGAATCTTCTACCAGCATGGTCAATTCACCATCGGCGCTTCCGTCCCGATTAACCGTCAAATGCATCTTTAAATCCAGGCAACCGGGGGATAGAAGGAGAACAGAGAATATTACCATGAAGATAAAAAAAACCCTTAAATTGTATTGTTTAACTTTTTTCACCAATTAATAACCCCCCGGGGAATTAATTATAGCAAACAGGTCGATAAATTGAAAAAATATTTGAGAGCGGTATTTAATCTGCTGAAACAAACCAAGCTAGGTAGTTACTTTAATTTTAATTTCACCCAAAATATGCTCTCTAGAAATTATATTAGCAAAGTTTGTTTAAGTATGTGCCTGTTTTTGAATTCCAGTATTCCTAAAAGTGTTTAGAAGAGCCAGCAAGACGTTTTAAGCAAAAAAGTGCCTTAATATTAAAAGGATAAAATATTTTTTTAAAGAATAAAATATTTAGATTGGTATGGGCAAGTATGAGCATGGGTTCCCGGTAATATCTTTAAGTAGGGGTTTAGCTGGGATGTGTTGGTATTTTTTAAAAAAGGAAGGTGTTAACCATGGAGATTAAAAAAATTGCTGTGTTGGGAGCAGGCCTTATGGGCGGCGGTATTGCACAGGTAGCTGCTGCTTCCGGTTACTACGTTGCCATGAAGGATGTGTCCGAGGAAGTACTGGAAAAAGGGATGCAGGGGATCAAAAAGAACCTGGAACGCCTGGTGGGGAAGGGTAAACTGGATCAGGAAGAAGTTAAGGAAATCATGGACCGGATTTCTACTACTGCAGATACTACAGAAGCAGTGCGGGAGGTTCAGCTGGTTATTGAGGCGGTCCCCGAGAAACTGGAGTTAAAAAAGAAGGTATTTGCTGAACTTGACCAGTTGTGCCCAAAGGAAACTATCCTGGCCAGCAACACCACTGAGTTAAGTATAACCGATATAGCTTCCTCCACCAGTCGACCGGAAAAAGTAATCGGCATGCACTGGTTTAGCCCGGCTCCGGTGATGCGCCTGATTGAAATAGTAGCGGGGGTAGATACTTCTGAAGACACTGTCCAGGTTATCCAGGAAATTTCGCGCCAAATGGGAAAAGAAACCGTACTGGTAAAGGATGCCCAGGGATTTGTAACCAGCCGTGTTCTGGCTGCTCACATGATGGAATGCATGAGAGTACTGGAAGAAGGAGTAGCATCTGCGGAAGATATAGATAAAGCAGTCAGGCTGGGGTTGAACTATCCTATGGGCCCCTTTGAGCTGGCTGATTACGTGGGGTTGGATACGTTGGTATTCGCCGCAGAAGGTCTTACCCAGGCGTATGGAGATCGTTTTCGCCCCCCCCAGGTCATGAAAAAACTGGTAGAGGCCGGGCATCTGGGGCGAAAAACCGGCAAAGGATTTTATGATTACCGCAAGTAGCTATTTTATCTTGTAAAAAGAAAGGATGTTTTTATTCTAATGGACAGGCACTTAGAGGTGGTTATAGTGGCCGCTGCCCGGACCCCCTTTGGAAAATTTGGTGGTGTTATGAAAGACGTGCCCGGGCTGGAACTGGGAACCAAGACTATTGTTGAAGTTCTTCAAAGAGTGGGTAGGGGCAAAGATATTGTAGATGAGCTCTATTATGGAACCTGCGTCCTGCCGGAAAACTCCCTGGAAACTAACGTCCTGGGGCGTCAGGCTGTGCTTAAGGCGGGTCTTCGCCCGGAAGTGGTTTCCCTTACTTTGGACCGGGCCTGCTGTTCTTCGGTGACTGCGCTCCATCTGGGCTACCGTTCCATTAAAAGCGGTGAGGCGGAAGTAGTGGTGGCGGCAGGTTCGGAAAATATGGGGCGTGCGCCTTACCTGGCCCCGGAAGTGCGCTGGGGGCAGCGGTTGGGACCTGCCAGGCTCATTGATCCCCTCTATGCGCTGGGATATGCCGACTGGAACCCTGTTTCAGTAGATGCCGGGGAAATAGCCTTGCAATACGGCGTAAGCCGTGAAGAACAGGACCGGTGGGCATTGCGCAGTCAGCAAAACTATGCCCGGGCCCTGGAAGAAGGTAAATTTGTCGAGGAGATCTTTCCCGTGGATGTCGTCGGTAAGAAGAAGACGGTAACGGTGGAGAGAGATGAGCAACCTCGCCCCGATGCTTCCCTGGAACAGTTAGCTGGTCTTCCTACTATATACGGAAGCCCCACGGTAACAGCAGGTAATGCCCCGGGGATGAACACAGGCGCAGCGGCACTGGTACTCATGTCCCGTGCTCGGGCAGAAAAACTTGAAGTAGAACCTCTGGCTACAATACGCAGCATTGCCAGTGTGGCCCTGGAACCACACCTGATTGCCGCAGTGCCTGCCCCCTCGGTGGAAAAAGCCCTGGAGCGTGCCGGGGGCCTTACTCTGGAAGAAATAGATCTGGTTGAAATTAATGAGGCTTTTGCAGCCATGCCCCTGGTCAGTAGTAAAATCCTGGCAGATGGAGATTCTCAAAAACTGGAACGACTCCGGAAAAAAATAAACGTTAACGGTGGTGCCATTGCTATAGGCCATCCCGTAGGAGCCAGCGGTGCACGCATTACCATGACCTTGATGTACGAGTTGCGTCGTAGAGGAGGAGGACAGGGGGTTGCTGCAATTTGCGGCGGCCTTGCTCAAGGTGATGCAGTGGTTCTGGAGGTTTAGAAAGCATAAAAAAAGTTATGCTGAAGCACTCTGTAGTGATATATAATTTTAATCATTGC
>Ga0207421_10003954_pt1 | contig 17398 bp, 13 predicted proteins | sample SodLakKL_010_SED_4_FD_187542 | JGI IMG/M metagenome (GOLD analysis project Ga0207421, IMG submission 187542) | Alkaline sediment microbial communities from Lake Tanatar, Kulunda Steppe, Russia - 8KL_010_SED (SPAdes) (version 2) | ecosystem: Environmental > Aquatic > Non-marine Saline and... | reverse complement strand
CGAACTGGGCGTCGAAGAGCTTCCCCCCGGCGCCATTGATGCTCTCTCCGATGCTCTTGCCGCCGGCATACACCGCGGCCTGGCCGACGCCGAGGTGTCCCATGGCGAAGTGCTCGCCTATGCCACACCCCGTCGCCTGGCGGTGCAGATCGTCTCACTGGCCGATAGCCAGCCCGACCGCGAGGTGGAAAAACGAGGCCCAGCACTGGCCGCCGCCTTCAAGGATGGCCAGCCCACCAGGGCTGCCGAAGGCTTCGCCCGCTCCTGCGGTGTCGGTGTCAGCGAGCTGATTCACCTGGAGACCGACAAGGGTACCTGGCTCGGCTACCGCGAACGGGAACGCGGCGAAGCCACCACCGACCTGCTGCCAGGCATCCTGCAGAAGGCCATCACCGCCCTGCCGGTCCCCAAGAACATGCGCTGGGGTGCTTCCCGGGTGGAATTCTCCCGTCCGGTCCACTGGTTGGTAATGCTCTACGGCAGTGACGTCGTCGAGGCAGAGGCGCTGGGGCTCAAGGCCGGCCGCACCACCTTCGGCCACCGGTTCCACGCCCCCCAGGCCATCGAACTGACCCAGGCCGACGGTTACCTCGCCGAGCTGGAGCAGGCCTGGGTGCTGGCCGATCGCAACCAGCGTCGCGAACGCATTCGCGAACAGGTGCTTTCAGAAGCCGAGGTTCAGGAAGCCACCGCGGTAATCGACGAGACGCTGCTGGTCGAGGTGAGCGGCCTGGTGGAGTGGCCGGTAGCCCTGGCCGGCAGTTTCGACGAGCGCTTCCTGGAAGTGCCGGCCGAGTGCCTGGTTTCCTCCATGAAGGCCAACCAGAAATACTTTCATCTGATCGACGAGGAGGGTCACCTCAAGCCGTTGTTCATCACCATTGCCAACATCGACAGTACCGATCCTCAGCAAGTGATCGAGGGCAACGAGAAGGTGATTCGCCCACGCCTGGCAGACGCCGCCTTCTTCTATGACACCGACAGAAAGCGTCCGCTCGACTCCCGTATCCATGAGCTTTCCGGGGTGGTGTTCCAGAAACAGCTCGGCACCCTTGCCGACAAGGCGCACCGCAGCGCCGCCGTAGCCGCCTTCATCGCCGGCCGCATCGAAGGCGATGTGGCCCACGCTCGCCGGGCCGCGGAACTGGCCAAGTGCGACCTGATCACCGAAATGGTGCAGGAATTCCCCGAGCTTCAGGGAATCATGGGCCGCTACTATGCCGAGCACGACGGCGAGGCTACCGAGGTGGCCCAGGCCCTCGAAGAGCAGTACCTACCTCGCTTCGCCTCGGATGCCATTCCTCACAGTCGGACCGGACTGGCTCTGGCCCTGGCCGACCGCCTTGACACCCTGACCGGCATCTTCGGCATCGGCGCCCGACCGACCGGCACCAAGGACCCCTTCGCCCTGCGTCGCGCCGCCATCGGTGTTCTCAACATCCTGATAAAGGGCGAACTGGACCTGGACCTCCGCGAACTGCTCGAGCTGGCCGCGGCCCAGCACCAGGAGCTGCCCTACGCCGAGGATCTGGTGGACGAGGTGCTCGACTATATGCTCGACCGCTTCCGCGCCTGGGGCCAGGACGAAGGTATCGCCGCCGAGTCCTACCTGGCGGTGCGTGCCCGCCCGGTGACGCGCCCGCTGGATTTCGCCCGACGCCTGCGAGCCGTTCAGGCGTTCGCCGGTCGCGAGGAAGCTGCCGCTCTGGCTGCGGCCAACAAGCGAGTCTCCAATATTCTCGCCAAGCAGGGAGGCGACGTGGGTCATCGGGTCGATCCCAACCTTTTGCATGAACCCGCCGAACAGGCTCTACACGATGCGGTCAGCGACCAGCGTGAGCGGGTCATGCCGCTGTTCGCCGAGGGTCGCTACGCGGAGGCACTGGACACCCTGGCCGGCTTGCGGGAGCCGGTTGACGCCTTCTTTGACAAGGTGATGGTGATGGCCGAGGATCCGGTCATTCGTGCTAACCGTCTGGCGTTGTTGGCGAGGCTGCGCGCCCTCTTCCTCGAGGTCGCCGACATCGCTCAGCTGCAGCAGTAGATTCACAAGGCTGGCGCCTTTGAAGGCCGACAGCCATAAGGCTGTCGGCCTTTTTCATGCCTGCTCTTCGTCGGTGTTTCACGTGGAACACTCACCCATCCGCTTGGCAGGCAGTGTTCCACGTGAAACACTCCTCTCCCTATCGACATGACAAGGAGCCGACTGGATGCCTTCCCCTGACCGCCTGGTGATCCTCGACCGAGACGGCGTCATCAATCTCGACTCCGACGACTACGTCAAATCTCTGGCCGAGTGGATCCCCTACCCTGCCGCCATTCAGTCAATCGCCAAACTGAGTCAGGCAGGCTGGACGGTCGCAGTGGCCACTAACCAGTCCGGTATCGCACGTGGATACTATGACGAAGCCACCCTGAACAGTATCCACGACGAACTGAGACGCCTGGTGACTGAGGCAGGAGGCAAGGTCGCGCATATCGCCTGGTGTCCCCACGGTCCCGACGATGGATGCGACTGCCGAAAGCCGCTGCCTGGTCTACTTGAGCAGATCCGTGTGGCGCTTGGAATGGAGGACCTGGAGGGTAGCTGGATGGTCGGTGACAGCTTGCGCGACCTGCAGGCCGGTGAATCCGTGAAGGCGCATTCCATCCTGGTGATGACCGGCAAGGGAAGGCGAACTCTGGACAAGCACCCGGAACTGGCCGACCCGCAACGTGCGACTCGCATCTTCGGCGACCTACCCCAGTTCGTTGACTGGCTACTGGAGAAGAAGAATGCCGGTTAGCAAGCTAGCGCCATGATTGGCCTACATGCCTGATCTCAATATGAAAAACCCCGCTGTCACGAATGACAGCGGGGTTTTCAATGAGTGCTTGATAGCTGATCGGCGCTTCAGAGGCCTAGCAGTGTTTCACGTGGAACAATGTCTCAGACATCGAGATTGGCCACCAGCGCATTGCGCTCGATGAAGTCGCGGCGAGGTTCAACCTCGTCACCCATCAAGGTGTTGAACATCATGTCGGCGCCTACGGCATCCTCGATGGTGACTCGCAGCATACGACGAGTCTCGGGATTCATGGTGGTATCCCACAGCTGGTCGGGGTTCATCTCCCCGAGACCCTTGTAGCGCTGGAGCGATAGGCCGCGCTGGGCTTCTGTCATAAGCCACTCGAGAGCCTCGTAAAAGGTGCTCACACGCTTCTGACGCTCCCCACGGGCAACATGGGCGCCCTCCTCCAGCAGGCCATCCAGGGTCTCACCAAGCTCTGCCATCCCGCGATAATCGGCGCTTGTGAAGAATTCGACACCCCACACATAGTCGGTGGAGACGCCGTGAGCGGTGAGAGTCACTGCAGGTAGATAGAAGCTGCGCTCGGTGTCCTCTTCGAGCCGGAAGGTGTATCGAGGACCGCCCTCGTAGGCAACCAACGCGTCCATTTCACCCTGCAGATGGTCGATCCAGTTCTGCATGGTGCCTCGATCCCGCAGGCTGACCTCTCCCTGCAGGCGTGCAGCATGAACGATCCGCTTCAGCACCTCGTTCGGATAAACACGTGAGAGGCGATCGATACGGCGCACGACTTCACGATACTGGTTCACCAGAGCCTCCAGCTGAGAACCACTGATACCCGGAGCATCGGCGTTGACATAAAGACGAGCGCCATCCAGAGCGGTGGCGGTCAGGTAATCGGTCATCGCCTGCTCATCCTTGAGATACAGCTCCTGCTTGCCACGCTTGATCTTGTAGAGCGGCGGCTGAGCGATGAAGACATGCCCGCGCTCGATCAGCTGAGCCATCTGACGGAAGAAGAAGGTCAGCAGCAGGGTTCGAATGTGGGAACCGTCCACGTCCGCATCGGTCATGATGATGATCGAGTGGTAGCGCAACTTGTCTGGGTTGAACTCCTCGCGTCCGATGCCGCAACCCAGGGCGGTGATCAGGGTGCCGACCTCCGCGGAGGAGAGCATCTTGTCGAAGCGAGCCTTTTCCACGTTCAGGATCTTGCCCTTAAGGGGCAGAATCGCCTGGGTACGACGATCTCGTCCCTGTTTGGCACTACCACCGGCAGAGTCACCCTCTACCAGGAATATTTCGGAGAGGCTGGGGTCCTTCTCCTGGCAGTCGGCCAGCTTTCCGGGCAGGCCCGCGATGTCCAGCGCACCCTTGCGACGGGTCATGTCGCGGGCCTTTCGAGCGGCCTCCCGAGCACGAGCGGCATCGAGCATCTTGTTGACGATCGACTTTGCTTCGCTGGGCTTCTCGACGAGGTATTCGGAAAACAGCCGTCCCATCTCCTGCTCTACCGCGGTCTTGACCTCGGATGAGACGAGTTTGTCCTTGGTCTGGGACGAGAACTTGGGGTCGGGTACCTTCACCGAGACAATCGCCGTCAGACCTTCTCTGGCGTCGTCACCGGATGTATTGATCTTTGACTTCTTGAGCAGACCCTCTGACTCGATGTAGGCGTTCAGGGTGCGGGTCAACGCCGCACGGAAGCCTGCCAGGTGTGCACCGCCATCTCTCTGCGGAATATTGTTTGTGTAGCAGAAGATATTTTCGTTGAAGGAGTCGTTCCACTGCATCGCCACTTCCACGCCGACGCCATCCTCACGCTCGGCGTTGAAATGAAACACCGGGTTGAGCACGCTCTTGTTGGAGTTGAGATGATCCACGAAGGCCTTGAGCCCTCCCTCGTAGTGGAACACCTCCTCCTTACCGCTGCGCTCATCGATCAGGCGAACGGCCACACCCGAGTTCAGGAAGGAGAGTTCACGCAGTCGCTTGGCCAGAATATCGTAGTGGAACTCGATGCTGGTGAAGGTCTGCGGAGAGGGCCGAAAATGCACTCGGGTACCGGTCTTCTCGCTCTTGCCGACAACTGCCAGTGGAGACTGGGGCACCCCGTGGCGATACATCTGCTCGAACACCTCGCCGGCGCGCCAGATGGTCAGCTTCAGCTCCTCTGACAGGGCGTTGACTACCGACACCCCGACACCGTGCAAGCCACCGGAAACCTTGTAGGAGTTGTCGTCGAATTTTCCGCCGGCGTGGAGCACCGTCATGATCACTTCTGCAGCGGAAATTCCTTCACCCTCATGGATATCGGTGGGCACGCCGCGACCGTTGTCGCTGACCGTGACAGACTCGTCTGGATGGATAACCACGCGGATCTCGCTGCAGTGGCCGGCCAGGGCTTCGTCAATGGAGTTATCCACCAGCTCGAACACCATGTGATGCAGCCCCGTGCCGTCATCTGTATCACCGATGTACATGCCGGGTCGCTTGCGTACGGCATCCAGTCCCTTGAGTACCTTGATGCTCGATGAGTCGTAGGCCTGCTCGCTCATTGACTGCTCCATCATGAAGTCTGTCGTTCCAGTGGTGCCAGCTGCCCCTCTCCCGATGGTGAACGTTTCACGTGAAACATGGCCACGGGAGTTGCGGGCTGCCACAGATCTGCCAGGGCGTCGTGATCGACGCTGGTGATGAACGCCTGGCAGTGCATGCTTTCCAGCCAGTGGCAGAACACCCGTCGGTGGGCGTTGTCCAGCTCTGCCGGGAGATCGTCGATCAGATAGAGGCATTTACGCTCGGTGGCTGCCTCCAGAAGCCGCCCCTGGGCCAACTTGAGCGCGCTTACCACAAGCTTCTGCTGTCCCCGGGAGAGAACTTCCACTGCAGGACGGCGATCCAGCCTGACCGCCAGGTCGGCACGCTGCGGCCCCTGCTGGGTAAACCCCATCTGCCTGTCCACACTCCTTCCCTGCCTCAGGATCTCACCGAGCTCACGGCGCTTGTCCCAGCCTCGCGAATAGCGCAGCTGGAGCCCTGGTAACGGCATCAGGCCTGCCAGTGTCTCATCGAACACGGGGAGAAAGGCGTCTACCCACTCGCCACGCATGGCATCGATGCGCTCGCTCCAGTGAACGAACTCATGCTCCCAGACCGACAACGAATTTTCGTCCATTCTACCATGTCTGAGCAGAGCATTCCGATGTTTCAGCGCCCTGCGAGCGCGCTGCCACGCCCCGAGAAACTCATGTTTCACGTGAAACACACCCCAATCGAGAAATTCTCTCCGCCCACCCGGAGGCCCCTCAAGGAGCCGGAAGGCATCGGGGTTGATCAACTGTAGCGGTAGTGTCTCAACCAGACGAGAAAGACGATTGACGCGTTCACCGGAAAGACGGATATCCAGCTCGCTCTCATCACGGTGACGCCTCACGCCAAACGGGAGTGGAGGATCCCCGGCCAGCCGCCCATGCAGCACTATGCTCTCGGCGTCGTGAGAAATCACATGTCGCATATGACGGGTGCGAAAGGATCGGCCCATGCCGAGAACATGAACACCCTCGAGCAGGCTCGTCTTGCCGCTACCATTGTCTCCCGTCACCAGGTTTATTCGAGGTCCTGGTTTGAAATCAATGGATTGGAGGTTGCGCAGACCCTGGAAAGCGAGTCGATCTAGAGGCATGGGCACGAACTGGCAGGGCGGCACTGGGCATGCCGCCGGTGGTGACTAGAGACGCATGGGCATAACGACATAGAGGGCATCGCCCCCCCCTGGCTCCTCCATCAGCGCACTGCTGTTGGGGTCGGCCAGGGTCATCTGCACGCGATCCTCGTCAAGGGCGTTCAGCACGTCAATCAGGTAACCAACGTTGAAGCCGATCTCCAACCCCGGGCCACTGTATTCGATGGCAATATTCGCTTCGGCTTCTTCCTGTTCAGGATTGTTGGCCATGACCTTGAGGTTGCCTTCGGACAAATGAAGACGCACCCCGCGGTACTTCTCGTTGGAGAGAATCGCGGTACGCGAGAGCACCTGACGCAGTTCGGCACGCTCGGCAATAAACACCTTGTCGCCCCCGCGAGGCACAACGCGTTCGTAGTCGGGGAACTTGCCATCGACCAGTTTGGAAGTAAACGTGAAGTCACCGGTGTGAGCACGAAGGTGGCTGGCCCCCAGCGTCAGACTCACCGGCTCCTCACCGTCGTCCAGCAGGCGCACAAGTTCAAGAATACCCTTGCGTGGCACGATCAACTTCTGAGCCGGCTCCACCTGAATCTCGACGGGGCGAGAGCAGACCGCCAGACGATGGCCGTCGGTGGCCACCGCACGCACCAGTCCGGAGCGCATCTCCAACAGCATGCCATTCAGGTAGTAGCGCACGTCCTGCTGAGCCATGGCGAAGGAGGTCGAGTCGATCAACTGCTTCAAGACGCCTCGCGGCAGGGCCAGCTCGACGCTACCCTGGCTGTCTTCGATGTTGGGGAACTCTGCCACCGGCAGAGTAGAGAGCGTGAATCGCGAGCGACCGCTGCGCAGGACAGCCCTGCCTTCCTCCAGAGAGAGTTGAATCTCGGCCTGATCCGGCAACGACTTGCAGATATCCATCAGCTTGCGAGCCGGCACCGTGGCAGCCCCCTGCTCGTCCACCTGGCTAGCCACGGTCCGCCCGATCAGCTCCACCTCAAGGTCGGTACCGGTCAGCGAGACCTGATCCTGGTCGACCTGAATCAGCACGTTGGAGAGCACCGGCAGGGTCTGGCGTCGCTCCACCACACCGGCCACCAGCGTCAGCGGTCGCAGCAGCGCTTCGCGTGAGATGGAAAATTTCATGTCGACTCCACGTCTGTTCCTGAAGAATTGCAGCTCGCGCGGCTCGAGCCGAACGGCTTGTCGGTCATTTAACCACAGCTGAGCCCCGGGTGGTGCTAGCGGTCGTGGGGGCAGGGGTTGCTGGCATGTCTGCCCGTTGTCGATACAGCGTTCTTGGCTCGAAACATTGAGGATTGGCCTGTCAACTGGTCAGAAGACGCAACAGGTTCTTGTAATCCTCTCGGATATCCGAGCTCTCTTCCTGCAACGACTTCACCTTGCGGCAAGCGTGCAACACCGTAGTGTGGTCGCGCCCACCGAAGGCATCGCCGATCTCGGGCAGACTATGATTGGTCAGCTCCTTGGCCAAGGCCATGGCGACCTGGCGCGGTCGTGCCACAGAACGAGAGCGGCGCTTGGAGAGCAGGTCGGCCAGCTTGATCTTGTAATACTCGGCTACGGTACGCTGAATGTTGTCTACCCCCACCTGCTTGTCCTGCAGGGCCAGCAGATCCTTCAGTGATTCGCGAATGAAGTCCTGGGTGATGGTCTTGCCCATGAAATGGGAATCGGCAATCACCTTCTTCAAGGCTCCCTCCAGCTCACGCACGTTGGAACGAATCTTCTGGGCTATGAAGAAGGCGGCATCATGGGGCAGGTCGACCTTGGCCTGGTCGGCCTTCTTCATCAGAATCGCCACGCGGGTCTCCAGCTCCGGCGGCTCGATCGCCACGGTCAACCCCCAGCCGAAACGCGACTTGAGACGCTCTTCGACCCCGCTGATCTCCTTGGGGTAGCGATCCGAGGTCAGAATCATCTGCTGACCGCCCTCGAGAAGTGCATTGAAGGTGTGGAAGAACTCCTCTTGGGAACGCTCCTTGCCGGCGAAGAACTGAATGTCATCGATCAGCAGCGCATCGACGCTGCGATAGAACCGCTTGAAGTCATTGATGGCGTTGAGCTGCAGCGCCTTGACCATGTCGGCCACGAAACGCTCGGAGTGCAGATAGACCACCCGGGCATTCTCCCGCCGTGTTGCCAGGGCGTTGCCCACGGCATGCATGAGGTGGGTCTTGCCGAGACCGACCCCTCCGTAGAGGAAAAGGGGATTGTAGGCACCGCCGGGGTTCTCGGATACCTGACGAGAGGCGGCTCTGGCCAGCTGGTTCGACTTGCCCTCGACGAAGGTTTCGAAGGTGAAATTGGGGTTCAGGCCACTAGTGTGCTTGAGGCTGCCTTCGACCTGCACCTGGCGACCTCCAGCGGCACGTCGGCCGCCCCTGTCCTCGCGCATGGAGTCAAGGTCACGATCGTCGGCCATGTTGCCACGCGGCTGGGTATGTACGGCAGGCGCCGACGGACGGCGCGGCACGGCCGACACCGGATCCCCCAGATCACGGGGCTGAGGCTGGGGCGCCGAGCGCCGACTACCGACCGACAGCACTATCTTGGGCGGCTTGGCCGGCGACAGTTCACGCATCAGCTCGCCGATTCGCTTCGCGAACTTGTCACTGACCCAGTCGCGGACGAAGCGGTTGGGTGCCAGGAGACACAGCTCTCCCGACTCGCCCTCTTCCGCCTGCAGCGGACGAATCCAGGTGTTGAACTGCTGGGAATTCAGCTCGTCCTGGAGTGTGTCCAGACACTGTTGCCAGAGAGCTAGCGCCACGCGGCCTCACCATCGGTTGGAAAACGGTCGCATATTGTAGCGTCCCAGAGGATGGTTATCCACACCCCACATCGGCTGGGCGCTGGCTGTGGAAAACTCATCCCGGACCCTTGGGAAATCCGGTCTCGACGTCTGTGGATAGCAACGCCCTGTGAATGATCAATCGTTGCATCCACCGCTTGCTCACATGCAATCCCCTGCTGGCCCACCGCTTATCCACCATCTAAAGTGCGCTATAAGCCATTTATATTTATAGATAAAGCAGTGTTATCCACAGTTGCCGTCCCCAGTATTAATAACAGGCTCAATAAAAGATCTTATTTTGAAACAGTAGAAGGAGTCGTCACGGTGGCCCCCTGCAACATCGATCGCTGGCCGTCAGAGACTTGCCCCGTCACCACCTCGAGCGCCAAGCCGTACGGAAAAATTGCACCCGAGCCGCGATATCATTACAATTTCCGGTCTTGAGCCGAATACACACGAGTTCCCTTGCGGAATTCGAACGCCTCGAAATTGTCGATTCTTCCAGAAAACCACGTGGGAATAATGAGTTATGAAACGCACCTTTCAGCCCAGCGTTCTGAAGCGTAAGCGCGTGCACGGCTTCCGTGCTCGAATGGCCACCAAGAACGGCCGTGCCGTCCTGTCTCGGCGTCGTGCCAAGGGTCGCAAGCGCCTGAGCGCCTGATCACGGACTGCACATGTCCCGTCAGGACTTCCCCCGCCGTCTGCGTCTGCTGACGGCAGGGGACTATAGGCAGGTCTTCGAGAGCGCGGTTTACAAGGTTCATGGCAAGGGTCTCATGATCCTGGCGGCACCCAATACGCTTGGGCATCCTCGTCTTGGACTGATCGTCAGCAAGAAGAACCTTCGCCGCGCCGTCGACCGTAACCGCCTCAAGCGCCTCGCTCGCGAATCCATTCGCTACCAGCAGCAACATCTGCCGGGTGTGGATATCGTGCTCATGGCCAGACGAGGCGTGGGGGATCTGAACAACGAGATCCTGCATCGTCAGCTGCACGGGATGTGGCGTCGTCTGGAGCGTGAGGTAAGAAAAGCCGCAGGCGATGACCAGACAACGGTCGAGACAGCCAGCACGAACGCCAGTCAGGATGGATGACCGGACAGTCAGGAGTCATCACCATGTCAAGACTCTCCTTCATGGTACTCACTGATCCTGCCGGCACTGTCGCTGATAGTCCGTGTTTGGCATCCAGCCTGCCCTTGGCAGGCTTTTGTCTATCTCGGGCAGATGCTTTCCATCTCGCCCTCGGCAAGTTCACTATCCATCGGGCAGAACCTTCATGGACGTAAAACGACTCCTCTTGCTGATCCCCCTGGCGGTGCTCGCCTATCTGATCGTTGTGCAGTGGAATCAGGACTATGGCCAGGTCTCCCCTGAGCCTGAAGCCCCCTCCTTCACGAGCAGCCCAGCCAATGGCGAGGCTCGGCAGACCGACGACTCGGATGGCCTGGCCGTCCCGGCGACGCCCAGTGCTTCAGGTGACGTCGGTCAGGCGATGCCCAGCACCGCAAGCCCTGCTTCCGCCGGTCGCGACCTGATTGCAGTAGTCACCGATGTGCTGGATCTGCGAATCGACCCCCAGGGCGGCGATATCGTCTACGCAGCACTGCCACAGCATAGGCTGACGCTCGACTCGGATCGGCCCTACGTGCTGCTCTCGGATAGCGAGAGTCGCAGCTACGTGGCCCGTTCCGGTCTGCAACTCGACGGCCAGGCTGGCCGCATCGCTTTCACCCCGGATCAAACCGAACACCGCCTGGCCGAGGACGACAACCGTCTCGAGGTCGACCTGCGTGCAGAGGTCAACGGCATCGACGTCATCAAGCGCTTCACTTTCGAGCGCGGCAGCTACGCGGTGGACGTCAACTATTACCTGGCCAACAATACCGAAGAGCCTGTCAGCGCTCGCTTTATCGGTCAGTTGGCAAGAGACAACAGCCCGGATCCCTCCAGCGGCGTGGCCCTGGGCATGAGCTCCTTCCTCGGCGCGGCCTTCTCCACCCCGGATACCCGCTATGAGAAGGTCGACTTCGACGATATCCAGCGCGGCCGCTTCGACAACGTCGACGCCCAGGGCGGCTGGGTGGCGATCATCCAGCACTACTTCGTCTCGGCCTGGGCGCCGTCCCAGAACCAGCAGAATCTCTACTACGCCACCACCGATTCCCAGAACCGCAATGTGGCGGCCTTCGCCGGGCCGGTGACCAGCCTTGCCCCCGGCGGCGAGGCGCGCCTGGGCGCGACGCTCTACATGGGGCCCAAGGTTCAGGACTATCTGGAGACCGTGGCCCCCAACCTGCGCCTCACCGTAGACTTCGGATGGCTGTGGTTCATCGCCAATCCGCTGTTCTGGCTGCTTGACCAGATCCACAGCCTCATCGGCAACTGGGGCTGGTCCATCGTCTTCCTGACCATCGTGGTGAAGCTGGTCATGTGGCCGCTCTCCGCCAAGGCCTACAAATCCATGGCTCGCATGCGCAAGCTGGGCCCGGAGATGCAGCGCCTCAAGGAGCAGTACGGGGACGACCGCCAGAAAATGTCCCAGGAGATGATGAAGTTCTACCAGAAGGAGAAGATCAACCCCCTGGGCGGCTGCTTGCCGATCCTGGTACAGATGCCGGTGTTCATCGCGCTCTACTGGATGCTGCTGGAGTCCGTGGAACTGCGCCATGCGCCCTTCATGTTCTGGATTCAGGATCTGTCGGTGAAGGATCCGTACTTCATCCTGCCGATCCTGATGGGCGCCTCGATGTTCGTGCAGCAGTTGCTCAACCCGACGCCCCCTGACCCCATGCAGGCGAAGATCATGCGCATGCTGCCCATTGTCTTCACCTTCTTCTTCCTGTGGTTCCCAGCCGGTCTGGTGATCTACTGGGTAGTCAACAACATCATCTCCATTGCCCAGCAGTACGCCATCACGCGCAAGATCGAGAACGATCCCAGTGTCGGCAAGGGAATGAAGACCAAGTAGCAGGCAGTCTCTACCCAACACCAGACCCCCGCCTAGTGCGGGGGTCTGGCGTTTGTGAGACTGGAATCGGACAATGTCCGGTCACCACGAGGAAATTACCATGGCCAGTCTGCACGACCAGGACACCATCGCCGCCCTCGCCACGCCGCCCGGCCGAGGCGGGGTCGGCATCATCCGCGTCTCCGGGCCGCTGAGCGTGCCGATCGCCAAGGCGGTAGCAGGCCACTGCCCTCCCCCTCGCCGCGCCCACTACGGGGCCTTCCGAGGCGAGGAGCACACGATCGACGAGGGCATCGCTCTCTTCTTCGAGGGGCCCCACTCCTTTACCGGCGAGGACGTGCTGGAGCTTCAAGGCCACGGCGGCCCCGTGATCATGGATCTGCTGCTGGCGCGCTGCGTGGCGCTCGGTGCACGCCTGGCCCGCCCCGGAGAATTCTCGGAGCGCGCCTTCCTCAACGACAAGCTCGACCTGGCCCAGGCTGAGGCGATCGCCGACCTGATCGACGCGAGTTCCCGGGCGGCCGCCGAGAACGCCCTGCGCTCACTGAAGGGAGACTTCTCGCGGCGAGTCGAGGGGCTGGTGCAGCGACTCATCGAACTGCGGATCTACGTGGAAGCGGCCATCGATTTCCCGGAGGAGGAGATCGACTTCCTGGCCGACGGCAAGGTAGCCGATCGGCTCGCCGGGGTCATGGCGGAACTGGCCGCGGTGCGCGCCGCCGCCGGACAGGGTGCGCTGATGCGCGAGGGTATGAGCGTCGTGATCGCCGGGCGGCCCAACGCCGGCAAGTCCAGCCTGCTCAACGCCCTCACCGAGCAGGAGACCGCCATCGTTACCGACATCGCCGGCACGACTCGGGACGTCCTGCGTGAGCATATCCATATCGACGGCATGCCGCTGCACATCATCGATACCGCCGGGCTGCGTGACACACCGGACGCCGTGGAGCAGATCGGCGTAGCCCGGGCCTGGGCGGAGATCGAAAAGGCCGACCGGGTCCTGCTCCTGGTGGATGCCTCCACCACCGCTTCCCTCGACCCCATGGCGATCTGGCCAGAGTTCGTGGCACGACTGCCGGACCCAACGCGTCTCACACTCGTGCGCAACAAGATCGACACGACAGCGGACGCTCCCGGAATCGAGTTATCCACAGACACACCGGTGGTACGACTCTCCGCTCTGAGCGGTGAGGGTGTGGATAACCTGAAAGCACATCTCAAGGGAGTGATGGGTTACTCAGGTACTACCGAGGGACGCTTCTCGGCACGAAGGCGCCACCTGGACGCCCTGGATCGGGCGCGACAGGCCCTGGAGAATGGCGAAACTCAGTTGGCGGGCTACGGTGCCGGTGAACTGCTCGCGGAGGACCTGCGCGACGCCCAGCAGGCGTTGGGCGAGATCACCGGGGAGTTCAGTGCGGACGACCTTCTGGGCGAGATCTTCGGCAGCTTTTGCATCGGAAAATAGGAGCGCTTACTCCTCCACCCACCAGCCGCTGCGATAGACCCCCGGCGTACCCAGGTGGTCAACCACCGGGCACATCGCCGCTGACAGACGCTCATCGAACCCCCAGGGCGGGTTGACCACCAGCATACCGCTGCCAACCATCCCCCGCTGGCCCTCGGCCGGCGCCTGCCGGGTGAATTCGCCATACCAGACCTTGCGCAGCCCTCCATCGCGGACGCCCTCCAGCAGCTCGCGGTGGCGTCCCGCCGGAAGCAGCGGATACCACACCAGCACTACCGCATGCCGCGCCTTGCGCATCACAGACAGCAGCGTCTGGGCCACCTCGAGATATTCCGTCTTGCGCTCATAGCTGGGATCGATCAACACGCAGAGCCTCGGCGTCTTCACCGGCAGCCGCTGCATCAGACCCTTGAGACCGTCGCCGTGAATGCGTTCCACCGCCTCCTGAAACGACTGCTGCGCCAGAAGCTCATGCTCCCCGGGATGCAGCTCATAGAGCCACTGACGATCTCCATTTCGCAGTCGATAGCCCATCCACCAGGGGGAGCCGGGGTAATGGGTCAGCTGCGAGGAATCTGGCTGAGCACTTGCCAGGGCCGCGAGCCAGTCGCTCAGCAGTGGTTCATTGGTCAAGGCCTGGCGACCCCTCCAGAGAGGAATGACGCCTTCCCGGTACTCCTGTAGCCGAACGGTCTCTGCGGCATCCAGTGGATAGAGGCCGCGCCCGGCGTGAGTATCGACATACGTAATTGATGATTTTTTACGTAATAGATGATCGATGACCGCATGCAGAGTCAGGTGCTTGTGGACGTCGGCGAAGTTGCCGGCGTGGTAGGCGTGCTGATAGGAAAGCATGGAAGAGGGTCCGTAGATCGGCAAGGAGATTGACAATGAAAAGGGCCCGCCACTTCTTAGTGACGGGCCCCGATAGGGTAGCTAAGGGGCTAGCCGTGGATCACTGGAACTGGCTTTCGATCGGCGTGAGGGTGATCTCGACGCGACGGTTCTGGGCCCGTCCCTCCTCGGTGGCGTTGCTGGCAACGGGCTGGCTCTGGCCGTAGCCCGTCATGTTGAGACGATTGCGCGACACGCCTGACTGAGCCAGGTAGTTGCCAACAGCTTCAGCACGCCGTTCGGAGAGACGCTGATTGTAGTCGGCGTTACCAGTACTGTCGGTATGGCCGGCGATATTGACGCGTGTATCGGTGTACTGAGTGAGAATCTGCGCCACATCGTTGAGGGCGGTGCGGGCGCTGTTGGTGAGATCACTGGAGTCGAAGCCGAAGGTCACGCTGCTCGGCATGTTGAGCACGATGTCATCGCCACGACGATCGACCTCGATGCCGGTTCCACGCGTGCTCTGCCGCAGTTCCTCCTCCTGTCGATCCATGTAGGCGCCGACGCCGGCACCCGCGGCAGCGCCCACGGCGGCACCGATCAGGGCTCGATCACGGCGGCTGGTGCTGCCGTCACCACTCAGTGCACCCGCGGCGGCACCCACGGCAGCGCCAATCGCCGCACCGGTGCCCGTCGTGGAACGCTGGGTCTGGCCGGAATAGGGATCCGTCGTGGCACAGCCTACGAGCAGGGCGGCAGCGGCAAGCGGAACGAAGAAGCGAATGGGCTTGATCATGAAAACAGATCTCCTTGCAATCATCAGGTGGCCCGGAAGGCATCCCTGCCGGGCAGTTCATCATTTACACGGGCTGCGATGAGTCTGGCGGACCGGTCACTCCATGCCGATCAGCGCCAGCAGGTCATTCAAGAATAATAGACCTTGAGGCGATGCCTGCAGTCGATCGGCATCTTTCACGAGAAGTCCTTTTTGTCGGGCGCGGGAAAGGCGAGCCTCCAGCATGGCCGATGAGCGTCCAGTGGCGGCTCGCCATCTGGACAGCGACACCCCTTCGACCAGGCGCAGCGCATTCATTGCGAACTCGAGCGCGAGTTCGTTCTCCTCAATTCGACTGCGACCGGCCAGGAAGCCCTGAGGATCGTGTTGACGGCGAAGATAGGTCTCCGGCTGTCGTACTTTCCAGCGTCGCTCGATAATCAGGCCGGCGTCACCGTCTGCAGCGCTCAACTTGCCATGGGCCCCGGCCCCGATGCCCAGGTAATCTCCGAAACGCCAATAGTTGAGGTTGTGTCGTGAGCGTCGATCCGGACGAGCGTAGGCCGAGATCTCGTAACGGGCCAGGCCAGCCCCCTCGAGTCGCTCGTGGCCCAGGTCCTGGATGTCCCAGAGCGTCTCTTCCTCAGGAAGCTTCGGTGGTCGAGAATGAAACTCGGTGTTGGGCTCCAGGGTGAGCTGGTACCAGGAGAGGTGCTCGGGGGCCAGTGACAGGGCCCGCTCGAGGTCTTCCAGTGCCAGCGCCGGAGTCTGCCCCGGCAGGCCATGCATCAGGTCGAGGTTGAGATTGTCGAAGCCTGCCGCGCGGGCTTCTGCCACCGCATCCTCCGCATCCCTACCCGAATGGATGCGCCCCAGGGCATCAAGCTGAGCATCCTGAAAACTTTGCACCCCCAGCGAAAGCCGGTTGATACCGGCTTCCCGATAACCGGCGAAGCGGCCACGCTCCAACGTTCCCGGGTTGGCCTCCAGGGTAATCTCGATATCATGGGCCATGGGCAACCGCGCGGCGATGCCGGTCAGCAGCTCTCTATAGAATTCGGCAGACATGAGGCTAGGAGTGCCACCGCCGATGAAGAGGCTGACCAATTCCCGATCCCTGGCCAGGGGAAGGTCTGCATCCAGATCGACCAGCAAGGCCTTGAGGTAGTCGGTTTCAGGCAGGGAAGCATTCCGACCGACGCCGTGGGAGTTGAAATCGCAGTAGGGACACTTGCGCACGCACCAGGGCACATGAACATAGAGAGCGAGTGGGGGCAGAGGCATCATTTCGGTTCGTGGGCCCCGCCCAGCGCATCGACCAACGCCTGGAGGGCCCGCCCACGGTGGCTCAGACGATTCTTCTCCTCGGCCGGGAGTTCGGCCACGCTCATCGCTTGCTCTGGAAGCCAGAACAGCGAGTCGTAGCCGAAGCCGCCCTCGCCGCGGGGATGGGCCAGGATTTCGCCCTCCCAGCTGCGCTGCACGATCAGCGGCACTGGGTCCTCGGCGTGGCGCAGGTAGACCAGTACACACCAATAGCGCCCACTGCGCAGCCCCTCGGGCACCTCGGCCAAAGCTGCCAGCAAGCGGTCGTTGTTGCGCGCATCGCTCCTTGGCTCCCCGGCGAAGCGAGCCGAGTAGATCCCTGGAGCCCCGTGCAGGGCATCGACCTCCAGCCCCGAATCATCGGCCAGTGCGGGTAGACCGCTGAAGCGACTTGCCTCCCTAGCCTTGAGGAGGGCGTTCTCGACGAAGGTCAGGCCGGTCTCAGCCACCTCGGCCACGTGGTACTCGGACTGCGGCCTGACATCGAAGCCCAGCGGCGCCAGCAACTGATGGAACTCGCGGAGCTTGCCGGCGTTGCCGCTGGCGAGGATCAGTGGGGTCGAGCTCATGACGGGCACTCCTGGCCTGGGGATTCACGGCCTGCCATTCTAGGGCCAGCAAGGAGAGTCAGGAAACGCCTGGGCCGAATCTTCGACCCCTTCTCAACTTCCCTGCGGGTAAGGGTATGACGTATGTCATGGTGGAAGGCTGGTTTTTTCTT
>Ga0207421_10003953_pt1 | contig 17398 bp, 18 predicted proteins | sample SodLakKL_010_SED_4_FD_187542 | JGI IMG/M metagenome (GOLD analysis project Ga0207421, IMG submission 187542) | Alkaline sediment microbial communities from Lake Tanatar, Kulunda Steppe, Russia - 8KL_010_SED (SPAdes) (version 2) | ecosystem: Environmental > Aquatic > Non-marine Saline and... | reverse complement strand
CGGACAACGAACCTATATATCTCGGCTACAACGTCCGTGTATGAAACAAACGCGACGGACGTATCTCGCCACGGCAAGCGCGCTGGCAGTCGGAACCGCCGGGATTGCGGGCTGTCTCGACAACGGTGAGGACGCCTCGGCAGCCGCAGACACCTCTCACGAGTGTGAAATAACCGAACGCGAGCCGGTCGACGAACTCGCACAACCTCGCCTCGGCCCTGACGAGCCAACAGCCACTGTCACCGTGTTTGAAGATTTCGGCTGTCCAAGCTGTCGAAATTTTGCACTCGGCGCTCTGGCCGACCTCAAAGCGGATTTCAGTGACGAGGTGGCGTTCGAACACTACGACTTTCCGATTCCGGCCAGCGACTGGTCCGAACCGATTGCAAACGCTGCCCGACTCATTCAGGACGAGTACGACGACGAGACGTTCTTCGAGTTCAACATCGCCACCTACGAGAACTTCGACGACCACAGCTGGCAGCTCATCGGTGATCTCGCAGAAGACGTTGGCGCAGACCCCTGTGCCGTCTTGAGCGATGCCGCCAACGAGACATACGCGCCGGTTCTCGATTCGAACTTCGAGGAGGGCCAACAGCGCGATATTCCCGGCACCCCCACGGTCTTCGTCGACGGCCAAGAAGTCGACGCCAGCTACGATGCGGTCGAAACTGCCATGGAAAACGCCGAGTAGCTACTCGCCGGTCGGCGTCGGAAACGCCCGCAGCGACCGCGGTGGCACGAGGAAGTTCCCCCGGCTCTCGGTGAAAATGTAGTTCAGAATGCCGTTGTTGAGCCGGTCTTGAACCGCCGTGCCGTCAGCTAGATCGCTCCCGTTCATCGCCTCCCGGACGGCCACGAACTGGCTGATTTCCTGCTGGAGGGTCGCGAAATGCAGACTTGCCCGGTCGTTGTCGGTTGATTCGACGTGTCGACGGAGCAGTAATACGTTGCCCTCCTCGTCGCGGTTCGCCCGGGCGGCCTTTGCAGTGTGACCGACGACCCCGCGTGTTTCGGCGGTCTCACGGATCTGCTCAATGATATCAGACGTAATGCCGTTATGATCACCGAGGTTCTCGCCAACGCCCTCGACAGCGTTTTCATCTGCAAGCAGCGGGCTGAACATGCGTGCGACCATCTCAGTATGGTCGTGATCCCTGAACCATTTATCAAGTGATTGCCTGATTGTTGAAACCTGCTTGGTTGTCCCACCAGCAAACGGCCCCTCGTCGATTGTGACGTACTCCTCGGTCGCCTGATTGCCGCTGAAGCCGGCTTTGAACCCCATAAACAGCGGCGACTCATCGGGCACGGGGCCGTCGTCCGGAATCCCGCTTACGTCGCCCTGCTTTTCGGCCGGCAGCCCGGGGCCGATAAAGCCAGTTCGGCGATCCGCGATGTCGAACACATCGCCCAACCGTGCCTCGACGTCGACCTCGTTGAGCGTCTCGCCGCCCTCGAACAGCGTCTCTTCGATGGCGAGCAGCGCGTCGACGCGATCCGACGCCAGATGCAACAGGGCGTCCTGTTCGTCGAGCGACTCGTTTTCAACGCTCCACAGCGACCGCGGAGCGGGCAGATCAATCGATTCGGCCAACGACTCGTCGAACCGCTCGAAGTACGCCGGCGAGTAGGCCAGATCGAAGACGATGCCACGGTTCGACCACTCGTAGGCGCGTTCGATGGTTTCGAGGGCCGTCTCAAGCGTCTCGCGGTCTCCGTCGGTCGGTAGGCCGTCGCCGTCGACCGCCTCGCCGGCGTACTCAAGATACAAAAACAGGTGATGCTCCGGCAGCACGACGTTGCCGTGGTCGTCGCGGCCCAGCGCGTCGTTCCAGGCGAACTGCTGGTCCGGAAGCGTTTGGTCGCCGCCCTGTGGAATCGGCTCGTCGCCGAACGCATCCAGACAACCCGAGAGCGCGCTCACGCCGCCGGCCGCAAGGGCGGCTTTGGCGAACGCACGCCGCGATAGATCTGACCCCGGTCGCTCCATGCTAACTGTAAGGCGTCGACCTCATTATGGCTTCTGATGAGCCGAACCTGTCAGAACCACCGCGCTCGTCAGTCTCTCTCGATGGCCTCGACGACCTCCGGAAGAACCCCAACGTCTGGACGGTAGTAGGTATGGTGATCCGGAATCGAATCAGTGACGTCGACCTCACTGAAGCCGTCGGCAAGCGTCGCTGAGCCGGCTCCCTGTTGGCCGAGCGCAGGTGGGTCGTCGAACAACTCGGCCAACACCGCGTCGTGTTCACTATAAAAGCTCGTGACAGAGCCGTCGAACTGCCCAATCGCCTCGCCGTAGCGGCCGTCTGCGGTGACGGTCTCAGCCTCGATTGCGGCTCCGAGCAACGACACCGAGTCGACGGCGTGGCCGTTGTCAGCCTCGGTGAGTACAGTAACAGTTTCGCAGGCGACTCGCGCGCCCAGCGAGTAGCCGATCAAATGAACGGCTCGACCGTCCTCGTCGGCCCACTCGAGGAGCCACTCAGCCAGCGGGCGGGCGTTTTTGTCGGCGTTGTCGATCACCGTCTCCCAGCGGCCCTCACCGTCCCAGCTAAAAGCGACCACCGGCGCAGACCGGAGTTCGCTAAGTTCGCGTTGGGTCGTTTCGGCCTGATTGCGTGCGGCGCTGTCGTCGGGACCCCAACCGTGAATAAAGACAAACAGCTCGTCTGTCTCGCCTAATTCCCAGTTTCCGTCCTGTGTGGCCTGTAGTTCATCGCTGTCGCTGAACCATCCGAGTTGGTCGCGGGTCGTGATCGCCGGAAACGACTCGTCGCTGCCAGCAGTCGACCACCGGCGATAGCCAACAATTCCCAGCCCGCCAACACCGACTGCTGTGGCTGTGGCGGCCAACAGGTGGCGTCTACGCCGACTCCTCGGTTGACTACTCTCGTCGATACTGACAGTACGAGCCAGATGGCAAAAATAGCCACGGGTCTACTCACTGCGTCGACGGTCAGTACGCAGTTACGGACTCAGCTTCCGCAGTCGACGCAGCGAGGGCAGGTGACTGCCGCCAATCTCGATGACGTGGAGTTTGTGTGCCAGCAGATACAGCCCGAGCGAGCCGAAAAACACCGCCGGTGTCAAAAACAGATGCCAAATGACCGAATCGCCAACCGTCACACCCAGCAGTGTCAACCCCTCGCCCGCACCCTCTAAAACGTAGAGCACTGACGGATGGACGACGTAGACGCCGACCGCGTAGATCCCCCACGATGGCAGCGACGTCTCGGCCGACAGCGTAGGCCACGACAGGAGGAATAAAAACAGCGAGAGCGTGACCAGCGCGGTGCCAATCGTGTAGCTCGGCGAGTAGACACCGTCAGCGAACGTGTTGCCGGTGAGGAGATACCCCAGTGCGTAGCGTTCGGCGAAATGGAAACCCACTGCAAGCACTGTCGCCGCTAGATAGCGTCGACGCTGCTTGCTTGTGGGATTCCAGTCGTAGTAATAGACTGCATAGCCGAGGCTCGTATAAAAGAAGGCGAAAAATAGCCCATCACGGATACGAAACGGGACGTCGACGAACATCGTATAGCTTGCACCCAGCAAGCCAATAAGGTGAAAGCCAATCGCAATCGGCAGAATGAACGCGGGCTTGTCGATTCGGACGAAGCCATAAATGAACGTGTAAGCGAAGATCAGGGCGGGCAGAAACCACAGAATCTCCGAGACGGAGGTGCCATAATAAAACAACTCGGCCGGATCGATGGCCTCCGAGACGAACGTCACGAGACTCCCGACAACGGAGTAACCCTCAGTTCGGGCCTGCACAGCTGTGCCGGCCAGAAACACCGGAAACGTCAGTATGAGCCCAAACACGTAGATTGAACTGATCGTCGCCACCCGGTTGAGATAGTACGCACCCGGATCGCTCTGGGCGAATTTGATCGCCAGAAAGTACCCCGAGGCCATAAAGAAAAACGGAACTGCAAATCGGGCTGCGGTCTCCAGAACGAAGTTCACCAGATTGCCGGCCGCAGAGACTCCTGCGAACGGATCTGTATGAATAATAACGACAAACACCATCGCAACAATACGCATCGAATCTATACTGTAGATCCGACCTGACATTGTCCCAGATTCGGTCACTCGAAGTAAATCGTTTTCCATCGTCCCGGCTCAACAGGAAGACAGCCTCCCGAGTCGACACGCCGGAGAGCCACCCAAAACCACAATCGGTATGAGGTCGAAAAGCGTATCAACGATATGGACAGACGGCAGTTTTTAGCCGCAACGACTGTGGGCCTGTCGGCCGCCGCGGCCGGCTGTGTTGAAGCCTTCGAGAATCTCGAAGGGGCGGAGTACGGCCGCGAGCCGCCGCTGGTCGACCCCCGACCCAACGCGATTTACTGGCCGACGCACACCGAACAGATGGTCCACGGCGAGGTCGCCGAAACAAGCGACGGGCTGGCGGTTCATCTGATGTACACCTTCCCGCACCGCTTTTGGCAGGTCAGATCGACCGACGACGGCTACGGCACAGAAAAGTTCCGGGTCGGCCCCGACGACGCGGTCCACATCATGGTCGGCGTCTGGGACGAACAGACTGAGGTCGTCTTGCCCGTCTCAAGTCTTGAAATCGCCATCACCGGCGGCAATGGCGTCGACGAGCGCGAAACCATCTACCCCATGCTGTCTCAGCGTATGGGCTTTCATTACGGCGACAACTACCACCTTGATGGCGACGATTCCTATTCGGTCGAAGTCACCGTCGGCGGCGTCGACGTCAACCGCTTCGGCGAGTTCGAGGGTCGCTTCGAGGAGGCCGAAACGGTTTCGATGGAACTCGAATACAGCGAAACCGAGCGCAACGATCTCGATTTCGAGCTGTACGAGGACCGCCAGGGCCAGCGTGGAGCTGTCGCCCCAATGGGAATGGAAGGCGAAAACGGCGAAATGGAGGAGATGGACCACGACGACATGGACCACGACGGCCATGATATGCACCACAGTATGCCGCTTGGCTTTGCTCATGATCTGGCCGAAGCTGGCGGCGAGCCGATGGGCGAGGCGGTGCTTGATGATATTCGGTTCCGGGCAGCCCTGTTCGACGACAAGCGGTTCGGCGACGAGCCGTATCTCGCCGTAACCGCCGCCACGCGGTACAATGACCTGATTATTCCCGAGATTGGACTGTCAGCACACGTCGGCTCGGCAGACGAAACAGTCGAAATCGAGGTCGTCCCAGAAGATATCGACGAGTTCGAACCCGAAGACGACGAAGACCCGCTCACTGATGCTCAGTCGCCAACCGAACCCCGTGAAATTCAGGTCGTCGACCCCGAATCAGCCGTACTCAGCGAGCAACTCCAAGCAGGGCTCGACCCCGAAATCGGGTTTCACTACGGCATCCCCGCCCCGGAACTCACCGGCGATGAGGACGTGACCGTCGACATCTCGACGCCAACCCAAGTCGTCCGCCACGAGGGCTACGAAACCGTCTTTTTCGACACCCAGCAGATCACTCTCGAATAGCGCGCCAAACTACGGCCCCGCTTGTTCAAGCCACAGACCTATTTTCGCCCGGTTCAAACTGCCGCGTATGCGACGAGCACTCAGCCAGACCCGCCTTCGCCTTGCGGTCGTCGTCTGGGCGGTGCTCGTCTCCCAAGTGTTGGTGTATCCGGGCCTTGACGGACTGCTCGTCGCACTCGGGGCGGCCGGCGAGATCCAAGCCGGCATGTGGTTTCTGCTCGCCGAGTTCGGAGCCTTCGTCGCCTTCGCGGTCGTCTGGGGGGCAGCCAGTGACGCGTTAGGTCGACGGACGCCCCTAGTGGTCGCCGGCGCGGTGGGTGGGGCAGTCAGCTACCTCGTTTTGACGCTGTTGCCAACGCTCGGCTTTGGATTCCACGGCGCGCTCGTCGTGCGTGCGGTGGGTGGGGCGTTCAGCATTGGCGCGTTTTCGCTGGCGATCACGATGCTGATGGATCTTTCGGGCGGCAACGGCCGCAACATGGGCGCGGCGGGTATCGCCATCGGGCTTGGGGCTGCACTCGGTTCTGTCCTTGGCGGCCAACTCTCGACGGTCGACCCCTTTGGACCGATCTATGCGGGCGCGGCGGTGCTGGCGGCTGGTGGGCTGCTGGCCGGGACGATCGACGAGACGGCCGCACCGACGGGATCCGACCCCACCCGTGGGTTCCGCGCCGCCGTCAGCACGCTTCGGGCGCGGCCATCGCTCGGCGTCCCCTATGCGTTCGGCTTCGTCGACCGACTCACCGCGGGCTTCTTCTCGCTCGTCGGCGTCTTTTATTTCGGCGAGGTGTTCGGTCTCGACGCTGCTGGCGTCGGCATCGCGCTGGCGATGTTCTTTCTGCCGTTCGCGTTGTTGCAGTATCCGCTTGGCTCGCTGTCTGACCGAATCGGGCGGTTCGTCCCGGTTGTCGGTGGCTCGATTGGCTACGGGCTGGCGATTGTCGGGGTCGGCCTCGCCTGGCGCGTCGAGGTGGCGATGGGGATGATGGCCGTCGTCGGCATCTCAGGGGCGTTTGTCGCGCCGGCGACGATGGCGCTGGTGACCGATCTGGTTGAGCCGGGCGAGCGCGGCGTGGCGATGGGTGGGTTCAACGTCTTCGGAAGCTTGGGCTTTCTATCTGGCTTCGTGATCGGCGGTGTGGTCGGCTCCACAACCGACTATCTGACGGCGTTTCTGGTTGTTGGAGGATTGGAGATCGCTATCGCGCTGCTCGCGCTGCCGGCGGTTCGTCGACTGGCGCGGGCCCAAGCTGATTCGGTGGTCGAACCGGCAGTTGAGTAATCAGTGGACGGGCTGGTCTTTGAGCCGATCGGCGAACTGCTCGCGGACTTTCTCGAGTTTTGGTGGGATGTGGAACGAACAGTACGCCTGGTTCGGGTTCTTTTCGTAGTAGTCCTGGTGTTTGGCTTCGGCCACATAAAACGTCTCCAGGCCTTCGAGTTCGGTGACGATCTCGTCGTCGTAAACGCCCTCGGCTTCGAGTTCCGCAATAAACGCCTCGGCCTGCTCGTGCTGCTCGTCGTCGTGGCTCAGAATAATCGACCGGTACTGCGTGCCGACGTCCGGTCCCTGGCGGTTGAGCTGGGTCGGATCGTGGACGGTAAAAAAGACCTCCAAGAGGTCGACGTAGCTCACCACGTCTGGATCGTACTCGATCTGGACGACCTCGGCGTGGCCGGTCTGGCCTGAGCAGACGGCTCGATAGCTCGGGTCCGGCGTTTCGCCGCCAGCATAGCCGGAGGTGACGCTGTCGACGCCGTTCAGTTCTTTAAATGGGGCTTCGATACACCAGAAACAGCCGCCGCCGAACGTCGCGTTTGCCGTGGACATACCCCCAGTACGGCCGCCAGCGGCTAAGACCCTGCGGAGTCGGTGATCAACATATCGGGTTTATATTCACTGTACAGACACGAACAGACGAATGACACCGAGACGAAGAGTTGCGCTCGCCGTCTTCCTCGTCGACTCCTCTCGCCGAAAGTAACCAGAGCAGGTAACCGACCCCTAACGACGATCAAACGCCGGATACCGCGTCAGCGACCGTTTCGCTGTCGACGACCAAGTTGTACGCCTCGTTGTCGTCGTTCCAAAGAACAAGGATGTTCTCGAACTCCAAAACGGCTCCGTACGGTGCGTCGGCCAAATCACGGTTGAGACCAGACTCCTTTGTGAGCACGGCGTAGTGGTCGACCTGCTGGCTGCCGTCGCCGATCAAAAACAGTGGATTGTCGCCCTCGCTCAGGTTGTGGCTGAGCTTGACCGCTAAGAGGTTGATGCGTTCGGTGACATGCTCGTCCATCGAAGCCATCGGGGCGTGGCGTTTTCGGGTTGCTCGGAACGGATACCGACGTTCGCCGTCTGTCCGCAGGAGGCTGTAGGCAAACTGGACGTCGACATTCACAAACGTTCCCGGCTCATGGGCGGGTTCGTCGCCTGATCGACCCTCATCAAGTCGACGCTGAAACGGTGGGACGGCGAGATCATCACGAACGTCGAACGACCACCCGCGGTCATCGGGGGCCTTGCCCTCCCAGAGTCGGAGCGTTGGCGCGTAAATCGTCACGTCGCTGTCTGGCGGCGCAACTTTGCGTTCAATCTCCCGGAGGCCGGTTGCGGTTTCGAGATCTGCGGGTTCGAGCGCGAGGATCGTCCCGTCGTCAGCAAGTAACTCAAGACTCTCGTCGACGACGGCCACTGGATCGTTGAGTTCGTTGAGCACGTTACCGAAACAGAGCAGATCAAACGTTTCGGTCGGTTCGTCGGCCAGATACGCCTCAATGGTGGTTTGGTTGATCGTCGACCGGAAGTTCTGGGCGGTCTCGTCCAGCATCTTTTCGAGCACGTCGGCGGAGGCACTCGGCTCAATAGCGTGGTATTCAACAAGCGCGGCCTCGGGATCGAACTCGGTTGTTTCGGGCGTGCCGTACAGATAATCGTGTAACCCGAGTGCGGGACCACCGGAGCCCGCACCGACATCCAGCACACGCAGGGTTCGATCCAGCAAGCCGCGTTCGGCCAGCGTATCGAGGACGTGGCCAACTGCGGCGTAGTAGTCTGGCAGATGGTAGATGGCGTAGCCGAGCGCGGCAGTCTCGTCGTAGTCAACCGGCGCGCCGGCGAAGTAGTCTTCTTTTAACTGGCTGATCGCCTCGCGGAGCTGGCGTCCCGACTCGCCGCGATGCCAGTTCGCGCCGTAGGCTCTGACTAACTGGTCTTCGAGCGCAAAACTGTAGGCATCTGGAAAGGCCGTAGGCTGCCAGTCTGTGTATTCGGCTGGTCCATCCGTAACGGGGACGAACGTGCCATCCTCGCGTTCGACGAGTCCCAGATCAAAGGCTTCCTCGCGAAGCGTCTGTTTAACAACCGCCGGGTGGGGTTGGCCCTCGATGTACTCACAAATTTCTTCGGGATCGATCGGTCGGACCTCCCGGAGATAGTTTGCGTTCGAGCGGACGGCCTCGCGGTCGATCACTGGAGTCGCTCCCGGCTCTCGGTATTGATGTTAGCCTGTGCTTGTTTATATAGGTCGACGAACGTCTCGTCGTCAGCGTTGGCAATCCGTTCGGCGGCCTCGGCGACTGCCTCCGCGCCCGCGAAGGTCGACTGAATCTCCGCGTAGACGCCAGCATCACCCTCTGTGACTGTAGTTGCCACGTCTTCAAGTTGTGCGGAGACGGGGGTAGCAAACTCCTCGCGGACCGAGTCGGCGGCCAACGCGTAGGCCAACACGGCGGTGTGGGCGCTGGCCTGGACGGTTTCCATCGCCTCGTCGTGTTCGTCGGTTGTCGTCTCGAAGACCGTGTTGCCAGCCTCGCGCATTGCCTCGCGGATTGATGTGAGCCGGGGTCCGTCCTTGGCAGTGACGACCGCAACATTGCCGGGCACTCGTGGCGGCGCGAACAGTGGGTGGAAGCTTGCGCGCTCGCAGTCGGGTGCGTGTTCGGCCATCGCCGCCAGTGGGTCAGCCATCACACCCGAAACATCGAAGATGGCCTCTGTGGCACACTCGGCGTAGGTTTCGACAGCCGCAGGAATAGCCGACATCGGGACAGCCAGACAAACGACATCAAATAACTCGTCAGTTGCTGGCGGGACGCGCCGGGCCTCGCGGGCGGCCGCGGCGTCGGCAGCCACCGCGGAATCAGCATCGCAAAACGCAACGTCGGCCGAAACGGTGTCGGCCACCCACCGACCCATTTCACCGGCTCCGACGACGAGTAACTTCATAATCGCTCTTTCGCTCGATGTCTCAAAAGGGGTTCGATGCCTCAGGCGATGGCGTCAAACCGGAGTGACTCACTCGGCACCGTTTCGCCTGTATGATCGATAATCGTCTCGAAATGCAGACGGATCGACTGAAGGTCGACCGGTTCGTCGAACTGGACGTCGAACAGCGCGGTTGGCTCGGTGATGTGACGGGCTTCGCCAGCCATGTCGACGGCACGCGCGCGGACGGCCTGCGAGCCCGTTCCACCCTCAACGACTTCGAAAAACTGTTCGAGTGCGCCGGCGCTGACGGCGGCGATGTTGCCGCCGGTGCAACTGACGCGAGCAGTGTACTTTTGGACGCCCTCGGGGCTGGCGTCGACGACGACGCGGACCCCACTGGCTCGATCTGCAGTGCTCATACGTATGTGTTCAGGCCGATCATCCTGTGGCTTTCGACTTTGCTGATCAGTTGCCGTCTTATTATACGAACTCACAGTGGACAGCCCTGTGCACAAATGCACAGCAACCGCTGTGTTATCACCATAACATGAAAAGAAAAGACACAGGGCTGGTTGTCCGGGTACCGATTCGCTGAGTGCCCTGTTTTGCACTCGGAAAACCGCCCCTACACCGAATTATGCTACCACAGGGGTTTTTTTGGGCGCGGTATATTCGGCGGGTTGGTAGTACTCACCACGGTGGGTCAGGTAGCCGTCTTCGCAGAGTCCGTCGAGAAAGGCGTCGACGATCAGATACGAGATCCGCACATCGAATCTGTAGTCTATCGCACGGCGGATGTATGTCTTGTGGACGGCGTCGTCAGCCGTTTTAATCTCGGTGAGGATCAGCTGCTCAATCCGGCAGTGTTCGGGCATCAATTACTGGTACAGACCGGGGCGAAATAAGTGTACTCTGATTCGAAATCGAGTGAACAACTGGCGATACATTTCAATAACTCAACAGCAAGTCAGCGGGAGTTGGATCACCCAACGGTAGTGGGTTGCCGAACGGCGTTAACGTGGTTGTGTAACATGTCGACCGATGAAATAACTCAGAGAGCGGTTTTATCAGGGTGCGGCGGCCCCATCGATTTATCATGTGAGCCGTCGTCGACCCCTATATGACAGCCACATTTGATTTCACGGGTCGAGTTGCAGTCGTCACCGGCAGTTGTGGTGCGCTCGGCAGTGCCGTCGTCGAGGAGTTCGTTGAAGCCGGAGCCAGCGTTGCCGCCTGTGATATAATCGACATCGACAGCGAGGACTCACAGCTTGACCCCCACGAGCGAGTGACCTTTTATCAGGCTGATTTCACCGACGAGGAGGCGGTCGAAGCAACAATCCAGCAAGTGCTCAACGAGTATAGCCGGATCGACTTTCTGTTAAATATTGCAGGTACGTGGCGCGGCGGCGAGCCACTCGAAGACACACCTGTGAGTCAGTTCGATATGCTGTTCGATGTTAACCTCAAAACCATGTTTTTGGCCTCGAAACACGCCCTACCCGAGTTACAGCAGACTGGCGGGGCAATCGTGAGTGTGTCCGCACGGTCGGGTCTTGAGGGCGGCGAGGGCGACGGGATCTACCGGTCGACGAAAGCCAGTGTGAAAATCCTGACCGAGACGATTGCCAAAGAGAACCTCGGGAGCGTGCGGGCCAACTGCGTGCTGCCGAGCGTACTGGATACGCCGATGAACCGCGAGATGATGAGCCCCTCCGACGAGTGGGTCGAGCCCTCGGAGGTCGCTCGCGTCATGCAGTTCCTCTGTTCGGATGCCGCTGAGGTCACCAGTGGCGCGGCGGTGCCCGTCTACGGCGAGGCCTAAAGAAAACGCAGTCTCGTGGTTCAGAAGAACGTCGACTGCAGGAACTCGTAGTACTCGATAACGGCGAGCGCGAGCGTAATCAGCAACACTGGCGGAACGAAATACCGGACCGTTGCAAGCCAGAAGCCACCGAACCAACTGGCAGAGCGACCTTTTTGAATCTCCTCGCGCGCGTCGCTTGCATACACCCACCCGATGAACAGCGACATCAGCAGTCCACCGAGAATCAGCAGGATGTTGTTGGCGAACAGGTCGTAGGCATCGAGATAGTTCAGATCGAGCGCGGTTGGGATACCCAGCACGAAGATGACGACCGCAAGCCCAATCGAGGCGGGTGCGCGCTCGATGTCGAAGCGGTCGACCACGAACGAGACGACTACCTCGAAAATGCTGAACGCACTCGACAGTGCGGCCAAAAGCAGCATGAAGAAGAACACCGCGCCGATGAGATTCCCGGCCGGGAGTTCAGCGAACGCACCAGCGAGACTGATGAAAATCGCTCCTGCACCGCCGTCACCAGGTGTGATACCTTGGGTAAAGAGGAACGGAAACACCACGAGACCGGCCAGAATTGCAATCGCCGTATCAATACCGACAATCAAGCCCGTATCAGACAACAGGTTGCGATCTTCGCCGATATATGAAGCGTAGGTGACCATCACACCCATTCCCAGCGAAAGGGTGAAAAACGCCTGGCCCGCCGCTGCGGGCAGCACCTCGACAGCGTCCGCAAGCAGCGTCGACGTATCTGGATACAGATAGTACTGGTAGGCTTCGGTTGCACCGCTGAGTGTCGAGCCGTAGATTGCCAAGCCAACGAGCAGGATAATCACGCTAGGGACCATCACTGTTGCTGCCCTTTCAAGGCCATTTCGCACACCGAGTGCGACAATGCCGGCGACAAGAGCCATAAACAACGCGTGGAACGCGATTGCGCCGGTTCCAGAGGCCGTCTCCACGAAGAATACCTCAGCGTCTCCACCAGCACTGTAGCCGCCCGAGAGCCCCGCAATCAGGTACTGGATCACCCAGCCACCAACGACACTATAGTATGACAGAATAATGAACCCTGCAAGCGCACCGACAGCACCGGCAATTTTCCACTGGGAGTGGTTGAGTTCGGTGAACGCACCGATTGGATTACGGTTCGAGCGTCGACCGATGACGAACTCGACGAGCAGTACCGGAATACCGATCAACAAGACGAGGGCAAGATACACCACGAGAAACGCCGCCCCGCCGGATTCACCCGTCAGGAATGGAAACCGCCAGATGTTCCCGAGTCCCACTGCGCTGCCGACAGCGGCGAGAATGAATCCTATGCGTGTTGCCCACGTTGCTCGAACATCCATATGGCGACCTAGTAGTTCAGGTATATAATAATTCGCGAAACAACTATGTATCGATAGAGCTGAACAGTTGGGCGAAAATTCAACTACGATGATGTTTTTCAGCAACGTTTACATAGGCGACTAGAGTCATATATGCCAGAGAATGAGTCGGATTACCGACGAGTTTCGCATCCTCCACGTCGACGACGACCCGGCGCTGGTAGCGCTCTCTGCGGAGTTGCTGCCACAGGCCGAGAGTCGACTGACTGTCGAAACCATGACTGATCCGACCGAAGCGGCCGCAGCTATCGCCGAGACGAGGTACGATGCGGTTGTAACGGATTATTTGATGCCGGAGCTAAGCGGGCTGGAGTTGCTCGAAAAGATTCGTGAGACCTGCGAGCTGCCGGTGATTATTTTCACCGGAGAGGGTCGAGAAGATGTCGCCAGTGAAGCACTGACGCTCGGTGCGAACCGGTATCTGCAGAAGGGCGGTGATCCGTCGACACAGTACGACGTACTGGCCGATGCGCTCGTCCACGAAATCGAACACGCGCGGGCGAAAACCAGCCTCCAGCAGTATGCCACCGCCGTCGAATCCTCGGACGATTCGATCTACATGCTGGATACCGATGGTGCGTACGTGTTTGCGAACGCCGAACATCTCTCACGACTGGCGGCCGACGGCAAGATCGGAGCCGTCGACGAAACCGAGGTAGTGGGCCGGCAGTACAGTGCGATCCACACTGATCGTGACAACGACCACATTACCGACACACTGCAGACCGCACTTGAGCGCGGCGAGGCGATCACCGAGGAGTACGGCTTTGAGACCGAAGACAGCTGGTCGTACCGAACCTACAGCCCCGTGTTCGACCCCGAAAGCGACGATCCGCTCGGTGTCGTGGTGATCTCGAAAGACATCACCCAGCGCAAGCGGATGGAGGACCACGAGGCGTTTCTGCATTCGTTGTTGCGCCACGATGTCAAAAACAAGGTCCATGCCGCCCATGGCTATCTCGAGTTGGCCGAAGAGCATGCGATCCCGACCGACGCAGCCGAGTACCTCTCGACAGCAAGTCGACTGCTCGATGACAGCATGGAACTCATCGAGAAGGTCGGCACGCTCACAGAGCTAACACAACAAGACCCCGAACCGTGGGAGCTACACACGGTCGTCTCATCGGTCGTCGACAGCTATCGCTCGCGGGCCGAATCGGCCGGCATCGAACTCAGCTACGACGGCTGTGAGGGACAGGTGCTGGGTGGCCCGCTACTGGAGGCGCTGTTTGGCAACCTCGTCGAGAACGCACTACGGCACGCGAACGCCGAGACCATCACCGTCGACTGCTGGCGTGACGATGAGATGTACGTTGTCACCGTCGAAGACGACGGCGACGGTCTGGCAGCTGAGTCGACGGAGTCGGTGTTTCAAGAGGGTGTCTCGGCGGGCGAGACGGCCGGAACGGGACTCGGGCTGTATCTCGTCGGTGAGATTATCGAAAGCTACGGCGGCAGCATCTCGCTCGACGACGACAACGGTTTGCGTGTCACAGTTCGTCTGCAGGCTGTATAAACTGGCTATACGCGACCGGTCGACGGCCTCTCAGCGGGCTATTTTCGTCGAATACCCAACAGGTTCTGTTGGTCGATGGTCACGTCTACTGTTGCGGAACCCTTTTGATGCCGCTGGTAGTCGATTAGAACCAATGACTGGTGGTCCGCAATGACGATGGACGACCGCATCGAGGAGCTTCGCGAAAAGCGGACCGAAGCCGCCAGAGGCGGCGGCGAAGACCGCATCGCCAAGCAACACGACAAGGGCAAGATGACCGCCCGAGAGCGAATCGACTACTTCCTCGATGAGGGAACGTTCCACGAGTTCGATCAGTTCCGAACCCACCGGAACCACACGTTCGGCATGGAAGAACAACAGCTGTTGACCGACGGCGTGGTGACGGGCTACGGCGAGGTCAACGGTCGGACTGTGTTCGTGTTTGCCCACGATTTCACTGTCTTCGGCGGCTCGCTCGGCGAGGTGTTTGCCGAAAAAATCTGTAAGGTCATGGACAAGGCCATGGAGGTTGGTGCACCTGTCGTCGGACTCAACGATTCGGCTGGCGCGCGAATTCAAGAGGGGGTCGGCTCGCTCGGTGGCTTCGGCGAGATCTTCCAGCGCAACGTCGACGCCAGCGGCGTCGTCCCCCAAATTTCGGGGATTTTCGGTCCGTGTGCGGGCGGCGCGGTGTACTCACCGGCGATCACGGATTTCGTCTTCATGGTCAAAGAGACGAGCCACATGTTCATCACGGGGCCGGATGTCGTCGAGACCGTCACGGGCGAAGAGGTGAGTTTCGACGAACTCGGCGGGGCTGTGACCCATGCTTCGACATCGGGGTCGGCGCATTTCGCGGTCGACGACGAAAAACAGGCGCTCGATGAGATCGCCCTCTTGCTCTCGTATCTTCCCCAAAACAACGTCGAGGACCCGCCACGCATGGATCCCTGGGATGACCCCAACCGACGAACCGACGAGTTGGCAAACATCGTTCCAAAGGCTCCGAAAAAGCCGTACGACGCGACGAACGTGATCGACGAGATCGTCGACGAGAGCTCGTTTTTCGAGGTCCACGAGAGCTTTGCCAAAAACCTCGTCGTCGGCTTCGGGCGTCTGGACGGCCACTCGATCGGCGTCGTCGCCAACCAGCCGCGCGTGAACGCCGGCACACTCGACATCGAATCTTCCGAGAAGGGCGCACGATTCGTCCGCTTTTGTGATGCGTTCAACATCCCCATTCTCACGCTTGAAGACGTCCCCGGGTTTATGCCTGGTACAGATCAAGAACACGGCGGCATTATTCGGCACGGCGCGAAACTGCTGTACGCCTACGCGGAGGCGACCGTTCCGCTGCTGACGGTCATTACGCGAAAGGCGTACGGCGGTGCCTACTGTGTGATGGCCTCAAAACACATCGGCGGCGATGTGAACTACGCCTGGCCGACGGCTGAAATCGCGGTGATGGGTCCGAAAGGCGCGGTCAACATTCTGTACCGCAGAGAGTTGGCCGAAGCCGACGACCCTGAAGCCCGTCGACAGGAACTCATTGATGAGTACCGCGAGGAGTTCGCCAACCCCTACACGGCGGCGGATCGCGGCTTTATTGACGACGTGATCGAACCCGGCGAGACGCGAGCGCGATTGATCGACGACCTGGAGATGCTGCTGTCGAAACGCGAGGAGAAACCGTCGAAGAAACACGGTAACATCCCGATCTAATGGCCACCATCGAAGACTCACAGTCGGACGACGACGCGGCAGCAGCGACGGATCCCGCCGACGACAGCACGCAGGGCCTCGACGACGAACGACCGACTGTGTCTCCGAGCGACCTTTCGGGACTCGCGGTGGCTGACGACCACGAGGCGGCGGCCATCGCGGCAGCTATCGCGGCCCACCTGCGGGATCGACAGGCCGCCGCGGCTGCGGCAGCCGCAGCTGCGGACGACGAGGCCGAGAGCAGACGGAGTTGGGCGTTCGCGGGGCGGCTCGAAGCGATCGGCGAGACGGCGGGTCGACCGCCGAACAACACACCGAAAAACGCGTGGTCGGCCGCCAGTCGCGCCGACCGATTTTAACCGCTCACTCGAGTGATCCCAGACGGCTGTACTGGACGAGTAGTTGGGGAACAACAGCCCCGAGAACAACGACGACTACAACACTACTCGCCAGCCCAAGAGTAGTCGTATCGGAGAGTACAGACAGCAACGCCACTGCACACAAAATGAACAGACCGACGGTTTTGCTATCGGTGGTTGCCAGTCCGCCACGTATCATACTAATCCCAAATAAGAGTAACAGCAGCGCGAGTAGTCCAACGCTGACCGCAATGAACCCCGAAATGAACAGTCCTACCGAATCGGTTGCAAGGCTAATTGCGAATCCGCCAACTATCAGCAGGAATGTCAGGCCAGTAGCGATGATCGCTGTTTTTCTATCCAATTGTTTGCGCTGGTTCCCACAATCCTGTGGCGACGCCATACCCTGTAATTGAGCTCACGATTTTAAAAAGGGGCTTGGTCGACCGATCTCAGAACTTGTACTCGTCGTCTCCGTCGTCGACTGGTGGCTGCTGGAAGGAGATGCTACGTGTGACGATTGCAGGACCGATGAACGCGAGACCGACGAACGCGCCGAGTTGGACGCCGAACCCGAAGTCGGTCAGCGCGCCCACGAAAAAGTAGCAGGTCGCACCCAACACGATTGCAGTCCACTGTATCTGTTTGGCTGATAGCTCCATACCCGAGCCCATGAGTCGACGTATGTGACTGTTGTGATCGTCGACAGGGTCGGTCGGTATGCGGCCATTAACTATCAGTATTCGTGATGAGATGGCCCGCTTCGGGCATCCGGGACCGATAGAATGAGGTGGCCGATGAGCAAATAGAGCCGTATGTTCAGCAAGGTTCTGGTCGCCAACCGCGGCGAGATCGCGGTTCGCGTCATGCGCGCCTGCGAGGAGTTGGGTGTCAGGACGGTCGCGGTCT